>Ga0247730_1000522_pt1 | contig 27686 bp, 36 predicted proteins | sample UWRJL073202C2_FD_180959 | JGI IMG/M metagenome (GOLD analysis project Ga0247730, IMG submission 180959) | Plant litter microbial communities from Arlington Agricultural Research Station in Wisconsin, United States - UWRJ-L073-202C-2 | ecosystem: Environmental > Terrestrial > Plant litter >... | reverse complement strand
ACGGCCGGTTCCGTCATCATCAATGGCAAGAACCAGAACACGCTAAAGCCCAACCAGCGCAATATCGGAATGGTATTTCAGGCCTATGCGCTGTTTCCCAACATGAGCGTGTTCGACAATGTCGCCTTCGGCCTAAAAGTCGCCGGCAAGCCCAAGGCCGAAATCGAAAGCCGCGTGAAAGAGATGCTCGGCCTCATCCGCCTCGACCATCTGGCCGACCGCTATCCCTACCAGCTCTCCGGCGGCCAGCAGCAGCGCGTCGCTCTCGCGCGTGCCCTTGCGCCAAAACCGCAGGTGCTGCTGCTCGACGAGCCGCTGTCGGCGCTCGACGCAAAGATCCGCGTGTCGCTGCGCGAAGAAATCCGTGCCATTCAAAAGCAGCTCGGCATCACCACCGTCTTTGTAACCCATGACCAGGAAGAGGCGCTGTCGATCTCCGACCGGATCGTGGTGATGAATGCCGGACGCGCCGACCAGATCGGCACGCCGTTCGAGATCTACAATCGTCCCGCTACCCGCTTCGTCGCCTCCTTCGTCGGCACGCTCAACATCATCGAGGCGAAAGTGGCCGATCCGGCCGCCAACACCGTGGCGATCGGCGACCAGCAGGTGACGATGACCGAATCGCTCGGCGCGATGAAGGGCGGTGATCCGATCACGCTGGCACTGCGCCCGGAAGCCGGGTCGCTGTCGGAAAGCGCCAAGGGCGATACACGGCTCACCGGCCAAGTGGTTTCGGCGAGCTTCCTCGGCTCGGTCATCCGCACCAAGATCAATATTGGCGGCAATGTCGTGTCCTTCGACATGTTCAACAATCCGGGGCTATTGCCGCCGGCTGTCGGTGAAACCGTCCGCCTCTGCTTTGCCGCCAACGACTTCTTGATCATTCGCGACTGACGCATACCCGTGCTCCTCGGCGATCTTTCCGGCCGCTATCGCCATTCGCGCCTTGCAATGTTGTGTCAAATCCTGCCAACTCGCCCGGTCGGCGCCAATGCCGGCGGGATGAGACGCGGCGGAGACGGCATGACCACCATCGGCACTATCCAGTTTATCGAGATGTTTTCGGAGATCGCCGTGGCGATGACCGAGCAGCGCGAATGGCTGTGCGGCCTCGACGGCGTCGATGGCGATGGCGACCACGGCACGACAATGGACCGCGCCTTTTCCGAGATCGAGACCACCATTGCCAGCCTCAATCCGGCCAAGACCGAGGCCGGAGCCCTGTTCGACGTCGCCGCTGAAACCTTCCTACGCATCGATGCCGCCTCGGCCCGGCTTTATGCCAGCGCCTTTCGCCGCGCTGGCAGTGCGCTGCTCGGCCGCAAGCGGGTCGATGTCGGCGATCTCGGCAGGGCGCTGTCGGCCCTTGCCACCGCTGTCAACGAACACGGCACGCCGGGCCGCAGGCTGCGCAACATCACCGATATCTGGCTGACCGCTATCAACGCTTATCGCGCCAGGGAGGAAGCAGGCGGCTCGATCGGCGACTGTCTGAACGCGGCATTGGCGACGACGAAAAACAGCTCCGGACTCAATTTCAACGGCATGGACGCAGGAGGCGCCTCGGCGACCCTCATGCTGCGCGCCATGCGCGATGCGCTCGCCTGACGACCCCGACTTGAGGATTTGCAACACTTCGGTGTGCAAGCGTGGCATTGAGGGCGGAATCAGCAGGTTCGGGCCTTGAATTGCGGCAAAAATTGGCGTTAGAGCAATGACCTTCCATTGCAACCGAAGTATTGCCATGTCCCCCATATTGACGCCCCCCGCTCCCCGCGCCCTTGGCCGCCAGGATTTCAAAACCCTCGGCCTCTCCGCCCTTGGCGGCGCGCTCGAATTCTATGATTTCATCATCTTCGTGTTCTTTGCCAACGTGATCGGCAAACTGTTCTTTCCGGCCGACATGCCGGACTGGCTGGTGCTGATCCAGACCTTTGGCATCTTTGCTGCCGGCTATCTGGTGCGCCCGATCGGCGGCATCGTGCTGGCCCATTTCGGCGACAAATATGGCCGCAAACAGGTGTTTGCCTTCTCAATCCTGCTGATGGCGCTGTCGACGCTGGGCATGGCGCTGATGCCGACCTATGCCTCGATCGGCATTGCCGCTCCGATCCTGCTGATCGTGCTGCGCATGCTGCAGGGTGCCGCCATCGGCGGCGAAGTGCCGGGCGCCTGGACCTTTGTTGCCGAACACGTGCCATTCAAGCATGTCGGCCTCGCCTGCGGCTTTTTGTGCTCAGGCCTCACCTTCGGCATCCTGCTCGGCTCGCTGATCGCCAGCCTGATCAACTCGATCTTCCTGCCGGAAGACGTGATCGGCTATGCCTGGCGCATCCCCTTCTTCCTCGGCGGCATTTTTGGCCTGGTCGCCGTCTACCTGCGTCGGTGGCTGCAGGAAACGCCGATCTTTTCGGAGATGAAGCGGTCGAAGACCCTGTCGAGCAGCATGCCGCTCAAAACCGTGCTGCGCAATCATCGTCGCGGCGTGGTGATCTCGGTGCTGCTCACCTGGATTCTATCCGCCGCCATTGTCGTCACCACCCTGATGACCGCCACCTTCCTGCAAAAGATCTATGGCTACACACCGCTGCAGTCGCTGGCTGCCACCTCGTTCGGGACGCTGTTCCTGATCTTTGGCACCGTCTCGGCCGGCGCCATCGTCGACCGGGTCGGCAGCGGTCGCTTCTTCATGGTCGCCAGCCTCTTTTTTGGCGCCGCCACCTTCGCCTTCTACAGCTATGCCGGCACCTCGCTGCCGGTAATGTTCGCGCTCTATGCGGTGATGGGCCTGTCGGTCGGCATCGTCGGCGCCGTGCCGTACGTGATGGTCCGCGCCTTTCCGGCCCCGGTGCGTTTCTCCGGCCTGTCGTTTGCCTACAACGTCTCCTACGCGGTGTTCGGGGGTCTCACCCCGATCGCCGTCACCAGCCTGCTGCCGATCAACCCGATGGCGCCGGCCTATTACCTGCTGTTCATCGCGGTGCTGGCCTTTGCCGTCGGCGTCTACCTGTTTTTGCGCGGCGACGAGGTCGAAGCCAGCGTCGGCATCGAGGAACTGCAGGCCCTGCGCTCCTGAGTTTTATTCGTTGTCGCAAATGAAAGCCGCCCGGACCCAACCAGTCCGGGCGGCTTTTTTAATTCAAGAACAAGGCTTTGGCAGCAATGATTGAATCAAGTTTTCACACCCTTGATTCAATCTGACAGGCAAGTCGTCCAACAACCACCGTACCAAACTCCAAATGCCCTGCCCGCCGCCGGCACGAAAAAGCCGCCGAAGAGATCTCTTCGGCGGCCATTTCCTATGCAGCGGCCTCCGCCTCAGGCAGCGTTGTCGATCACCGTTCCGGCCGGGATCGGCACGTAGTTCAGCACCGGCCCGAGCCAGCGCTCGATCTCGGCGATCGGCATACCCTTGCGGTGGGCATAGTCTTCCACCTGGTCGCGCTCGACCTTCGCGACGCCGAAATAATAGGAGCCGGGATGGCCGATATAGATCCCGGAAACCGACGAACCCGGCCACATCGCATAACTCTCCGTCAAGGTCACGCCGGCCGCCTTTTCCGCGTCCAGCAGCTTGAACAGCGTTGCCTTTTCCGTGTGGTCCGGCTGGGCCGGATAGCCCGGAGCCGGGCGGATGCCGGCATAGGTCTCGCCGATCATCTCGTCGGGCGACAATGTCTCGTCCGTGGCATAGCCCCAGTACTCGCGACGCACGCGCTCGTGCATGCGCTCGGCAAAGGCCTCGGCAAAACGGTCGGCCAGCGCCTTGACCAGGATCGACGAATAATCGTCATTGGCCCGCTCGAAGCGTTCGGCAATCGCCACTTCCTCGATTCCGGCGGTGACGACAAAGCCGCCGACATAATCCTTGGCGCCGCTATCGACCGGTGCAACAAAGTCCGACAGCGCCACGTTCGGACGTCCGTCGCGCTTCGACAGCTGCTGGCGCAGCGTGTAGAAGGTCGCCAACTCTTCATTACGGCTTTCGTTGGTAAACAGGCGGATATCGTCACCGACCGAATTGGCCGGCCAGAAGCCGATGACCGCGCGGGGGCGGAACCATTTTTCATCAACAATCTTCTTCAGCATCGCCTGCGCATCGGCAAACAGCGAACGGGCCGCCTCGCCCTGCTTTTCGTCCTGCAGGATCGCCGGATAGCGCCCCTTCAGCTCCCAGGTCTGGAAGAACGGCGTCCAGTCGATATATTTGGACAGTTCTTCAAGATCATAATCCTCGAACACTTTCGTGCCGAAGAATTGCGGCGCCGGCGGCGCATAATCCGACCAGTCGAGCTTTTCGGCATTTTCGCGGGCCCGGCCGAGCGGCAGGCGCTTCTTCTCCAGTTCATTGCGCGCATGCGCATCCGCAACCTTCAGATATTCGGTACGAATGGTTTCCGAATAGCTGGCCTTGGTCTCGGGCGACAGCAAGGCGGACACCACGCCGACGGCACGGCTGGCATCGGTGACATACACCGTCTGGCCGGCATTGTAGCGCGGATCGATTTTCACGGCAGTGTGCACGCGGCTGGTGGTGGCGCCGCCGATCAGCAGCGGAATATTAAATCCCTGGCGTTCCATTTCCGAGGCGACATAGACCATCTCGTCCAAGGACGGCGTGATCAGCCCCGACAGGCCAATAATGTCGACCTTTTCGTCGATCGCCACCTGCAGGATCTTGGTTGCCGGCACCATGACGCCGAGGTCGATGATGTCGTAATTGTTGCAGGCGAGCACGACGCCGACAATGTTCTTGCCGATGTCATGAACGTCGCCCTTGACGGTCGCCATCAGCACCTTGCCGGCGGCCTCGCGCTCGCCGCTGCCGCCATTGGCGAGCTTTTCGGCTTCCATGTAGGGCAACAACACGGCCACGGCCTGTTTCATCACGCGCGCGGATTTGACCACCTGCGGCAGGAACATTTTGCCGGAGCCAAACAAGTCGCCGACCACGTTCATGCCGGACATCAGCGGGCCTTCGATGACATGCAGCGGCCGGGCCACCGTCAGGCGCGCCTCTTCGGTATCGGCATCGATGAATTCGGTGATGCCGTTGACCAGCGCATGCTCCAGCCGCTTGCCGACCGGCAGTTCGCGCCATGACATATCCTGGACGCGGGCTTCCTTGACGCCCGTGCCGCGATAGCGCTCTGCAATCTCCAGCAGCCGCTCGGTACCGTCTTCGCGGCGGTTGAGAACCACGTCCTCGCAGGCCTCGCGCAGTTCCGGCTCAATCGATTCATACACCGACAACTGGCCGGCATTGACGATGCCCATATCCATGCCGACCTTGATCGCATGGTAAAGGAACACGGCATGCATCGCCTCGCGCACGGTTTCGTTGCCGCGGAAGGAGAAAGACAGATTCGAGACGCCGCCGGAGATATGGGCATGCGGCAAGGTCTCGCGGATCGTCTTGGTCGCCTCGATGAAGTCGACGCCGTAGTTGTTGTGCTCGTCGATGCCGGTGGCGATCGCAAACACGTTCGGGTCAAAAATGATGTCTTCCGGCGGGAAGCCGGCCTCTTCCGTCAGCAGCTTGTAGGCCCGCGAGCAAATCTCAATTTTTCGGGCATAGGTATCAGCTTGGCCCTGCTCGTCAAAGGCCATGACGACGACCGCGGCGCCATAGGCGCGCACCAGCTTGGCGTGATGGATGAAGGCCTCTTCGCCTTCCTTCATCGAAATGGAATTGACCAGCGACTTGCCCTGCACGCATTTCAGGCCAGCCTCGATGATTGACCATTTCGACGAGTCGATCATGACGGGAACGCGGGCGATATCCGGCTCGGCGGCGATCAGGTTCAAAAACTCGACCATCGCCCGTTCGGAATCGATCAGGCCCTCGTCCATGTTGATGTCGATGATCTGGGCACCGTTTTCCACCTGGTCGCGAGCGACCACCAGGGCTGCGTTGAAGTCGCCGGCGGTGATCAGCTTGCGGAATTTGGCCGAGCCGGTGACATTGGTGCGTTCGCCGATATTGACGAAGGGAATGTCCTTGGTGAGCACGAAGGGTTCGAGACCCGACAGCGACATGAACGGCACGTGGTCCGGCACCTGGCGCGGCTTGTAGCCGGCCACGGCCTCGGCGATCGCCTTGATGTGTTCCGGCGTCGAGCCGCAGCAGCCGCCGACGACGTTGACTAGGCCGTCGCGGGCAAAGCCGCCGATCTGGCGGGCCATGTCTTCCGGGCTCTCGTCATACTGGCCGAATTCGTTCGGCAGGCCGGCGTTGGGATAGGCGCAGATGAACGTGTCGGCAGCCGCCGACAGTTCCTGCAGATGTGGCCGCATGGCGTCGGCGCCGAGCGCGCAGTTCAGCCCGATGGTAAAGGCGTTGGCGTGGCGCACAGAGTTCCAGAAGGCCGAGGGAGTCTGGCCCGAGAGCGTGCGGCCGGACAGATCGGTGATCGTGCCGGAAATCATCACCGGCAGGCGGATGCCCTTGGCGGCAAAGGCCTCTTCGCAGGCAAAGATCGCCGCCTTGGCGTTCAGGGTGTCGAAAATGGTTTCGATCAGGATGATGTCGGCGCCGCCGTCGATCAGGCCGCTCAGCTGCTCGCCATAGGCAATGCGCAGCTCGTCAAAGCTGACGGCGCGAAAACCGGGATTGTTGACGTCCGGCGACATCGAGGCCGTGCGGTTGGTCGGGCCGATGGCGCCGGCGACAAAACGCCGCTTGCCGTCCTCGCGTGTCGCCCGGTCGGCGGCGCGGCGCACGATGCGGGCGCCCTCGACGTTAAGGTCGTAGACCGCGCTTTCCATCTGGTAGTCGGCCTGGGCGATATTGGTCGAGGAAAACGTGTTGGTTTCCAGGATGTCGGCGCCGGCCATCGCATAACGATAGTGAATGTCCTCGATCGCCTTCGGCTGGGTGAGGATCAGAAGGTCGTTATTGCCCTGCTGGTGACAGGCGCAGCCGATAAAGCGCTCTCCGCGGAACTGGTCCTCGTCGTAGCCGAGACCCTGGATCTGGGTGCCCATGGCGCCGTCGAGCACGAGAATGCGTTCGCGCGCCGCCTGACGGAGTGCGGCCATGATTTCGTTGCCGTCGCGCTTTGCGCCCTGTGGGCCGAAAAGATCATTGAACACCGGCGAACTCCTTATCATGATGCGACACACCCAGTTCACATAAAGATATCTTTATGTCAACATATATAGGTGCGCCAACCGTCTGTTGCAACCGAGTCATCATACCGGTCATACATTGCCCGTGACAGGCAAGTTGGGGAACTGTATAGGGCTTGGGCAAGAAAATTGCCACGATTTATGGAGGAAAAACATGACCGTCGATTTTGGAAACGAAGCCCGCCTCGGCAACTGGAGCAGCCGCGCCTACCATCACGACTGGCTGCTGTCGCAGGCCAATGGCCTGTTCGATTTCTTCCAGTACAGCAGCATTAACCCTTCCGGCGGCTTTTTCGAATTCGACGATGCCGGCAACCCGGCCAATACGGAAAACCCGGTGCGCGGCATCCATTCGACCGCCCGGATGATCCATTGTTTTGCGATCGGCAGCCTTCTCGGCCGTCCGGGGTCGGATGCGATCGTCGATCATGGCATGCAGTTTCTCTGGAACGCCCATCGCGACACGGAGCATGGCGGCTATTTCTGGCAGGTCGACAACAATGGCCCGGTCGATGCCAGCAAGCAGGGCTATGGCCACGCCTTCGTGCTGCTCGCCGCCTCGTCGGCAAAAATGGCCGGCCATCCGCTGGCCGATACAATGCTTGCCGATATCACCAAGATTTTGGAAACCCGCTTCTGGGAAGCCCGCCACGGCGCCATCGCCGAAGAGTTCAACCGCGACTGGTCGGCGATCGACGGCGGCAGCTATCGCGGCCAGAATTCCAACATGCACCTGACCGAAGCGCTGATGGCCGCCTTCGAGGCAACCGGTGATCAAAACTATCTGGACAAGGCCGAAAGCATTGCCGACCTCCTGATCCGGCGCCGCTCTGCGGAAAACGGTTTTCGCGTTCCGGAGCACTTTGATGCCGAATGGGTGCTCGACAAGTCGTATACCGGCAACGAGATGTTCCGCCCCTCCGGCACCACCCCCGGCCACTGGCTGGAATGGGCCCGTCTAATCCTGCAACTCTATGCGCTTGGCGGCAAGAAGCATGCGTGGATGCTGGATGCGTCTAAACAACTGTTTGCACAGTCGATGGCGTTAGGCTGGGACGAGGACAAGGCCGGGTTCTTCTACACGCTCGACTGGAATGACGCGCCGGCTAAGCGCAACAAGCTCTGGTGGCCCGCCTGTGAAGCGGCGGGTGCGGCCCACTTCCTCAACCAGCACGCGCCGGACGCCTTTCACGAGAAGAGCTACCGCCGCATCTGGGACGTGATCGCCACAGCCTTCATCGACCGTAAGCATGGCGGCTGGCATGAGGAACTGACGGAAGATCTGGTGCCGGCACATACGCTGTTTACCGGCAAGGGCGACATCTATCACGCCCTGCAGGCCTGCCTGATCCCGTTGTTTCCGGCCGACGGCAGCCTGACGCGGATGATTGCCAAGGCTGATGGCAGGCTCTGATTGCAAGATAGCAGCCGTTCTGAGTTCACTTACGCATGATCAGCGATCGAAGATACATCCCAGCCATGCCCGCGTTGCGCAGCATGGTTGGGTTTTTCGTCGCCACGGTCATTGGACGAGCATGTGCGGCGGCAACATGCTTGAAACGACCTCTTCGATGGCGCGATGAATCTGTAGAACCAGACCTGCGGTATTTCGGCTCTCCGGATCGACAAAATCGCCGATGAACAGAATGACATTATCGGTCGTGACCGGCTGGCGGCGGAGCTGGCATTTAATGACCGCTTGATTGACGATCGTCGTGGCGCCGATCCGCTCGATAAAGGCGGTCGCCTGCGCATCAGTCATGCCCATGATCATGACGAAACTCCCCTGCGGAACGCATGGTGCCAGCCAATCCTCCGCGTCACCACATCCATCAGCATGCATAAATGTGAGCATGAATTGGATTTTGTGGATTAATCTACCGAAGGTTGATATACAACACGAAACACCCATCCTCGATTTAAGTCAATCCCTTATGTACGTTAGCAGACAAATAGCCTTTCAAATCGACCAATACGAGAATTATGATATTATTTCGCTCTAAGGTTTAGCTTGGGAGAATGCTATGACCGATGCAATCCAATATAGTCCGGCCCTGGACTTTGGCACAGCTGCGGAACTGCTGGACGCGATGTCCAATGCCAAGCGTTTGCGGGTCTTGCAACTTCTGGCCGGCAACGAAATGTCGGTCAATGCTTTGGCTGCCGAAGTCGATCTCAGCCAGTCGGCCCTCTCCCAGCACCTGCAAAAGCTGCGTCTGGCCAATCTGGTGGAACCGCGCCGGCAAGCGCAAAATATCTATTACGCCATCAAATCGCCCGCCGTTCTGGCTGTTCTGGATGCCTTGCGTCAGCTTTACCGCGAGGATGCGTGAGGCCCGGGCTGTCCGAATTCTGATCAATGGCACTCGTTACCACCGCGCCGTGCCGAGCGTCTGTAAGATTCGGAAATAGTTTGTTACTAAGCATTTCAAAAATATAGGCTATTAGTCATGGTGCGCCGAAAGCCCGGCCGAGATTCTCCAACCTTCAGGGAGGCCGCCATGATCAGAATGATTGAAGACCCAGCCGAGCTGACTGGCGAGGATATCGTTGGGAAATATATTCTCCGCAAACTCAATTATCACTGGTTTGCCTATGGCAAGGCCGCCATCGTCACGGCGTGCAAAGGATCTATCCTGGAGCTTGACCGGGAAGAAACGGTCTATTCTGCCCGTTGGGGTCGCCGCGCCTACACGGGCACCGGCAAACGTTATCCCGGCGGCGTCTGCCCCGTTTCGGCCATCGCCTGCGTTTGCGACACCCCCGACGACGTCAACGCCGTCATCCAGCTGGATGTCGAAGCCCAGGACGAATTCCATCAGCTGATCGCCAAGGCAGATGCCCGCGTCCGAGCGCTCGCCTCATCCTCCAGCAACACGCTGTTCCTGGTCGCTGCAGAATAACGACTGATGATCATGGAAGAATGTCGGCTGACAGCACCGAATTCGATCCCATCGCACGTCAATGACTTGGCGCCCAAACCACCTCAATCGAGAAGATATTGAGGTCACGCATTGTCGCGACCGACACTGAGATGTCGTTACGGGCGACGCCTTGGCCAAGGTGTCGCCCGTCGAGTTCGAAAAGCAGCAGAAAACGTAACCCGAGGGTGCCTACGAAACGCGGGGCTGTTCAAACATCCGTTTCAACGGTCCCTACCGGGTGTGCTCAAACCGGGCTTGAAAGACATTAAAATTGCCTTCGAGCGTTTTTAAAAATTCCGGATCCTCGTGTCATAATTTCGAAATCCGTGTCGCTGTTGTCTGTCACACGGTACCGGAAATAACCGGGATTATGCGGGATTATCCGGGATCAGGCGAAACAGTCTAATTTTACAATGGATTAGAAGACGTTTTATAATTCGAGCGGCCAGTGTTTTTGACACGAGAATCCCGCGTTTACGTTCACTCAGGCCAGAATTTGGAGCAAATAAGCAGGTCATTTAAATCGACCCTGAAAAGCCTCCCAAAACCTTTCAAGGCGCCTTCAAATCCCTAGAAAATATGAGTTGTGAGTTTCCCTGCCGATCCGGTCTTGGCTCAAATATTCGGCCTAATTGATCGAATTTTTCAATTTGAATAAACCCAAGCTGGGTTTATCTCCCACCGATGGCAGATTGATTAGACAAAACAGCCACTTGAGCTGCGGATATCCGCGTGGAAATAAAACCAGATCTAACAAGGTTTTACGGGTCGCGGTCACTCGTACGTCGTCTCATTCCTGTCTTGATTGCCACCAAATGTCGTCTCAGAGGGCTCGGGAAATACAATTTTTGTTAAGAGACCCAGCAGTCGTTCTCCTAGATAGACAGCAGCCTCGAGATCCTTGTAAGGCACCTCATCCGCGTGGACGGCCGCATTGGCAATCCGGAAGAACACATCAAAGCTCTCTCGCTGCATATTAAGTCTAGGATAGACTTGCGTGACTGCGCTCACAAGGGTCCGACCAGACACAGGGCGCCCATTTTTGATGCCCCGGAACGTGTCTTTTTTGTCATATCTCAGCAGACGTTTTAGTTCGCGTTCTATCCGAATTCGCAAAATTGCCGCCCGCTCGCTCAAATTGATTTTGCGCACTTCGTTTACATCGTCGAAGTCTAAAAACAGATCTGCCAGTTGTTTCCTCTCATCGATATTTCTTGGATCTAGTTCTTCGCGATCGCTAAATATGGCTTGCATCAACTGGTCTTCGGACGACAATGCCTTAATGAGTGGATCGGTTTGCTCGACAGGTTCGACGCCAGCGACCTGTTCAGTTGCGGCTTGCAACTGCGATTGTGGTATCCGCTCGTAGTTGTTGACCGTGACCGCTTGATGGTTCATCGACTGAACAGAAGCAGAAAGTGCGTTTTGTTGGGCAATAACATGACGCACGTCTTCTCGAACGTCTGATACTTTTTCCTTGGTCTCGCCAACTTCTTTTTTAACCTCAGCGATCTTCGCCTCAAATGAGAAAAATTGGAAGAAGTCGAGTTTCTTAGCGAATGGTATTATTAAGAAAATCATGAAAACTATTAGATGTGGCCAGTTCTGGCCGACGCGCTCGGGTGGAAACCCAGCAACTTTAAAAAAGCCCCAGCCAAACAGCGCCGCAATAAAAAGCGAAATCCCGGCGAAGACGTTATCGCGATTAAGCCACTCCGGCATCTAAACACTCCTAACATCGGATCGACCTACATCAAAGCGCAGTAGGAAAATGCGCTAGAGCTTAAATTGCACTGCGATCACGGCACCCGGCTGAAATAGACAACGCGCCCTGCGACATCGATGTCGTCGATGTCGCTAGGCCCGAAAACCTCGATTGGATATCCTCCTAAAAGATTATCCGAGGTCAATTCCAACTTGCCGTCCATTCGCCATCTAGCGCGTTTCACGAGCAGTCGGTTTCCTACCCTGAAAACATAGATACAGCCGTGATCGACCTGGCGCTGGCTTTGATCGACAACCAGCAGCGATCCATCCGGGATCGTTGGCTGCATGCTGTCACCTTTCGCCTCGACGATTAAGCACTGCTCCGGTACGGCGCCCAGGTCGCGCAGGAAGACGCGGTCGAATGCGATCACGCTCGACGGCATCTCATGGAAGTTTATAGCGCCGGCGCCAGCGGATGCTTGCACATCGTATCGCGGCACAGTGATGAACTCAGATGGCGGCACCTCTGCGAGGCTGACCATGATTTGGCTTTGAGCCTGCCACTGTCCCTCCCGAGCACATAACCAGTCGAGGGAAACGTCGAAAGCGTCAGCAATCCTCGCAGCGATCTCGATGCTTGGCGAGGATCCGGTTTCGTACCGCTTTAACGTTTGAACTCCGACACCGGTTTTCCGCGAGAATTCGGCGTCATTCATGCTGCCCTGCAGCTGTTTCAGTCGATTTACAAATTCCATCAAAGCCACAAAAACACGCAATTGCTCATTTCGACTGAGCTATTGTTGACATATCTGAACAATTGCGTAGTATCTCCTTGAACACGGACCAAATCACTCATGAAAAGGGAGGCCGGCTAGGACCTCCCCAATCACACACGAGGAACGACTATGCATCGACCGCATACGGCTAACAAGCCGGCCCGCAAGCCTTTCGACAAGATCGACGAAATGGCGAACATCAAAAGCAAGCTGATGATCGCCGGCTTCACCTTCTACGACATTGATCGTCGCTTCGAGTTGCCACGTGGTACTGCCGGAACAACACTTCGGGAGCCCAACGCGGCGGGTGAAAGGGCTATTGCTGCAGCTCTCGGTACAAAGCCACATTTGCTGTGGCGGCGCCGATATCACGCCTCCGGTCTGCGGAAAGCCCCTCAACCTGCCGAGAACTATGAGCGTCCGCTGACCATGCGGCAACGCCAAAACGAAGCGCAGGTATAGACATGCGCAACCCCTTCATTCCGTCACGTTCTCCGATCTGCAGAGCCGCAGAGACGTTTTTGATCTTCGCCATGGCAGCGGCAGGTTTTGCTGCAGCGGCCATGTGCCTGCTCGGCCAGATGGCGAGGATCTGATGTTGAACCTGCACTCGCAAAAATCCATCCACGACGGCATCTTTCATGCCTGCGTTTTAGCTGTTCGGGACGGGTTTCCGCACCTGACGGCCCAAGCCATTATTGACCCGCCACATCAGTGGTTCGATGCCGCCCTCGCCCGCCAAGTGGTCATCCACCTGATGGTGCGCGTGTTCACGGTGCCAAAGCGCCAAGTCGTCGAGCTGCAGGACCGATCGCGCGAGGCGATCAATCGCGCCATTCGGACGATCGATCGGCGCAAAGAAACTCCGAAGTTTGAAACCCACTACCGAGTGATGGCAGCGGCTGCCCGCGCCTCCTTGACCGCCCGCATGGAGGATGCCGCCTGATGGCCGATTTTAAGACTATCCGGATCGATCAGATCGCCATTCCCGAGCGCCTTCGCGCCGTCGAGGAGGATCATGCCCTGGCGATCGCTCAGAGTATCGTCGAGCACGGTTTGCTCAACCCGATCACCGTGCGATGGACGCCTGCAGCCGGCAAGGGTCAGACCCCTTACACACTTGTTGCCGGAGCGCATCGGCTTCGTGGCACGGTCCTTAATGACGACAGCGAAATTGAAGCCATGGTGGTCGAGGCGGATCAGGCCGAGGCACAGCTGATCGAGATCACGGAAAACCTATTCCGCAACGATCTGTCCGTCATCGACAGAGCTGTTTTTGTGCAGAGCTACCGCGACGTATGGGAGCAAAAGCACGGCAAGATAGAACCGGGTCGCCCTGCTAATCGGGCCAACTTGGCCCAATTAATTTCTGATGAAGCCGAGGCCGGATTTTCACAGCATGTTGCAGACCGGATGGGTTTCTCCGTCCGCACAACGAAGCGCCTTAGTCAAATTGCAAAACGCCTGCATCCGACACTCCGCGCAGCCCTGCGCGGCACGCCCTCGGCCGACAATCAAACGCTCCTCCTAAAGTTGGCTAAGGAAGGCCCGAAGGAACAGGTGAAGATCGCGGCTGGCCTTTCAAAAGAGCCGGACATCAAGAAGGTGCTCACACTATTGCAGCCGCCCAAGGTGCCGGCCTCGGCCGATGACGCGCAGAAGGTCGTCCGCCTGCAGCTCGATGCCGCCTGGGCAAAAGCCGACAAGGCCACCAAGCGGTTCTTTCTGGTTGATGTATTTGCTGTCATGGACGTGCCGGCCGAGGTGCGGACAGCAGCGTTCGATGCATTAGCGAGGGTCAAATGAGCAAGTCTCACCCCTCCCAACTCGACTTCTTCCAAGCCGCGATCTTTCCGTCTCGGACCGCTACAGCTTCAATCGATATTACCCGCTTTCGCAACAAGCTAAAGCGGGCCATGGCGCAGGCCATCCGGGAATGCCCGCACGACCGTCCAACGATCGCGGCGCGGATGGCACACTATCTCGGTCTTGCCACACTCTCGAAGACGACGCTCGACAGCTACACCGCCGAGAGCAAGGACACTCACGATATCAGCCTTGTGCGCTTCAAGGCTTTCGTTCGCGCAACGGATGCGACCTGGCTATGGGATCTAATCGTCTCCGAGGACGGCCTCATCATGCTCGAAGGCGACGAAGCGCGCCTGGCTGAGATCGCGCGCCTGCAGCAAGAGCAGGCGGTGCTCGCCGCTGACCTCAAGAAGCTGCGCGCAACCCCCGTCAACATCAAACGGCGGGAGCGTTAGGTGGCTAAGGTTTCGCTCTCAAGCCAGATCAGTGCCGTAGAGACGGCAATGCGGCATGCCGACCGGGCGGTCGGCTCCAAGCTCTCCACGCTGCACACCGAGCAGCTCGCCGGCGTTCGCAACACGCTCCTTTGGGTACGTGCGCACGAAGCCGATTTTCGGGCTGTCGCCGATGCGAAGAAGGCAGGTGCGAAATGATGCTCCAGCACCTCACTCAGCTTGTCATGCTCATCAACCTGTCAGTGCTCCTGCAGTTGCTGCTTCGTCCAGCGTCGATCGTCTTCTCGGCGATTCTGCTCGGCATTTTCGGCTTCTTCAGCAGCACAATGCTCATCATCACGGTATTTATTCGATGACAGAATTTTACACCCTCGCCGAGCTGCACGCCTTCAAGCTGCCCGATGTCCCGGCAAGCTTGTCGAGCCTACAGCGGCTGGCCGAGCAAGCCGGCTGGCGCGATCTTCCCGGCATGGCCGTCAAGGTGCAAGGCAAGACGAAAGCGCAGTGGAAATACAGCACCAAGCTTTTGCCGCAGTCCGCACAGGTGCGCCTTGGAATGATCGAGAGCGCTACGACGGAAGAGCAGTGGGAAGCCGCACAGGCGCGCAAAAACGCCCTTTGGCAGCGCTTTGAACGTCTTTCAAACGATCATCGCGAGATCTGCAAAACACGCCTGAAAGTCTTGGATCGCGTCGAGGAGCTGGCCGCGCAGCGAGGTGTCAGCCGCACGGCGGCAATCGCCATCGCCACCCTGGACGCCGGCGTTCAGAAATCGGCCTATTACGAATGGCAGAAAATGACCGATGGCTATGACCGAGGCGACTGGCTGGCCGCGCTTGCCCCTTCCTTCGCACCATCTGCTGACGGATTGGTGCGCGAAATCGCCGACTGCCATCCCGATGCCTGGAACTTTCTGAAGTCCGATTATCTCCGGCCTGAGAAGCCTGCATTCTCCGCCTGTTTTCGCCGGATGCAGGAAGCCTGCAAGATCATGGGCTGGTCGCCGGTCCCTTCCGAGCGCTCGTTGCGCCGGCGCATCGAAACCGAGGTAGGCAAGGCCGTACTGGTGCTGACGCGCGAAAGCCGTGACAAAGCCAAGCAGCTTTATCCGGCCCAGCGCCGGACCCGCGCCGACATGCACGCGATGCAAGCCGTCAACATGGATGGCCACAAGCTCGATATTTTCGTTCGGCTTCCGAACGACAAAATCACCCGTGTCTTTTTGCTTGGCATCCAAGATCTCTATTCCGGGAAGATCCTGTCGTGGCGCATTGCCGAGAACGAAACGTGGGATGCAGCACGGCTGGCGATCGGCGACATGGTCGAGGCATACGGTATCCCCGAAAGCATCGATCTGGACAACGGTCGCGCCTTCGCCAGCAAGCAGATCTCCGGCGGCGCCAAGACCCGGTACCGCAATAAGATCAATCCTGACGATCCCAACGGCCTTCTGGTCACCTTGGGCATCAAACCACGTTTCGTGACGCCGGAAAGCGGCCAGTCGAAGCCGATCGAACGCGCCTGGGGCGACTTCGCCGAAAACGTCTCCAAGCACCCGATTTGCTCTGGCGCTTACACCGGTAAAAACCCGACCGCCAAACCTGAAAATTACGGCAAGACGGCCATCAAGCTTGCCGACTTGAGGCGTCTGGTTGCTTCGCAGGTGGTCGAGCACAACGCGCGTCCAGGCAGGCGCACCGAAGTCGCTAAGGGCCGGAGTTTTGACGAGGTGTTTGCCGAGAGCATGGCGGCTCCTTCGACGATCGTACGCGTGCCCAGCCAGTCCCAGAAGTTCCTTTGGCTGCTGACAGCGGAAAGCATCAAGGCTTCGAAGGGAAATGGCATGATCCATTTCCAGAACAACAGGTATTGGAACGTCGCCCTCAATCAATGGATGGGCAAAAAGATCACCATTCGGTTTGATCCGGACGCGCTGCATGAGGCGGTCAAGGTTTACGACCTGCAGAACCGGTTCATCTGCGAGGCCGCATGCATCGACGATGCGGGCCACCATTCGGTTGACGCGGCGCGAACCCATGGGCGTAACCGCAAAGACTATCAGAAGGCGACTGCGGCCGTGGCAGCGGCGCACAAAGCGCTCACTCCGATGCAGCTCGGCGAGATCCTCGATCGCGGCAACCGTGCCATCGAGAAGCCCGAGCCTATTCGCCCATCGGTGACGCGTCTCATCACGCACAGCCAGCTCTCTGCAGAGCCGGTCGATGCGATCTCAGAACAACATTTTGAAAACAGTTTCTCGCGTGCCCTCGGCTTGGTCCAGGGCAGCGTCCTCGAATTTCCCTCGGGAAATACGCCGGCAAATAGTGCGTCCGGCGGTCAGCATGAGCCGAAAAGTAGTGAGTACGGTTCTGGAAAAAAGAAGGGCGGTCGAAAGACCGCCCGATAATCAGCCCGAAAAATGGGCATCTCCAGGAGCCAAAGTAAATGAACAAACATGTAAGCACAACCCAGTTTAACGGAGCAAATTGGGACCGTCCTCTGAACGCACCCGAGGGCGACAACAAGTCGGCAGAAGACGTCAAGTTGTGGTGGTCTTTGATCGATCGCGTGATCGCAGCCGCCAAAGCCCACGGCTGGAGCAAGGCCGAGGTGACGCGTCGGTCGGGCATGAAGGAAGGCACCTTCAGCCAGTGGTTTTCCGGCACTTATGCCGGCCGGCTCGACGGCTTCAATCTGAAAATGCAGCAATGGCTTGATGCGTTGGAAGAGAATGCCGCTATGGCAGCGACCATCCCCGCCTCCCCGTCGTACATGAAGCTGCGCGCCTCTATCGAGGTGCTCGAAACCCTGACATGGGCGCAAATCGCGCCCGACCTGGTCATGATTACCCTCGGCGCCGGGATGAGCAAAACCGCAACCTGCGAACATTTCGTCGCGACCCGCCCGCACGCCTATCTGGCCACGGTCTCGGAGAGCACCAAGACCGTGCACGGCATGCTCACCGAGCTGGCGACACAGCTTGAGGTGCAAGAGAACAACCCGGCCCGCCTCGCTCGCGCGATCGGTAACAAGCTGAAGCGGACAGGCTCCGGCACGCTGCTGATCGTCGACGAAGGCCAGCACCTCAATGACGAGGCCGTCAACCAGCTGCGGCACTTCGTCGATGTCTACAAGTGCGGCGTGGCCATCGTTGGCAATTCCGAAGTCTACAGCCGGTTCTCGAAGACGAAACAGGGCCAGTCTTACGCCCAGCTCAAGAGCCGCATCGGCAAACGGTTGATGCGTGACAAGCCCTATGTCGAGGATCTGCATGCGTTCATTGCGGCCTGGCAGGTGACTGACAGAGCCAGTGTCCAGTTCTTGCTCGGCATCGGCACCAAAGGCGGCGCTTTCCGGCAGATCGACAAGACGATGCGCATGGCAACGATGCTGGCGATCGGCGAAGGCGAAGGCAGCGGCGTCGAGCTGAAACACATCCAGGCGGCATGGAAGAACCGCGATGTGGAGGACATGGCATGAACCCGTTCTCCAACGTTTCCCACGATCTCAGCAATGGCATCGGCCTCGTGCTTGGCGATTTCCTCACCCATTCGGGCAACGACCAGATCACGCTCTCCAGCGAAGAACTGAACTGCATCGCAGGACAGCTCACCTTGCTGCAGGGGCTTGCGGTCAGCATGGAGCACGAGCTGGCCGTTCATCGCCTGGGCGAAGCCGGTGGCGTTGCCCTCGTCCTTGAACAGCTGGCGGCTGAAAACCAGAAGCGCCTGTCTGCTGGAGTGAATGGCAATGTTCTGACACCAAATTTCGGGAGGAAGCCATGAACGCTCCCGTTACCGCCTTGGTGATTGCCATCCGCGATGCCTTTCAGGGGCATGCCAAGGATGGCCTTCAGTTGTCGCCGGTTTTAACCGTCGGCTTCATCAACCGGTTGAACACGATCATCGCAATTGCCCATGATCTGGAAGAGGAAGTCGTGCTGTTGCAGGCGCAGCTCGAAAACCGGCCGTCGCGCCGTCTCGCCCAGGTCATCCCGTTTTCGCGTCCCGCCTCGCTGTTTGTGGTCGGCCCAGACAACGGAGGTGACGCGGCATGAGGATGATTGATGTCTCCACCACGCTCCACATACCTCTCGACGAACTCGTCGATGCGGTGGGCCCAGAGATCGTGGCCATGCTGGAAGCCAAGGCGTCGAAGCGAGGGCGGGCCGTTCGCCCGCCTGTCGTCGCCCTGCATGCGGCAGCAAAGGTGGTCGCGGATGCGACCACCGCCTACGAGGCGGCGCAGTTCACGGCCGGCGAGCGCAGCTCGATCGATGCCCTGATTGCCGCCTCGAAGGGCCTTCGAACAGCATGGCGCAACTTCAAAAATCAGATCTGAGAAGGAATTTCACGATGGAAACAGTTATTCTGGAAGAGCGCACCGATGGCGTCATCGTCATCAACGGTCGCGAAATGATGGCCGACGCCTCGGGCGGCTACAAGCCAGTCTCGATGATCAAAGCGCAGCACAAGCTTGAAGACGAAGTCGTCCGCAAGATTATCACCTATGCGACCGAGCTGTCGGCGACGATCGCCCGGTTTCGCGGTCACACCATGACGGACTTGGGCGACTTCGACGCCCTGATCGCGCAGGAATACAACGCCAAGATCGGCGGCAAGAAGGGCAACCGCACTTACCAGACCGTGGACGGCCTGATGAAGGTGCAAGTGCAGGTCGCCGATCTGATCGATTTCGGATCGGAGCTGCAGGTTGCCAAGTCGCTAATCGACGAATGCCTGAATGAATGGTCGGCCGACAGCCGCCCGGAAATCCAGACGATCGTCACCCGCGCCTTCAGCACAGACAAGGAAGGCAAGATCAACCGGGCCGAGATCTTCTCTCTCATGCGGCACGAGATTGCCGACGAACGCTGGCAGAGAGGCATGGACGCGATACGCGACGCCATGCGGGTAACGGGCTCGAAAGAGTATGTCCGCTTCTACCAGCGCGCCAAGGTGACCGACCAGTTTCGGGCGGTGACCATCGATCTGGCGAAAGTGTGAGGTGCTGGTCGTGATTAAATTAAACCCCGTATTCTCTCTTCAGGCGCAAAAGTCCATCAAAGAACTTTTTAACGTGCTTATCCAAAATCACCGCGTTTTGCCGCGAGATTTCTACATGTTTATTGTAGATCTTAGCGACGTTACCCTCGTGATCTTCACGCTTTTCCCGGGCGATGCGTTCGTCAGATGTTTCCCCAAAAACATAACGGCTACTAGCGTAAATTTCAGTAAGTGCCGCACCTTGAGCGTTATCGCGGCTAGCTTCTTGGATCAAGTGATACGAATTGGCGATATCTCCATCGAACAACTTTACAGCCTCCCCGAGAGCCGAGTTCGATATGAACTGCTGGACTTGTCTATAATTCAAAATAAGGTCTTCAGAACCGTTTTTCAGCGATTGAATAAGTTTTGTCTCGTCGTCAAAAGCGCGTCGGATCGCCTCGACCACGGCCAAAATCTTAGGCATTTCGGTCACTTGCGGACTAACCGCTCGATCCACAATCAGCGCGTCAGCCCGTACACTGAGTTTCATCAGCGCGTCATGGCGATCATCACTTTTGCGGTCGCTTTTTTGCATCTGACGAACAGTGGCAACAGCTGCGCCAACAGCTGCGAGGCCGGTAATCAATGTCTGATACTTCTCAACAAAAACCCAAAAACCAACCGGCATCACCGGAGAAAACGCAACGCCGATAGCCGTTGCCAGAAACATAGCGTTGATCACAACAATCCCGATTTTAGGCGACATGTCAGTTCCTTCGTATTCGCGCCGAGATGTGTCAATTCAACGCACATGCGCACTCACCGCACAAGCAAAAAGGCGGGCGCTCGATGACCAGCTCGATAGCCGCTATTCACGTTGCCAAGAAGCAGCTCGGCCTAGACGATGACACCTATCGGGCCAAGCTCACCAACATCACCGGCAAGTCGTCGACAAAGGACATGACGGAAACCCAGCGACAAGCCGTCCTGACGGTCTTGCGCAATGAGGGCTTCGAGCCGGACGCAGCAGCGCGCCGGCCCGATGGTCGCCAGAAGCTAACCGGCAAGTATGCCAAAAAGCTGCAGGCCCTGTGGATCGCGGCATACAATCTCGGCATCGTGAAAAACCGGGACGACGCTGCCATGGTGGCGTTCGTAAAGAAGCAAACCGGCATCGATCACACGCGTTGGCTCACCTATGCCGAGGACGCTAACAAGGCCGTCGAAGCTCTCAAGGCGTGGATGAAGCGCGACGCTGGCGTGAGCTTCGGCAATACCAACGGCTACGACTGGCTCGCCAGCGACGGCGCAAAGATCGTATGGGCGCAGTGGAAGAACCTAAACCCCGAAGCGAGCCTCATGGTGCGAAAAGGCTTCGATGACGCTGTATTGCGCTTGTCCGGCCGGCCCATGGTCTACCTAGCCGACGTCACGCCGCAGGAATGGCGGATCGTCATGAATGAACTCGGCCTGCGCATCCGCGCAAAAGGAACAGCATCATGAGCCGTCGCAGAAAGATCAGGACAAACTACAAACTGCCTTTGGCAATGGATCTGCTCGAACGCCTGGCCCCGCTTCTAATCCAGCCCGGCTTATTCGGGATGGTCAAGGATGGATACCAGATGCGGCCATCGTCCGGCATTTGGAAGAAGCTCGACGGCACGATGACAGCCCGGTTCGTCTACCGCGAGCCCGGCGACAAGCGGGACAGCCTCGTTCTCTCCGTTCGCGGCATTCGGGCTGATCTACTGCAGGCGGTGAAGTGATGGTGGCTTATAGCTTCAAATCATTTTTTGCGCCTCAGATCGAGGACATGTCTAAGGCGCAGACAGTGCGTGCCGATCGCAAGCGCCACGCCCGCCCAGGCGAGGCGCTGCAGCTGTTCGTGGCCATGCGGACGAAGTCCTGCCGCAAGCTGCTGACGATCGACCCCGTATGCCTCGCCGTCGCTCCGATTGTGATCCAGATCAGTTCTATCATTGACGAACTGATCGCGTCGATTGAGATTGATGGCCAGATCTTGCACCGCGACGAAATCGAAACGTTTTCCCGCCTCGACGGCTTCAGCCCAGAGCGTGTCCTGATCAAGCTCAATGGCGCTGCCGCGAAGTCAGCTCGCCAAAATATGGGTATGTTCTGGCAAGCCAATTATCCGCACGTCACCCGCTTTGAAGGCGTGCTGATTACGTGGGGCCCCAGCGCCCAGGCGGTGGCGTAATGGTCCAGCCGCTCCCTCTTTTCAGCTTTTATGAAGTGACAGAGGCCGAGCGGCTGCAGCAGACCCGCGACCAGCTTTTGACACGCATCCAGAAGCTCCGGCCGCACGCGCACAAACGCCTTGCGCTGGAAGAACGTGCACGTGCTGTCACCGTCCAGCTTATGGCGCTGGAAACACACCTCTACGGAGGCAGTCACCAATGACCGCAATCAAGATCCCGGCCCATATTCAGCCCTATATCGAAACGCTCGGCGAGGAACTCGGCGTCAAGTTCCTTCTTTCGTTCGGCGGTTCCTACGTCCACATTTCAGAGCGCCCTCAGGAGCGTTCGCCAGTTGTCGCGCTGATCGGTCACGACAAGACCGTCGCGCTCGCCAAGCGTCTCATGACCGGCTCGTTTCGCGTGCCGACAGCAAAGCCCTTTATCGCGCAAGTGTTTCGGGGTAAGGGATGGACGGTCAATATGATCGCCCGAGAGCTTCACGTCACCGACGTCTCAGTTCGGGGCTGGTTAAAACCGGATCTCGGCCGACAGCTCCAACTGCTCTAAGACAAAACACCCACAAACCGTAGTGGCTGTTTTCGACCCCTCCTAAAAAGGCATTCTCCCCCTCAGAAAGACCGGCATTGATCCGGTCGTACCCTGATGACGAGGCGTCTTTTCATGGCCGACTATTCCAAACTCTCGGCCCGCATTGATGCGGCGGTGCTTGCCGCTGTCGCTCCGAAGGTGTCGGGCGCGCGGCTGAAAAAGCAGACCGCTATCATTGCCGCATTCGGCCTGTTACTGCCGACGTTGCTTGCAGCAGCTGAAATCAACACCCCTCTCCGCATTAGCCATTTCATCAGTCAGGTCGCTCACGAAAGCGACGGATTTTGCGCGATCGAGGAATACGCATCAGGTGCCGCCTATGAAGGCCGCAAGGATCTCGGCAACACCCAAAAGGGTGACGGCATCCGCTTCAAGGGCCGTGGGCCAATCCAGCTCACCGGCCGGGCGAATTACCGGGACTTCACAATCTGGATGCGCAAGCGTCGTCCCGACTGCCCGGACTTTGAAGCCAACCCAGAACTGGTCGCGACATGGCCATGGGCCGGCTGGGCAGCGGCCTATTTTTGGGCGGAAAAAGATCTGAACGCGCTGGCTGATCGCGACGACCTGGTCGCGGTCACCAAGCGCATCAATGGCGGTCGAAATGGCATCGACGAACGCGGTGCCTACCTGAAAAAGGCCAAGGCCGAAATCATGCCGCTCGCCTCGATCGACTATCTGACCACAGGCTATGTCGTGCTCCGGCGCGGTCACAAGTCTGCAGCAGTCGATCGGCTGCAGCGTGCCCTGGTCAAGTTCGGCATGCCGATCGGCATTGACGGCGATTTCGGACCGGCGACAGAACTTGCCGTGAAAGCCTTGCAGAAGGCACGCGGCGTGACGCCGGCTGATGGGATTGTCGGGAAAAACACATGGGTCGCTTTGGAGGCGTATCTCGATGCAGCCTGAAGCACCCGTCGCCACTCCTGCCGCGATCGAGAAGCCGACATACGGCACATCGAAACAGCATCTTTTCTATTCGTCGTGCGCGGCTTGGCTCGTGATCCTGCTGCTTGCCGGTGGCGCGGTGATGGGCTCAGAGCAGGCCGTCGCATTCGGCGCGATCGCGGTCCCGACCATGGCTGGCCTCATCCTTGGCATGCTCGGCATTCATCGCGGTTTCGGTTCCTTGGACATGAACACTCTGGCCAAGCACCCGCGTGATGATCCACTACCAGGAGAAAGAGAATGACGGCACTGTTGTCCAAGGCGGCAGTGCCGCTCATCGCTATTGCAGCACTAGCCGCAGCCGCAGCCTTGCTTGCCTATTTGGCCATTGCCACCGTCAACGGCATGGTCACCGACAGCCGAGCGCAGGCGATGGCCGAGCGCGACAGCTACTGGACCGGCCAGATCGAGAAGGCCAACGCGGTTGCGTCCGCCAAGGAAGCCGCCCAGGCACAAGCCGCACTGCGGATCGAAGCTGCGGCCAGTGCATCGGTTATCGAGCAGCAAAATCAACTCACCCTAAGGAACATCCAGAATGCGGCTCTCCCGAGCAATATTGTCAGCTGCTTTGGCCTTGATCGTGTCCAGCTGCTCCCAGACTGAAGCGCCCGCGCCGGTGGTCATCACCAAGCTCGCACATGCCGAGGTGCCGCCTGAGGCCCGTAAGGAATGCCCGGCGCTGACACCCAAGCCGAGCAAAGCCATGACGGACGCCGAGATATTTGAAGGCTGGGCATCCGACCGCACCGCCCGAAACATTTGCGAGGTTCGGCGCAGAGCCGCTGTTGCCGCCGCCGACGCGATGGGAAAGCCGCAATGAATTTCTCGAACGCCGCATATGAGCTTGCAGAGCTACGCGTCGAGCAGGAACGCGACTTTGCGATCATCACGGCGCGCGCCGCCTTGAAAGCCCAGGGCGCGGCGGAGTGCGTGAGCTGCGAGAAACCAATCGGCCGAGCCCGCCGTTTAGCCATGCCATCGGCGTTGCGTTGCGTCGAATGCCAAGAGTTTCACGAGCAGGAAAAGTTACACCGATGATCGACTTCCCGACCCTTATGCCTTGGCTCACCCTCGCCCTGGCCGTGATCGCTCTAGGCGGGCATGCGAAAAACTTCGTGTCTTCGGACACTAAGGAACTGGCCGCGAGCCAAGCCGCCAAGGACAAAGAATTTGCCCTCAAACAGGAGGCGCAAGAGAAAAAGCTGATCGAGCACGACCGCCGCATTCAGACGGTCGAAAACGAGATGCGCCACCTTCCTAACAGGGAAACGACGCATCAGATTGAGATCACTATGCAGAAGATCCTTGGCCGGCTGGACGCGCAAGACGCGACACTGACGGGGCGCTTTGAGGCAATGGATGAGCGCCTGAAGCCAATTCAGGCGATCGGCGAACGGCTGCAGGATGTCCTGGTCGAAAACGCGAGGAATAAGGGGTGATCAGCTTGGCTGTCGATTATCAGAAGATCATGCGGGAGGAAGCGCGGCTTATCATCCTGAAAGCCCTCTCCGAGCAGACCAACGAGACGCTCAATAGCGGCATGCTCGATCCGGTGCTGGCCACATTCGCGATCAACAAGGATCGCCCATGGATACACCAGCAGATGGAGTTCCTGCAGGAGATGGACGCGATCACGGTCATCGACGCCGGCAGCGTCAAGATCGCCACCCTGACGGATCTCGGCCGGCGACACATCGATCGACAGATCGCGATAGAGGGCGTGAAGCGGCCGTCGCGCGGGGGCTTTAATGCGTAGCCGCCTCGCGGCCATTGAACTCCTGCCTGAGGAATGCGGTCCAATCGTTGCTTGGGCCGCAGATGCTTTGCAGGACCGGGAAAAGAGCCAGACCGATATCTATGCCGAGTTCAACTCTCGTCTCGAAGCTCTCAAAAAGGAGCATCGCGGCGAGCTTGAATTCAAGATCCCGTCGTTCTCGGCCTTCAACCGCTACTCGATCAAGCTTGCGGTGATGTCATCCCGCATGAACCAAACCCGCGAAATTGCGTCGATGATCGCCTCGAAGTTTGACGCCCAGGCGAGCGACGACCTGACGTTGATCGCAGCCGAGGCGATTAAAACGCTGATCTTCGAACTGCTGACAGCCAAGGGCGAAGCCGGCATTGATCCCAAGGGCGCGATGGCACTGGCGAACGCGCTGCGCGCTGCGGCCCAGGCACAAGGCGTTTCGACGGCCCGTCGCCAGAAGGTCGAGAAAGAGTTTGGCGACAAGGTCACCGACGCGGTCCAGGCGGTCGTCAAGGCCAAGGGCGTTTCGGCTGAAGGTGCGGAGGAGATCCTCACCAAAATCCTTGGTGTGCAGAAGTGAGCGCACCATTCACCAAAGAAGAGTGGGCCGAGATCCGACGGCAGTCTACCGAGGTGCTGCCGGATCTACTGGCATCGATCGGCCTGCCCAAGGCGCTGCTGGGCTACCAGGCGCGCGCGATCGCCAAGCTGGAAAGCTCGACCTGCCAAGTGCTCTTTATCGAAAAGAGCCGGCGTATCGGTCTGACATGGGGCTTTGCCTCCTACGCCGTACTGCGCGCCGGCCGCGCCAAGTCGGCCGGTGGCATGGATGTCATGTATATTTCCTACTCGCAGGACATGACGCGGGAGTTCATCGACGCTTGCGCGATGTGGGCTCGCGCCTTTTCGACCGCTGCAATTCAGATGGATGAGTTTCTGTTTGACGACAGCGACGACGAAGGCGTGCGCGCCATTCAGGCGTTCCGCATCCGCTTCGCCTCCGGCTTCGAGATCATCGGCCTGTCGTCGGCACCTCGCTCCCTTCGCGGTAAACAGGGCGTCGTGATGATCGACGAAGCCGCCTTCGTCGACAACCTGAAGGAACTGCTCAAAGCGGCTCTGGCCTTTCTGATGTGGGGCGGACAAGTCGTGGTCTGCTCGACCCACAACGGGGCCGAAAACGAGTTCAACGTTCAGATCCAAGACATCCTGTCCGGGCGGTCGGCCTACGATCATATGCACATCGATTTTGATGAAGCCCTGGTCGATGGCCTTTATCAGCGCATCGCCCTGGTCACCGGCAAGGAATGGTCGCCGGAGGCTGAAGCCGATTGGCGCGAGAACATCATCAAGTTTTACGGCGATGGCGCAGACGAGGAACTGTTTTGCGTTCCGACGATGGGCACCGGCGCTTGGTTGACCGGCCCGCTGATCGAAGCTCGCATGACATCGGACGCTCCCGTGCTCACGCTGGATCTGCCGCCAAACTTCCTTCACCTGCCCGAGCTGGAGCGCAAAACACTCCTCGCGCCATTCCTCGAGCAGCTCGAGGCGGCGCTGAAGCTGCTCGACCCGACGTTGATGCACGCATTCGGTTTCGACTTCGCCCGCGTGGCCGACTTGTCAGTCGCCGAGCTGTTGTCGATCGACAAGACGCTGAAACGGTCTGCTGCGCTCACGGTCGAAATGCGGGGCGTTCCCGGCGACGAACAGAAGCTCGTCACGAAGATGATCCTTCAAGCCGCACCTCGGCTGGTCGGCGCGGCCTTCGATGCCACCGGCATGGGCTGGACGGTCGCGGAAGACATGGGCCGGCTGTTCGGCCTTCGCGACAAAGACAATCCGGGCGGCTTGGTTCACGCAATCAAGTTTTCTCAGGAGTGGTACCGGATCAATATGCCGCCCCTTAAAGCGGCCTTCGAAGACGACGCAATCGCCATTTCCAAAGACGACAACCACCTGTCCGACTTGCGCCTGGTCAAAGTCATTCGCGGCATTCCGATGATCCCTGACGCTCGCACCGGCGAGGCCAACAAGCGACGGCACGGTGACTTTGCAATCGCCTTGGCACTCGCCCATTTCGCAAGCCGCATGCAGTGGCACGAATATTCGTATGTCCCGGCACCGCCAAAGGACAACAGTTTTTCCGAGAGCAGTTCCAGCGAGGGCGAACGCCCGTTTCGCATGAGAAGCCTCGGCCGTCGCAGTGGAGCATACTAAATGGCCGTTTCAACCATCCTCGACGCGACCGGCACGCCGTTCCGCAAAGCCGATCTGAAAAAGGAACAGGCCGGCCCGACCCAGCGCGGCGTTCGCCAGCCCTACGGCCGTCACCAGTCACCGGGCCTGACTCCGGCCAAGCTCGGCCGGATCTTGCGCCAGTCGATC
>Ga0247730_1000521_pt1 | contig 27707 bp, 27 predicted proteins | sample UWRJL073202C2_FD_180959 | JGI IMG/M metagenome (GOLD analysis project Ga0247730, IMG submission 180959) | Plant litter microbial communities from Arlington Agricultural Research Station in Wisconsin, United States - UWRJ-L073-202C-2 | ecosystem: Environmental > Terrestrial > Plant litter >... | reverse complement strand
TGATGTTGACGCCGTGGGGGCCGAGCGCGGTACCGACGGGCGGTGCCGGGTTGGCCATACCGGCCTGCAGCTGCACCTTGACGATGGCTGCGACTTTCTTCTTGGGAGGCATTTCTCGGGTCCTTTTGGATGGTTGTTGCTAGTAGTTCGGTCGGCTCTGCGATCGCTGCGCGATCACACCTTCTGGATCTGGGTGAAGCTGAGCTCGACCGGGGTCTCGCGGCCGAAGATCTCCACGAGGGCCTTGACCCTCTGTGCATCGATGTTGATCTCCGTGATGGTCGCGTGCAGCGTGGCGAACGGTCCATCGACGACCATGACGGAGTCCGAGACGGCGAAGTCGGAGAACTCGACCTTGGCGGCCTTCGTCTGCTGCTGATCGGGGGCGTCGGCCGCTGTTGCGACCTCGGCCTCCACTGCCGGGGCGAGCATGCTCTCGACCTCGGCAAGACTGAGGGGGACGGGCTGGTGGGAGTTGCCCACGAAGCCCGTGACCGACGGCGTGTGGCGGACGACGCCCCACGACTCGTCGGTGAGATCCATGCGGACCAGGACGTAGCCGGGCAGGACGGTGCGCTTGACGAGCTTGCGCTGGCCGTTCTTGATCTCGGCGACCTCCTCGGTCGGCACGACGACCTCGAAGATGAAGTCCTCGGCGTTGAGCGAGGTGACCCGGTTCTCCAGGTTGGACTTCACCCGCTTCTCCATGCCGGAGTAGGTGTGGACGACGTACCAGTCACCGATCTGGCTGTACAGACGGTCCTTGAACTCCTGGAGGATGTCGACGGGGGCCTCTTCGCCGTCCTCCGCGTCCTCGGACGGCTCGGCCTCGTCGGTCAGCACCGTCTCGGAGGACTCGATCGCGTCGTCGTCCTGGACGACCGGCTCCGCGGCTTCGGTCGCGTCAACGTCCGACGTCTCCTCGACAGGTGTGTCGATGGAGTCCACGTCGACGTTCTCCTCGTAACCTTGGGTCACAGTGATCCTTTGTGAATTGCTAGGCGAAGATGGCAAATGATGCGCGCCCGAACCCGTAGTCGAGTCCGGCGACGATGGCCATCATGACGAGCACGAACACCAGCACGACCCAGAAGTAGTTGATGACCTGGGGGCGCGTCGGCCAGACCACCTTGCGGAGCTCGGCGATCACCTGTCGGTAGAACGTGATCGGCGAGGTGCGCTTGCCGGACTTGCCGGCCAGCTCGTGACGATCGCTCACGTGAGTGCTCCTTGGTTCAGTGGTGGCAGTGCGTTGCTGGTGCTGGCAGTGCTGTGTTGTGTGTCGCAGGGCACGAGGGACTTGAACCCCCAACCTTCGGTTTTGGAGACCGACGCTCTACCAGTTGAGCTAGTGCCCTCAGTCCATCCACCCGCACGCCGAACCCAAGCCCGGGCATGACGATTCAGGGTGAATATTCACCGGTGGGTCCAGTGTACGTGGTCGGGCACGGCCTCGTCGAACCGAGGCGGGCGGGCTGAGGCGGTCGGGCCGTGGCGGTCGCGACTGGCAGGATGGCAGCGTGGCGACGACCGGTGCTGACTTCCGCGCGGTGTCGACGCTGCCCAAGGCGCACCTCCACCTGCACTTCACCGGGTCGATGCGACACAGCACGCTGATCGAGCTCGCCGAGCGTGACGGCATCCGCCTGCCGAGCTCCTTGACGGACGAGTGGCCGCCCGAGCTCAGCACGATGGACGAGAAGGGCTGGTTCCGGTTCCAGCGCCTCTACGACGTCGCGCGGTCGGTGCTGCGCACGGAGGAGGACGTCCGGCGCCTCGTGCTCGAGGCGGCACTCGACGACGCCGCCGACGGCTCGGTCTGGACCGAGATCCAGGTCGATCCCTCCGGCTACGGGGCCCGGTTCGGCGGCATCACGGCCTTCACCGACCTCGTGATCGACGCCGTCCGCGAGGCGGAGGAACGGTCCGGGATCGGCATGGGCCTGGTCGTCGCGGCGAACCGCACACGGCACCCGCTCGACGCGCGGACGCTGGCGCGGCTCGCGGCCCAGTACGCCGGCCGGGGCGTGATCGGCTTCGGGCTCTCCAACGACGAGCGTCGGGGCGACACGACCGCGTTCGCCCCGGCGTTCGCGATCGCGGAACGGGCCGGGCTGGCTCTCGTCCCGCACGGTGGCGAGCTGCGAGGCCCCGACCACGTGACGCAGTGCCTCGACCACCTGCACCCCGACCGGCTCGGCCACGGCGTCCGCGCGGCCGAGAGCGATGACGTCCTGAAGCGCCTGGCCGACGACGGGGTGGCCCTGGAGGTCTGCCCGACGTCGAACGTCTCCCTGGGCGTGTACGCGACGCTCGAGGAGGTGCCGGTGCGCACGCTGGTCGCCGCGGGCGTCGACGTGGCGCTCGGGGCGGACGACCCCCTGCTCTTCGGCTCGCGGCTCGCCGGCCAGTACACCGTGCTGCGGGTCGCGCAGGAGTTCTCCGACGCCGAGCTGGCCGAGCTGGCCCGCATGTCGATCCGCCGGTCGTACGCCCCGTCCGGGCTGATCGACGCGGCCGTCGCCGGCGTCGACGCGTGGCTCGCGACCAGCCCGGAGGAACCGTGACGTCGGCACCATTCCCGGTCGTGCCGGTGCGGCGGCCGAAGGCTCCCGGAGCGACCCTGGCGCTGACCCTCGGCATCGTCGCCGTCGCCGGTCTCTTCGTGCTCGTCGTGCCGGTGTTCCTCGCACCGCTCGCCTGGTACCACGGCGTCGCGGCGGGCCGGCGCATCGAGCGCGAGCCGGATCGGTGGTCGGGCGGCAGCGACGCGCGGGCGGGCGTCGTGCTCGGCATGATCGGCAGCGGCCTCATGATCGTGGTCCTGGCGGTGCTCCTGCTCGCCGGCCTCGGCACGTTCGTCGCGGCGCATCTCGACTCGGGATACGGCTCCTGAGCCCCCTCGCGCTGTGAGAGGCTGACCGCCATGAGCAACGACAGCCCTCCGCCGTCGGGCGACCCGTCCGGTCACGAGCACCGTCCCAACTGGGGCTCCGCCTACCCGTCGACGCCGCCGGCGGGCGGGCAGCACCCGCCGACAGGTCAGTACCCGCCGCCTCCGGGCTACGGGTACGGCTACCAGCCGCCGAAGCATCCGAACGCCACGACCGCGATGGTGCTCGGGATCGTCTCGGTGGCCGGCGGCCTCCTGTGCTGGCTGCCGCTGTTCATCGCCCCCTTCGCGTGGTTCATGGGGACGAAGGCGATCCGCGACATCGACGAGAGCCGCGGCGCGCAGAGCGGTCGCGGCGAGGCGATGGCCGGCAAGGTGCTGGGCATCATCGGCACCGTGCTGCTGGCCCTGGCCCTGGCCGTCGTCGTGCTGCTGATCGTGCTGACGTTCACGGTCGACGACTTCTGGGACGAGGACTACTGAGCCGACCGCTCGCGCGATCCCTCCGCTCGACCACTGCCGCAGCGGCCCCTAGGCTGTGTCCCACGCGGCCTCTGCGGCCGGACATCATTCACCAGGGGGACGGATGAGGGTCAACGGAGATCGGCTGCACGACGTCGCGAACGGACTGAGGACCGTCCACACCGACTTCTCGGACGCCGAGAAGCTGTCGAAGGACTGGGGCGGGACCGTGGGCGACCGTGGGCTCGCCGACACCCTCGACGACTTCTCGGGCAACTGGGACGACACCCGCGACAACATGCTCGAGGGCATCAAGGCCATGGCGGAGGCGGCCACCGGCATGGCCGACACCTGGGAGGACCTGGAGAACCAGCTGACCGACGCCCTCACGGACGGGAGCTGACATGGCCCGGCACCACGACTGGACCCCGCTCGGCATCTCCGAGGACCCGATCCCCGGCGACCCGGACGGCGTGTGGGACGCGAAGACGGCCCTCGAGAAGACCGTCTCGGCGATCGAGGCCGCCGTGGACGGCATCCGCAACGTCTCCACGGGATCCACGATCGACATCGGCGACAGCGACTCGGTCGACGAGTTCCGCGACCAGGCCGACGACGTCGCCGAGAAGCTCGAGAAGGCCAAGCCGCGCTACGAGGTGGCGGCCACGGCGCTGCGCGACTACTACTTCGAGCTCGTCGAGGCGCAGAAGCTCTCCGTCGAGGCCCTCGACGACGCCGAGGCGGCCCAGAGCGACGTGTCGAGCGCCGAGTCGTCCGTCGACGACGCCGAGGCCGACTCGCCCGAGCACGAGACGGCCACCACGAAGCTCGGGCTGGCCAACACCGCGCTCAGCGACGCGAAGGCCAAGCTCAAGAAGGCCGAGGGCATCCGCGACGCCGCGGCCAAGAAGGCCAAGGACGACATCCACAACAAGATCGAGCACGATGACGTCAAGGACTCGTTCTGGGACAACATGTCGGGCGTCGCCGACATCCTCTCGAACATCTCCACCGTGCTGGGCGTCCTGGCGCTGGTCGTGAACTGCATCCCGGTCATCGGCCAGGCGCTGTCGGTCGTGCTGGGCGCACTCGCTCTCATCACTGGGGCGCTCGCGCTGATCCTGCACCTCGGCGCGGCGATCGACAACGGCGAGGGCTGGGACGCGGTCGTGTTCGACGCGATCGGCGTCGCGACGTTCGGCATCGGCCGTGCGTTCACGGCGGGCGCCAAGGGACTCAGCCTCGCCTCCCGCTCGCTGGCGTGGGGCAAGCTCTCGCGCATGAGCGGTCCGGTGGCCGCCCGGCTGTCGTCCGGCACCTTCGCCTTCACCTCGAGGGGACCCATGGTCCTGCGCTCGGCCAGGCAGACCGCCGCGCTGTCCGGCACGTCCCGGTTCAGCTCCGGGCTGGGCGGACTCGGCGGCGAGCTGTCCACGTCGTTGAGCACCCTCCGCGGCACGAGCCTCAGTGGTCTGGCCGGCCATCTGCGCGACACACCGGCCTTCATCCGGGCGAACTCCGGATCGGCGGGCGACCTCAGCCGGATGCTCCAGGGCACGACCGACCTGTCCACGTCGTTGCGCAACCTCGACGGCCTGAGCAGCTTCAGGGGCGTGGCGGGTCTCGACCTGTCGCTCGACCTGTCGGCACAGGCCAGCAAGTGGGCCAACATGGCGGACGTGAGCTTCACGACCAGCCTCGTCTCGACGGGTCTCGACCAGATGGACTTCGACATCCCCCTGCTGCCGTGACCGACAGGTCCGCGACGATCGTCGCGCCCGCAGAGGGCTCCTCGTCCGTCGCGCGGGTGACGTGGACCGCCGAGTCCACCACGATCCGTGACGGCAACGGTCGCTCGACCGTGCTCCGCAACGGCGTGGACGTCGAGACGCTGGCCCTGCGACGCACACCACCGGCGGACGGATCGGCGCCGGGCACTCCCGGCAGCTGGACGCTGGACCTCATGCAGGGCACGGTCAGCCGGGCTCGGCTCCAGTCGCCGCCGTGGGACTTCGACCGCGACCACGGGCCCGCCGAGGCGGCCCGCGTGTCGGGCCTGCCCCTCGTGCAGCGGGCGCCGGCGCTCGAGTCGCCGCCCGTCCCGGTGGAGCCCCGTCCGCACGGCCCGGCGCTCCGGCTGATGCTGCTGACCGTGATCGTCGTGCCACTGGTCTACTGCGTGCTGCTCCTGGTCGCTCCCCTGCGGGAGCACGCGTGGAGCTGGGTCGCGGTCACCGCCCTGACCCTGCCGATCCTGCTGTGGGTACGGGTGCCGCAGATCGCCCGAAGGCTGGGCCTGTCCGACCGCGGCGAGGTCGTCTTCCGGGCCCGCCCGTCCACGACCCTTCGCGCGAGCACCGGCTCGGCCGTCGTGCGCGGCAAGGACGTCCTGGTCGTGCGGACCCGTCGGCGTTCCAGCCCGTTGCCGTTGCCGGACGACGCCTGCGGACCCGTCGAGCTGCGACCGGCCACCTGGGACGACGGGGAGCCCGCCGAGCTCCTCGTGGTGCGCGCGGCGTCCGGCCACGTGCTCGCCACCCTCCTGCGCTCCGAGTGGTGCAGCGACGGCTCCGAGGCCGAGCTGGCCGCGGCCCTCGGTGTCCCCTACGACCCCGAGCCCGTGGCGGCCGACGTCCGTGGGGCGGTCGCGAGCGTCACCGACCGGGCCGCCTCGCCCGGGCGCCTCCTGGTGCTGGTGTCGTTGACCGGCCCGGCGACCCTGTTCAGCGGGCTCTCGACCGACCAGGGCGCCGCCAGCGTGGCTGCGGTCGTGCTCGGGGCGCTGAACACGGTGCTGGGCTTCGGCGGCATGATCGTGCAGGTGATCGCCGACGTCAGGCCCGGGCGAAGCGGCCCGCGGCGCGCGAAGGGCGCCGGTCGTGGCTGAACGCCGCGGCGACGTCGGCCGCGCGGTGCGCACCGACGGCCTGCGCGTCGTCGTGCCCAGCACGTGGTGGCGCATCCCGCTGGCCGCACGTGGTCCTCGCGAGGCATCGGTCAAGGCCCTGATGAAGCAGCAGTTCGCCGACACGGGGGCGAGTGCCACGCTGCGCCACGAGACCGAGCAGGCACTGCTCGAGGCCACCGCCGACTCGGCCCGCCACCGCAGCGTCATCCTGTGGATCTCGACCGAGAACGTCGAGGGCTTCCCCATGGCGATGTCGCTGCTGATGACCGACATCGACCCGTTCCGCGTCCGTGGCTTCGATCACGCCGCCGAGCAGCTGACGTCGCGCGACCGCGTCGCCACGACTCGCATGCGTCCCGGTCGGGTGCTGCGGCAGATCTACCACCGCGTCCCCGGCGCCGAGATCCCGAGGATCGCCGGCCTCGACGCACCCGGGACGCCACTCAACGAGGCGACACAGACCCTGCAGGCCGACTACTGGCTCGAGCGGCCCGATGGACGACTGACCCAGCTGGCGTTCTCGACGCCCCTCGTCCGCTACGAGGAACCCCTGCTCGAGCTGTTCGACACCATCGTCGACTCCGTGACGTGGAACGACCAGGACGCACCGACCCGCGGAGAGGACCTCGCATGACCGACCAGGTGGAATGGGGCATCGCCCTCGACCTCGGCGCCAGCTGGTACCCGCTGCCACTCGACCGCGACCCGGCCGAGCTCGGCGCGTACGTCGCCGAGGCCCTCGTCGCGGACGCCGTGGCGGTCAACGGGGCCCCCATGTCGACGGAGGTCGCCGAGGCCGTCGCCGAGGAGTTCTCGGTGCTCACCGAGAACGCCCAGCGCACCGGCGCCTTCGCGACCTCCCTCTACCGGCCCCTGTACGACGCGCCGTCGGTGGCGGTGCTCGAGGCGCACGTCAACGCGGGCGATCCGGGGACACCGATCCGGACCTGGGTGGAACGCGTCCACCCCGATCTCGGGGTCAACCACGAGCTCAGCAACGTGATCCTGCCGATCGGCGAGGCCGTCCGGCTGTGGCAGCTCTCGGGCAGCCCGCAGCACGGACAGGACGCCGTGCTGGTCGAGACGGTCGCACACTTCTTCGAGGCACCCGGCGGCGACATCGTGCGCATCGCCCTGTCGTGGACGGCGCCGGCGTTCAGCCAGGAGCTCCGCGAGCTGGCCGACTCGATCGCCCAGGACATCGCGTTCCAGTGACGGACGGCCGAGCCGCCCGGCCCGACTAGAGCTCGCAGCCGATCAGCACGGGCTCGTTGACCAGTGTGATGCCGTAGGTGTCCTGCACGCCGTCGCGGATCTCGCGTGCGAGCGCCAGCAGGGCGGCAGTGGTCCCGCCGCCGCGGTTGGTCAGCGCCAGCGTGTGCTTGGTCGAGAGCGACACCGCGTCGGTGCCGTGGCCCCGCGCGAAGCCGGCGTGGTCGATGAGCCAGGCGGCGCTGGTCTTGACGCTGCCGTCGGGCTGGCCGAAGCGCGGCGCCTGCTCGGGCAGCGCGGCAGCCTGCTCGGGCGACAGGAGCGGATTGGTGAAGAACGAGCCGGCGCTCCAGGTGTCGTGGTCGGCCGCGTCGAGCACCATGCCCTTGCTCCGGCGCAGCGCCAGGACGGCCTCGCGGACGTCGGCCGACGGGGCCCGCTCCCCCACCGCGACACCGAGCGCCCGGGCGAGCTCGGCATAGGCGACGGGCTCGCCGAGGTCACCGAGCGCGAGCTGGAACGTCACCGACAGGACGACGTACCGCTGCGGCTCGGCCTTGAACCGGCTGTGCCGGTAGGAGAAGCCGCAGTCGGCGGCGAAGAACGTGCGGATGCGGCGGTCGTAGCGGTCGTAGGTGCGCACCGAGGCGATGGTCTGCGCGACCTCCTGGCCGTACGCGCCGACGTTCTGGACCGGCGTGGCGCCGGTCGATCCCGGGATGCCGGACAGCGCCTCGACGCCGACCCAGCCCTGCGCGACCGCATGGGCCACGAAGCCGTCCCACGGCTCACCGGCGGCGACCGTGACCATCGCGCCGCTGCACATGTCGACGTCGTTCGAGATGCCTCGGGTCAGCACGCGCACGACAGTGCCGTCGACGCCCTCGTCGGCGACGACGAGGTTGCTGCCCCCGCCGACCAGGAGCAGGGCGTCACCGGCCTCGTCGGCGATGCGGACGACGTCGACGAGCTCGTCCTCCGTCGTGGCGTCGATGACGGCGCGGGCGGGACCACCGAGGCGGAGCGTCGTCAGCTCGGCCAGGTCCACACGTGCGAGGCTACCGGGCGACCCGGGCCGACGACGAAAGCCCCCATCTGCCGGCCGGGCAGTGGGGGCTTTCGTGCGGTGAGGCTGAGGTCAGCGGGTCTCGCGGTGCAGCGTGTGCCGCTTGTCGCGGGGGCAGAACTTCATCAGGTCCATACGATCGGGATCGTTGCGACGGTTCTTCTTCGTGATGTAGTTGCGTTCCTTGCACTCGGTGCAGGCCAAGGTGATCTTGGGACGAACGTCGGAGCTCTTGCTGGCCACGAGGGTGCCTCTTCCAGGTTTTGATCAAGCAGAGTATCGATGATGCTGCGTATTTCGTTCAGGCTCGGTCTTGCCGGTGCAGTCGTGCGGTAGCTGGGGCGGGACTCGAACCCGCGACCCCACGATTATGAGTCGTGTGCTCTAACCACCTGAGCTACCCAGCCGCGACGTTCGGGAGTTGCCTCCCGACCGCAGGACCCATGACATCTGGATCCAGAGCCCCCTTACGGAATCGAACCGAAGACCTCTTCCTTACCATGGAAGCGCTCTACCGACTGAGCTAAGGGGGCGAGCCGACAGCCAAAGATACATGCTCGGGCACCCGGAGAGGAAATCGGGTCCGGCAGGTCCCCGACCGCCCGCCAGAACCCCCGGCGAGACAGTGTTTTCCCGTCAGGCCGGACGACTCACGTCGGCCGGTACCGAGGCGGCGGCCAGACGGCCGGGCCAGCCGGGTCCCTCGTAGATGAAGCCCGTGTAGCCCTGCACGAGGTCCGCACCCGCGGCGAGCCGCGACCGGACGTCGTCGGGGGTCGTGACCCCGCCCACCGCGATGATCGCGAGCCGGTCGCCGACCCGCTCGCGCAGCCGGACGAGCACCTCGGTCGCCCGGTCGGCCAGCACCGGGCCCGACAGCCCGCCGGCTCCCGCCGCGTCGACGACGGCGCGATCGGTGAGCAGCGAGTCGGGTCGGGCGATGGTCGTGTTGGTGGCGCTGATGCCGTCGAGGTCCAGCTCCAGCGCGAGGTCGGCGACCGCGTCGACGTCCGCATCGGCGAGGTCGGGGGCGATCTTGACGAGCAGGGGCACGCGCCGTCCCTGGTGCTGGTCGGCGACGGCCTTGACCGCGGCCAGGAGCGGCCGCAGCTCGTCGACGGCCTGCAGGTCGCGGAGACCGGGCGTGTTGGGCGACGACACGTTGACGACCAGGTAGCTCGCGAACGGCACCAGCAGCCGGGCGCTCTCGACGTAGTCGGCGACGGCGTCCTCGGGAGCCGTGGCCTTGGTCTTGCCGATGTTGACGCCGATGACGGCGTCGCGGCCGGCCTTCGTGCGACGGAGCCGGTGCAGGCGTGAGGCGACCTCGGCCGCGCCGTCGTTGTTGAAGCCCATGCGGTTGACGACCGCGCGGTCGTCGACGAGCCGGAACAGCCGGGGTCGGGGGTTGCCGGGTTGGGCACGGGCGGTGACGGTGCCGATCTCGACGTGGCCGAAGCCGAGTGCCAGCAGACCGGGGACGGCACGCGCGTTCTTGTCGAAGCCGGCCGCGAGACCGAACGCGTTGGGGAACTCGATGCCCATCACGGTGCGCGGCTCGCGGGTCTGCGAGAAGACCCGGCGGGTCGCGGACCCGCCGGCGCGGATCGCGGCGAAGGCCAGCTCGTGCGCCTTCTCGGGGTCCATCGAGCGGAAGAAAGCGTTGAAGAAGGCGCTGTAGACCACGACCGCAGCGTATCGGCCCCGGTCAGGAGCCGCGGGCTCGGCGGTCCCGGCACCCACCGGCCCAGTTCTTGGGCACCTGTGTACGGATCCGGCGTCGGGATCGGTACACAAGTGCCCAATTCCTGGGCGGGGCGACGGCTAGGCACTGTCACCGGGCCGTGGGAGGCTGTCGCCTGTGACCCAGACCGAGCATCCGGCGGCCCACGTCGCCGACACCCATGACCTGATCCGCGTCATCGGCGCGCGTCAGAACAACCTCAAGGACGTCAGTGTCGAGCTGCCCAAACGTCGGCTGACGGTGTTCACGGGCGTCTCGGGCTCCGGCAAGAGCTCGCTCGTGTTCGCGACGATCGCCGCGGAGTCGCAGCGCATGATCAACGAGACCTATCCCGCGTTCGTGCAGGGGTTCATGCCGAGCATGGCCCGGCCCGACGTCGACGTGCTGACCGGACTCACGACCGCGATCATCGTCGACCAGGAGCGGATGGGTTCCGATCCCCGGTCCACCGTCGGCACCGCGACCGACGTCAACGCGATGCTGCGCATCCTGTTCAGCCGCCTCGGCGAGCCGCACGTCGGTGGTCCGCAGGCGTTCTCGTTCAACGTCGCGTCGATCAGCGGCGCGGGCGCCGTGACGATCGAGAAGGGCGGACGCGAGACGAAGGAGCGTCGCAGCTTCGCGGTCGTCGGCGGCATGTGCTCGCGCTGCGAGGGTCGCGGGTCGATCAACGACATCGACCGGACGGCCCTGTACGACGACTCCAAGTCGATCAACGAGGGCGCGCTGACGATGCCGGGCTGGAGCATGGACGGCTGGCAGGGCCGCATCCTGCGTGGCGTCGGGCTGTTCGACTGCGACAAGCCCATCGCGTCGTTCACGACGAAGGAGCTCGACGGCCTGCTGCACCAGGAGGCCATGAAGATCAAGGTCGAGGGCATCAACCTGACGTATCTCGGCATCATCCCGCAGATCAAGAAGTCGTTCCTGTCCAAGGACGTCGACGCGATGCAGCCGCACATCCGGGCGTTCGTCGAGCGGGCCGTCACCTTCACGACGTGTCCCGACTGTGACGGCACCCGGCTCAACGAGCTGGCGCGGTCGTCGAGGATCGAGGGCAGGAGCATCGCCGACCTGTGCGGCATGCAGATCAGCGACCTCGCCACCTGGATCAAGGACGTCGAGGAGCCTGGCGTGGCCCCGCTGCTGACGGCGCTCACCGAGACGCTCGACTCGTTCGTCGCCATCGGGCTCGGCTACCTGTCGCTCGACCGGCCGTCGGGGACGCTCTCGGGCGGCGAGGCGCAGCGCACCAAGATGATCCGGCACCTCGGCTCGGCGCTGACCGACGTCACCTACGTCTTCGACGAGCCCACGATCGGGCTGCACCCGCACGACATCGAGCGGATGAACCAGCTGCTGCTCCAGCTGCGCGACAAGGGCAACACCGTGCTCGTCGTCGAGCACAAGCCGGAGGCGATCGCGATCGCCGACCACGTCGTCGATCTGGGGCCCCGCGCGGGCAGCGCCGGCGGCGAGGTCGTGTACGAGGGCACGCTCGAGGGACTGCGGGCCAGCGGGACGCTCACCGGCCGCCACCTCGACGACCGGGCATCGCTCAAGGACGAGGTCCGGACCGCGACGGACGTCCTGGAGGTGCGGGGCGCCACGACCAACAACCTGCAGGACGTCGACGTCGACATCCCGCTCGGCGTGCTCACGGTCGTCACCGGCGTGGCGGGGTCCGGCAAGAGCTCGCTGGTCCACGGCAGCGTCGCCGGGCGCGAGGGCGTCGTGGCGATCGACCAGGGCGCCATCAAGGGGTCACGGCGCAGCAATCCCGCGACCTACACCGGCATGCTCGAGCCCATCCGCAAGGCGTTCGCGAAGGCCAACGGCGTCAAGCCGGCGCTGTTCAGCGCCAACTCCGAGGGGGCGTGCCCGGTCTGCAACGGCGCGGGGGTCATCTACTCCGACCTCGGCATGCTGGCCGCTCCCCCGGCCCCGTGCGAGTCGTGCGAGGGCAAGCGGTTCCAGGCCGAGGTGCTGGAGTACCGGTTCGGCGGCAAGAACATCGACGACGTCCTGACGATGTCGGTCGACGAGGCCGAGCAGTTCCTCGCCGGCGGCGAGAGCAGGATCCCGGCGGCCCACAAGATCCTCGAGCGGCTGTCGCAGGTCGGCCTCGGCTACCTGACGATCGGGCAGCCCCTCACGACGCTCTCGGGCGGCGAGCGTCAGCGCCTCAAGCTGGCGGTCCGCATGGCCGACGACGGCGGTGTCTACGTCCTCGACGAGCCGACCACGGGTCTGCACCTCGCGGACGTCGAGCAGCTGCTCGGCCTGCTCGACGGACTCGTCGAGGCCGGCAAGTCCGTCATCGTCATCGAGCACCACCAGGCCGTCATGGCGCACGCCGACTGGATCATCGACGTCGGCCCGGGCGCCGGCCACGACGGCGGGCGCATCGTCTTCGAGGGCACACCGTCCGATCTGGTGGCCGATCGGTCGACGCTCACCGGCGAGCACCTGGCGGCTTACGTCGGCGCCTGATGGGTACCGTCGAGCCATGAGCACACCTGCGAACGATCCCGAGACCACCGACGTCGACCACGACGAGGACACGCCTGCCGCCGAGCCCGACGTCCAGAGCGATCCGTCGCTGGACGACGGCGACTCGACCGACTGGTCGTCCGAGGGTGGCGCGGCCACCGAGGGCCCCGCCACCGACACCGACAACGACGCCTAGCGCGGGCCCGCCCCCTCGGGCGGGTTCTCTTCGACCTCGTGCTCGGGATCGGGCGCCAGACCCGGGTCGAGGTCAGGGTCCTGTCGCCGGATCGGGTCCGACGGCTCGACCTGCTCGCGGGGCGGCTCGGGTGTCTGGGTCATGATCGGTCCTCCTGGGTCGTGGTGGTGTCGGCACGGGCGAGGTCCCGCACGGCGGGCCCCTCGATGACGGCGCCGGCGGCGGTGAACCGAGAGCCGTGCAGGGGGCAGTCCCACGTCCGCTCGTCGTCGTTCCACGCCAGCACGCCGCCGAGGTGCGTGCAGAGGGCGCGGACCGCGCAGGTCACCCCGTCCGTGGTCGAGACGCCCGTCGGGACGACGCCGCGGCGGCCCACCCCACCCTCGCCCTCCCCCGGGTGCTCCGGCACGGGACGTCGTCCGGCCGCCACGGCCCCCGTCACGGCGGCGACGCCGACCTTGGCGTTCATCAGCGCACCGTGTCCGATGCCGGCCGGCCGCGTCACCCGCCGGCCGATGACCTTCTGCCACGACGGCGGCTGGTCGAGGATCGTCGCCGAGATGCTCCGTGCGGCCATGACACCCGACGCCATGCCCCACTTGTCGAAGCCTGTCGCGACGAAGATGCGGCCACCGCCACGCGGCAGCGCGCCGATGTACGGGAACGAGTCGTGCGACCGATAGTCCTGCGCCGACCACGAGTGGGTCTCGACCGCGCCGGGGAAGTGCTCGGCCGTCCAGGCCCGGAGGTCGTCGACCTTCGCCCGCTCGGACGACGTGCGGCCGACGCCGTGGCCGTTGCCGCCGATCAGCAGCCTGCGTCCACCCGCACGCCCCGGGGCGTCGCGGATCGACCGGCTCGGTGAGCCCGCCGACAGGAACATCCCGTCGGGGATCGAGCCCGCCGGCGCGTCGAACGCGAGCGCGTACGACCGCATCGGCTCGAGCTTGGCGAAGTACAGGCCGCGGTCGAGGATCGGCGAGCCGGTCGCCAGCACCACGTGCTCGGCGCTCAGCGTGGTCCGGTCGGCGAGCGTCACCGTGCGACGTCCACTGCGCGAGACGCCCACGACCCGGTGCCCCTGGTGCACCGATCCCCCGTGGGCCCTGATCTGCCCGACGAGTGCGACGAGGAGGTCCATGGGGTCGAGCTGCGCCTGACCCGGCAGCACGACACCACCGAACTGCGGGAACGAGACGTCGAGGTCCCGCACCGGATGGGCGTCGAGGCCGACGGCACGGCTCGCTCGCAGCTCCTCGTCGAGGGCCGACCGCTGACCGGGGGACGACGCGTAGGTGACGGCGTCCTTGAGCTGGAACGGGACACCGTGGTCCGTGCAGAACCGCAGCATCCACTGCTGGCCCTCGAGATTGCCCTCGACGTAGGCGCGGACGACCTTCGTCGACTGGTAGCCCAGCATCCGCGACAGCTTCGTGCCCTGCAGCAGCGACACCTTGGCCGTCGTGTTGCCGGTGGCGAGAGAGCCGACGACGCCCGCCTCGAGCACCACGACCCGGCGACCGGACCGTGCCAACAGCAGGGCCGTGGTCAGACCGGTGATGCCGGCACCGACCACGATGTCGTCGATCGCGACCCCCTGGGGAAGCGGCTCGTCGGCGACGGGTTCGGGGCGGTCGAGCCAGAGGGAGCGGGACATGACCGGCGCGTACCCCTGCCCGCCGGCGGCAATCAGTGGGGCCCCGGGCACACCACCGTGAACCCGGCGGCCACCGGCAGGGGCGCCACGCGGTGCCCCGTCGACGACGAGCGTGGGTACCCACGCCGGTACGACGCACTCGTGCCAGCATGGATCCGTGGCCACACGGAAGGTAGGCGTCGAGGAGGAGATGTTCCTCGTCGACCCGCGCACGCGCTGCCTCGTCGCGGTGTCCGACCGGGCGACGTCGGGCGACGTCGAGCAGGAGCTGTTCCTGCAGCAGGTCGAGACCCAGTCGCAGCCACGGCACGACCTCGCCGACGTGGCCGTCGACCTGCGGGACGCGCGGCGCACCGCGTCGGAGGCGGCGGAGTCGGCCGGGGCCCGCCTGGCCGTCATGCCCACGCCGGTCCTGGCCGACCACGGCGGCGAGGTCACGCCCAAGGCCCGCTACGAGACGATGATCGCCCGCTACGGCGAGGTCGGTCGCACAGCGCTCGCGTGCGGCACCCACGTGCACGTCGACGTGGCCGACGACGAGGAGGCCGTCGCGGTGGTCGACCGACTCCGGCCATGGCTGCCGATCGTGCTCGCGGTCTCCGCCGGGTCCCCGTTCGACCTCGGTGTCGACACGGGCTACGCGAGCTGGCGCGCGCAGGTGTGGGAGTCGTGGCCGTCCGCCGGCGCGACCGAGCCGTTCGGCGACGCCGCGGGCTACCGCAGCGCCGTCGCGGCGGTCATCGCGTCGGGAGCCGCCCTCGACGAGGGCATGATCTACTTCGACGCGCGCCCGTCCCGCACGTTCCCGACCGTCGAGGTCCGGGTCGCCGACGTCTGCACCGACCTGCGCGACACCATGCTGGTGGCCGCCCTCGTCCGAGCCCTCGTGGACACCTGTGCCGACGAGTGGCGGGAGGGACGGCCTGTCGCTCCGTGGCGGGTCGACCTGCTCCGGGCTGCCAGGTGGTGCGCCCGCCGCGACGGCCTGACGGGCTCGCTCATCGATCCGGTCGGCGGACGTCCGGCGCCGGCCGCCGACGTGCTCGCGATCCTCGTGGACGCGATCGGCCCGGCCCTGGCGGCCAACGGCGACCGTGGGCTCGTCGACGAGGGCGTCACCCGCCTGCTCCGCGACGGCAACGGCGCCCGGCGCCAGCGCGACGTCGCCGGCCCCCGGCTCGATCTCGAGGCGGTGGTCGACGACGTCCTGCGACGAACCGAGGATTCCTCACGGGCAGGGTCCGCGCCCTAGTCGCGCAGCCCCTGCCCGCTCTCAGCGAGGTCGTCGCTGTGGTCTCAATTCCGACCTCGTCGCTCCCCGTACCCCCATGAGGGTGGCTGAGACAGGACTGCCTCACCCACCTGTCTGCGCGGGAAGCACGTGCTCGCCCGTCTTGTCGGTGCTGAGGCACAGGGAGCAGACGTACGCCTCGTGCGCCATGCAGGCCGCCATGTCGGGACGTTCGTAGTCCTGGTCGCAGACGTGGCAGTGCAGGACCTCGCCCGAGGGGTTGCCGTGCTCGTCGAACATCGGCAGGTCGATGCCGTCGTCCGTCCGGCGCTGGTAGTACCTGCCCTTCGTCGCGATCGCGAAGATGGGCGGCAGCGCCAGGGCCAGGACGATCGCGACGAGCGGCGAGTACGGCTTGAGGCCTGAGCCGAGACCGCCCGCGAAGTCGATGATCGAGATGCCGGCAGCGAGGACCAGCGAGCCGAAGCCGACGGGATTGATGTCGTACAGCATCCCGCGACGGAAGTCGGGCACCTTCGGCGACAGCTTCAGCAGGTACTTGTTGAAGACGATGTCGGACGCCACGACACCGATCCAGGCGATGCCGCAGTTGGCGTAGAAGCCCAGGATCGTGTTGAGGAAGCTGAACATGTCGGCCTCCATCAGGATCAGCGCGATCACGAGGTTGAACCCCAGGAAGACCAGCCGGCCCGGGTAGTGCTTCGTGACCCGGGTGTAGGAGTTCGTCCAGGCGAGCGAGCCGGAGTAGGCGTTCGTGACGTTGATCTTGATCTGGCTGATGACGACGAGGATCACCGCGAGCGTCAGGGCGAGCCAGGTCGGCAGGAAGCCCTTGTAGATCTCGAGGAACTGCTCGACCGGCTGGTTGGCCTTGCCGGCGCCGTCCGTCACGTTGGCGATGATGTAGACCGCGAGGAACAGGCCGATGATCTGCTTGATCGCGCCGAAGATGACCCAGCCCGGTCCGGCCATGATGACGGCCGTCCACCACTTGCGGGTGTTCTCGGGCGTCTTCGGCGGCATGAAGCGCAGGTAGTCGATCTGCTCCGCGATCTGCGCGATGAGGGACAGGCACACGCCGGCGGCCAGCATGATCGAGCCGACGCTCGTGGCGCCGTTGCCCTCCTCGCCCTGGTAGTCGAAGAAGTCGCCGACCGAGTCGGGGTGGCTGATCACGAGGTACGCGAACGGGATGACCATGAGGACGAGCCACAGGGGCGTCGTCCACACCTGCAGGGTCGTCAGCACCTTCATGCCGTAGATGACCAGCGGGAAGATGATCACGGTCGACGCGAAGTAGCCCAGCCAGAGCGGCACGTGCAGACCCAGCTTGAGTCCCTGCGCCATGATCGAGCCCTCGAGCGCGAAGAAGATGAACGTGAACGACGCGAAGATGACGTTGGTGACGACCGAGCCGTAGTACCCGAATCCGCTGCCGCGGGTGATCAGGTCGAGGTCGAGGTTGTAGCGCGCCGAGTAGTAGGCCAGCGGGAAGCCCGTCAGGAAGATGACGAAGGCGAACACGCCGATGCCCCACAGCGCGTTGGTCGTGCCGTACGAGATGCCGATGTTCGCGCCGATCGCGAAGTCGGCGAGGTACGCGATGCCGCCGAGCGCCGAGATGGCGACGACGCTCGTGGACCACTTGCGGTAGCTACGTGGGGCGAACCGGAGGGTGTAGTCCTCCAGCGTCTCCTTCGTGGCCGCAGCCACGTCCGCGTCGACGACGGCGGGTTCTTTCTCGATCTCTTGGGTCACGGCACAGGTCCCTTGGCTCGGTTGGATGCTCCGACCGTAGGGACGCGATGTTGCGGGGGGATGGCGCAGTTATTACCATCTGGAAATATTCGGTCTCAGCGGAACGGCAGGCCCGCCACCAGGGAGTCCGGCTGGATGGGCAGGTCACGCACCCTGATGCCGGTCGCGTGCCAGACCGCGTTCGCGATGGCCGCCGCCGCGCCGACGTTGCCGATCTCGCCGATGCCCTTGCCCCCGACCGGGTTGAGCTGGTCGTCGTGCTCGTCGAGCCACTCGACGTGGATGTCGGGGATGTCGGCGCACGCCGCCACGTGGTACGTCGCGAGGTCGTGGTTGGCGTAGTCGCCGCGCACGCCGTCCATGACCCCGTGCTCGTGCAGGGCCATCGAGGCGCCCATCGTCATGCCGCCGATGAACTGCGACCGCGCGGTGCGCGAGTTGAGGATGCGACCCGCCGCGAAGACCCCGAGCATGCGCGACAGCACGATCTCGCCGGAGTCGAGGTCGACCCGCACCTCGGCGAACTGGGCACCGTAGGCGTGCCGGTCGACGTCGGCCATGGCCTCGATGTCGTCGGCGATGTCGGCCTCCGCCGCGAGTCCGTCGGCCGGGACGTCCCCGCCGTCCAGCTTCTCGACGAGGGCGAGACTGGCCTTGGCGACCGCCCAGCCCCAGGACGCCGTGCCGGCGGACCCACCGGCGATCGAACCGGCGGGCAGGCTGGAGTCGCCGATCCGGATGTCGATGCGGTCGGTGTCGACGTCCAGCCGGTCGGCGGCGATCTGCGCCAGGACCGTGCGGGCACCGGTGCCGATGTCGGTGGCGTTGATCTCGACGAGGTACCGCCCGTCACGGTGGGCCGTCACCCGTGCACTGCTGGGCATGACCATCGCCGGGTAGAGCGCGGACGCCACACCGGTGCCGACGAGCCACCGACCCTCGCGCCGCACACCGGGAGCCGGGTCGCGACCGGCCCACCCGAAGGCGTCCGCGCCACGTCGCAGGCAGTCGACGAGGTGACGACTGCTGAACTCCTTGCCGGTCTCGGGATCGCTGGCGGGCTCGTTGAGCACCCGCAGCTCGACCGGGTCGATCGCCAGCGAGTGCGCCAGCTCGTCGATCGCCGACTCGAGGGCGTACATGCCGGGGCACTCCCCCGGGGCACGCATCCAGCGCGGAGTCGGGACGTCGAGCGCCGCGACCCGGTGCGTCGTCGACCGGTGCGCGGCGGCGTACATGTGCCGGGAGGCCTCCGCCGTCTGCTCGGTGAACTCCTCGATGGTCGAGGTCTGCGAGATGGCGTCGTGCGCCAGCCCGAGCAGGCGTCCGTCCCTGTTCGCGGCGAGCCGGATGCGCGAGATCGTGGGCGTCCGGTAGCCGGCGAGCGCGAACATCATCTGCCGCGTGTACGCGAGCTTGACGGGACGCCCGACCCGTCGGGCCGCCATGACCGCGAGGACGACGTTCGGCCGTGGCGAGCCCTTGGAGCCGAAGCCTCCGCCGACGTGCTGCGAGTCGACCGTGATGTCGTCGGCCGGGATGCCGAACAGCGTCGCCAGGATCTCGACGGTCGCGCTGGAGCCCTGCGACGACTCGAAGACGTGCAGCGCGCCGTCGGCCCACGTCGCGACCGTCGCGTGCGGCTCCATCGGGTTGTTGAACAGCGCCGCGGTCGAGTACGTGCGGTCGACGACCAGGTCGGCCTCGGCCACGGCCTGGTCGATGTCGCCGACGGCGGTGTCGGTCGGGAAGCCGGCGTTGACCTCCTCGGGGGCGTAGAGCTTGGGGTGCCCCGTCTCGAGCACCGAGTCGACCTCGCCGGTCCGGTACTCGACCCGCAGGCGGCTCGCCGCCTCACGGGCGGTCTCGAGCGACTCGGCGACCACGAGGGCGACGACCTGGCCGCGGTAGGCGACGACGGGTGACTGGAGCACCATCAGCTCACCGTCGTCGGCGTCGGTGAGCCGCTCCGCGTCGTCGGCGGTGATGACGTCGACGACGCCCGGCATGGCCAGGACGGGGTCGACGTGGATCGCCGTGATGCGGGCGAAGCCCTCCGTCGCCTGGACCGGCCAGGCGTAGACGCAGGCCTCAGGGGTGTGCTCGAACGAGTACCGCGCTCCCCCGGTGACCTTCTCGCGGCCCTCGATGCGCCGCAGCGGGGCGCCGAGCGCCGTCATCGGACGCCTCCGGTGAGCTCGAGCAGCGTCCCGGTGACGAGCCGCGTGACCAGGTCGATCTTGAACCGGTTCTCGTCGGTCGGCGTGGCCGACTCCAGCTCGGCCTGCGCCGCCGCTCGGAAGCTGTCGGCAGTCGCCGGTGCCCCGCGCAGCAGCTCCTCGGCGATCCGGGCGCGCCACGGACGGGGCGAGACGCCACCGAAGGCCAGCCGCACGTCGCGGACCTCGTCGCCGTCGACGTCGATCGCGGCGGCGACCGACGCCAGGGCGAATGCGTACGACCGGCGATCGCGGGCCTTGCGGTACGTGGACGTGGCCGCGAACGTCAGCGGTGGCACCTCGACGCCCGTGATCATCGCCCCGGCCGGCAGGTTGGTGTCGCGGGACGGGTCGTCGCCGGGCAGGCGGTGGAAGTCACCGATCGGCAGCACCGCCGGACCGTCGGCCGTCCTGTAGTGGACGACCGCGTCGAGGACGGCGAGGGCGACACCCATGTCGCCGGGGTGGGTCGCGATGCACGACGAGGACGTGCCGAGGAGGCCCAGCTCGCGCGACGCCCCCTCGATCGCGGGACAACCGCTGCCGGGATCGCGCTTGTTGCAGGGCTTGCCGGCGTCCATGAAGTAGACGCACCTCGTGCGCTGCATCAGGTTGCCGCCCGTGGTCGCCTGGTTGCGGATCTGGCCGGAGGCCGCCGAGAGGAGCGCGCGAGCGAGCACGGGGTACTCGGCCCGCACCGTCGGATCGGCGGCGAGGTCGCTGTTGCGCACCGTCGCCCCGATGAGCAGGCCACCGGCGTCCGTGCGCTCGATCCGGTCGAGGCCCAGGTGGTTGACGTCGACGAGCAGCCGCGGCGCCTCGACGTCGAGCTTCAGCAGGTCGACGAGATTGGTGCCACCCGCGAGCAGCCGCGTCGGGACGTCGGCCCGGTCGAGCAGGCCCACGGCCTCCTCGACGCTGGACGCCCGCTCGTACGCGAAGGGCCTCATGCGTCCACCGCGCCGATCGCCGCCACGATGTTGACGTAGGCGCCGCAGCGGCACAGGTTGCCGCTCATGCGCTCCCTGATCTCGTGCGGGTCGAGCTCGACGTCGTCGGCGAGATCGTCCGTCACGACGCTGGGCCAGCCGTGCGCGGCCTCGTCGAGCATGCCGACGGCCGAGCAGATCTGGCCCGGCGTGCAGTAGCCGCACTGGAAGGCGTCGTGCTCGAGGAACGCCTCCTGCACGGGGTGCAGCACATCGGCGTCACCGAGGCCCTCGATCGTCGTGACGGACGATCCCTCGGCGGCAGCGGCCAGCATCAGGCAGCTGTTGGTGCGCCGGCCGTCGACCAGGACGGTGCACGCACCGCACTGGCCGTGGTCGCAACCCTTCTTCGACCCCGTCAGGTCGAGGTGCTCGCGCAGCGCGTCGAGCAGGGTCGTGCGGGGGTCGAGGTCACGTGCGTGACGGACGCCGTTGACCTCCAGCTCGACGTGGTGAGGGGTCTGCGGCAGCGACATGCCCGGGGGCGTACCCCGAAGTCAGCCCTCGACGCGGTCGAAGACCCGGTCCATCTTGGTGATCTCGATGATGCGCGCGACCGACGCGGGAACCCGTGCCAGCAGCAGCCGCCCCCCGGCGCGGTCCTGCTGCTTCTTGATGCCCAGCAACGAGCCGAGCCCGCTCGAGTCGACGAAGCCGACACCGTCGAGATCGAGCACGAGCGTCCGGTGCGCGACGTCGAGCTCGTCGACCTGCGAGCGCAGTCTCGGAGCCGTCTGCATGTCGATCTCACCGGTGACGAACAAGACGGTGCGCTCCGCCTGCTCATCGCTCGAGAACGTCAGCTCGGTCATGATCCTCCTCCGACAGCAGTGGTCCACGCTCGCGCGCTCCAGACACATTTTCCACGATCGGTGCCCCGGATGCCCCATTCGTCCGACAACACCTCGACGATGTGCAGGCCGCGCCCGTGCTCGTCGTCGTCGGACGGGCGCCGGGCACGCGGCAGCCCACCGGCGGCGTCGTCCTGCACCTCGACCACGACGCGTGTGCCGTTGCGCTCGAGCCGGAGCTCGACGGGCGACCCGCCGTGCACCATGGCGTTGGTGACGAGCTCGCTCGTGATCAACGTGAGGTCGCGGGTGACGGCCTCGGGCACGTCCCAGGCGTGCAGCCGCTCGACCACGAACTGACGCGCGTCGGCGACGGTCGGGCGGCCCGCGTCGCGATCCATCGAGAGATCGGCGACCTCGACCGACGCGGTGACCCTGGCCACCAGGATCGCGACGTCGTCGTCGGGCCCCTCCGGCAGCAGCGCGTCCACGATGCCCTCGGGCATCCCCTCCAGCGACGATCCGGCACGCCAGTCGATCTCGCGCTCCAGGGAGTGGATGCCGTCGTCGATGTCGCGCCCGCGGTGCTCGACGAGCCCGTCGGTGTAGAGGACGATCGTCGCGCCTGCGGCGAGCGGGACCTCCTCGGTCGGGATGTCGCCGTATCCGGCGCCCAGCGGCGGACCGCCTCCCGTCAGCCGGCGGACGCTGTCGCCGTGGCCCGCCACGAGCGGGGGCAGGTGGCCGGCGTTGGCGTACCGCAGCGTCTCGTCGACGGGGTCGAACACGGCGTAGACGCACGTGACGATCTGGTCGCCCGCGAGGTCCTGCACCAGCACGTCGAGGTGCCGCATGATCTCGTCGGGCGGCAGGTCGAGCGTCGCGAACGCCCGGACCGCCGACCGCAGCTGCCCCATGACCGACGCGGCGCGCACGCCCCGGCCCATGACGTCGCCGATCACGAACGCGGTGCGCCCGCCCGCGAGCTCGATGAGGTCGTACCAGTCGCCGCCGACGTACGTGCCCTCGACGCCGGCGCGGTAGTACGTCGCGACGTCGAGGTGCTCGAGGTCGAACGTCACGGCCGGCAGCAGGCTGCGCTGGAGCTCCTCGGCGATCGAGTGCTCCCGCAGGGCCGCCTCCTCGCGCGCCCGGGCCTCCGACAACGCCTGCTCGGCGGCCCGCTGCTCGGTGACGTCCTGCAGCGACCCCTGGAGCGTGTGCGGCACGCCGTCGTCGTCGCCGAGCAGGGCCGCCCGGACGGTCACGAGCCGCTCGGTGCCGTCGGGGCTGACCGTCCGCATGTCGTAGGCCGTGACGCCACCGACCTCGAGCGCCGCCAGGGTGGCGTTGACCCGCGCGGTGTCGTCGGGGTGCACGACGCCGGAGATGACGTACGGATAGCCCATGTCCTCGAACTCCTGGCGGGAGAAGCCCAGCAGCCGCAGGAGCTCGTCGGAGCCCGTCACGGTGTTCTTGCGGAGGTCGACCTCCCAGCTGCCCACCTTCGCGAGTCGCTGCGCCTGGTCGAGCAGCGCCTCGCTGCGCTCGAGCGTCGCCCGGACACGCCGGACGCGGTCGAGCTCGAGGTTGACCCGGACGCGCGCCAGCAGCTCGCGGGCGGCGAAGGGCTTGACGAGGTAGTCGGCGGCGCCCGCCTCCAGGCCCTCGACCGTGCCCTCCTCCCCGGCCCGGGCGCTCAGCATGATGACCGGGATGCTCGTCGTCCGCGGATCGGCCTGCAGCCGCTCGAGCAGGCCGAAGCCGTCGAGCCGGGGCATCATGACGTCCGTCAGGATGAGGTCGGGAGCCGAGCTCTCGACGAGCTCCAGCGCCTCGATGCCGTCCGATGCCGTGGCGATCTCGTAGTGGTCGGCCAGCAGGCCGGCGACGTAGCTCCGCATGTCGGCGTTGTCGTCGACGACCAGGACCCGTGCGCGTCCGGTGCCTGACGGTCCGGGCTGGGCCGTCGCCGCATCCATGGCCGGCTCCAGCCAGCGCCAGGCCTCCGACACGAGCACGGCCGACGCCGGAACCGGGTCGGTGCGGGGCGTCACGCCCTCGACGATCTCGTCGGCGGGCAGGTGCGCCCGGCCCAGCGGGATGCGGACCGACATCTGCGTGCCGACGCCTTCGGTGCTGGTCGCCCTCGCCTCGCCGCCGTGCAGGCCGGCCAGCTCCGCCACGAGGGCCAGCCCGATGCCGGATCCCTCGTGCGTCCGCGACACCGCGCCGTGCACGCGGTGGAACCGCTCGAACAGGTGCGGCAGCTCGTCGGCGGGGATGCCGGTGCCGGTGTCGGTGACCCGCAGGACGGCGTGACCGTCCTCCTCGCGCAGCGTCACCGTGATGCCGCCCGCGAACGTGAACTTGAAGGCGTTCGACAGCAGGTTGAGCACGATCTTGGACCAGTGCTCGACGTCGACGTAGCTGTCGCCCGTCAGGGGCGAGAGATCGGCCGTCAGGGTCAGCCCGGCCTGCTCGGCGGCCGACTCGAACATCGCCACGAGCGGCTCGGTGACGCGCGGGAGGTCGACGACCTCGAAGTGCGACGAGACGCCGCCGGCCTCGAGCCGGGAGAAGTCGAGCAGGCTGTTGACGAGCTGCAGGAGCCGCTGGCCGTTGCGGTGGACGATCTCGAACCGCTCCCGCTGGGCGTCGTCGACGGACGGGTCGTTGAGGGCGTCCGACGTCGGCCCGAGCAGCAGCGTCAGTGGCGTCCGGAACTCGTGGCTGACGTTGGTGAAGAAGTCGGTCTTCGCCTGGTCGAGCCTGGCCAGTGTCTCGGCGCGACGCTTCTCGCCCTCGAACGTGCGCGCGGCGGTGATGGACGCCGAGAGCTGACCTGCGAACAGGTGGACGAAGCCCGTGTACGCCTCGTCGACCGGGCGGTAGCGGCTGAGCCCGGCGACCAGGAACCCGTACGGACGGGCGGACGCCGCACCGGCCAGCGGCACCACGAGAGCCTGCGACGGCGGCTCCTGCCACGGACCGGGGGGCGGTTCGTGGGGCAGCGCCGTCAGGTCGACCAGCGCCTCCTGCCCCGACAGCGGGCCGGCGACCGGCCAGGGGGACGACTCGTCGTCGAGCGCGATCACGGCCGGCGCGAGCGGATGGTCGTCGGCGGCACCCGCGCAGCCCGCACGGACCAGACGGCTCCCGTCGGCGTCGAGCAGGTAGACGATCCCGAACGGGAGCGACAGCGGATCGGCCTCGATCTGCTCGGCCGCGGCGGTCACGGCCTGGGCCTCGGTCAGCTGGCCTGTCGTCCGCGCACCGAGGTCGCGCAGGGTCGTCATCCGCCGGGTCGAGATGGCCTGGTCGGTGACCTCGCTGACGACGCACAGCATGCCCGCCACGCGACCGTCGTCCTCGGACAGCGGGCTGTAGGAGAACGTGTGATAGCTCTCCTCGATGAACCCGCTGCGCTCGAGGAGCAGCTGCAGCGACTCGTCCCACGTCGCGACGCCCGTGCCCATGACGGTCTCGATGCGCGGGCCGATGTCGTCCCAGATCTCCGACCAGACCTCGGACGCCGGCCGGCCGAGCGCCCACGGGTACTTCTTGCCGAGCGTGTCGCGACGGTACGAGTCGTTGCAGAAGAACGTCAGCTCGGGGCCCCAGGCCATCCACATCGAGAACTTCGAGCTGAGCAGGATGCGCACAGCGGTCTTGAGGCTCTGCGGCCAGCCACCGGGATCGCCCAGCGGGGTGGCGGACCAGTCCACCGCCTCGAGGTCTCGACCGACCTCGCTCGCCGTCCACGTGCTCTGCATCTGTCGCCTGTTCCGCCCGGGAGTCTGACCTGCTTCACGTTCGCGGGACGATTATGCCCAGTACCGACTACGCGTGCACGCCCCGGTGGGCGGATATCTCCGCCATGTGCGCCTCGGCCCACTCGCGGAGCACGGCCAGCGGCTCCTCGAGGGATCGTCCGAGATCGGTCAGCCCGTAGTGGACGGACGGCGGCAGGGTGTCGTCGACGCGCCGCGTGACGAGCCCGTCGGCCGCGAGCTTCTGCAGGGTCTGCGACAGCATCTTGTGGCTGATGCCCGGCATGGCACGCCGCAGGTCGGAGAACCGGACGGTGCCCGGGTGTCGCTCGGCGAGCACCTTGACGGCCATCGACGTCCACTTGTCGCCGATGCGGTCGAGCAGCTGACGGGTCGGGCAGTCGGGGCTGAACAGGTCGCCCCGCCCGGTGGGGTCGGTCACCACGGGGTCACCACCTTTCGCGAAAGTGCGTCCTTGTGCGGCTTCGACGCGCAGGCCACGGTGGACGGTAACCAACGTATACCTGAGAACAGGTGGATATCGTGCTCGTGACCGTCCCCGGAACCCGCGTCAGCGTCACCGTCGCCGGCGAAGGGCCTGCCGTCCTGCTGCTGCACGGCTGGCCCCACACCTCGTACGTCTGGCACCGGGTGGTCGACGACCTCGCCCGACGCCACACCGTCATCGCGCCGGACATGCGCGGGATCGGTGGCAGCCAGCCCACCGTCGGGGACCGGGATGCCTCGACCCTGGCCGGCGACGTCGTCGGCGTGCTGGACGCACTCGACGTCGCCGAGGCGTCGGTCGTCGCGATCGACGCCGGGGTGCCGCCGGCGTTCCTCGCCGCGCTGCGGCACCCGTCCCGCGTGGGCCGGCTCGTGCTGATGGAGGGACTCGTCCCCGGGCTGTCGGGGGCCGAGGCGTTCCTCGCCGCGGGTCCGCCGTGGTGGTTCGGCTTCCACTCCGTCCCGGGCCTGGCCGAGACGGTGCTCGAGGGCCACGAGGCGGAGTACCTCGACCACTTCCTGAAGGGGCCGAGCGTGCGTCAGGACATCGGTGCACGGGCACGCGACGCGTTCGTCGCGGCGTACACCGGCCGAGACGCGCTCCGCGCGGGCTTCGACCTCTACCGTGCGGCGCCCGCCAACGTCCGCGACGTCGCCGCGGCGCTGACGGCGTCCCGGTTGACCGTGCCGACCCTCGCGATCAGTGGCGGGGTCATCGGCGACGCGCTGCACTCCCAGCTGGTCGGTGTCGCCGACGACCTGCGCCGGGCGTCGGTCGACGACTGCGGACACATCGTTCCGCTGGAGCAGCCGGACGCACTGGTGGCGGCGCTGGAGGAGTTCCTCTAGCTCCTTCGCGACCAGCGCGCGGCGCGATAGGCGCCCTCGCGGAGCCGCGTCGCCCACTCGTAGTAGGCCAGGCCGTCGAGCTGCCGGAGGATCGGGTCGAACGAGATCGACGAGTCACCGGTGGCGGACGGGTCGGGATCCTCGACCCGCAGGTCGCCGAAGACCTTCCAGTCCCCGCGCGGGGAGGCGAGGGCGAGGAGCAGCCGCTCGGGCTCCTGCGCATCGGGGAGCGCTGCGACGAGGACCGCGCCGCGGGGCCCGCGGTACGGGAAGAGCGTCGAGTAGGTGCTGGTGTCGGGTCGGCGCGACGGCCGCAGGAGGAAGCGCGAGACGCGTCCCAGCCCCGTCGTCGCGAGCAGGAGGTCGGCGTCGTCGACGCGGATCGCCAGCCCGTGGATGTCGGGCAGCGACGTCGGCAGCCCCGTCGCGCGCGAGAACCGCACGACCGCGCGACTCTCCCCCGCTTCGTCGATCCACGCCACATCGACGCGGTCGGCGCCCGAGAGACCGAAGCGGCGGATCGTCGACGGGTGGAGCGTGCCGGAGGGGTGCAACGGCTTGGGCGCCGGGCGCACGAGGGCCACAGCGCCGAAGACTCCTTGGAGGACTCGGCCGGGAACGATCGCGGCGACGCTCGCAAGACGCTGGGTGGCTGACATGGGACCTCGTCGCTGTCGTTGCGGGCGGCTCCTTCAGAACCTCCTCCAGCCTTGCACCGTTCATCGGTCACGCAACATGTCGCCGGCGGGCGCGTGGCCGGGGCGCTGTCCGGGCTCTCGTCTAGGCTGGGAACGGGAGGGTCCCGGCTGGCGTTCTCACTGCCATTGCAGTCAATTGTGTGACGTTGGTCCCTTCCGGTGGCGGTCTGTGAGAGGTAGACTCGAACACACGTTCTAGTCATCTGTTTGGAGTGCGTCCCGTGATCATCGAGCAGCTGT
>Ga0247730_1000520_pt1 | contig 27752 bp, 20 predicted proteins | sample UWRJL073202C2_FD_180959 | JGI IMG/M metagenome (GOLD analysis project Ga0247730, IMG submission 180959) | Plant litter microbial communities from Arlington Agricultural Research Station in Wisconsin, United States - UWRJ-L073-202C-2 | ecosystem: Environmental > Terrestrial > Plant litter >... | reverse complement strand
CGACCCCCGCACGAACGCCGCGGCGCAGAAGATCGACGAGATCACCTACCAGGAGGCGCTCGTGCAGGGCCTCAAGGTCGTCGACTCCACCGCGTTCAGCCTCTGCATGGACAACGCCATGCCGATGGTCGTCTTCGGTATGGCTCCCGCGGGCAACCTCACGAAGGCGATCCGCGGCGACCGCATCGGAACGCTCGTCTCCAAATAGCCTCGCCTGATTAGAGGGCGCTCCGGATGACACCGCTCGTGCTCGCGCTGGTGGCAGCCGGGGCGCTCGCGCACGCCGCGTGGAACCTCACGATCAAGCGCGCGCACACGAGCGGTGCCGGATTCCTCTGGCTCACGTTCGCGGTGGGCGCGCTCGTCTTCGCGCCGTTCGGCGTCTGGGCGCTCGTCGCCGAAGGCGTCGACCTCTGGCGCTGGGCCGGGTTCGCACTCGGCAGCGGAGCGCTGCAGGTCGGCTACTTTCTGCTGCTGCAGAAGGGCTACAGCGTCGGCGATGTCTCGGTGGTCTATCCGCTGGCCCGCGGCACCGGCCCGCTGCTCTCCGTCGTGCTCGCTATCGTGCTGCTGGGGGAGCGCCCGGGCTGGCCCGTGCTGCTCGGCGCCGTCGTTGTGGTGGCCGGCGTCGTCACTATCGGGCTCGCCGGCGGCCGCGCGGGCGGCCGCGCCAACCGGGCCGGCGTTCTGTTCGGCCTGCTCATCGGCGTGTTGATCGCCTGCTACACGCTCTGGGATGCGAGCGCGGTGACCGTGGGCGCGCTGCCCGTCGTCGCCCTCTACTGGGGGAGTCTCGTGGTGCAGACAGCCCTACTCGCGCCGTGGGCGGTGCGCGACCGGCAGCTGCGCGCGACGGCGGTGGCCCACCGCGGGTCCGTGCTGATCGTGGGAGTTCTGGCACCGCTCGCCTACATCTTCATCCTGCTTGCCATCCAGCTCGCGCCCGTTTCGGTCGTCGCGCCCGCCCGCGAGGTGAGCGTCGTGCTGGTCAGCCTGGCCGGCTGGCTGTGGTTCAAAGAGCCGCATCCGGGCCAAAGACTGGTCGGCGCGGCCATCGTGCTTCTGGGTGTCGGGGTACTCACGGTTGGTTAGCCGGTAAACTCCACTAGACACAAAGGAGCTCTCGTGATTAGCGACGTACTGGCCGACACCAAAGACAAGATGGCCAAGGCCCTCGAAGTAGCAAAAGAGGACTTCGCGACCGTGCGCACCGGCCGCGCGAACCCGCTCATGTTCCAGAAGATCCTGGTGGACTACTACGGCAGCCCCACCCCGCTCGGCCAGCTGGCCTCGCTGAACAACCCAGAGGCGCGCACCCTCATCGTGACGCCGTTCGACAAGACCGCCCTCAAAGAGATCGAGAAGGCCATCGTCGCCGCCCCGAACCTGGGCGCGAACGTCGGCAACGACGGCGAGATCGTGCGTGTGACGCTTCCCGAGCTCACGCAGGACCGCCGCAAGGAGTTCGTCAAGATCGTGCGCGACAAGGCCGAGCAGGCCAAGGTCGCCATCCGCAACATCCGCCGCAAGGCCAAGGACGATCTCGACGCCCTCAAAGAGGTCGGCGAAGACGAGATCGCCCGCGCTGAGAAAGACCTCGAAGCAACCACCAAGCAGCACGTGGACGCCATCGACGACGCTCTCAAGCGCAAAGAAGCCGAGCTTCTCGAGGTATAGATGTCGGATGCCGCCGGCGGCAACAAAGACCGCCCCAGTTCTGAGACCAAGCCCAAGAAGCATGCGCCTTCGCGCGCCGATTTCGAGGCGACGGTAGCGGACATCGAAGCGCAGGTACGCGCGACGAACGACAGGATCAACGCCAAGAGCGGCCGCAACCTGTCTTCGGCGATCCTGATCGGTCTCGCGCTCGGCGGCGGGCTGCTCGTCAGCCTCATCTTCGTCAAAGAGCTGTTTATGGTGTTCGGCGCCATCCTGCTCGTGTTCACGTCGTTCGAGCTGGCGAGCGCGCTGCGTTTCGCCGGCCGCGACGTGCCACGGGTGCCGACCGTCATCTCCGCGCTCGCGATCATCCCGGCGTCGTTCTACGGGCTCGCCACCGGCCACTGGCTCGCGACCCTCGGCGGCGTCGTGCTCGTCTCGCTCTGGCGCATCGCCGAGATGGTCGTGCCGAAAATGCGCGTGTCGGCCGCCGAGTTCTGGAAAGACATCGCGGCGGGCGCGTTCGTGCAGTCGTACGTCGTGTTCCTCGGTGCGTTCACCGTTCTGCTGACGGCCCAGCCCGGCGGCCAGTGGTGGACGCTGGCCTCGCTCATCGTCGTGGTGTCGGTAGACGTCGGCGCCTACGCATCCGGAGTCAATTTCGGCAAGCACCTGATGGCGCCGCTGATCAGCCCCAAGAAGACCTGGGAGGGCTTCGCCGGCTCCGCCGTCGCGGCGCTGACCGCCGGCGTGCTGCTCGCGATCTTTATGCTGCAGCAGCCCTGGTGGGTGGGGCTCATCATGGGCAGCGTCATCGTCTTCACCGCGACCATGGGCGACCTCGCCGAATCGCTGATCAAGCGCGACCTCGGCATCAAAGACATCAGCACCTGGCTCCCCGGCCACGGTGGTTTTCTCGACCGGCTGGACTCGATCCTGCCATCGGCCGTCGCAGCGTACGCGCTGTACCTCATCTTTGCTTAGGGCAGGATATTAACGTGAGCACTACTTTTCCCCGCACCCGCAAGTCGCGTCGCGGATACAACGTCGACCAGGTCGAAGACTTCTTAGAAGATGCCCGTCGCGCGTACTCCACCGAGCTGCCCGGTCCGTCGGTGGTCACCGCCGAGAGCATCCGCACCACCGCGTTCGCGATGCAGAAGGGCGGGTACTCCACGACGCACGTCGACGCCGCCATGGAACGCCTCGAAGACGCCTTCGCGAGCCGTGAGCGCGACCGTGCCTTCGCCCCGCCCGGCGGAGACACCGAGTGGTACAGCGGAGCCCGCAGCACCGCCCAGGAGATCCTCGACCGTCTCGCACGGCCCGAGGGCCACCGCTTCTCGCGCGTCAGCTTCCTCACGAGGGCCTACAGCGTGAAGCAGGTCGACGCGTTCGCCGACCGGCTGGTCGACTACTTCCAGCACGGCAAACCGATGAGCATCGACGAGGTGCGCCTCGTGGCGTTCACGGCCACAAAACGCGGCTACAACGAGTCGCAGGTCGACCTGCTGCTCGACAACGTGATCGACGTCATGCTGGCAGTGCGCTGAATCGACTCGACTTCGCACCCCTTGTCTGGGGTACGGTGGATCAACTGTGGAATTACAACGTAGAGAGTTCGCCTCCTCCGTGCGGCCGAAAGGCTCCAGGGGAGTGGCTCGTGCACCCCAAACGCATCCGCCCCGCAACCCGCGTGCACAGACCCGTTCTCGCCGTCCGCTGCCCTTCCTCGCCTTCCTCGCGAGCATGAGTTTTGTGCTCGTGACGATCGTCGACCCGACGGCCGCCTTCGCGATCACCGCCGACCAGCAGAACGTCATCACCAACGCTCCGGCCGAGAAAACTGTGCCGCAGACCGTCGTGGTAGCCGAGGGCGAGCACACGACGATCGTGCGCGACGCGTTCAAGGTCGAAAAGATCGTCGTCGCGCCGCCCGTACCCGTGGCCGTGGCCAAGAAGGGCGCACCGGCAGCGGGCGCCCCCGACCCCGGCTCCGCCCAGGCCATCGCGCACGACATGGTTCTCGCCCGCGGCTGGGGCGAGGGCGAATACGACTGCCTCGTCTCGCTCTGGAAAAAAGAGTCGAGCTGGAACATCTACGCGTTCAACGCCGGCAGCGGCGCCTACGGCATCCCGCAGGCTCTCCCCGGGTCGAAGATGGCCTCGGCCGGCGCCGACTGGGCGACCAACCCCGCGACGCAGATCACCTGGGGCCTCGGCTACATCTCGGGCCGGTACGGCACCCCGTGCGGCGCGTGGGGCACCTCGCAGGCCAAGGGCTGGTACTGACCTCAACTATCCTTAGCGGATGGTGGAGAACGGGCTCGTATTCGGCGTAGTGGCGATCGTCACTATCGTGGTCGCGGGTGTCTTCAGCCGCAAACTCGGCGTCGCCGCGCCGCTCATCCTCATCCTCGTCGGGTTCGGGTACAGCTACATCCCCGGTGCGCCCACGGTGGTAAATCACAACATCGTGCTGCTCGGGCTGCTGCCGCCGATCCTCTACGCCGCGGCCATCAACGTTCCCGTCGTCGACCTGCGCCGCAACTTCGGCACCATCTCGGCACTCAGCGTCGGGCTGGTGCTCGTCACCACGTTCGGCACGGGTTTTCTGCTCTACGTGATCTTTCCCGACCTCTCGCTCGCGGGCGGAATCGCTCTCGGCGCCGTCATCAGCCCGACCGACGCGGTGGCCGCGACCGCGCTCGGCAAGAAGCTCGGCCTGCCGCCGCGGCTCGTGACGATCCTCGAGGGCGAGAGCCTCGTCAACGACGCGACGGCGCTCGTGCTGCTGCGGTCGGCGATCCTCGCGATCAGCGGAGCGGTGTCGTTCTGGGGCGTGCTGGGCGACTTCGCCTTCGCCGTCTCCGTGGCGATCGTCGTCGGGCTCGTCATCGGGTACATCACAGTGAAGGTGCGCGCCCGACTGCGCGACCCGATCCTCGACACCACCATCTCGCTCGCGGTGCCGTTCATCGCGTTCATCCCCGCGGAGGCGCTCGGCGCCAGCGGTGTGCTCGCGGTCGTCGCCGCCGGCCTCTACTCCGGCCACAACAGCGCCAAGCGCTTCACCGCCCAGGCACGCATCAGCGAGCAGATCAACTGGCGAACCGCCCAGTTCGTGCTCGAGAACGGCGTCTTCCTGCTGATGGGCGTCGAGATCAGCGCGATCATCGCCGACGTGCTCAAAAAAGACCTCAGCGTGTCGAAGGCGTTCCTCTTCGGGCTGCTGATGGTGGCCACCATCATCGTCATCCGCTTCGCGTTCGTCGCGCCGTTGCTGCTCGTGCTGCGCCGCCGCGGCCAGCAGGCCGAGGAGCGGCAGTCGCGCGTGCGGGCGATGCTCGACCGCATGCGCCGCCGCGCGGCCGCCGACCCGCTGCTCGCCCGCCGACAGGACCGCGCGGAGAGGGTGTTCCAGCGCCGCGAGAGCGACCTGAAACAGCTCAAGGCCGAGGGCCTGGGCTGGCGGGGCGGCATCGTGCTCGGCTGGTCGGGCATGCGCGGGGTGGTCACACTCGCGGCTGCCCAGTCGCTGCCGGAAGACATCGACTACCGCTCGCAGCTCGTGCTCATCGCCTTCACCGTCGCGGTGGTGACCCTGCTCGTGCAGGGCGGCACCCTGCCGTGGGTGATCCGGGCGAGCGGCATCCGGGGCAGCGACCGTGCCGCCGACCGCCGCGAACTCGCCGAACTGCTCGACGAGATGGGTGCCGCGGGCCTCGCGGTGCTCGAGAACCCCGACTTCTCGCTGCCCGAGGGGCGCGAGGTCTCGCCCGAGGTCATCGAGCGCGTGCGCCACGACACCCTGCTCAGCGCCGAGTCCGCGTGGGAGCGCGCGCGGTTCGGCAGCGGCGACGAAGGCCTCGCCAAGTCGCCGCACCAGCAGTACCGCTCGCTTCGGCAGGAGGTGCTGCAGGCCGAGCGCGCTGCCCTGCTCGACGCGCGCTCGACGGGTAGCTACCCGTCGCGCGTCCTCAGCCGCGCGCAGGCCATGCTCGACCTCGAAGAGACGCGCCTCGAACAGATCGACAATCCCGGCGCCAGCTAGGGTGGAGGTATGCCTCGTTCCAATCGTCCCCGCGGCAGACGCCCCGACGACGACGACGAGGTCGACCTGAGCCGCGTGCTCGCGGGTCGCCGCCACACCGAATCGAAACGCGACGGGCTGTGGAACGTGCAGCCGCTCGCGGCCGCGTCGGCCACCAAGTACTACACCTGCCCTGCCTGCGGGCTAGAGATCACCCCTGGCACTCCGCACACCGTCGCGTGGCGCGCCGACGGCCTGATGGGCGAGGCCGACGACCTCGCCGCCCGCCGACACTGGCACCTGCACTGCTGGAAGATCAAACCGTGAGGAGCGCGACCTAAGTGAGCACCGAGATCCGCGGGGGAGCCGAACTGCCCGCCCGCCGCGAAGCCATCGAGCTGCACACCTCCGACGGCCTCACCCTCGTCGGCGAACTCGCCCTCCCGCTCACCGCCGAACCGGTGGCGACGATCGTCGCGCTGCACCCGCTGCCCACGCACGGCGGTTTTATGGACTCGCACATCCTGCGCAAGGCCGCCCTGCGCCTGCCGGCCCTCGCCGACATCGCGGTGCTGCGCTTCAACTTCCGCGGCGTCACGTCGCCGCGAGGCACGTCACAGGGCGAGTTCGGCCACGGCATCGACGAGCAGCACGACCTGTCCGCGGCCATGGACCTCGTGAAGGCGCGGGGCTTGCCGCATCCATGGATCGTCGGCTGGTCGTTCGGCACCGAGGTCGCGCTCAAGTTCGGCCGCGCACACGACGTCGACGGAATGCTGCTGCTGTCGCCTCCGCTGCACCGCACCTCGCCGGAGGAGATCGCCGCGTGGGCCACCGCCGAGGTGCCCGTCGTCGCGCTGATCCCCGAACTCGACGACTACCTGCGCCCCGCCGAGGCCGCCGAGCGCTTCGCCTCCGCGCCGAACATCGAACTCGTGAACGTCGAGGGCGGCAAGCACCTCTGGGTCGGCGAGACGCAGACCTACCGCGTTCTGAGCGAGATCGTGCAGCGCCTCAACCCGTCGGCGCTGCCGCTGCCGGCGGTGTGGGAAGACCCCAGCTAGAGCGCGTTCTGCTTCGGTACGACGACTTCCTTGATGATCAGCTGCACCGCGGCCGCCACCGGGATCGCGATGAGCGCACCGAGGATGCCCAGCAGCGTTCCGCCGACCAGGGCCGCGATGACCACGACGACGCCCGGCACCTTGACGGCGCGGGCCATGATGCGCGGGCTGAGCACGTACGCCTCGACCTGCATGTAGACCATGTAGTAGGCGAAGACCACGATGACGTGCCAGTCGGCGCCGTTGAAGAGCAGTACGCAGAGCGAGATGAGAATGGATGCGGAGAGCGTTCCGACCAGGGGGATAGTAGACCCGAGGAAGGCGATGAACGCCAGCAGCGCGGAGTACTTGACGCCGATCGCGGTGAGCACGATGAACGACAGGGCGCCGTTGACGATCGCGAGGGTGATCTGGCCCATGACGTAACGGCCGACCGAGTCGCTGATCTGCTCGGCGAGGTCGATGAAGCTGGCACGCTTCGAGGCGGGCACCAGCTGGTAGATGCCGCGCTTGAGGCTGCCGAGCGACGAGACGAAGTAGATCATCAGGATTGCGATGATGATGCCGCCGAAGATGCCCGTGGCGATGTTGATGCCCACGGCGAGCACGCCACCGCCGATCGAGCCGATGTTGGTGGGGTCGGCGATGAAGTCGCCGGCCTGGTCGATCAGGTCGTTGACCTTGAGCCACGGCAGGCTGTCGTCGATGCTCGTAATGATCGAGTTGTCCTGGATGCCCGGGATGATCGTGTTCGTGATGAGCTTGCTGATGTTCTGCACCTGCTCGCTGATCACGGGGATGAGCGCGAATACCAGGCCGGCGAAGATGCCGAGAACGCCGACGAGCGTGATGATGATCGCTATGGGCCGCTTGACCTTGTGTTTCTCGAGCCAGGTGACGAGCGGGTCGAGGCCGAGCGCGAGGAAGATCGCGGCACCGATGTAGGTGAGGATGGTGGCGAGGTCTTGCACCGCGCCGCCGATGACGATCGCGACGAGCACACCGAGCCCGGCGAGCAAGCCGAGCTTGAAGGGGTTCTGAATTTTCACTGGTGTGCTCCGTGCTGGCTAGTCGCGGTCGGTCGAGGAAACGGTCTCTGCCTGTGAAAGAAGCCCTCGAAGGTTCTCGAAGTAGCCGGCAACAGCCTCGCGCTCGATCCTAATCTTGTCGAGGCGGTCCTCGGCATCGGACACCAGTTTTGCATTGTGTGAATCTGCTTCGGCTATAATCGCCTTCGCTCGAGCCTCGGCGTTCGCGAGCACCTCTGCCGCGGTCGCGTTCGCTTCGGAACGCAGTTTGGCCGCGGCCGCGCGCGAGCTGTCTTCGAGCTCGGCGGCTTCGGCACGCTTCTCGGCCGCGCGGCGGTTGGCCTCGTCGAGCTGCGCCTGAGCCTCGCTGAGGTACTTGCCGGTCTGGGCGGTCGCCTCTTGCTGCGCCCGGAGCGCCTCTTTCTCGCCCTCGTCGCGGCGGGCCTTGAGCTCGACGTCGAGGTCGATGCGGGCCTGTTCGGCGTCGCGGGCGATCGTGGTGCGCGTCTCTTCGATGTCGTGTGCGATCTGCGCCTTGGTGACCTCGATCTCGAGGGTGAGCGCGCTGCGCTCGCGTTCCACGTCGCGGGCGAGGTCGGCGCGCTGGCGGTCGATCTCGTCGGCGAGCTCGGCGCGGGCCTTGGCTGCCTCGCTCGTGACGGCGGCGGTGATCTCCGCGGTCTCGGCGGCGAGGGCGGCGCGGGTCTCGGCCGCCTCGGTGTCGAGCGCGACCCTGGTGGCCGCGGTGTCGCGGTCGAGGTCGGCCCGGGCGGCGCCGGTGTCGGCGTCCAGGTCTGCCTTGGCCGCGGCGGTCTCGTTGGCGAGCTTCGCCCAGGCGGCGGCCGTCTCGTTCTCGAGCGCGGTGCGGGCGGTGGCGGTGTCGCGCTCGAGCGCGGCTCGGGCGACGCTGATCTCGCTCGCCAGTTCGGCGCGGGCGGTCGCCAGTTCGGCAGCGAGGGCGGCACGGGCGGTCGCCTCCTCGTCGTCGAGGGCGTCGTGCACGGTGACCTTCTCGTTCTCGAGTTCGGTGCGTGCGGTGCTGATCTCGCTCTCCAGCGCGGCGCGGGCCGCCTTGGTGGCCGACACGAGTGTCTCGTTCTTGGCCTTGAGGTCTGCGTCGTGAGCGGCGCGCGCGGTGGAGATGTCGAGCTGCACTTCGAGGCGGGCGGTGCTCACCTCGTTCTCGAGCGCGGCCATCGTCGTGGTGACCTCGTTCTCGAGCGCGGCCTTCGCGGTCGTGACTTCGGTCTCCAGCTCGGCGCGCGTCGTGGCGACCTGGTTCTCGAGGGCGGCCTGAGTGGTTGCGACCTCGTTGGCGAGCGCCGCCTGCGTGGTCGACACCTCGTTGGCGAGTTCTGCCTTGGTGTTCGCCACCTCGCTGGCGAGGGCCGCCTTCGTCGCGGCGACCTCGTTGGCGAGGTCGGTCTTGGTGGCGACGACGTCGTTCTCGAGTGCGGTGCGGGCGCTCGTCAGCTCGGCGTCGAGCGCGGCGCGGGCCTCGGCCAGCTCGCTCTCGAGCGCGGTGCGACGGGCCACGATCTCGCTGTCGAGCGCGGTGCGCTTGCCGACGATCTCCTTCTCGAGCTCGGCCTGAGTGGTAACGACCTGCTTCTCGAGCGCGGCCCTGGTGGTGGTGACCTCGTTCTCGAGGGCGGCCTTGGTCGCGGTCACCTCGTTCTCGAGTGTCGCCTTCGTCGTGGCGACCTCGTTCTCGAGTTCCGCTTCGACACGCGACTTCTCGTTCGCGAGTTCAGCGGTCGCGGTCGTCACGTGGATCTCGAGTTCCGCGCGTCCGGTGGCGATCTCGTTCGCGAGCTCCGCGCGACCCGCGGCGAGGTCGTTGGCCAGTTCGGTGCGCGCCGTCGTGATCTCGACGTCGAGTTCGGAACGGGCCGCGGTCGTCTCCTGCTCGAGCGCGGCGCGGATGGCGGCGGTCTCGGTCTCGAGCGCGTCCCACGCGGCGGCGGTGTCGGCCTCGAGCTTCGCGCGGGTGGCCTCGGTCTCGTTGGCGAGCCGCGCGCGGGTGGCCTCGGTCTCGTTGTCGAGTGCGGCGCGGGTGGTCGCGGTCTCGTTCTCGAGCTCGGCGCGCGCGGCGGCGATGTCTCGGGCCAGGTCGGTGCGGCCCTGTTCGACGTCTCGGGCCAGGTCGCCGCGCAGTCGCGCGTTCTCGGTCTCGTATTCGGTGCGGCCGAGCTCGGTCTCGCGGGCGAGGATCGCGGCGGCGTCACGCGCCTCTGCCGCCTCGCGGCTCGCGACGACGGTGAGCTCGGCGGCCTCGCGCTCGCCGGCCGCGCGGATCGCGGCGGCCTCGCGCTTGGTGGTCGCGCGTGCGTCGGCGGCCTCGGTCGCCACGGCGCCCCGGATGGACGCTGCCTCGCGGGTGGCGTCGGTGACGAGGGTCTCCGCGTCGCTCTTCGCGCGGGAGAGGATGTGGTCGGCGTCGCTCTGCGACGTCTCGAGCAGCTGCTTCGCCTGCGTGGTCGCGTCGGAAACCAGGCGGTCTGCGGTCTCGTGCGCATCCGTCGACAGCTTCTGGATCTCGTTCTTGACCGAGTTGCGCAGCTTCTCGGCGTCGATGTCGGCCTGGCTGATGAGCCGGGTCGACTGTTCCTCGGCGACGCGCAGGGTGCTCTCGAGCTTGGTGCCGAGGCCCGAGTACGTGGGAGTGCCGGTCTCGTCGAGCTCTGCCTGCAGGTCGTCGGCGACGGCCGCGAGACGCTTGATCTCCTTGGTGGCCTCCGCCCGATCGGCGTTCGCCTTGATCAGTTCGCGCCGAAGGTCTTGGATCGCCTTGTCTACCGCTTCTTTGCGGTATCCACGCATCTCCGTACCGAAGTCTGTGTCGTCAGCAGCCATGTCACGAGTTTAGTGGGCGGTGCGGATGTCCCGGCACGACGGCCGGTTGGGCGTTCTCGCAGCTGCCCACAGTTAACTCTCAGTGCCCGGGTTAGGCCGAGGCGAGCCCCATCAGCTATTCTTGATCGTCTTTGCTGTTGCCATCCGGACACCGGTTCCAGGAAGTCTCCACTCGCCCCCTAAGCGCGAGCGCTCGCGAATCGCGAGGGAGGATGCCGCGAGAAGTAGTCGTGGCTGGGCAACACGAAAGGAGTATCCCCGTGCGATTTGTACTCGCCATTGTCAGTTTTGTGATCGCCGCGCTGCTCATCGGCCTCGGCATCGCGCAGAAGACCGTGCTCGCGTCGCCCGACGAGATCACCGCGTCGACCAGCACCACCTCGGACGCGCCCGTCACCGTAGTGAGCGGCGAGGCCCTCAACGCCTACCCGCGCAGCCAGTTCGTGCAGATCTCTGGTTCGGACGAGAACTTCGTGGCTTACGGGCGCACTGCCGACGTCATCGCCTGGATCGGCGACGCCAGCTACAACGACGTCACCTACGACGCCGAAACCGCGGGCCTCGTCAGCGACCTGAAGACCGGCACCGAAACCGAGGTGCCCAGCCCGGTCGGCTCCGACCTCTGGCTGGCCAGCTACGAGAACAAGGGCTCGATGACCATCAACGTGCCTGACGACTTCTCCCTCATCGTGGTGACCGACGGCGTGAAGCCCGCGCCCTCCGAGATCAGCGTCACCTGGCCCGTCGACAACTCCACCCCGTGGGCGAACACGTTCGTGGTCGCCGGGGGAGTGTTCCTGCTCATCGGACTGCTGCTGCTGGTCTGGGCGATCGCGCACATCCGTAGGTCGCGCGGCCCGCGTCGCAAGTCGCAGAAGATGCCGAAGCTCCCGCGCCAGCCGCGGTACAAGCCCGTGAAGGCGAAGCCGAAAGAGCTCGACGCCAACGCCAAGGGCCGTCGCTCGATCAGCCCGCGCGTGGCGATCGTTCCCGTCGTCCTGATCACCGCCATCACCCTGGGTGGCTGCAGCAGCGACTTCTGGGCCGGACGCGCTCCGATCGCGGCGCCGAGCTCGACCGCCGACCCGGTCGCCGACGCCGAAGCGGCGGCGCAGATCGACCCGCCCGCGGTCACGGAACAGCAGGCGAAGCGCATCATCGCCGACCTCACGTCGGTCGCGGCCACCGCCGACGCCGCCATGGACGACGAGCTGATCAAGACCCGCCTCGAGGGCCCCGCTCTCGATGTGCGCCTCGCGAGCTACGCGATGCGCCGTGCCGACAACACGCGACCCGGCGTCGACGCCATCCCCGACGGCAAGATCACACTCACGCTGCCGCAGCAGACCGACAACTCCTGGCCGCGCGCGGTTCTCGCCGTGATCGAAGACCCTGCCACGACGGACGACGGCAAGACCGTTCCGCCGGTCGCCGTGATGCTGATCCAGGACGACCCGCGGTCGAACTACAAGGCGCAGTACATCATCCGCCTCGAGCCCGGTGCCGAGATCCCCGGGGTCGCCCCGGCCGCGATCGGAGCGGGCCGCCTGCAGCTCGACTCGAAGTTCCTCGCCGTCGAACCGCAGGCGATCGGCGCCGCGTACTCCGACGTGCTCATCAACGACACCGAGAGCGCGTCGAATGACCTGTTCGAGGCTGCGGGCGACACGCTGCGCACCGACCTCGGCAAGACGTACAAAGACGGGCGCAAGAGCGGGCTGGCAGCGACCGCCTCGCTCACGTTCGCCCCGAGTGAGGCCACCGGACCGCTCGTCGCGATGAACACCAACGACGCCAGCGCGCTCGTCACCGTGAACATCAACGAGGACGAGACCGTGAAGGTCGTCGAGGCCGGAGCCGTTGCCAAGTCCACCGCCGACGTCAAGGCGTTCACGGGCAAGGCCGAGAGCAACAAGGGCTTCACCGCCACCTTCGGCTACCAACTGCTGTTCCTCGTCCCGTCCGTCGAAACCGGCGGCAAAATCGTCCTGCTCGGCTACAGTCAGGGCCTCGTGTCCGCATCGGAGCTTCCGTGACCAACCTTCCCCCCAGTGCCGCGAGCCTTCGCGGAGCCGTCGACCTCTCGTCGCTCGTCAACCCGGCGCCGCCCGTCGCACCGCCGGCCGGCGGAGCCTCGTCGCTCGTCGTCGAAGCCACGGATGCCACGTTCTCGAGCATCCTCGAACTGAGCAACTCGGTTCCCGTGCTCGTCGAGTTCTACGGACAGGGCCTGGCCCCGTCGCTCGGCGCGCTCGTCGCCGAGTTCGGCGGCCGCATGGTGCTCGCCACGATCGACGGCACCAAGAACCCCCAGCTCGTGCAGGCGTTCCAGGTCTCCGAGGTTCCGACGGTCGCCGCCGTCATCGGCGGACGCCCGCTGCAGCTCTTCGTCGGACTGCCCGAGGAGGCCGAGATCCGCCAGGTTCTCGACCAGGTGCTCGAGGTCGCCAAGCAGCAGAACATCACCGGCACCGTTCCGGTTGCCGACGCCGACGCCGACGGCGTGGAGCCCGAGCCGGTGGAGGAGCCGTTGCCGCCGCACCACCAGGAGGCATACGACGCCATCTCGGCCGGCGACTACGCGACCGCGATCGCGGAGTACCAGCTCGCCATCACCCAGAACCCGCGCGACGCTCTCGCGGTCGCCGGGCTCGCCCAGGTGTCGCTGCTCGCGCGCCTCGAGGGTACGACCGCCGACGAGATCCGTTCCGCCGCGGCATCCGCCCCCACCGATGTAAACGCACAGCTCGCGGTCGCCGACCTCGACGTCTCGGGCGGCCACGTCGACGACGCGTTCTTGCGCCTGCTCGAGCTCTTCCCGACGCTCGACGCCGACGGCAAGAACCTCGTGCGTACGCGCCTGCTCGAACACTTCGAGGTCGTCGGCATCGACGACCCGCGCGTCATCGCCGCGCGCCGCCGCCTGACGGCGCTGCTGTACTGACGCCAGACGCAGATTGAGCCTGCCGAGATCCCCGGTGACGTGGGGATTTCGACAGGCTCAATCGGCGTTAACGGCTACTTGCGCAGCTTCAACCACAGCCCCGCGAGCGGCGGGATCGTGAGCTCTGCCGACGCGGGGCGTCCGGCCCACGGGTCGTCGGTCGCGACGACCGCGCCGTAGTTGCCCACGCCGCTGCCGCCGAACTCGGTGGCATCGGTGTTGATGAGCTCGTCCCAGGTGCCGGCGAACGGCAGGCCGATGCGGTGCGGCCCGACGGGTGCTCCCGAGAAGTTCATGATCACGGCGATCGGGTTGCCCTCGTGGTCCCAGCGCAAGAACGAGACGACGTTGTGCTCGGCGTCGCCCGCGTCGAGCCACTCGAAGCCGCCCGACTCGTTGTCGCGCGACCAGAGCGGCGCCTCTTCGCGGTACACCCGGTTGAGCGCCGACACGAGTCGTGACAGCGCCTGGTGCACGGGCTGGTCGAGGATCCACCAGTCGAGGCCGCGCTCTTCGCTCCACTCCGAGGGCTGCCCGAATTCGCTGCCCATAAACAGCAGCTGCTTGCCGGGATGCGACCACATAAATGCGAAGTACGCGCGCAGGTTGGCGAGCTTCTGCCATTGGTCGCCCGGCATCTTGGCCAGCAGCGATCCCTTGCCGTGCACGACCTCGTCGTGGCTGATCGGCAGCAAGAAATTCTCGCTGAACGCGTAGATGAAGCTGAAGGTGATGTCGTTGTGGTGGTGCGAGCGGTACATCGGGTCGACCGACATGTACTGCAGCGAGTCGTGCATCCAGCCCATGTTCCACTTGATGCCGAAGCCGAGGCCGTTGCCCGAGGTGGGCTTGGTGACGCCGGGCCACGAGGTCGACTCCTCGGCGATCATCATGATGCCGGGGTTGCGCTTGTAGGCCGTCGCGTTGACCTCCTGCAGCAGGCTGATCGCCTCGAGGTTCTCGCGGCCGCCGAACTGGTTGGGCAGCCACTGGCCCTCTTCGCGCGAGTAGTCGAGGTAGAGCATGGATGCCACGGCGTCGACCCGCAGGCCGTCGATGTGGAACTCCTCGAGCCAGTACAGCGCGTTGGCGACGAGGAAGTTGCGCACCTGCGACTGCCCGAAGTTGAAGATCAGGGTGCCCCAGTCCATCTGCTCGCCGCGGCGGGGGTCGGAGTGCTCGTACAGCGGTTCGCCGTCGAAGCGGGCGAGCGCCCACTCGTCTTTCGGAAAGTGGCCGGGAACCCAGTCCATGATGACGCCGATGCCGGCCTGGTGCAGGCGGTCGATGAGGTACTTGAGGTCGTCGGGGTGGCCGAAACGGCTGGTCGGCGCGAAGTATCCGGTGACCTGGTAACCCCACGAGCCGCCGAACGGATGTTCCGCCAGCGGCATGAACTCGACGTGCGTGAAGCCCAGCTCACGCACGTACTCGATCAGCGGGTCGGCGAGGTCGCGGTAGCCGAGACCGGGACGCCAGGATCCGACGTGCAGCTCGTAGATGCTCATTGCCGAGTTGAGGGTGTCGGTCTTCGCGCGGGTGTCGATCCACGCCTTGTCCTCCCAGGCGAAGACCGACTCGCCGACCTTGGAGCCGGTCGACGGAGGTACCTCGGTGAAGCGCGCCATCGGGTCGGCGCGCGTGACCCACTCGCCCGACTGGGTGAGCAGCTCGAACTTGTAGACGCTGCCGGGTGAGGCCTCGGGGATGAAGATCTCCCAGACGCCGTTGTCGTCGAGGCGGCGCATCGCGTGCCGGTCGCCGAACCAGCCGTTGAAGTCGCCGACGACCCGCACGGCCTTGGCGTGCGGAGCCCAGACCGAGAACGAGGTGCCCGCGACGCCCTCGTGCGGGCGGAAGTGCGAGCCGAGCACGTGCCAGAGCTGCTCGTGGCGTCCCTCGCCCCACAGGTAGAGGTCGATCTCGCCGACGGACGGCACAAAGCGATAGGGGTCTTCGGCGGTCCAGGTGGGTCCGTTGTCATACTCGGTCTCGAGCACGTAAGCCTGGCCGGGGCCGGCCGCGTATCCCTGCCAGAGACCGTCGGCGACGTGCGTGAGCGGTACGCGCGTGCCGTCGGCCTGCACTGCCGTTACCGATTCGGCGAGCGGGCGGATGGCCCGCACGACGAATCCGTCCGCGAAGGCGTGCTGGCCGAGCGTGGAGTGCGGCTGCGGGTGGCTGCCGCTCACGAGCGACTCCACGAGGCCGGGGTGCAGTTCGGGGAGGACGGTGGGGTTAGCCATCAGTTGCCTTTCGGGTACTCGACGCGCAGGATGTGGACGGGCTCTGTGAAGGCATCGAGCCGCACATAGTTGTCGGTCGACCAGACGAAGCTCGCCTGGGTGATGAGGTCGGTCACGGTGAACTCGACGCCGGGCTCGAGGCCGAACCGGGTCGGGTCGAGGTGCACGGTCGTCTCGCGCACCGAGTGCGGGTCGACGTTGGCCACGACGATGATCGCGTCGTCGCTGCCGGTGCCCGTGAAGCGCGCCGGCAGGTACTTGGAGTAGACGAGGATCGAGTCGTCGTCGCTCCAGTGCACGTCGAGGTTGCGCAGTTGACGAAGTGCCGGATGCTGCGTCCTGATCTCATTGAGCCGGCGCAGGTAGGGCGCCAACGAGTCGCCGCTCTCCTCGGCCGCGGCGTAATCGCGCGGCTTGTACTCGTACTTCTCGTTGTCGATGTTCTCTTCGGATCCGGGACGAGCCACGTTCTCGAACAGCTCGTAGCCGGAGTAGACGCCCCAGCTCGGGCTTCCGGTCGCCGCGACCGCCGCGCGCACCTTGTAGGCGGGCCTCCCGCCGAACTGCAGGTATTCGGTGAGGATGTCCTGGGTGTTGACGAAGAAGTTGGGGCGGAAGGTGTGGCTGGTGACCTTCGACACCTCGTGCAGGTACTCCTCGAGCTCCAGCTTGGTGTTGCGCCAGGTGAAGTAGGTGTACGACTGCTGGAAGCCGATGGCCGCGAGACCCTGCATCATCGCGGGGCGGGTGAACGCCTCGGCGAGAAACACGACGTCGGGGCGGTCGACGGCGATCTCGTGCAGCAGCCACTCCCAGAAGTCGAGCGGCTTGGTGTGCGGGTTGTCGACCCGGAAGATCGTGACGCCGAGACCGATCCAGTACTTCACGACCCGCAGGATCTCCTGCCGGAGACCCTCGTAGTCGTTGTCGAAGTTGATGGGGTAGATGTCCTGGTACTTCTTCGGCGGGTTCTCGGCGTAGGCGATGGAGCCGTCGGGCAGCGTCGTGAACCACTCGGGGTGCTCGGTGACCCAGGGGTGGTCGGGCGAGCACTGCAGCGCCAGGTCGAGGGCGATCTCGATGCCGTTCTTCTTCGCCTGTGCGAGGAAGTAGCTGAAGTCTTTGACCGTGCCGAGCTCGGGGTGGATGGCGTCGTGGCCGCCCTCGGCCGAGCCGATGGCCCAGGGCGAACCCGGGTCGTTAGGTCCGGCGGTGAGCGTGTTGTTCGGACCCTTGCGGAAGGCGTGACCGATCGGATGAATCGGGGGCAGGTAGACCACGTCGAAGCCCATACCGGCTACCGCAGGCAGGCGCTTCGCGGCGGTGCGGAAGTTGCCCGACACCCAGGATCCGTCTTTGCGCTGCTTGGCGCCCTCGCTGCGCGGGAAGAACTCGTACCAGCTGCCGAGACCGGCGCGGGCGCGTTCGACGCGCAGAGGCTGCTCGGCGCTGAGGGTGACGAGGCTGGCGAGCGGCTTCGCTGCGATCAGAGCGGCGAGCTTCTCGCCCGTCACACCCGCGAGGCGGGCGACGGGAGACAACGTCTCGTCGGTGAGTACCGCCGTGGCATCCGTCACCGTCTTCTTCGACTTGCCGAGCCGCGCGAGCAGCCGGCGTCCGGATTCGAGCATCACCTCGACGTCGATGCCCGCGGGCACCTTGATCTCGGCGTTGTGCAGCCAGGTGGCCCAGTCGTCGGAGTAGGCCTCGATGCGGTAGGTCCAGGTGCCGGGGGAGGTGACCTGGGCGGTGGTGTGCCAGGAGTCGGTGCCGGGGGCGCCCGGAACCAGGGGGTAACGCGAGGTCGCGCCCTGCGGGTCGGTCAGCAGCAGCGCGCCGCCGAGCCGGTCGTGACCCTCGCGGAAGATCGTCGCGGAAAACGGCACGACCTCGCCGACATACGCCTTCGCCGGCCAGCGGTTCTCCGGCTGCTGTGGTGCGAGGAAGCGTATGGGGATCCTGCCGATGCGCGGGGTGTACTCGTGCTGCGTCGTGAGGCCAGCATTCGCGGCCACCTTGCCTTTATCTGTAGTCGCCACAGACTGACCGTACCCTCTTTGCCTGCACGTTCGCGGCTTTGCTTTTGCCCATGTCGGTAAGACGGACGACTTGGTATGTACCCCCAGTTCTGGGTAAATGATTATGTATCGACCCGTTGCGCTATTAGTCTCGAATGAGGAACCAGTCGAAATCGGGACGCCTAGCAAGTCACCGTCTTTCGTTTGATTCTCTTCACGAAAATCACGGACCCGAACCCGTGAACCATGAGCAACCTGGTTCCCCGGCCAGAAATGCCGAGTATGGCAAGGCGATCGCTCGCGATCGCCACTGTTGCGGTAATCGTGACTAGCTCTAGGAGGACGATGCCCACCCGTAGACAAGTAGTGTCGATAGCCCTGGCCTCCGCCGCTTTTATCGCGATGGCCGTTACCGCCGCCAACCTCAACCACCTCGAGACCACGAAGTCGAGCCTCGGGCAGCCCATCGTCGCGGCCGAGGCCGCGACGGGCGTGACCGTCGCGTGGGTCACCGACTACGACCCGATTCTCGGCGGCGAGAAGGTCGTCGGCGCGACCCTGGTGCCCAACGACGGCGACCTGCTCGCCACCTCGTCGATCGAGCTGACCATCGTCGGCGCCGACGGGGTCGAGCTCGGCACCATCTCGAGCGACGACGGCGGGCGCAGCTGGAGCAGCCTGGCCGAGCCCGTCGCCGCGAGCGACTCGCTCGCCGCATCGGTCGTCATCGACAACCGCGAGACCGTGGCGGCCATCAGCGGCCGTTAGTCGCGCGGGTGCAGCATGGCGTGCGGAGAGTGCGCCGTCTAGCCCCCGATCGTTCTATCCCGTGTAACCGGTTTGTTCTAGGGTGATGGGGTGAAAGCCATCCGCAGATTTACCGTCCGCACCGTACTTCCCGAGGCACTCAGCGGTCTCGAGGAACTGGCCACCAACCTGCGCTGGTCGTGGCACGAGCCGACCATGCAGCTCTTCGCCTCGATCTCGCCCAGCGAGTGGGACGCGAGCGGGCGAGACCCCATCGGTCTGCTCGGCGCGGTCGAACCGGCCCGCCTCGACGAACTGGCGGCCGACGACGACTTCGTCGCGCGCACGAACGGACTGCTCGGCGAGCTGCACACCTACCTCACCGAGCCGCGCTGGTACCAGTCGCTGCCCGACGCGCCCGCCGCCATCGCCTACTTCTCGCCGGAGTTCGGCATCGCCGCCGCCCTGCCGCAGTACTCGGGCGGCCTCGGCATCCTCGCCGGCGACCACCTGAAGAGCGCCTCCGACCTCGGCGTGCCGATCATCGCCGTCGGCCTGTTCTACCGATCCGGCTACTTCCGCCAAGCCATCTCGCGCGAGGGCTGGCAGCAGGAGACCTACCCCGTGCTCGACCCCGACGGACTTCCGCTCAGTGTCGTGCGCCACCCCGACGGACGCGCCGCGATGATCACCCTCGCCCTGCCCGACGGACGCGCGCTCGCCGCCCGCATCTGGCAGGTCAAGGTCGGCCGTGTGACGCTGCTGCTGCTCGACACCGACGTTCCCGAGAACGACGACGAGCTGCGCTCCGTCACCGACCGCCTCTACGGCGGCGGCGGCGAGCACCGTCTGCTGCAGGAGCTGCTGCTCGGCATCGGCGGTGTGCGCGCCATCGGCGTCTACACCGAGCTCACGGGCAGCCCGGCGCCGCTCGTCTTCCACACCAACGAGGGCCACGCGGGCTTCCTCGGCCTCGAGCGCATCTCCGACCTGATCGGCGGCGGACTGTCGTTCTCCGAGGCGCTGCAGGTGGTGCGCGCGGGAACCGTCTTCACCACGCACACGCCCGTGCCTGCGGGCATCGACCGGTTCGAGGCATCCCTCGTTTCGCGCTATTTCTCGACAGAACTGCTGCCGGGGGTGGATGTCGCGGACGTGCTCGCCCTCGGGGCGGAGAGTTACGACGGAGGCGACTCCGCGATGTTCAACATGGCAGTGATGGGATTCCGGCTCGGGCAACGCGCCAACGGCGTCTCGAAGCTGCACGGCCACGTCTCGCGCGACATGTTCGGCTACCTCTGGCCCGGATTCGACGCCGACGACGTTCCAATCACCTCGGTGACCAACGGCGTGCACGCGCCCAGCTGGACCGACCCGCTGCTGCTCGAACTGGCCTCGTCGAAATTCGGCGCCGGCGACACGACATCGGCCGACTGGAACTCGCCGGACATCTCGGACTGGGATCTCTGGAACGTGCGCAACGCCATGCGCGAGCAGCTCGTCAAGGACGCCCGCCGCCGGGTCGGCGACGCCTGGCACGAGCAGAACCCGGGCGTCGGAGACCCGAGCTGGTACTCCTCGCTGCTCGACCCCAACATCCTCACCATCGGCTTCGCGCGCCGCGTGCCGACCTACAAGCGGCTCACGCTCATGCTGCACGACGAGAACCGCCTTCGTTCGCTGCTGCTGCACCCCACCCGGCCCATCCAGATCGTGATCGCCGGCAAGTCGCACCCCGCCGACGACGAGGGCAAGCGGCTCATCCAGCGGCTCGTCGAGTTCGCCGCCGAGCTCGACGTGCGCGAGCGCATCGTGTTCCTGCCGAACTACGACATCGCCATGGCGAAGCTGCTCTACCCGGGCACCGACGTCTGGCTGAACAACCCGCTGCGCCCGCTCGAGGCCTGCGGCACCTCCGGTATGAAGGCGGCGCTCAACGGCTCGCTCAACCTGTCGATCCTCGACGGCTGGTGGGCCGAGTTCTACGACGAGGAGAACGGCTGGGCCATCCCGTCCGCCGACTCGGCGGGCGACGGCGCCGAGCGCGACAAGCTCGAGGCCGACAGCATGTACGACCTCATCGAGCACCAGATCGCGCCGCGTTTCTACGACCGCGGCGACGACGGAGTGCCGCACCGCTGGGTGCAGTCCATCCGGCACACGCTCTCGACCCTGTCGCCGTCGCTCTCGGCCGACCGCATGGTGCGCGAATACGTGGAGCGCCTGTACATTCCCGCGGCGACTGCCGAGGAAGCGATCAGCGCCGGCGCGTACCAGCCCGCGCGGGAGCTCGCGGCGTGGAAGTCGCGCGTGACCGAGTCGTGGCACGAGGTCACGGTGACGCACGTCGAGTCGGGCGGAGTGGACGCCGTGCCGCAGGTGGGCGACACCCTGCACGTGCGCGCGCAGGTCGCGCTCGGCGCGCTCACCGCCGACGACGTGTCGGTCGAGGTCGTCTACGGCCGCGCCCGCGACGGCGACCGCCTGGTCGACGTGCAGCACGCGGAACTCGCCCTCACCGGCGAGGCCGGCGGTGTCTCGACGTTCGCGGGCAGTGTGCCGCTCGGGCGAGCGGGCAGCTTCGGCTACAACGTGCGCGTCGTGCCGCGCAACGCGCTGCTCGCGTCGGCGGCAGAGATGGGGCTGATCGCGGTCGCGATCTAGCTACTCCTTGGCGATCGCCGCGATCTGCCCGTTCGTCACCGCGAGCAGGTCGGCGGGCGCGAGTTCGATGTCGAAGCCGCGGCGCCCGCCCGATACGAAGATCGAGGCGTACAGCTCCGCGGTCTCGTCGAGCACGGTGGGGTGCGGCGTCTTCTGGCCGATCGGGCTGATGCCGCCCACAATGTAGCCGGTCTTGCGCTGGGCGACCGCGGGGTCGGCCATCACGGCCTTCTTGCCGCCGACCGCCCGCGCAAGGGCGCGCAGGTCGAGCATGCCCGTGACCGGAACGATCGCGACGACCAGCGAGCCGTCGACGTCGGCGAGCAGCGTCTTGAACACCTGCTCGGGGTCGAGGCCGAGCATCGTCGCGGCCTCGGTGCCGAAGTTGGTGTTCGCCGGGTCGTGCGCGTAGGCGTGCGGCAGAAACCGGATGCCCGCCGCCGTGAGCGCCACCGTCGCGGGTGTGCCGCCCGCCGCGGCATCCGTGTGTTTGGCCATCTGCTTATTCTGGCGTATCCGTCGATTGAGTACGGCGCTCCGCGACCGTATCGAAACCGGCGAACCGCACCCCGTGAACTCGTAGCGGGTCGTCGCCGTCGAGCGCGATCGACGTCGGCTGCGCCCTGTCGAGGTCTGCTGCGGCTGACGGCTCCGTTCCGTTTCCCGAGTACGCGTTGCGAAGCACGCTGGCTGCTGCGCCGACCGGAGCGGCGGCGGCGCGGAACCGCCTCAGGCGTATTGCCCGGACGATGATCACGGCCGCGAAAACGACGGAGAATGCCGCGATGACGATTGCGTTTTCCACTGTGTCTCCGATCGGTCGGTGCGTACAGTGCAGCACCCGGGGGTCGGAAAAGCAACCGTGATTCGGGGTCGAAGGCAGGTGCCAGAGCGCCCTACGAGGCAAGCGGTCAGTGCGCGCGGAACAGCTGCATCGACGTGCCCGCCACCGTCAGCTCGCTGCCGGGGCCGTGGTCGCCGGGCGCGATCTGCGACGACGCCGAGTCCCAGAGCAGCTCGTACGACGTGACGCCCTCGTGCTCGGGCAGCGTGACCGTGATGGCGTCTTCGAGTCCGTGCACGATGAGCAGGATGCGGTTGAGGTCTTCGAACTCGGGCGTCGAAGCTGCGAGGTACTGCAGCGTGCGCTCGGCGGGGGAGTCCCAGTCGTCCTCCGACATCGAGAGACCCTCTTTGTTGTACCAGTCCATCTGGGTCGCGCTCGGCACGGTCTCGCCGAAACGGCCGAACCGCACGGGGCGCAGCGCCGGGTTCTCGCGGCGCAGTCGGGTGAGCAGGGTCGCGACGTCGAGCAGCTCCTGCTGCCACGGCTCGTGCTGCCAGCTCAGCCAGGTCAGCTCGCTGTCGTGGCAGTAGGCGTTGTTGTTGCCGCGCTGGCTGCGTCCGAACTCGTCGCCGGCCGTGATCATCGGGATGCCCGCGCTGAGCACGAGCGTTCCGAGCATGTTGCGGATCGCCTTGCGCCGCGCGGCGAGGATCTTCGGGTCGTCGGTCGGCCCCTCGACGCCGTGGTTGAACGAGTGGTTGTTGCTCGTGCCGTCGCGGTTCTTCTCGCCGTTGCCCAGGTTGTGCTTGGTGTAATACGCCGCGAGGTCAGCCATCGTGAAGCCGTCGTGCGCCGTGATGAAGTTGACGGATGCCATGGGCCCGCGATCCTGCGGGAAGACGTGGGCAGAGCCCGCGAGCCGACGTGCCAGCGAACCGATGCCGTTGGGCGCGATGCCGTTCGCCCTGGCCGCGCCGATGTCGGTGAGCCAGAAGTCGCGCATGCGGTCGCGGTAGCCGTCGTTCCACTCGCTCCAGCCGGCGGGGAAGCGGCCGACCTGCCAGCCGCCCATGCCGACGTCCCAGGGCTCGGCGATCATCTTGACGTCTTTGAGGGCAGGGTCGTGGATGATCGCCTCGAGCAGCGGGTGCTTCGGGTCGTACTCCACACGTTCGTCGCGCCCGAGTGTCACGGCGAGGTCGAAACGGAAGCCGTCGATCTGCACCTCGTTCGCCCAGTACTTGAGCGAGTCGAGCACCAGGTTCTGGGCCGCCGGAACCGCGAAGTCGACCGTGTTGCCGCAACCGGTGACGTCGATGTACTCGCCTTTGGAGTTCTGCCGGTAGTACGGCTCGTTGTCGATGCCGCGCAGGCTCGTGGTCGGGCCGGTCGGACCCTCCTCGGCGGTGTGGTTGTAGACGACGTCGAGCAGCACCTCGAGGCCCGCCGCGTGCAGGTTCTTGACCATGGTCTTCACCTCGCGCAGCACCGCGCCGGTTCCGCCGGTCTGGGCCTCGCGCGTGGCGTACTCGGAGTGCGGCGTGAAGAAGTTGAGGGTGTTGTAGCCCCAGTAGTTGGCGAGGCCCTGCTTGATCAGCCGCTGCTCGCTCACCGACTGGTGGATCGGCAGCAGTTCGACGCTCGTCACGCCGAGACCCTTCAGGTAGGCGATCGTCGAGGGATGCCCGAGGCCCGCGTAGGTGCCGCGCAGCTCTTCCGGCAGGTCGGGGTTGAGCTTGGTGAGGCCCTTCACGTGCGCCTCGTAGATCACGACGTGGTCGAGCGGGATGTTCGGCTTCGTCACGCCCTCCCAGTCGAACGCGTCATCCTGAACATAGGAGCGCCACTCGCCCTTCGCGGTGCGGGCGAGTCCGCGCGCGTACGGGTCGATGAGATCGAGCGTCTGATCGAAGTGGTGCGTGGGCCCGGTGGGGCCGGATGCGCGCACGGAATAGCGCGCCCCGGGAACAAGAGCGGGCGACTGCGCGCTCCACACGTCGTCGTCGCCGCGCACCATCGCGACGGCCGAAACCAGCCAGTTGGCGTCGCGCTCGTCGTAGAGGCAGAGTTCCATCGCGGTGGCGTTCGCCGACCAGACGCGCAGTTCGCCGCCGGTCGCGGTCGAGGTCACGCCGAGCGGGCCGGCCGATTTGACGGTGGTCATGAGTCCCACACTACGACCGCGATGAGTCATGCTTGTTACATGGCCATCTACCTCGATCATGCGGCGACGTCGCCCATGCCTCCCGAGGTCGTCGCCGCCTACGTGTCGGCGCTCGGCGTGGTGGGCAATCCCGCGTCGATCCACAGCCAGGGGCAGAACGCCAAGCGCATGCTCGAGGAGGCCCGCGAGCAGGTTGCGGCATCGGTCGGCGCCGACTCGGTGGAAGTCACCTTCACCGGCGGCGGCACCGAGGCGGTGAACCTCGGCATCAAGGGGCTGTGGTGGGCGCGAAACGTTCCCGCCGGAGTCAGGCCGCGCATTCTGGTCGCGATGGGGGAGCACCACGCCACCATCGACGCGATCGAGTGGCTCGAGAAGCACGAGGGCGCGGTCATCGACTGGATACCGATCGACGAGCTCGGCCGCATCGACGTCGGCTATCTCGAACGGGCCCTCGGCGACGACGTCGCGCTGGTCACGGTGCTCAGCGCCAACAACGAGGTCGGCACACTGCAGCCGGTGCGGCAGATCGCGGCGCTCGCCGCGGCCCACGGGGTTCCCGTGCACGTCGACGCCATCGCGGAGTACGGCTACGTGCCGATCGACTTCCACGCGCTCGGCGTGGCCGCGATGAGCATCTCGGCGCACAAGATCGGCGGCCCGGTCGGCGTCGGTGCGCTCGTGATCGCCCGCAGCACCATCATCGTCCCGTTGCTGCACGGCGGCAACCAGCAGCGCGCCCGATCCGGCACGCAGGATGTCGCCGGCGCCGTGGCGTTCGGACTCGCGGCGACGCGGGCGGTAGCCGCGTTGGCGGAGCACGCCGCCCACCTGCGCGACCTGCGCGACCGACTCGTGGCGGGCATCCGGTCTGCCGTGCCGTCGGCGATCCTGCGCGGCGACCCCTCGTCGACGGGCCGACTTCCGGGCAACGCGCACTTCACCTTCCCCGGCTGCGAGGGCGACTCGCTGCTCTTCCTGCTCGACGTCGCGGGATTCTCGGTCTCCACGGGCTCGGCCTGCCAGGCGGGAGTTCCCGAGGCATCGCACGTGCTGCTCGCGATGGGACTCAGTGAAGCGGATGCCCGTGGGGCCCTCCGCATGACGCTCGGCACCCACACGACCGAGGAAGAAGTCGACGGCCTGATCGCAGCGCTGCCCGACGCGGTCGACCGCGCCAGCCGCGCGGGCCTCGCCGAGCACGCCCCGACCTTCGGCCGCTGAGCGCCCAGCGCACACCCACCGCGCCACACGTACACTGGAACCCATGAAGGTTGTAGCGGCAATGAGCGGCGGCGTGGACTCGGCGGTAGCCGCGGCACGCGCCGTCGAAGCGGGTCACGAAGTCGTCGGAGTGCACCTCGCCCTGAGCCGCATGCCCGGCACCCTGCGCACGGGCGCCCGCGGCTGCTGCACGATCGAAGACTCGATGGACGCGCAGCGCGCCGCGAACATCATCGGCATCCCGTTCTACGTCTGGGACTTCTCCGAGCGCTTCAAGCTGGACGTTGTCGAAGACTTCATCGACGAGTACGCCGCCGGCCGCACCCCCAACCCCTGCATGCGTTGCAACGAGCGAATCAAGTTCTCCGCGCTGCTCGAGAAGGCGCTCGCGCTCGGATTCGACGCGGTCGCCACCGGACACTACGCGGATGTGCGCCGTGACGCGGACGGCAATGCCGAACTGCACCGCGCGGCCACCTGGGCGAAAGACCAGAGCTACGTTCTCGGCGTGCTCACGGCCGACCAGCTCGAGCACTCGATGTTCCCGCTCGGCTCGACGCCGTCGAAGGCGGAGGTGCGCGCCGAAGCGGCCGCCCGTGGCTTCAGCGTCGCGAACAAGCCCGACTCCCACGACATTTGCTTCATTCCCGACGGCAACACGCGCGGCTGGCTGGCCGAGAAGGTCGGCGCCGAGCAGGGCGACATCCTCGACCGCAGCGGCAAGGTGCTCGGCACCCACCAGGGCGCCCTCGCCTTCACCATCGGCCAGCGCAAGGGACTCTCGATCGGCTACCCGTCAGACGACGGCATGCCGCGCTTTGTGCTCGAGGTGCAGCCGAAGACCAACACCGTGGTCGTCGGGCCGAAGGAAGCTCTCGACCTCAGCGAGCTCGCCGGCAGCAAGTTCACCTGGGCCGGTCTCGGTCCCGTCGAGTCGGGCATCGCTACGGTCGACGAGAACGGCGCCATCACCCCGTTCGACTGCGAGGTGCAGATCCGCGCCCACGCCGACCCCGTCGCAGCAGTGGTGTTCGTCGAGAACGGCGAGATGGTCATCCGTCCCGTCGAGCCGATCAACGGCGTCTCGCCCGGCCAGACCGCCGTGGTCTACGTCGGAACCCGCGTGCTCGGCCAGTGCACGATCGCCCGCACGGTCAGCGCCGTGCCGGTTCCCGCCTAGAGCTTCAGACCGTCGCGGGTGCGACGTGCGGGTGGCGTTTGTCGATCATGAGCGTTCCCGCGGCCTTGTCGATGAGTCCGCGTCCGGCCTGGTCGACGAGCGTGGTGATGAAGGCGACCAGCAACCAGATACCGACGACCAGCAGGGCCACGAGTAGGCACCGTCCCGTCGCCGCTGCGTAGCCGGGGGCCGCGCCCGTGTCGACCCGCACGAGCCTGAGACCCATCACGTGCATGCCCAACGACCGTCCGAAGCGCCCGACGACCGCGATCATCACGGCCAGATAGACCACGAGACCGATCAGTACGACTTCGCCGACCGGGCCGCCGTCGCCGCCGAACGCGTCGCTGAGCAGCGCGCCGATGGCCACCGACGCGAACACCACGGCGTAAGCGAGCACCGCGTCGATCAGAAACGCGAGTAGCCGCTTGCCGAAGTTGACCGGCCGCGGGCCGGTGTACGTCGCCGCGACGTAGGGCAGCATCACCGAATAGCCCTGCCCTCCGGCTTCGATCGCCGCGTCGGTGTCGCTGTCGTCGATGGGGCGGGCGACGTGCCCGAGGTGGGCGGCAAGCTGCCGGATGCGCGCGGCCGCCTCCGTGGAGACCAGGGCGAGCGGGTAGGCGTCGCTCTCGATCTCGAGGTAGAGAAGTTCGTAGAAATTGCGGGAGAGGATCGCGTTGGCGCGCGGAACGGCGAAGACCAGCGGAACCGACTCGGCGGCGATCGGGCCGAGGTCGAAGCGCTCGAGCAGCGGGAGCGTCGACAGGTAGTCGGCGAGGTCGCCGCTCGTGCTCGACGCGTCGAGCTGCAGCAGCCGGTCGTGATCGTCGAGCCACTCGACGAGCGCGGCCCACGCGGACTCGCCGGCCTCCGAGTCGAGTGCGCGGCGCACCTCGGTCCACAGGGCGGGGTCGCTTGTGAACGCCACGCACAACTGCTGCCACGTCGTGATGTCGGTCGATTCCTGCGGAATGCTCATCGTGCAACCGTAGTGGTGGCGATCACGGTGCCGGGCAAGCCCGCCTGCATGTCTGCGGCTGTCCGTAAACTCGGAGTCGTGGAAGAGACCTACGCACCCCAAGAACTCGAGCAGGCGCGCGGCGAAGCGCAGCAGCTCACCACCCGCATCCTCGAG
>Ga0247730_1000519_pt1 | contig 27759 bp, 36 predicted proteins | sample UWRJL073202C2_FD_180959 | JGI IMG/M metagenome (GOLD analysis project Ga0247730, IMG submission 180959) | Plant litter microbial communities from Arlington Agricultural Research Station in Wisconsin, United States - UWRJ-L073-202C-2 | ecosystem: Environmental > Terrestrial > Plant litter >... | reverse complement strand
GGGCAAGCACGGCATGTCTCCTGTCATTGCCAAGCGGGCTGAAGATCAAACGGAAGGCGCTTTTAAAAAAGAGTCCCTTTGTCCCGCATTTCCTTGGGCCGAAATGGTGGCCTGAGTAGGCGTCCCTCTAGTTCCGCTCCATGGGACACATCTTGATACGCGTGATGGCACGCCGCCACATAAACAAACTCGGGGTTTTATGAATGCAAAGTTTTCTGAAGGCTTGTGACGCGGTGGTTGAAGAGGCTGAGACCAAGAGCCTCGCGACGCTCATGAACATGCCGCCGGTAAGCCTGCTTCAGCGTGCCAACGCGAATTACGACGGCGCCTGGTTCAACGTTAAGCACTTGTACGCCCTGCTTCTGCATACCGGTGACATCCGCCCGTTGGCTGCTCTCGCTGGTGAGTTTGGTTACACGATCGTGAAAGCGGCTGAGCCAGTGCCAATTGACATCCACCAGGCACTAGGCCGCGCAACCCTGGAGTTCGCTGAGGTCACTGTCGAGACGCACTCGGCCATGGCTGACGGTCGAGTCGATCAGGTAGAGCGCGCCCGAATCTTGAAAGAGATCGCCCACGCCGAGAATGCGCTGGCTCAGCTGAAGGCTTCCATCAAGGTCGCTTAAATCGCAGGCAATAAAAAAGCCGGTGGCTAGACCGGCTTCTTCAACAACACTTGTGGAGCCGATTATGCACACCACGACCACCCAGAGCAATAGGGCGCCTGATTCGTCAGTTGTTCACCAGCAGCAACACATGACGCGCCAGTTCATGTCTTCGCGCGAAATTGCAGAGCTGACCGGGAAGCTTCATAAAAACGTGAAGCGCGATGTGCTCGCCATGCTTTCAGAGCTGAACGTAGATGCGCTCAGTTTTGAGCGCATCTATCAAGACGCCCAGAATCGTAGCCAGACGGAATACCTGCTTGACCGTGAGCATACCGATTGCCTGCTGACCGGCTACAGCGCTCCGATGCGTATGAAAGTCATCCGGCGCTGGCATGAGCTGGAAGGGCGAGTTGTCGGCCAGCTCCAAATCCCCACTACATTCCTCGAAGCGATGCGCTTGGCAACCCAGCAGGCTGAGCAGAACCAGCAGTTGCAACAGCTCATCAAGCGGCAAGCCCCGAAGGTCGCCGCGATACAGCGTCTTGCTGGCGCTGGCGGCGCGATCTGCATCACTGATGCCGCCAAGCAGTTGCAGGTGCAGCCTTCCAAGCTGTTCGACTGGCTGCAGGCCAGCAGGTGGATCTTCCGCCGCCGCGGTACAAGCCGTTGGGTTGCCTATCAGCCGCGTATCACCGCCGGACTGATGAGGCACAAGGTCACTGCGCTGAAGCCAGACCCAGAGACCGGCATTGAGCGCGCCGCGTTCGATGCTCTCATCACGCCAAAAGGGTTGGCGCTGCTGGCCGAAAAACTGAATGGAGCTGCACTGTGAGTGTTCAAGCTATGGCCTGGGCGCTTCAGATCGCCAAGACCCAACTCTCTGATTCAAGCGCGCGTCACGTACTGCTGTGCCTGGGCAACTACGCCAGTTCGGATGGTCGTGGCGCATATCCATCTGCGAACACCCTGAGCGAAGACACCGGCCTTTCCGAACGCACCGTCCGTTACAAGTTGGACCTGTTGGAAGAGGGCGGTTTCATCGTTCGCGGCAATCAGGCATTGGCTGCCGTGTACATCGAACGACATGACCGCCGCCCAGTCGTCTATGACCTTCAGCTTGGTCGGGGTGCAAACGCTGCACCCCGTTCAAAGCGGGGTGCAGATGACGTCACGGGGTGCAACCAGCAACAGACCGGGGTGCAGAATTCGACAGATCGGGGTGCAGAATCTGCACCCAATACATCACTTAACCATCAGGTAACCGAAGAGCAGCAGCAGCGCGAGATTTTGAACGCTGTCGCCGAGCAAGACGGCGAGGCCTTGCAACCCGCCGACGACCGTCAGCGCTTCGCCATGTTCGCCGGCTGGGAACCATCGGCCAAGGCGCTGTCCGCTCAACTGCAAATAGCTGCGCTGCCAGCTGATGCGGCAACCGCCAAGCTGATTGCCAGTTTCAAGGGTTTTTACCTGGCACGCCCTGGCACTGTTGACAGCAACGGCGGATGGGCATACCGCCTCGCCTCCTGGATCAAGCGTGACCGCACCACCAGTGCAGGCGCGACATCGACTGTGGACAGCACCGACGACGATGACACCAGCTGGATGGACGGGGTGAAGTCATGAAGACGGTCGCCTCCTACGCAGCATCCGCGATGACCAAGGTTCACGCCGGTGAGTTCGTCGAAGCGGGCACTGACGTGTCTGCCCAGGCCAAACAGGATCAGGCTCGCCAGACCGGGCAGGTAATCAACCATCTGTTCAAAGAATTGCGCTCGATTCGCACGGCATGGCGCCAAGCGTGGCCGGATAAGAAGTCCTACCTGGAATCGAAAAAGACCTGGCTTCAGGGCTTCATCGAGAACGGCATCTGCACTCAGGAACAGATCAATATCGGCCTGATGCGTTGCCGCGCCGAGGCTTCCGACTTCATCCCCAGCGTGGGCAAGTTCATTCAAGGATGTGTGCCTACGCCGGAAATGTTGAATCTCCCAAGCCTTGAATCCGCATACGAGCAGGCGCTGCGCAACTGCCACCCAGCGATGCGCGACTCTGCAAAGTGGTTTCACCCTGCGGTTTATCACGCCACAGCGGCCGCTGGCTTCCACAGTCTCCCGCTGCTTTCCCGTGAGCTTGGCTTGGCTAGCTTTGAAAAGCGCTACATGGTCCAGGTTAACAAGGTCTGGCGCGGCGAGCAGATTGCGTCCGTGCCCGTTGCTGAGCTGGCACCGCCATCAAAAATTACCCCGGAGGTCGGCAACAAAGCTTTGGCCGAACTGCGCGCTCGCCGATCGGTTGCTGCCCGTCCTGTCGTGGAGGTCGCTAATGGCACTCACTGAAGCTCGTCTGCATCAGCTCCTGTCCGGCCAGTCCTCAATCGCGCGGAAGGTATTCGTCCATATCCCGATTCAAGAATGCTGGAGCGCACATGACATCCACGGCGCCGCGCTTGCTGCGAACGCCACGACCGTCTCCGCACACGCAATCCGCCGCGCCCTCTGTGAGCTGAAGGATGCCGGGATCATCCGCGAGCCGTCTGGCGGCAAGTTCCAGCGTGACGCACTCACCCTCAAACCTAAAAGCGAGCAGCCCATGCCGAAAGTAGCGTCTGAAACCGTGGTCCCGATCAAGAAGGCAGATATCCCCGCTTTGGACGCGTTGGCTGGGCTGTCCGCTGAGGTGGTTGGGTTGGCGGGTGAAATCACCGCGCGCCTGAAGTCCTTGTCCCTGCGCATCGAAGAGGTGGCTCTTTCGGTTGAAGTGGAGCGCGATAGCAACGCGGAGGCGCTCGGCAAGCTCAAGCAGCTCCAGGCTTTGTTGAAGGGGATTGCACAGTGAGCGCACTCAACACGCAGGTTGCTGGCGGCCATTACAAAGGACTGAAGATCCAGCCGATCCAGTACATCCACGCCAACGGCATTCCGTTTGCCGAGGGCAGTGTCATCAAGTATGTGACCCGCTGGCGTGAGAAGGGCGGCCTCGCGGACTTGGAGAAGGCCAAGCATTTCATCGAAATGCTGATCGAGCTCGAAACTGAAGCAAAGGGTCTGTCGCAATGAACCTGTTCAGCCGAATCATCAATGTCCTTCACTGCCTCTCCGGAACGATGGAGTGCGTGTACCTGGAGCCGAGCACTGCGCATCTGCATTTTGGGGGTGGACTGTGACGGTGGAATGGTACGTCTATTGGGTCGTCGCATGCGGCTTCGCAGCCAATTTTTGGCTGACTTGGGTGGCCGCGAAATGCTTTGGCCGCTTGGTGTACGCCGTTGTAGCCGCTGCATCATTCACGCGCTTTGCTTGGGCCTGCGGCAGGGTGCATGGATTCAAGGCGCGGAAATTCCCGCATTGGATATATGCGCCGCAAATCTGGTTCGCTTTTCTGCTGATCGAAATGGGTTCGCCGGCCCGCACCATTTCTCACATGGGTGGCGAGGGTGTGTGGAACGGCATTGGCGATTGGTCAGTCACGCCACGTTCGGAGATCGCGGGATGAGCAGGCAGACCAAGCTGACGAAGGCGGCGCGCGGCCGGGACTGCCAGATTCGCGTGCCCGGCATCTGCAATGGTGATTCGGACACCACTATCCTCGCGCATTTCCGCATGGCCGGCACCCGCTGCGGCGCGGGCTTAAAGCCAAACGACTTGCAGGGCGCCTGGTCTTGCAGCGCTTGTCACGATGCTGTCGACGCTCGGGCGAAGACTGAATTCAGCCGCGATGAACTGCGCGTCATGCACATGGAAGGCGTGGTCCGGACCATCGACATTCTGGTTGCGGAAGGGAAGGTGGCCGCTTGAAAGCACTCTCCATGAAAGCCTTCAAGCCGAAGGTGCCCCGCGCCAAGCCAATCGACTGGGAAGGCATGGAGCAGAAAGCCTTGCTGCTGGAGTTGGCGCTGCGTCATCCACTGGCGGCCAAGCTGATCTTCCACGTTCCCAATGGCGGGCACCGGCACAAGCTCGTTGCCATCGAGTTGAAGAAGCAGGGCGTGAAGGCCGGAATCCCCGACCTCATTCTGCCGATGGCGCGCGGCGGCTTCTTCGGTCTGTATCTGGAGTTCAAGGCCACGCCGCCGCATGACTCGCCTGTATCCGCGAACCAAGACGCGTGCCTGCATGCACTGACTGAGCAGGGTTACTTGGCGATCGTCTGCCGTGGTCATGCCGATGCCATGGAAGCGTTGACCGCATACCTCAAACTTCCCCGCACTCAGGTGGCAGCATGACCGGGACAGCCGCAGTAAAAATCACCGATCCTGAAATTAAGCGTCAGGCTGGCGGGCACGTTCAGGATCTGCGCGACGTGGAGAACAAGGGCCTGTATCTGCGCTTCACCCGCAATCGCGCTCGCGCATCCTGGTATCTGGTCACGAAGGGCAAGTGGAATCACATAGGCAACTTCCCGGATTTGAACGCCAAGCAGGTTGTCGCCGCATTGCCCGGCATCCGCTTGCGCCTCGACGCTGGCGCTGGCTCCAACCTCTCGAAATGGGTCACGACCAAGGAGCTGCTGGACTGGTACGCCGCCCGGCAGGTGCGTGACCGTAATCTGTCGGACAAGCGCAAAAAGACCGGTGCGTCGGCGATCAAGTGCCACCTCATCCCGCGCCTGGGCGATACGCCGCTGGCCAGCATCGACAAGGCCACGCTCGACACCCTGTTGATGTGGCCGATGCAGGAAACCGTCTCCATCGACTATGTGCGCCTGGTGTTTCAACTGTTGGCGCTGGCGTTCCGCCAAGCCTTCAAGCTACGGCTTATCTCGGCGAATCCGATGAAGGACATCAAGTTCAGCGACTTCTCCAAGGCCAAAGTGGGCATCAAGCCGTCTCGGTTGCGTGGCGTTCAGCTCCCGGCACTTCTGAAGCAGCTGAATGACGTCTTCGACAGCGAGCCACGCGACGCCATGTTGGCGCTGCTGATGCTTTGCCACGGCACGCGCATCGGTGAGAGCCGACTGGCTCAGTGGTCGCACATCAGCCTTGCCGAACGGGAGTGGTTCATTCCTGGCAAGCACACCAAGACCGGCATCGAGCATCACCTGCCGCTGACCGAGCAGATGTGCGCGCTTCTGATTCGTTACCGCGACTGGCAGCACGCCAACGGCTACGACGGACAGTTCGTGTTCCCGGCGCGCAGTGGCAAACCTCTCAGCGAAGGCCAGGCCAGTGCAGTGTTCGCCCGGTTGGGCAGAGGCGACTGGACTAGCCATGACCTGCGCAAGGTGGCCCGTACCGGCTGGGCAGACATCGGTATCGACCACCTCATTGGTGAGCTGCTGATCAACCACGCCATGGGCCACAACGTGAAGGTGTACATCCAGTCCGACGTCATGGCACGCAAGCGCGATGCGTTGGAACGGTGGCATGCCCATCTAGACGGAAAGGGGTTTGCCCTGATTCACGGATTGACCGGCATTAGATCGGGAGATTCTGACAATCAGCTACAGACCACAGATGACGTGGCTTTGAGCACCATCACCGAATCAACCATAGGCGAGGTTTCAAAAGCATGAAAACGGGTCGAAACGTTCTCCTGATCGCCTCGCTGGCCTGGGCCAATGGTGGGCTTTCCCAATCGCTGCTTGGTGCTGCCAGGGCTGTTGATGGCTGGCACATCGGCCGATCTGTTGCCTCGACTCCCCGCCCATGGCTGCGTCAAAAGAAAGGTCGGGGTCCACGATGAAGAAGAGTCACGGACCAGCCTTTCGGAAAGAACTGATGCGACTGATGGAGTGCGGCATCTGTCGGGGCACCACAGTCACCAGCGGCATGTTCCATCAGATCGATTGCGAAGCCTGCAATGCGTCGGGCTGGGTATGCGCCGCGACGGGTGACGCCTTGCCCGTTGGTGTGATGGTCCAGCAACTGAGCATGAGGTTGCGCAATACGATGGCCGAGCTAGCCCGGGCGCGCCAACCCATCGGCGGAGCCCATCAGGATTATGAACATAATAACCGCCGCGGTGCTGGTGGATCGAACTTCACAGGGGATTGAGCGATGATCATTCGGATGAACGAGCGTAGTGTTGAAAATTTGCTCGAGCATTGGGGCCGCTGGGTCGTGCTGGGTTCGGGCGTGTCCTGCTGCGCGTCACGCGAGAACGACATCGCTGAGCCGATGATTACAGATGATGAAGCGCTGCTGATTGATCGCTTAATTGGCCGGCTGCGCAATCGCTACCCGGAGTCCGGCAATGTCGTTATCAGCTATTACACCTCGCGGGACACCGCCCTGTCAGGTGTCGGCAAAAAGTTGGGATTCGGTGAAGAAAAGACGCGGCAGCTCTGGAAAGCCGGTATCGCGTGGCTAGACGGCGCTTTAGAATCAAAGCGCCTGAATAGTTGCCTTGTTCTAGGCGTTAGATCAGTACACCCCGTAGCGACCGTTCAAGGAAAGACGCACGATGACATTTGTTTATAAGTATCTCGACGCTGACAGATCCAGTTTCTTGGTTGACGGCCTGATTCGCTTCACTCCACCAGGCGCACTCAACGATCCGTATGAATGTCTGCCATCATTTCCTGAAAATCTTGAGCATGAGGCTTTGGTGCGGGCGAAGTCTGAGCTGTTTGCACGGCATGCGCCGGCGCCGGGCGATTCGCGGATAGAAAGAAGGCTCAAGGATAAGACTGCTTGTAAAGAATGGGCCCAGACGGAAAAAATTTTGCGCCAAAATATGCCCGGCATAAGAGAACGGTTCATGCGAACTTCAGAACTGAGGATGAACAGCAGAATCGGTATTCTTTCTTTGAGCAGCCGCTGGGACAGTGCCCTTATGTGGTCTCATTACGCGAGGTCGTACGCAGGGTTCTGTATCGGATTCAATCGCGAGCATCCATACTTTCGTGGCGATCCAAACCACATAAATGACCGTGGTCAGATTACTCAAGTGATGTATTCAGCTCATCGCACGAAGATCAAGGTTACTCGATTTACAGACGAAGAATCTTATGAGGTGCTGCTGACAAAATCATTGGATTGGGAATATGAAAAGGAGGAGCGAATGGTCGCATTGCTTGACAAAGCGGACAAGACTATTGATGCAGCGCCATATCCTGTCGCTTTATTTCAAATCCCCTTTGATGCTATGACTGAAATAATTGTCGGCAATCGTGCGTCGTTGCAGTTGAAAACTGATGTGCTAGCAGCAGGAAACAAGTTTGGGTTGCAATGTTTCGAAACTCAGATATCTCGAGAGTCGTTTGACGTTGAGCGGAGAAAGCTTGTGCTGCAGTAGACAGCCCCGGGGTTGTCCAGTATATTTTCTGCTACTTTGCGGTATTTACGAGCGCGAAACCCGACTTTAAGTTGGGTTTTCTACTCTCTGTGGTCACCGAAGCCTCGGCATTTGCCGGGGTTTTTTCGTTTCTGCCCTTCCACGCCCTTTCTTCCAAGCGGGGAGTGATGGCAATGCCATCTCAAACTACTCCGCCTTGCCCTTCACCTAGGCAGCCCTTTATTTCGAGGTAATGATGGACCCGACCGATCTTGGCCCAGGCACAGCTACCTGGCTGGGCGGCACTGGGACAGTCTTGCTCGGCGGTTTCTTGTGGCTACGTAAATTCCTGTCAAAGGACGCCACAGACCGCGCGATGGACAATGCCGACATCGGCACTGTGCGTCGCCTCAACGAACTGCTGGATTCGGAACGAACCCGCGCTAACGCGGCCGAGGCCCGCGCTGATCAATTCGCGAAAGAGCGCAACGAACTTGCTGCCGCAGTAGGACGAATGGAGGGAAAGATTGAAGCCCTTACCAGCCAGGTTGCACAACTCACTGAGCGGGTAGCCAGCCAGAGCGCAGAAATTGCGCGTCTGCGGCCAGCCTCCGGAGGCAACAACTGATGGACAGATGTGCAATCAACTTCATCGCCCGGCACTGGTGGAAAAGAGTAGAGGTGTGGGTCATTGCAATACTGTTGGTGGTCGGCGGTCTCACGCTGGGGTTTCAAGCAGGCGTGTGGGCAACGAACAGCTATCAGGCTAAACAGCTCGCCGAGGTGCGTGACGCCTATGACGCTGCGATGGGCAAGCGTGATCTTCGCTTAACCAAACTCGCGGAGAGCACTCAGGAAGCAGCCGCGAAGGTGCAGGAAGCATCAGGTGCTGCCGTTGAAGCTGCTGGTGTCGCCAGCAAGGCTGCGGACAAGGTAAGCGAGGCCGTAGAACGGCAGTTGCCTTGACCAAGAAGAGTTGGTATGTCACAGCCCCGGGCTACAAGCCCTTTCCAATGATCATGCAAGAAGATCGCGACCACGCTGCCGCCTTGGCATTAGCCCAATCCATCTGGCCTGGCTGCACCGTTGAGTGAGGACGCCCAATGATCCGTGTGCAGACGTCAGGGCTTGCCGACAATCTCGCAGAGCTGACGGACATTGAGCGTAACCAGATCCCGTTCGCTACTGTCCTCGCCCTTACTGAGACGGCCAAGCTGATCAAGGAACGATTGGTCGGTGAAATGCGGACAGTGTTCGACAGGCCAACGCCTTACACGCTCGACAGCCTCAGGCTCATACCGGCGACCAAGCAGAAGATGGAAGCGCGGGTTTGGATCAAGGATGAGGCAGACGGCGCGGCCCCGGCCACACGCTGGCTTACGCCTGAAGTGTATGGCGGTGATCGCAGCCACAAGCGCAGCGAGGCGCTGTTGCGCGCACGCGGCATTCTTCCTGAGGGGAAGTTCGTCGTACCTGGTGCGGGCATGAAGCTCGACAGCTACGGCAACATCGGGCGCGGTCAGCTCCAGAAGATCCTGTCTGGTCTTGGGGCTCAAGGTGATAGGCATCAGAACAGCACGGATAGCAAGCGGAGTGCTGGCAATCGCACGCGTTACTTCGTCATGCGCCGAGGTAGCGAGCCTATAGGCATCGCTGAGAGAACTGGGACCAAGCGCGCTCAGGTGCAGATCCTGATTGCGTTCATCAGCAAGCCCGGCTACTCGAAGGCGCTCGACTTCTTCGGCATCGGCGAGCGGGAGGCAAATGAACAGTTGCCTATTCAATTCGCCAAGGCGTTTGAACGTGCCGTGGCGACGCGGCGTCGGTGAAACGGCCTCATTGCACCAGTGTGGTGCACTGGGTCCTTTCCCCCACCCCCCTCGGGTGAGGGTAATTCGAGCCCCGACTTTGAACTATGTATGACTTTTTTTCAGGGGGGTTGGTTGTTGTATTGTCGCTGGCCTGAAAGGGCCGGAATAGAGCGGTTTTGGCCGTTTAATACACCAACTTGACCCCCGGAAATACCAACTAAACACCAACCGGCTCGCGGCAGCTCCCAGCCTCGTCAATGGAGGAGGCAAATGGAGCCCAAACCTCACTGGCTGAATAAGAGCCAAATGGCGGCAAGCCTTGGCATTACCGTCCAAGCTTTCGACAAGTGGAAGGTCGAATCCATCGCCAAGATTGGCCGGGAGAACTTCTACGACGTCCGAACTATTTTGAACAACCGGCTTGCCCAGGCTGAACAGAAAAATTCGGCGTCCGAAACTCCGGACGGTATCGACCCGCTAATCGAATACAAGCTGATGGTCGAGCGCCAAGGCCTGACGGCAGCCCAGCGTATCGCGCAGGAAAAGAAGAACGAGATTGCGGACAAGCAGCTTGTTCCGGTCGGCTTCGCAATATTTGCTTTGTCGAAGATTGCCGCGCAGCTCGGCTCTTTGCTCGACACCGTCCCGCTCAAGCTCAAACGCAAGCACCCCGAGATCGATGTACGACACATCGAATCCTTACAGCGCGAGATAGCCCTGGCGCGCAACCTCGCCGCTGATTCCGGTGAGCAATTACCGGAATTCCTCGATGAGTATCTTGAAACCTTGGTTGATTGACCTTCAAAAGGCGATCAAAGCAGGACTGCGCGCGCTCTATAAAGAGCCGCCACTGACTGCGGTCGAGTGGGCAGACACCCATTTTTACCTGTCATCCGAGTCTTCCTATCAGGAAGGGAAGTGGGAAACCGCCCCTTTTCAGGTAGCGATCCTCAACGCCATGGGCAATGACCTGATCCGGGTAATCAACTTGATCAAGTCTGCCCGTGTTGGTTACACCAAGATGTTGATGGCGAACATCGGCTACAAGATCCAGCACAAACGCCGCAACGTCCTGAGCTTTTGTCCTACCGATCCCGACGCCGAAGAGTTGATGAAGCGCCACGTGGAGACGATGGTTCGCGACGTGCCTACGCTTCTGGAGCTCGCACCCTGGCACGGCAAGAAACACCGTGACAGTTCGCTGAGCGCCAAGCGCTTTCAAAACGCGAAGATGCTTTGGTGCCTAGGCGGTAAGGCGAGCCGGAATTACCGGGAAAAATCCCCGGACGAAGTCATTTACGATGAGCTGTCAAAGTTTGAAGCCAACGTGGAAGGCGAGGGCGCACCGACGTTCCTCGGCGACAAGCGTCTTGAAGGCGCCACGTTCCCAAAATCCATCCGGGGATCGACGCCCAAGACCAAAGGCACCTGTCAGATCGAGAAGGCCGGCGAAGAATCGCCGTATTTCCTCCGTTACCACGTTCCATGTCCGCATTGCTCGAAAGAGCAACACTTAAAGTGGGGCGGCAAGGATTGCGACTTCGGCATCAAATGGGAGAAGAACGAACACGGTGAAGTGTCGCAAGCCTGGTACGCCTGCGAGCACGGCGGGTGCGTGGTCTGGTATCACGAAATGGTAGAGGCCGCCCGGAACGGGCGCTGGATCTGCGAAAAATCCGGAATCTGGACCCGCGACGGCATCGACTGGTACGCGCCAGATGACACGCTTCGGGGTACGCCGCGCGTTGTCACCTTCCACATCTGGACGGCATACAGCACTTTCACCACCTGGCTCGACATGGTCACCGAGTTTGACAAGGTCAGGGACAACCGCGAAAACCTGATTGCCTTCGTCAACACCACGCTCGGCGAAACATGGGAAGACGACCAGGGCGAGAAGGTCGACTGGGAACAGCTCTACATGCGCCGCGAGGTATTTGCGCAGGTTCCGCCACGCGGCCTGACGCTGATGGGCTCCATCGATACGCAGGACGATCGATACGAAGGCCGCGTCTGGGCCTTCGGTGTTGGTGAAGAAGCTTGGCTGGTCGATAAGTGGGTGCTGATGGGCGATCCGGCCAGCGAGGAGCTTCGGCGTAAGGTCGGTGTGAAGATCCAGCAGCAGTACACCCGGGCCGACAACGCGAAGATGCGCGTCGAACGGTGGTGCTGGGACTCCGGCGGCCACTATACCGATGAGGTATACGCCGAAAGCCGACGCCACGGCGAGATGTGGGTGATCCCTGTGAAGGGCGCCAACATCCCCGGCAAGCCGATTGCGAACTGGCCGAAGTCGCGCAACGCGAAGAAGGTCTGGCTGGTTGAGGTCGGAACGGAAAACGCCAAAGAATTGATTTACAGCCGTTTGAAGATCCAGCCGAACACCGCCGGCGAGGCCGTTCCGGGATGCGTGCATCTACCCGCCAACAACGACATCTGTGGCGAGGACGAACTGAAACAGCTCACCGCTGAAACCAAGGAACTGAAAATAGAAAAGGGTAAACGCGTTTATCGCTGGACCGCAAAAGGTCGGCGAAACGAGGCTCTCGACTGCTTCGTTTATGCCTTGGCGGCACTTCGTATCAGCCAGCAGCGCTTTGGCCTTGATCTGCAGCTACTTGCGGGGGCTCGTCGCGCACCAGTTCAACGCGGCACACGCAGCCGCGCTCGAGGATAAATATGACAGAAGCACAGCAGCGCTTGGCGGATGTTCGCACGGCTATTGAGAAGGTTTTGAAGGGTGGGCAGATCGTTCGCTACGGCGAGCGCCAGGTAACGCGCGCTGATCTGGCCACGCTCCGCAAACTTGAATCCGACTACGTCGCCGCCGCCGCGGCAGAAGGCAATAAATCTCGCGGACGTAACCGCATCAGCTATGTGAGGTTCTGAAATGGGTTGGTTAACACGTACCACTCCAGAAGAGCGGATGGTGCGTGAACTTACGCATCCCGGTTCTGACCTGGTTCAGAGTCAACCCCGGGCGCAGGGTGGCGGCGGGGGCAGTGAAACCCGGTGGCACGGTGCGTCGCGGATGCTTCGGAGCATGTCTAGCTGGCTACCGTTTCTTGGTAGCCCCAATCGGGACCTCAGCACGCCAGAACGCAAGACCCTTGTTGCCCGCTCGCGTGATGCGATGCGCAACCACACCATTGCGCGTGCGGCTGTTGTGCGAACTCGCACCAATGTGGTCGGCACAGGGTTGATCTGCCGGCCTCAGGTTGACCATGAAGCTTTGGGAATCACCGAAGAACAGGCTGACGCCCTGAACGCCCATATCCAGCGTGAATGGGAGATGTATGCGGGCGATCCGCGTGAATGCGATGCGGAAGCCACGCTGAACCACTATCAGCTCCAGTCGCTGGCATTGGTGTCCGCAATGACCGGGGGCGACTGTTTCGCGACGACGCCATGGATCGACAGACCAGGCACGATATTCAGCACTCGCATCCAGCTTGTTGAGACCGATCGGGTTTCAAACCCGAACGGGCAACCAGATAGCCAGTTCATGGTAGAGGGTGTTGAGTTTGATCAGTACGGTGCCCCAGTCGCATACCACATATGCAATGGCTATCCGGACGACAAGTTCCTTAAGTACCCATTGCGCTGGGATCGCGTTGAAGCCTTTGGAGTTGAAACGGGCCGTCGTCGCGTTCTGCAGGTCTGGTGCGATAAAGAGCGCCCGGGTTTGAAGCGCGGCGCCCCGTATTTGGCGCCGGTCCTTGAGCCTCTTCAAAAGCTCGAGCGCTACGCAAGCGCAGAGCTGACGAACGCCGTCATTTCTGCAATGTTCACTGTCTTCATCAAGAAAACAGCCGACTACGATGCCGGTGGACAAGGGCAGCCTATCTTCGGCGACGAAGACAGCCTTCAACATGGTAGCGATAACGTTGGTGGCCCGGTAGAACTGGGTGAAGGTGCCATCGTCGACTTGGCCGTAGGCGAAGAGCCTGTATCCGCTAACCCGGGGCGGCCAAACGCACAGTTCGAACCATTCTTCTCCGCGATTGTGAAAGAGATCGGCGCCGCGCTGGAAATTCCCGTTGAAGAACTTCTTCTTCATTACAGCAGCAGCTACAGCGCAGCCCGCGCCGCAATGCTTCAGGCGTGGCGCTTCTACACCATGCGTCGTTGGTGGCTTGTTTGCGATTTCTGTCAGCCGAGTTATGAGCTGTTCATCGACGAAGCGGTAGCGCGCGGCCGCATCAAGGCGCCTGGCTATAGCGACCCTGCCGTCCGCAAGGCTTATACCAAGTCAATTTGGATTGGCCCCGCGCGCGGTGCAATCGACGAGCTCAAGGAAGCGAAGGCGGCCCGAGAGCGTATTGATATCGGCATCAGCAACGAAACCATGGAGACGGCTGCAATGACCGGTGAGACATGGCAGCAGGTCAACCGGCAGCGTGCACGCGAGCTGGAGCAGCGCAGGGCCAACGGAACAACTGTTGAAGTTGCTCCCGCAGCACCCACCGTTGCCGCCAAACCGATCATTGATGATGACGAAGAAAAAGAGGATTGATCATGCCAAGAGCCTTTGAGCTGGCCAGTGCTCAGCCTTGGCTGATGCTTCCTGACGCGCTCGACAACCTGCTGTCTATCGCCGATCGCCAGAATGATCTGGAGGCGCTGGAAACCCGGCTTGGCAAGCAGCTCGACAATACCCGCACTGTCACTCAGCGCGGGAACGTTGCTGTCATTCCTGTAACCGGCCCGATCTTCCGATACGCGTCCTTCTTTACGCGCATCAGCGGCGCCACCAGCACCGGCACTATCGCTACCGACCTGCAGGCCGCGCTCGATAATCCGGCGGTCAAATCAATCGTCCTTAACATCGATAGCCCGGGTGGCGAGGCCAACGGGATTAACGAACTGGCCGACATGATCCACGCGGCGCGCGATAAAAAACGCATCGTCGCGTATGTCGGCGGAAGTGGCGCAAGCGCCGCGTACTGGATCGCCAGTGCGGCCAGCGAAGTCGTGGTGGATGACACCGCGCTGATCGGTTCCATCGGTGTCGTGCTGAACGTATCCGTGAACAAGGATGAGGGCGGCAAGAAAAGCTACGAAATCGTAAGCGGCACAGCGCCGAACAAGCGGCCAAACATCGAGACCGACGAGGGTCGGGCAGAAATCACCAAAACGGTTGATGCCCTGGCTGATGTGTTTGTCGGCAAGGTGGCTCGAAACCTCGGTGTCTCCGCTGACAAGGTTCCAGAAATGGGCGGTCATGGGGGGCTGAAAGTCGGCGCCGAAGCTGTTGCATCAGGGTTGGCGCACCGCGTCGGCTCGCTCGAATCTGTTATTGCCGAGTTGGCCGGTCCTGCCAGCAACCCACCGAGGAAAACCTTTGTGACTACCGTAAAAACCACGGCGGAGCTGCACGCAGCTATCGAGGCCGGAGCCGATCCAAAAACCATCACCATCGCGGCGGCGGAAAAGATTGATACCGACGCCATTCGTGCCACCGCAATTAGTGATGCGACCGCCTCCGAGCGTGCGCGTTACGCCGGTATCACTGCACTGGCGTCACCAGGTTTCGACGCGGAAATCAAAGCTGCTTTGGCTGACGGCTCCAGTGTAGAGGCGACCGCCGTGGCACTGTTTACGGCTGCCAAAGATCGCGGGATCAGCCTGGATGGCATTGCAAGTGATGCTACCCGCGCTGCTGCTGCGGCGCCTGCCGCCGGCAAGGGCGCCAAAACCTTCTCAGCCAAAGACATCTGGGCCAGTCGCAAAGGGGCGAAAGCATGAAAAACGACATCATTACTCAAGGCGCGGCCACCGCCGCCTTCTTGCTGAACGAGGCGAACGGCGAGCGATCGCGTGAGCAGATCCTGCTGCTGAAAGGCGCAGCCGCGTTTCCCGCAGGCCAAATCCTGTCGAAGAACGCCGCCGGTAAATTCGTGGCTTTTGCCGCTCCCGCCGAGGGCGCCACCGTTGAAATCGCGATTCTTTACGAAGGTCGTGATGCCGACACCACGGCAGATCGCCGCGCTACCGGAATCGTGCGTGATTGTGAGGTGATCGAAAGCCTGCTGGTTGGCCTGACCGATCCCGCGAAAGTAGCCCTGGCAGCCGCGGGCATCGTCCTGCGCTGATTCAGCAACCCAATTTAATTAAGACCGCCGCTGGCGGTTTTTTCGTTTCTGGAGAACGGAATGGCCGATTTGAGTATTTTCGCGGGCGACGAGTTTGGTCGCATCGCAATGACTGCTGCCATCAACCAACCGGTTGAAGGGCAGGCGGTACCTACGCGGCTGGATACTCTTTTCGAAGAGTCCGGCGTTACCACCACCTCGGTTTTCATCGAACGTGAAAACGACAACCTGACGCTGGTACCGGCCGCAGAGCGTGGATCGCCGAGCGACCCGACCACTGGTCCGCGCCGTGACATGGTCCCGTTTCAAACCATCCACTTGCCTACGCGCGCGGTAATTCGAGCTGACGAAGTCCAGGGCATCCGTGCATTTGGCACTGATAGCGAGCTGGAAACCGTGCAGGCGATGGTCGACAAGCGTTTGCTGAAGATGCGTAAGCGCATTGAATCCACCATCCGCTTCCAGCGTGTTGGCGCGATCACCGGCAAGGTGTACGACGCCGATGGCACCAGCGTCCTGCTGGACCTCTATGCCCGTTTCGGCATTGACCAGCAGACAGTTGCGTTTGCCATGAACGCGAGCGAGACCAAACTGCTGGCCAAAGTGACCGAGGCCAAACGAAAAGCGGAAGACGCGATCGGTGGCACCGGCATCATCGCCGGCTGGCTGGGCATCGCGGGTCGCAACTGGTTCGACTCGTTCACCAACCACGACTCGGTCCAAAAAGCCTTTGACCGTTGGAACGATGGTCAATTTCTGCGCGACGATCACCGCCGCGACGGTTTCAGCTTCGGCGGCGTGAACTGGGAAGAGTTCTACGGCAACTTAGGCGGCGTCATGTTCATGGACCCGGATACTGCCTACCTGGTGCCCGTGGGCGTTGATGGCTTGTTCATCACCAACTTCGCCCCGGCGGATTACATGGAGACGGTGAACACCACCGGTGTGCCGTTCTATGCCAGCCAGGAACCGCTGCGCCACAACAAAGGCATCGACATGGAAGCACAGAGCAACCCGCTCAGCCTGTGCACCCTGCCGCGCGCAATCATCAAGCTGACCAAGTGATGGGTGGCTCGGAGTTCGACGACATCTTCGATGATGCGGACGACGAGCTGTTCGACATGTTCGGCGAGCGGGGCGGCGCTGTTTTCCAAGCCAAGGATGGTGGACCTACCAAGGAAGTAGGGGCGGTGATCCAGCGCAATGTTGGTTCCGCCGGCGGCGGCAGTTTTGTCGCTGTCGCGCTCGCCGTGGATCTGCGAATCCGGGAAGTTCCTGACCCGCAGCGCGGCGATCTGCTGACCATCAACTGCAAACGCTATGCCTTGGGCGAGTGGATGGGCACAGACGGGCTCATCAACCGCTATTCACTCATGTCGTCGGACTGAAACTGATGATCAATCTGTTAACTGCGGGTCGCAAGGCCCTGATTGAGCGGCTGTCCACGATATCTGTGAGCAGCGGCTACCTCACACCGGCCGGGGCAAATACCCGTTCTGGCTGGTTCAACGAGGTGATCAAGGATCGATCCGTCGCGTTCCCTCTCATCGTCGTGCAGAAAGCGAAAGGGCTGGCCCCGGTTGCCGGTCCGCATGCGCTGAAGGTTTTTTCTGGATTCAACATTGTCGGCGCGGTTCAGGCCGGGATCGACGATTACGAGGATGCGGTCGAGGCCTTGGAGCACGACTTGTTGCAGTGTCTCATGCCGACGCAAGGTGTTCTCCCGGGCTGGCTTCCACGCGGTATCAGTGGAATCACTGTTGGCGCTCCTGAAATCTTCCCTCCCTCTGAGGGTGTCACGGCCGCCACGGTCCTGATCCCCGTTCACCTTCACACCATTATCCAGGTGCAACCAAATGCCTAAAGACGAAGTTGTCGTGGTGGCTCCGGCCGCCAGCGGCGATCAGGTCGAGCGCGCCGCCCCGCGGTTCGAAGTCGAGCTGATCAAGCCTCATACCCATGCCCGCAAGGATCTTCTGCCGGGTGCAAAAATCAAAGTTACCGCCGAGCAACGTACCTGGTTGAAAGACCAAGGTGTGATCGCTGGCGACACCCCGGAGAAGTAAAACATGGCACGCGAAATCGAAACGTTCGTGGTCGGTGGCCAGGTCAAGATGCGCAAGTACGGCGTAGGCGGTGCATTCCTGCCTGTCGGCCTGGTCTCGACGCTCGTCCAGGCAATCGAAAAAACTGATCTGACTCTGGCTGACACCACTACGCCACAAGGCGGTGAGTACGACTCGATCAGCCGCATCACTAGCATGGGCCTGACCATGAACTGGCGCGAGCTGTACACCGAAAATCTCGGGCTGATGTATTGGGGCGACGTTACCCGTATCCCGTCGGCGACTGTCACCGACGAGCCTCACACCGCGAGCAAAGGTGGCACCATCAAGCTGGACAAGATGCCGCTGTCGATCACGTCGGTGACTCTGTCGCTTGCTGGTGGTACTGCCTTAGTAGAAGGCGACGATTACCAACTGACCGGCTCGGGTATCGAGATTCTTCCCGCTGGTTCGATCGCTGACGATGCTGCAATTCTTGTCACGTACAGGAGCGCTACCGTCGACGTCATTGAGGCGCTGACCAACAGTGGCACGGTCGTCGAATTCCTGTTCGAGGGCGCAAACGCGGCGGGGACCAAGAAGCGTGTGAACCTGCAGTACTTCCGCTGCCAGTTGAGTCCGGCCGCAAGCACTAATTGGATCAGCACCGACGATTTCATGGGGTCGGAAGTGACCGCCAAGGTTCTCTCTGATCCGGCGAAAGTCGGCGCGGGTAAGTCGAAGTACATGCGCATCGAGAAAGAAGTCCCGACGACTGTCTGACCTCGTTGATTCCCGGTAGCTGAAACACACAAACCCGCTCCGGCGGGTTTTTCAATGGGGCTTATATGACTGAGCTGACTAATTCAGTGGTGGTAACAATCGCGGGCCATGAAGTGATCTTCCGCGAGCTTTCAGTTGCGGAAATTCGCGGCCTTATGACAGGTGAGTCAATTTCGGATCAGGTCGGCGATGGGCTGTTTGAGACGATCCGCCTTTCCGATCTGCCCACATTCACTTCGCTTACGCCAGAAATAATCGAAACGCTTCGTCCGAGCCAAATAGGCGCAGTGATTGCGACCTGCAAAAAGCAGAATCCTGATTTTTTCGCATGGCTGAACCGGCTTCACAGTCGCCTGAGCAAGCCTTAAAAAACCTCGATGACTGTATCTGTGCATTGATTCGCGTCGGGCACCACCAGGTGCTTGCCTACCCTTGGAGGCTTTTTCTCCGAGCCTTGAAAGGTTGATTTTCCATGCGTGATATTGAGCTTCGCCTGACGGCAGACTTGGATGGCGCGACCAAAGAAGTCGCCGGCTTTCGCAAGGAATATGGCGATCTGGTAAAGGTCGTCGAAAAGCCGCTGCGTCAGGTGAATGCATTTCGCGATCTGGAAAAAGAAGTTGGCCAGACTGGCAAAGCGATGCGCGACGCCCGCGATCGGGTGCGTGAGCTCAGTTCCGAGTTGGTCAAATCGGACGTACCGTCGCGTCAGTTGCAGGATTCGTACAAAGCGTCTGTGCGCGAGTTGCAGCGCCTTGAACGAACCGAGGCAACTCAAGTAAGTCGCCTCCAGCAAATGCAATCAAGCCTTCGTGACGCTGGCGTTGACACCCGAAACCTGTCTGCCGAGCAACGCCGTCTCAGTGTCGAGTACAGCAAAGCCCTGGCAGCAGGCCGCGCCGAGAGTGCTTTGAGTTCGGCCAAGAGCTCGCTTGGCGCAAGCGGTGTCCGTGACACGCAACAGGCTTTGGTGAAACTTCGCGAACAGTACGCGCTGGTGAAATCGTCTGGAGAGTTGTCCTCTCGCGACTTGGGGATTGCTCAGGCAAATTATCGCCGTAGCGTGTCCGAGACGCTTACGAAGCTGCGTGAGCTGCGGTCGGTCAACGCTGCGCCTGTAAAGGTGCCAGTTGCGTCCACCAAAGACCCCGCTCTTCAGAATCTTGGCATTAATCGTCTTAAAGAGCTGCGAGCGCAGCTTGCTACAGTGACTGCGGATTATCTTCGGCTAACCCGCGCAGGGGTGCTTTCCGCTTCTGAGCGCAGCGTTGCGGAAACGCAGTACCGCAAGCAGTTGGACCAAACCCGAAAGGCTATTGCCGCCCTTAAGGGTGAGCAGGCAAGCGCAAATAAGGCCAAGGCCGGTTCAGCCTCCGATTCTGGGCTGACTGACAATATCACCCTGGCTGGCGCCGGTCTGTCCGCGATCGCACTGGGAGTTGCCTATCTCAAAACGACCGACGTTGCGAAGAAGATGGAAGCACAGCTTCGGCTGGCGACATCGAGCCAAGAGGAATACAACGAGGCCCAACGGGCGACATTTGTAATCGCCCAGCGCAATCAGGCACCACTTGAAGGTGTGGTTCAACTCTACAGCCAGCTCGCGCCGGCTCTCGCCCAAATGGGGCGCGGGCAAAAAGAGACCCTTGGTGTAATCGACGCAGTGACCCAATCTCTGCGTATTAGCGGTGCCACCGCTTCAGAGACTGCAAGTACAGTGCTGCAATTCTCGCAAGCGCTTGGCTCGGGCGTATTGCGCGGCGATGAATTCAACTCCATTGCTGAGAACTCCCCACGACTGCTACGTGCGCTTGCTGATGGCCTCAAGGTTCCAACCGGTGCGCTTCGTGCCATGGCGGCCGAGGGTAAATTGACGGCGGACGTGATCGTTGACGTCCTTCTGCAAGAGCTTCCAAAACTCACCGCAGAGGCCAAGACGCTGCCGGAAACATGGGGCGGCGCCTTCGAACAGCTTAAGAACCAAATTCTTGTTTCCACGAAGCAGATGGACGATTTTGTCGGCGCTTCGAACAATGCCGTAAGCGCTGTTCAAGGCGTGACGGCAGCGATTGCGAAACTGTCGAGCGGCGAGTTCGGAGATTATTTCCGAAGTGCGAAAACGACTGTCGGTGGTTTCTCAACTGAGATATCGGTTGCTCTCGCACGTATCCGCGACCTGGTAGCTGCCCGCGCGAAGCTGAATGTTAACGACAAAAACGACAAAGTTCTTTTCGACTGGAAGCTATACACACAAGCACAACTTGATTCTGAGATTGCAGGGTTAAACAAATTCATAGCGGATGCCAAGGCCGCACGAGATAAGCTGGCCACCGATCAAGGGCAGGGCAACTCTGATGCGGAGAAAGAGGGCGAGGCACGTCTAGAAGCTGCCCGTGCGCAAAGCACGAAGCTCAAGGCGGTTCAGACGGATCTGATCGCCGAGACGAAAAAGGGCTTGAAAGCGCAAGTTGCGGCAGAGCGGGCGGCAACCAGCGCTATCAAAAAAGCGAAAGACGAACAGCTCGACACTCAGAAAAAATACGCTGCGGCGCTCTCCGGGATCCAAGGTGGCGGAACGTCCGGCGAACTATCGTACGGAAACGCGCAGGCGTTGAAAGTAGGTGCCAGGCAAGCGCTTCAAAACGGCGATGTGGATGGCGCCAAAAAGAAAGCCGAAGCGTCTTTGGAGATTCTCCAGAAGCTTGCGGACGCAGGTGGCAATACTCTTGGGTTTGCTGGCTTCATCAAGGAACTGCAGAGCATCGAGACGGCTGCCGACGGCATCAACGTCAAGAAGGCCGAGGACAGCCTAAAGGCCGCGACCGATAAAACGGCCGATCTGAAGGCCCGGCTCGATGAGCTTAAAAACGTCCAGATCACGCCGACGCTTTCGGAAGAGGCGGTTGCAGCTGTCATTAAGCAGATGCAGGATCTGAAGGCGAAGTTGGGTTTGGCATTCAATGTTCCTGTGACGGTCAAGCCTACGGATGAAATGCAGGCCATTTCTGGTCAGTCCAACAGCACCGTTTCGTTTCCCACCTCAACAACGCAGGCCCCGGCGCCCAGCGCTGCGCCGACTTCACCAGCAGCAACCCAAACTTCGGCGAAACTGAAGTACCAAGCTGGCGTCACGGATTACTCGCAGCGGAATACTGCTGTTCAGGTCGCGCCGGTACTCGAGGAAGACTACTACCAGAAACTCGTTCGCGAGGTTGCCGCCAAAGGGCCGCTGCCTGTTCCAGTCCAACCGGCAATCCCAGACGGTGCTGTGCGGAATCTTGATGTACCAGTAACCCCTGCGATTGATCAAGCTTCGGTGGCGGCGGCGCAAAGTCAAATTGCCGAAGTGGCTTCGCAGATGCGGCAAGTGCTGACTATCCCAGTGACCGTTCTGGGCGGAGACGTGCCTGCGGTCGCCGCGCCATCCGCCGATCTGCCAGGCTACGCGGGAGGCGATATGGTGCGCGGTCCAGGTAGTGGAACAAGCGACAGCATATTGGCTATGCTTTCAAACGGTGAGTTTGTGATGAAAACGGCGGCCGTTCAGCACTATGGTCCGGATTTCCTTCGGATGATAAACGACCGGAAGTTTCCTCGATTTGCGCATGGCGGTAGCGTAGGGCCGCGATCCTTGCCAAATATCCCTGCGGTCAGCACCGCTATTCAGCAGCAACTTAACCCCGTAGTGCCTGAGCCGCTGGGTCATGTGTCTATGAACGTCGGCGGCGAGACCTACAACTTCCAAGCGCCGCAGCAAGACTTTCAGCGGCTTGTCCGCAATCAGCGGGTTAAGTATGGAAGGACGTAACATTGAATAGCGCTTTGTCTCTCCTTTTGGTCAGCGTGAATTTAGATGGTAGATTGCGGCTGTCCAAAAGGAGTTGATATGGGAATTTTGATTTTCTCGATCGTGTTTGCTTTCCTGTGTGCCTACCTGGCGCACCAGAAAGGCCGCAGTGTCGTCGGTTGGTTCATGCTGGGTTTTTTCCTTTCGGTCATTGCCTTGGTGATCCTGTGGATATTGAATCCGTTGGGTTTTGACGATGCAAAGAGCCAAGATATAGCGCGCAAGTTTGGGGTTTCGTCTCGTTACAGGAAGTGCCCGCATTGTGCCGAGCTCGTTCAGCGAGAAGCGAAGAAATGTAAGCACTGTCAGTCCGATCTACCTGCAATAACCGAATAGCAGCACCTCTTTCCCGAAACCGCCCGTGTGGCGGTTTTTTTGTGTCCGGAGTAAATGGATGAGCCTTCCTCTTGTCACCCTGGGTGGCGTGCCTATCGTCTTGCACGCCGGTGCTCCCGATCAATCCGACACGCCTCTGTTGGGCGAGACAGTTGTTCGGCTATCGGGTGGCGCTGGCGTAAAAATGACGCACTGGGGCAAGGCTTCTGGGTCGATCAGCGGCCAAGGTTGGATGCCGCCTGGCCTTGATGGACTCGATTACAGCCAGCCCCTTGAGCTGCGCCTGACCTATCAAGAGTGCATTGTGGGCGATGGCAGAACCTACATCCTTACGAGCCAGCCACGTCCCGATACAGATCCAGCCGCTTTTGCTTTGGTTGGTTCAGATTGGGTGCAGGTTGGATGCACACTGGCTGGCGGTGTTGCCACTGCCAACCTTTTGGTGGGCGCCACCAAGTACATGATTCAGTGGATGCCGGTCTATAACGTGTTCGCTAGTAAACCCCCAAAATCAATGAGCGCGGCCCAGGCGACGTTCGGTTGGTCTATTGCGTGGGAGGAAGCGTGATGCTCAACGGATCTCCACTCAACGCCGGCCCTCTCAATAGTGGTGGCAATGGACGCGCGGCAGTCTCGGACCCCCAGCCGATCGTGCCGGGATACGCTTTCCGTTGGGCCCTTCGCGTTTTGGTTGCCGCCGTCGACTTCACCGCGCGTTTGAGCGGCCAAGTTGATGTAGACCGTGAGCGCGGCGCCGCAGGTGTTGCCAACTTTACTCTGCAGATGCTGCCCGGAGCGGTATTGCCAATGGATTGGGTGGGCAGGGAAGTCACCATCGACTACATCACAACGGCCGTGGGAGTGACGACTGAGAAGCGAAGGTACACTGGGCGCGTGTTCTCTACAGAGTGGGACTCGGTCGGACGATTGCTGATTTGTCACTGCGGTGATCAGCTCCAGCAGCGGATTGAAAAGCTTTCCGTTGCAGAGGTTGACGCGCTTGCCCCTGCGTTCTGGTCGGCAGATGTTTTCGAAGCGCCCGAAGGCCGTAGCCGCTGGGATTACCTTGGCGAGCGCTTGGGCACCATTCAGGCAAGTCTGGATTCATCAACCACCGGCGCCCTACGGCTGACCAGTTGGTATGCCGGGAACGTTGATTTTGCTTTCGGCGAAGGCAGTACGATCTATGACTCTGTGAAGGTTAGTTACGCCGATTTGACCAGCTTGACCAACAAGGTGGTGATTGATGCGAGTTACAGATTTTCCAGACTGCACCAACTAAATGAAACTTTTACTTGGGTACACCCGGAAACGAGCGGGCTTGGCGGAACTCAGGGGTTTTGCCTGTGGCGCCAAGCCAGTTCGGAGCTGCCTGATGTCGCGATGGTGAAGGATTCCGCATCGTCGGCGGGGATGAGCATTATCAAATCGCCGATTTATGTCAGGCCGCCCGGGTCTGGCGCTGACATCTGTGGCAATGGCATACCCTGGATCAACAACTATCCCGATCTGTTGTTGGGCGTGACCTTCACCGGCGGGCGCCGTTGGGTTCAGTCCGTGACAGAAAAATATGCCCTCACCGTTGTTGCCGAGGCAAGTGTCGCGCAGGCTGGCGAGGTGATATCCAGAGACTCAGTATCAATTGATTATTCGACTGACTTAAGTGGCACTTGGGAAAGCGGGCCTTTCGGCATCGATGTGCCTGCATCAGTAGATGGGAAATCCGGTCACGTTGATGAGCGTGATGAGGCGCAGCGGCAGGCCGCATTGCTGTGTTTGCTCAATCAAGCGAAAACAACAATTGTTCTTGCTCACACGGCCACCGCGGTGAGCTGGAGTGTCCCAACCAGCATGGTTTTGGATGTGGACTTGATCCACACATTAAGTCTTCGGGATCAGGGAATACTGGCGCAAGCCAGGTGCTGCCGCGTCGAAGACTCTTTCGATCTTGCCAGCGGCGCGGCGATCACTACCCTCACGGTGAAACTCATGCGTGGTGGCGGAGCAGATCAGGATCCGCTGAGCGCTCCGGCAATTTCGACGGTGCCGCAGGAAGAGGATGTCGTCGCTCCGGCGCTGGAGACTCAACTGGGCGGCAAGCAGGATTCGCCAGTTTACGACGACGCACTAGACGGTTTCTCGGGCAACTACGACAACGCGGATCCGACGTTACCTGTCTTTGAACGGCGCCTTCAAATCACCGCATCTGAAATCCCGGCCACTGAACGCGATGAATTGGTAGTCGATATCCCGGCTACTTACCGGCTGAAAATTCCTAACGACCCGCTGGAGTTATAGCGATGAGCCTTGAAAGCGATCGCCGGAAAAGTGGTGCGTCTGCTTTGGCTGAGCGCAAATCAATCGGATCAAGCATCAGTGCCGACCGAATGGCGTCCAGCCAAGAATTGGGCAGTGACCTGAGCCGTCTGGTAGCGCCGAAACGGCAAAGCACCTCGCTGCCAGTGCTGCAGGCTCGGGGGGCGGTACCGGCCACCAAGGGGAAGGGCACGTACAACCCAAAGAACGCGCCGGCCACTGGTGGCGGGATCGCCAGCCCACTTACCGAAGCGGACTTCACCAAGCGAGAGTACTGGACCAACGGGCTCTTGAGCAGTGACGGACTGTTCACCATCCCCTCCATCAAAAAGCTGGTGCTCACCGACGCCAATGGCGGTGAAGCAGTGATCAATCTGGCGCAGCCAATTACCCCCGAAGCGAACCCATAGGGTCTGATATGAATTTCGTAAACAACTGGCTTACCCAGCTCACCGCCGGGCTGTCTGCGGTCGACACCAACTTGCCTATCACCGCCGAGTCGCTCGCGCTCTTGCCGGACGGCGAATACATCCTGACGCTCTCCAGCTCGCTGAATCCAATTGACGCCGCGCCTGCTGAGATTGTTTCCGTCCGGGTCCTGTTCGGCGGGGTATCGATCGTGCGCGCCCAAGAAGGCACCACAGCGCAAGATTGGCCGAGCGGTACCTTTGTTTATTGTGCTGTGACGGCCGGTACGCTGAACAAGCTGTCGGCATTGATCGGCACCGGTGGGGCTATTCGCAGCCCGATCAGTCTGGCCATTGAGTTTGTGGTTAGCCTGGAATACCAAAGCATGAGCTGGTCGCTTGTCTCGGGCTTGCCCCAGCCTTTTGCGATTACCTTCCCGGCGCCGCCCGAGGGGGCCCAGGCGTTTCGGCTCGAAATCTTGATGCTGAACTTCGCGCCTGGTGACAGTAACTGTTACCTGTCCGCAGAGTCGGCGCAGGTCGTTAACGTGGCTGATGGTGTGCTGGTGGCTGCCGGAGCCAGCATTACCCGATATGACATGTTGAGTTTAGGGGGCGCGTGGTTCGTGCTGAGCCGTACCACTTCTGCTGTGTCGGCGTCAGGCGGCTCTGGCGGCGGTGCTGATTCGGGTACGGTCTAGCGCATTGAGGGTTTTCCATGAATCGAACACTGGTCTGGCCTTGGCATGGCTTGGTGCGAAACTCCCTGATCCACTTGCCGAATGGAGATACCCGTCCATACGATCAGCCCCAAGGCTTGCAAACTGCGATTTGCGGCCCTGGCGATACTCACCTTATATCGGTTAAGGGGATTGAGCCCATCACGCCCGAGGAAGCGGCCAGCGCACCGCCGGGCGGGCAGTATTGGGCCGGGCGAGCATTGATCACTGGCACCAGTCTTTATGGACGTTCCTTCCAAGGTTGGATGTTCCAGGCGGAGGATGGCAGCCGGTGGCAGGCGAGTATTATCGCGGGGACCATTAACGCCGGTTCCACCAACATCCGAATCACGCTGAAGCGCTTCGGCGAGTTTGGTGTCGCGGGTGAGACCTTCACTACATTGCTCGTCGCTCCGATAGGCCAGGCCGATGACAACATGCGCCGGAAACTGTCGGGGAATCTGGGCTTTCCCGGCGATGAAGTGGTGAGGCTTCACAGCTTCAGCCCTTCCGGGCGAACCGCAATATTGGCTTGGTCGCTCTTTAATCGGACGTCGGACAGAGACGCTCAAGATGTGGATGCACGGCCTCGGCCTTATACGTTCTATAAAGTCTCGCTTGATAGAACCGAATCGGTCTTGTCAATTGCCGGAGAAGTGCTATTTGCCTTTGACGATGTTTACACTGAGGAAAGAAACGAAAGCGGCGATAGTTACGGCCAGTTTGGGGACACTGGCCCTGCTATAGAAATCGACAGAAAGCCTATTGAGCGCGATCCCAGCCTAGGGGATGTAGTTACTTACGATTTCTCCCCTACGATAGAGGTCATTAATGGGCCTAGTGGTTCCTGGAATGGACCGGCAAGCCTTGAAGTCACGCGCCAGTGGATGCTGATGGTTGTCTTTGAGAGCGAAGATATTCGGCCATGCCACTTAAAGTGTCACGACACTTATGTGAGAGGGGCGGCCAGCTTTACAGTTTCTACGCTGTCACCCCTGATCGTAGAAGAATATAAAAACGGCGGGCAGAATGTTTTAGATTATGGCAGTTCAAATATCACTGGAGGCGGGATTGCCTCAGGGCGGGGCACGGCAACGTGGGACGGTCCGGGGTCGGAATGGAGCAGAACCAATAGTTATTCGGTGTCTTCAAACTGGAATGATGGTGATTTGACGGTTGTGTATGTTGATGGGGCTTGGACCAACACAACGACCTATCCAGACACGCCGTTTAAAATGTGGGCAGACCTAGGCGCAAGCTTTGGTGGTTTTGGTGGTTCGCTGCCCAACTACTCAGCAAGCGCTAAAAAATGGTCATTCATTCTATATAGCAATAATTTGATTGCCGTTACCGAAGCTGATGCAAGAGGTGACGACATTGAAAGAGTAATTGGTGTGATTACCAGCGAAGGCTATCAGGGTCTTAACAGCTCAGAAGTATTGCCAGCCGATATGCGCCATTACGGAAGTTACAACCCCGCGACAGAAGAATTCATTATTTTAACCCCCGATAAAGTTAACTGGGTCTAACCGCCTTCCCACTTAGGAGAAGCCAGCCATGCAGCCGGCCTGTAAAGAC
>Ga0247730_1000518_pt1 | contig 27866 bp, 27 predicted proteins | sample UWRJL073202C2_FD_180959 | JGI IMG/M metagenome (GOLD analysis project Ga0247730, IMG submission 180959) | Plant litter microbial communities from Arlington Agricultural Research Station in Wisconsin, United States - UWRJ-L073-202C-2 | ecosystem: Environmental > Terrestrial > Plant litter >... | reverse complement strand
CTTCAGCGCCCTGGCTGTCGGCCCAGGCTTCCAGCGCCTGGCACTTTTTGCGCAACTCTTCGATAGCTTCGGCGGGCAGGCCCGGCTCATGGCAAACCCAGACATCCATGTCGCTTTGTTCCGCCTGCGCCAACGTGCCCAGGCTACCCATCAAAAACAGGCCGTGAATCGGCTCAGGCGCATTGGCGCGTCGGGTTTTGTAGGAAAAGGAGCGGGTCAGCCGTTGCGCTTCGGCCAGCGCCAGCGCGTTAGGCTCGTACTGCGAAACCCCGGCGGGCGTGCTGCCGGATACGTAGCCGGGCAACAGCGGATGATTGACGTGAAAAAACAGCGGCAAGAGCGTCAACACCGATTGTTGCCGGGTCGACAAACCCTCCATGGCGCGTGCAAACCGGCCACTGTTGAGGGTCAGAAAACGGGCGCGCAGTTGCGTCAGCACCTTGCGGTCGATGCCTTCATCCAGATCGGGACGAATTTCAAAATTACGCGTCATCGCAATTCAAACCGGCTGCCGGAGCTCGTGAGGGTGATCATTCAAAATGAACAGGGCGGCGGGCAGTTAAAATCTGAAAGCGAACGGCTTCAGCGGGGTTTTTGTTCTGGCGCCAATTGCCTATCGGCTGCGGATTTTATAAATGAAGGGTCCGTCAGAGCTTTTTTGCTGGCGGACCCTGTCTGAGCTCAAGCGGCTTCTTTGGCAACGTTCAGTATGGTCAGCAACGACTGGGCGTGTTGAGCGGCTTCAAGCCCCAGGCTTGTCAGATAGCCTCCATCGACCTGCGTGGTCAGTCCTTTTTCGAAGAGTCTTTGGGCAGCGGCAATGGCGGTCGGGGCAGCAACGTGGTGGACTTTGAGCCCTTCAAGGGTATTGCCCAGATTAAACAGTGCGAGGATTTCCAGTTCGGCAACCAACTCAGGGGTATACGACATAGGTGCTCCAGACTTTTCTAGTGATACGCCGCGCTGGCCGGCGGGCTCTCTGGAATCGACAGGTCTGTGCTGCGCTTGTCGGTTCTGGATGACCGTTAAGGCTGGCTTGGCGTGACAGCCCCGAGGTGTTTCATGGCAGCGGGGCATTTGCAGTGTAGCCACAGTCTGAAATTTTTGCAGGGCTTATCTTGAGGGCCGTCAATCCGGCCGGGATCATGCCTCTGGCGGCAACTCGGGCAGCTTGCGCAGCGCCTGTTCATACCACTCGGTATCAAACGGACGATCGGCTTCCAGCAGCGCATCGATCTCGGCGGCCAGGACATGGGCCATCAGTTGCAGGATCTCTTCTCGCTCGTAGCCCACCAGGGTCAACTTGTTGAAGGTAGCTTTGGCGGCGGGCGGATTGTCGCTTTCAATCTGGTTCTCGATGGCCTGGATCAGGGTCGATTCTGCGAATTCTTCTTCGTCGTTGTCGATGGCGTCGGTCATGGCGTGCTCCTCGGAAATGGCCGTCAGTTTACCCGTATTGGGCACCGGAGTGATTGCCCGCCTCGGGAAACCTTGCAGGAGCGTTCTGTCAGCACATTCTGAATTTCCCAAAGGCCTGTCACGGGGCGATTCGGCACCTGTAAAAACGATTAAAATTCATATTCTTCAAGGAGTTAACTCCAACAATGGCCAGGAGGCCCGCAATGCTGAAGCTGTATGGATTTGCCGCGAGCAATTATTTCAACATGGTCAAACTGGCGCTGCTGGAGAAGCAACTGCCTTTCGAAATGATCCCGCTGCATGGCTGCCAGAACCCTGCTGTGCTGGCCATCAGCGCCCGTGGCAAAGTGCCGATCCTGCAAACCGCGCAGGGTTTTATCAGTGAAACAGATGTCATTCTGAGTTATCTGGAGGACGTCTATCCGGCCCATGGGCTGCTGCCCGCCGACCCGTTCGAGCGTGCGCAAGTCTGGACGCTGGCCAAGGAAATCGAGCTGTATATCGAGTTACCGGCGCGTGTTTGCTACGTCGAAGTTTTTTTCGGCGGCAGGCCGACGCCTCAAGCGCTGAAGGACAAGGCTGAGCGGGATCTGCTAAAGGGTTTTGCGGCCTTGAAGCAGCGTGCGCGCTTCGCACCTTATGTCGCGGGTGAGGTTTTTAGCGTGGCGGATCTGTACTTTCTGTACAGCGTCGAACTGGCCCGGTCAGTGGGCAAACAGTTGTTTGCTACGGACTATCTGCAAGACCTGCCCTGCGCACGGGCACTGCTGGCGCGCCTGGCGCAAAACCCCCATGTGCAAAGCATCGCCCTGGACAAGGACGCCGAGCTTCCGGCGTTTCTGGAGCGGGTAAAGCCGTAACGACTATTACCCGCTAGAGCGACTGTAGGAGCGACCGTAGGAGCGACTTTAGTCGCGAGAGCAATCGATCGCCCTCCCGGCTAAAGCCGGTCCTACAGGATTGGTATTAACGCGCCGCCAACAACGCCTGACCACGCACCACTGCGGCCTTGACCTGCGCCGGTGCGGTGCCGCCGATGTGGTTACGGGCGTTGACCGAACCTTCCAGCGTCAGCACGGCAAACACATCCTGCTCGATCTGAACGCTGAATTTGCGCAGCTCTTCCAGGCTCATTTCCGCCAGATCCTTGCCGCTTTCCACGCCGTATTTCACAGCGTGACCGACGATTTCGTGGCAATCGCGGAAAGGCAGACCACGACGCACCAGATAATCCGCCAGATCGGTCGCGGTGGAGAATCCACGCAGCGCCGCTTCACGCATGATGGCGTGCTTGGGCTTGATGGCCGGAATCATGTCGGCAAACGCCCGCAGCGAATCGCGCAGGGTATCGGCGGCATCGAACAGCGGCTCCTTGTCTTCCTGGTTGTCCTTGTTGTAGGCCAGCGGTTGGCCCTTCATCAAGGTCAGCAGGCCCATCAAGGCGCCGAACACACGGCCGCTCTTGCCGCGCACCAGTTCCGGCACGTCGGGGTTTTTCTTCTGCGGCATGATCGAGCTGCCGGTGCAGAAACGGTCGGGCAAATCGATGAACTGGAACTGCGCGCTGGTCCACAGCACCAACTCTTCGGAGAAGCGCGACAAGTGCATCATCGCAATGCTCGCCGCAGAGCAGAATTCGATGGCGAAGTCGCGATCCGACACGCTGTCCAGAGAGTTGCCGCCGACGACGTCGAAACCCAACAGTTTGCACGTCAGTTCGCGGTCAATCGGGTAGGTCGTGCCGGCCAGCGCCGCGCTGCCCAGAGGCATGCGGTTCAAGCGCTTGCGGCAGTCCACGAGACGCTCGTAATCGCGGCTGAGCATTTCGAACCAGGCCAGCATGTGGTGACCGAACGTCACCGGCTGCGCGGTCTGCAGGTGAGTGAAACCGGGCATGATGGTTTCGGCTTCACGCTCGGCCTGGCCCAGCAGGCCTTGTTGCAGACGGGTGATTTCGCTGAGGATCAGGTCGATTTCATCGCGCAGCCACAGGCGAATATCGGTAGCAACCTGATCGTTGCGGCTGCGACCGGTGTGCAGCTTCTTGCCGGTGACGCCGATGCGATCGGTCAGGCGCGCTTCGATGTTCATGTGCACGTCTTCCAGATCGACGCGCCAGTCGAAACTGCCCGCCTCAATCTCGGCCTGGATGCTGTTCAGGCCGTCGACGATGGTGTCGCGCTCGGCGTCGGTAAGAACGCCGACCTTGGCCAGCATCGTGGCGTGGGCAATCGAGCCCATGATGTCGTGGCGATAAAGGCGTTGGTCGAAAGTGACGGAGGCGGTGAAGCGCGCGACGAAGGCGTCGACGGGTTCACTGAAGCGGCCGCCCCAGGACTGATTGGTCTTGTCGGTGCTCATGGATTCGCTCGTTGATCTGCTGAAATTGGCGTGCCCGCGATAATAACAGGTTGCAGTTTTTTTATTGCGGGCCGGCTTGCCGCTGAACACCGCAACGTTGAGACTGGGCCGATGCGAAATGATCCCCTGAAGCACCGCCAGCCCGATGAACAAGGCAAGGAATTTTTCCTCCCTGAACTGTGCCTGCCGCAGGCGCTGCTGGTCCTTGTGCTGCTCGCCGAACTGCTGGTGATCGTGCTGGTGCTGGTCGAACCGATGCGGACCGGTTTCGACTGGGTACGTCTGGCCCTGATGTCGCTGTTCGTGCAATGGATCGTCCTGCTGTCCGCCGCGTTGCTGTGCGGCCTGCGGCCCTGGCTGGCGCGCTTGCCCACAGGCATGGCGGGGCTGATCGGCTGTTTGCTGGTGGTCGCGCTGACGCTGATCTGCACGGCGGTCACCGACATCTGCCAGCTGACCGGCAGGCTCAATCCGGGCGGCATGGTCGAACGCTACCTGCGCTATGCCCTGATTGCGCTGATCATGTCGGCCTTGATGCTGCGTTATTTTTATCTGCAAAGTCAGTGGCGCAAACAGCAGCAGGGCGAGCTGCGTGCCCGTATCGAATCGCTGCAGGCACGGATCCGCCCGCACTTTCTGTTCAATACGCTCAACAGTATTGCCAGCCTGGTGGTGAGCAATCCCGCCAAGGCCGAGCAAGCGGTGCTGGATCTTTCCGACCTGTTTCGGGCAAGTCTGGCCAAACCGGGCAGCCTGGTGACGTGGCGTGATGAACTGGAATTGGCAAAACGATATTTATCGATTGAGCAATATCGTCTTGGCGAGCGTCTACAGTTGGACTGGGCGATCAGTGCAATTCCAGACGACTTGCCAATTCCCCAGCTAACCTTGCAGCCATTACTGGAGAACGCTTTGCTTTATGGGATTGCACCTCGCGTTGAAGGTGGTGTCATAAAGGTGGAAGCGGACTATAAAAAGGGAGTGTTCATATTGTGTGTCAGCAATCCCTATGACGAAGTTGCCACCCGGCAGACGTCCAACGGTACTCAACAGGCCCTGGTAAATATCGGTGCACGCATTACGGCACTTTTTGGCCCGCACGCCAGTCTGAGCGTGGAGCGCCGTGACGGTCGTCACTTCACCTGTCTACGCTATCCTTGTGCGAGACTCACGCAGGAAGCCAGAGCAATATGAATGTCCTGATCGTTGATGACGAACCCCTGGCCCGCGAACGCCTGAGCCGATTGGTCAGCGAAATCGAGGGTTACCGGGTATTGGAACCTAGCGCCGCCAATGGCGAGGAAGCCTTGACGCTGATCGACAGCCTCAAGCCGGATATCGTGTTACTCGATATCCGAATGCCGGGCGTTGATGGCCTGCAAGTCGCAGCAAAATTGTGCGAGCGCGAAAACCCGCCCGCCGTGGTTTTTTGTACTGCACACGACGAGTTTGCCCTTGATGCCTTCCAGGTCAGCGCTGTCGGCTACCTGGTCAAACCTGTGCGCCCCGAGCATTTGGTGGAAGCGCTCAGAAAGGCCGAACGCCCCAACCGCGTGCAACTGGCGGCGATGACCCGCCCTGCGGCGGAAAGCGGCAACGGCCCGCGCAGCCATATCAGTGCGCGCACCCGCAAAGGTATTGAACTGATCCCCCTGGATCAGGTGATCTTTTTCATCGCTGATCACAAGTACGTCACCTTGCGTCACGAGGGAGGTGAAGTGCTGCTGGACGAGCCTTTGAAGGCGCTTGAAGACGAGTTCGGCGACCGCTTCGTGCGCATCCACCGCAACGCGCTGGTAGCCCGCGAGCGAATCGAACGCTTGCAGAGAACACCTTTGGGGCATTTTCAGTTGTTTCTCAAAGGCCTCAATGGCGATGCACTGATCGTCAGCCGTCGGCATGTGGCCGGGGTGCGCAAGATGATGCAGCAGCTTTAACCTGTTGGAGCGAGGCTTGCCCGCGAATAACGGCGACGCGCAATGCCTGACACGCCGTCGTCGAATGCTTCGCGGGCGTGCCTCGCTCCAACAGAATTGCGTCCGCTCCCGGGATCGGATTCCTTGACCAGGATCAACCTGCGCGAAGGTCTATTCACACAGCGCTGAGTCGTTTTGCCTGAGCTGTTATTATCCGTGGCAACCATCAAGTACGGATTGATTCATGTCCTCTCGCGAAATTCGCATCGCCACTCGCAAAAGTGCGCTAGCCCTCTGGCAGGCCGAATACGTCAAAGCCCGGTTGGAGCAGGCTCATCCCGGCTTGATCGTGACCCTGGTGCCCATGGTCAGCCGCGGCGACAAGCTGCTCGATTCCCCGCTGTCGAAAATCGGCGGCAAAGGCCTGTTCGTCAAGGAGCTGGAGACCGCCTTGCTGGAAGATACGGCCGACATCGCCGTGCACTCCATGAAAGACGTGCCGATGGATTTCCCGCCTGGCCTGGGCCTGTTCTGCATCTGCGAGCGTGAAGACCCGCGCGATGCGTTCGTCTCCAATAACTTCGCCAGCCTTGAGCAACTGCCTGCCGGCAGCATCGTCGGCACCTCGAGCCTGCGTCGTCAGGCGCAGCTGCTGGCGCGACGTCCGGACCTGACCATTCATTTCCTGCGCGGCAACGTCAACACCCGACTGGCCAAGCTCGATGCCGGTGAATATGACGCGATCATTCTTGCCGCCGCTGGCCTGATTCGCCTCGGTTTCGAGGACCGGATCACCGCCAGCATCAGCGTCGAGGACAGTCTGCCAGCCGGTGGCCAAGGTGCGGTTGGCATCGAGTGCCGCAGCGCCGATGCGCAGATTCACGCCTTGCTCGCGCCATTGCATCACGCGGACACCGCCGTGCGCGTCATTGCCGAGCGCTCCCTGAACAAACACCTGAATGGCGGTTGCCAGGTTCCCATCGCCTGTTATGCCGTGCTCGAAGGCGATCAGATCTGGCTGCGCGGGCTGGTGGGCGATCCTTCCGGCGCCTTGCTGCTGCATGCCCAAGCGCGGGCGCCACAGGCACAAGCCCAGGCGTTGGGCGTACAGGTCGCTGACGCATTGCTGGACCAGGGTGCGGCGAAAATCCTCAAAGCCGTTTACGGCGAGGCGGACCCTGAATGACCGGCTGGCGACTGCTGCTGACCCGACCTGCCGAAGAATCGGCAGCGCTGGCGCAGACGCTCGCCGATCTCGGCATCTTCAGCAGCAGCCTGCCGCTGCTGGAAATCGAGCCTGTCCCGATGACCCCGGCGCAGTGCGCGATACTCAATGATCTCGATCACTACAGCGCTGTCATTGTGGTCAGCAAACCCGCCGCACGCCTGGGCCTGGCGCTGCTCAACGAGCTGTGGCCGGTGCCGCCGATTCAGCCATGGTTCACGGTCGGCGAAGGCACCGCGCAACTGTTGCAGGACCAGAACCTGGACGTGAGCTGGCCTGAACAGGGCGATGACAGCGAAGCCTTGCTTGACCTGCCCAGGCTGCAACACGCCGTCGCCTTGCCTGCAAGTCGCGTGTTAATCATGCGTGGCGAAGACGGCCGCGAACTTTTGGCCGAGCGTTTGCGGCAACTGGGTGCTAGTGTCGACTATCTGCCGCTGTACCGCCGCCACTTGCCGCTGTACCCACCGTCGACGCTCATGCAACGTGTGCAGGCGGAACGCTTGAACGCGCTGGTGGTCAGCAGTGGGCAGGGTTTTGAACACTTGCGTCAGTTGGCGGGCGATGCCTGGCCTGAATTGTCGCAATTGCCTTTATTTGTACCGAGCCCTCGCGTCGCTGAACTGGCGACGCAGGCCGGGGCTCGAACAGTTGTCAATTGCCGGGGCGCGAATGCCACGGCCTTGCTGGCGGCGTTGCGGGAACAACCCGAACCCGTGCAGACGTTGTGAAATTCAGACGCATTGATCGACCTGCTTGTCGTTCAGTCGATTACGCCCAAATGCAAAGGATGGATACGTGAGCGAAACAGTCTTGCCCAAAGATGATTCCGAACCGGTGCTGGTGAACTCCGCGCCGACACCCGACCCGATTGGCCCGAAGCGTTCCGGCGGCCGCAACAATGGTCTGGTGATCCTGGCTTTACTGTTTGGCGTGGCGGGTATCGGCGTGGCCGGCTGGGGCGTCTGGCAACTGCGCGCGGTTCAGGCCAGCCATCAGGTACAACGCACGCAAATGCTCGACCTCGCGGCCCAGACCCAGACTTTGCAGCAACACGAACAGCAGCTCTCGACGCAGCTGGCGCAACTGCCGGCCGCTGGCGAACTCGAAGAGCGCCGTCGTCTTGTCTCGCAATTGCAGGGTGACCAGCAGCGTTTGAGTCAGCGTCTGGAAACCGTGCTGGGCGCCAGCCGCAAAGACTGGCGACTGGCCGAAGCCGAACACCTGCTGCGTCTGGCCAGCCTGCGCTTGTCCGCCCTGCAGGACATCAACAGCGCTCAGGCGCTGGTGCAAGGCGCCGACGAAATCCTGCGCGAGCAAGACGATCCGGGCGCTTTCGCGGCACGTGATCAATTGGCGAAAAGCCTCGCCGCGCTGCGCAGTATCGACCAGCCGGACCGGACCGGTCTGTTCCTGCAACTGGCCGCGCTGCGCGATCAGGCCACCCAGCTCAACGAGCTGGCACCGGAATACAAGGACAAGGGCGAATCGCTGCTGGGCCTGACGACCGGCGACAATCAAGACAGCCGCTGGGCGCAGTGGTGGGATCAGATTTCGCATTACATCCGCATCGACTTCAATGCCGACAAGAATGTCCGTCCGCTGCTGGCCGGGCAGAGCCTGACCCAGGTTCGTCTGGCGCTGAGTCTGGCCATTGAGCAGGCGCAATGGGCCGCACTGAACGGCGAGCCACAGGTGTACACCCGGGCGATGGTTGAAGCGCGGGATGTGTTGCTGAGCAACTTCAATCAGGATAACGCGCAGGTCAAATCGCTTGGCGAGCAGCTCGAAGCATTGCGCGGCCAGCCCGTTGCGGTGAAGACGCCTGATCTGGCCCAGAGTTTAAGCGCGGTCCAGGCTTACCTTGGACGCCGAAACATGGCCACTGATACGCCTGCGGACTCAAGCAGCCAACCTGCGCAAACCAAGCAGGGGATCAGCCCATGAAGCGTGCCTACATCCTGCTGTTCGTTGCGATCGCCATCGCGGCACTGATCGGCGTGGCAGTTGCCGAACATTCCGGCTACGTGCTGATCGCTTATCAGAACTTCCGTTATGAATCGAGTCTGTGGGCCACGCTGGGCCTGCTGTTCGCCATCTGGCTGGTGGTTTACATCGTTCGGCTGCTGCTCGGCCTGGTGATGACTTCCAGTGGCGTGGTCAATCCATGGTCGCGACGCAATCGCAGCCGTCGGGTGCAAGTGGCAATCGAGCAGGGCCAGATGGACCTCGCGGAAGGCCGCTGGGCCAGCGCTCAACGTCATCTGCATCGGGCTGCCGAAGCCGAGCCTCAGCCGCTGCTGTTTTATCTCGGCGCCGCACGGGCCGCCAACGAGCAGGGCAAATATGAAGAATGCGACGGCCTCCTCGAGCGGGCGCTGGAGCGTCAGCCGCAAGCGGAGCTGGCGATTGCCTTGAGTCATGCGCAGTTGCAACAGGATCGCGGTGACAGCGACGGCGCCCTGACCACCTTGCAGGCCATGCAGCAACGCCATCCGCATAACGTGCAAATCCTGCGTCAACTGCAGCGTTTGTACCGCCAGCGCGGTGAATGGTCGGCGCTGATCAAGCTCATGCCCGAGCTGCGCAAGGATAAAGTCCTGCCGCCTCAGGAACTGGCCGAGCTGGAGCGTCGCGCCTGGGGTGAAAACCTCACGCTGGCTGCCTATCGCGAGCAGGAAGGCGATGCGGCCCCAGCGGGCCTGCCAGCGCTGGACAAAGCGTGGGAGGGGCTGTCCTCGGCTCAGCGCCAGGAACCGCAACTGGTTCTGGCGTATGCCGAGCAACTGCGCCGCCTGGGCGCTGACGCCAAGGCCGAAGAAGCGTTGCGCGCCGCACTCAAGCGCAACTACAACAGCCACCTCGCACGCCTTTACGGGCTGGTGCGCGGCAGCGATCCGGGACGCCAGTTACAGACCGCCGAGGGCTGGCTCAAGGAACATTCCACTGATCCCAGCCTGTTACTGACGCTGGGTCGGCTGTGCCTGCAAGGCAGTTTGTGGGGCAAGGCCCGGGATTATCTGGAAAGCAGCCTGCGCATGCAGCGCAATCCTGAAACCTGCGCAGAATTGGCGCGTCTGTTGGGCCAGCTGGGAGAAACCGAGCGCAGCAATCAGCTGTTTCAGGAAGGTCTGGGCCTGCTTGACGAGCGACTGTTGGCGCGTCCGCTGCCGGCACTGGCAGGCTGACTTCAGCCAGCAATCGCGCAGCGGTGTTCAGCCCTTCGAGGGCGAAATGTAGGAAAACTCTTCCGAACTTCGCCATCGCAAGATTTTTCTTTCGATGGGTTGTATAGAAGCGCACTTCTTCTGTCAGGAACTTCCGCGCCAATCGCGGAAGTATCCTAATGGCGGCTCCTTGAAAGGGTTGTGCGCTTTCCTCTACCGTAACCATCTTCGTTTCTTGTTACGGATTCGCCATGCCTCTGGCTCGCACGCGCTCCCTGTTTTTCCTGGCGTTCATCGCATGTGCATTGATCATCGGCACCGTCGTGTATCTACAACGGGTGTTCGGACTGACTCCCTGCGTGTTGTGTATCTGGCAACGCTGGATCTTCCTGCTGTGCGCCGTCATTTCCCTTGCAGCAGCCTTGCACGCACCGGGCACAACGGGATCTCGCCGCTACGGCGCGCTGATCCTGCTGCTGGCCTTGTCCGGCGCAACGCTTGCCGGTGCGCAAGTCTGGCTGCAAACGGCGACGGCCGATGAGCTGATACCGGTGTTAGCGGCGATTGAACGAGGCCTGGACTTTATCTTTCTGAGTGATCCTGTCGACCACCTGCGCCTGGACGCTGACATGTGCGCCGAAATCAACTGGTCGCTGTTCGGCATCAGCCTGCCGGAGTGGAGTCTGCTGGCGTTCGTGGGCCTTGCGTTGCTGGCGCTATACCCGCTGTGCAGGGCGTCGGCGAGGCGTTCAGGCGCCGAAAGTCGGGCCGAGGATTAAACGCTTGTATGAACTTTGTCTCCTGCGTACCTTGATGGCCTAGTCATGCGGGCATAATCTGGGCCGCAAGCGTTATTGGAATTATGCAAACCTTGCGCACATAGCCTGTCTCCTTCGCTGGGACAATCCAAAGGCCGAAGCAAGGCTGCATGCCCCTGAAGGGAAGAGAGAACATCATGTTGGAAAGTTGTCAGAATGCTCAGGAACGCTGGGGTGGGGTCAATAAACTCATCGACCGCTGGCTACAGGACCGCCTGGAACTGATTCGCGTCTACGACGCACTCGGCGACACTCCCGAGGAGCTGGCCGCTGATCGCGACGGCCTGCAGAAATTTTGTGAAGTGCTGGTGGATTACGTGTCCGCCGGGCATTTCGAAATCTACGAACAACTGACCAGCGAAGCCAAGGCGTTCAACGATGAGCGCGGACTTGAGCTGGCGGACACCATTTACCCGCGTCTGGACGTCATCACCAAGTCCGCCCTGGCGTTCAACGACCGTTGCGACAAGGGCGATTGCTCTGACTGCACCGTGGTTGCCGCTGAGTTCAAAACCCTGGGCGGTTTGCTGCATGAGCGCTTCGAGCTGGAAGATTGCCTGATCGAAGTGCTGCACAATTCCCACAAGGAAGAGATCGCTGCTCAGGCTTGAAGCCCTGGGTCTGGTGATTGGACGTGCGATTCAAATCGTTATAGCCGAGGGGTGCGTTCTGCACCCCTTCGCACATCTGGCGTACGGGGAATTACTGACCGACTGCGACCAGTTCGATCTCGAACACCAGCGGCGTATACGGATCGATCAGATCGCCCGCACCTTCGGCGCCATAAGCTTGATCAGAAGGAATCACCAGGCGCCATTTGGCCCCCACGGGCATGCTTTGCAGTGCGGTGGTCCAGCCGCTGATCACGCTGTCCAGCCGAAACCATTGCGGTTGCTTGCTCTGGTCGAAGACCGTGCCGTCCGGCAGACGTCCGACGTAACTGACCTGAACCCGCCCATCAATATTCGGCTTGGCACCGGTGCCCGGTGCCAGCTCGGTCATCAAGATGCCGTCTGCCAGTTCCTTCACGCCGGGCTTGGCTTTTTCGCTGTCCATGAAGCGTTTTTCGGCGCTCAGTGCCGCTTCGTTTTGCGGTTCCGACACGCCTGAAGCTTCGGCTTGCGCGACTGCCGCGTCATGCTCGCTGAGGATCGCATCCATGCGTTCTTTTTTCAGCGCTAGTGGTTTGCCTTTGTAGGCTTGTTGCAAACCTTCGATCAAGGCGGACAATTCCAGGTCCGGAACTTCCTGATGCAAACGCTCGCCCAGGCTCGCCCCGAGACTGTACGCAAGATCATGCGCATCGCTGGACGCACCGGTTTCCGCGGCCTGAGCCAGGGGTAGCAAGAACAACAACGACGTTAACAGGTAGCGCGACATGAATGCTCTCCGGCCTGGGAAGGGAGCGATTATGCCAGTGCAATCGCCTGCATGTGATGACACTTGCCAAGTGTTTTTTGCATGACCTTGGTCAAAGACACCGCAAGCATTTTCCCGCGCATGCAACAGGTTGCTTTCTACACTGTCAACATGCGCTAGCGGCGGTGCAGGCAGAGGTCTAGTATGAGCCGCAATTCAGCCAGCCAGAGGGTAAATCATGTCGGCCAAAAAGAAGCCAGTAAACACCCCGTTGCATTTGCTCCAACAGCTTTCGAGCAGCTTGCTCGAGCACCTCGAAGACGCCTGTTCGCAAGCCATGGCTGATGCCGAGAAACTGCTCGCCAAGCTTGAAAAGCAACGTGGTAAGGCACAAGAAAAACTGCACAAGTCGCGCACCAAATTGCAGGACGCGGCTACTGCCGGTAAAGCCAAGGCGCAAGCCAAGGCCAAGAGTGGCGTCGCCGAGCTGGAAGAATTGCTCGACGCTCTCAAATCTCGCCAGACTGAAACCCGCACCTACATCCTGCAACTCAAGCGTGACGCTCAGGAAAGCTTGAAGTTGGCTCAGGGCGTTGGTCGCGTCAAGGAAGCCGTCAGCAAAGCCCTGGACAGCCGCGCCGCCAAGCCAGCGCCAGCCAAGGCCACTGCGGCAAAAGCCGTTACCGCCAAAGCACCCGCGCCAGCCGCCAAGCCAGTTGCAGCCAAACCTGCTGCCAAAGCTGTTGCCGCCAAGGCCCCAGCCAAAGCACCGGCAAAAACCGCTGCCAAGCCTGCAGCCAAAGCAGCACCCGCCAAGCCTGCTGCCAAGGCTCCGGTTAAAGCGGCGGCCAGCGCATCTGCTGCCAAACCTGCGGCAAAACCAGCGGCCGCCAAGCCTGCGGTTGCCAAAGCTGCCGCCGCCAAGCCTGCTCCAGCCAAAACCGCTGCCAAGCCTGCGCCAGCCAAACCAGCCGCCGCTAAAGCTCCAGCTGCCAGCGCTGCTGCCAAGCCTGCGGTAAAAGCGCCTGTCAAAGCAGCCGCCAAGCCAGCTGCAAAAACTCCGGCCAAAGCCGCTGCCGCTAAACCTGCAGCCAAGCCAGCGGTTGCCAAACCCGCCGCTGCCAAGCCAGCTGCAAAACCGGCTGCTGCCAAACCAGCAGTGGCCAAGCCGGCAACTCCGGCCGCTACCGCAACTCCAGCGCCAACAGCACCTGCAGCAACGCCAGCAGCACCGGCAAACAGCAGCACAACACCAACCAGCGCTTCCTAAGTCTGGTTTGCCGCGACGCGCAGCACATGCAGCGCGTCGCGGTCCTTGTCGGCCGCCTCACCCGCCAACAGCGTCAACCAGTCTTCCTGACCCCTTGGAGCTGTCGCTGACCAGCCCAGCGTCTGCGTCTCCAGCCTCGTCAACAACTCATGCTCAGCCTCAAGCTCCAGCGCCTTGACGCGCTCGCGAAACGAGCCCAGCGCCGGATCGTGCTGTGCCGCATTACGCCATTGCGTGCGTAACTCGCGAAGCGGGCGCACCACATCGTCATGCCAGGGCGTCGCCAACTGTCCGATTTCCAGGGCGCGCTGCGCGTTGCAGGCCACATCACGACGCATCAGCCAGACGCCACATAACAACAGGCAAACGTTGGCGCCGCTGGCTTGCAGGCTCAGGCACGCCGCTTCGATCCCCGGTTTGGCATACAAATCGAGGGTGAAACTCCAAAGGTCAGCATGCATAGTGATCTACCTGTTTGAGACGAAGCTGGTAGACTCCGCCGCCATTATGATTCGACTTCAAAGCCTTACCTTACAGCGTGGCCCGCAACGTCTGCTAGAAGACGCCGAGCTGACCCTGCACGCCGGTCAGAAAGCCGGCTTGATCGGTGCCAATGGCGCCGGCAAATCCAGCCTGTTCGCGTTGCTTCTGGGTGAGTTGACCCCGGACTCCGGCGACTGTCTGCTACCCGCCGACTGGCGCATCGCGCACATGCGGCAAGAGATCGACACCCTCGACCGCATTGCGGTGGACTACGTGCTCGATGGCGACCTGCGCCTGCGTGAAGTGCAGCGTTTGCTGGAGCAAGCCGAAACGGCGGGCGACGGTGCCGCTCAGGCGCGCATGCACTCGGAGCTGGACAGCGCCGATGGCTACACCGCCGACGCCCGGGCGCGCAAATTGCTCGCCGGTCTGGGCTTCACCAATGAACAAATGGACAAGCCGGTCTCCGACTTCTCCGGTGGCTGGCGGATGCGTCTGAACCTGGCGCAGGCCTTGATGTGCCCGTCAGACCTGTTGCTGCTCGATGAGCCAACCAACCACTTGGACCTCGACGCCATTCTGTGGCTGGAAGACTGGCTCAAAAGCTATCCCGGCACCTTGCTGCTGATTTCCCACGACCGGGATTTTCTCGATGCCGTGGTTGATCACGTGGCGCACGTCGAGCAGCGCAAGATCACCCTTTATCGCGGTGGCTACAGCGCTTTCGAACGCGCCCGTGCAGAGCGTCTGGCCCAGCAGCAACAGGCTTACGACAAGCAGCAGGCGCAGCGCGCGCATATGGAGAAATTCATCGCGCGCTTCAAGGCCCAGGCCACCAAGGCCAAGCAGGCCCAGAGCCGGATCAAGGCCCTGGAACGGATGGAAGAGCTGTCGGCGGCGCATGTGGATTCGCCGTTCGACTTCACTTTCCGCGAATCGAACAAAATCTCCAGTCCGCTACTGGATTTGTCCGATGCCCGTTTGGGCTATGGCGACCGGGCGGTCCTTGAGAAGGTCAAGCTGCAACTCACGCCGGGCGCACGGATTGGTCTGCTCGGGCCAAACGGCGCGGGTAAATCGACGCTGATCAAAAACCTGGCTGGCGAACTTGAGCCGTTGAGCGGCCGACTGGTGCGCGGCGAAAACACCGTCGTCGGCTACTTCGCCCAGCATCAGCTGGACTCGCTGGATTCCAAGGCCAGTCCGCTGCTGCACTTGCAGCGCATTGCGCCGACTGAACGCGAGCAAACCCTGCGCGACTTCCTCGGCGGCTTCGACTTCCGTGGCGCGCGTCTCGACGAGCCGGTGCTGAATTTTTCCGGCGGCGAAAAAGCCCGTCTGGCTCTGGCGCTGATTGCCTGGGAAAAGCCCAACCTGCTGCTGCTCGACGAACCCACCAACCACCTGGATCTGGAGATGCGCCTGGCGTTGACCATGGCCCTGCAGGAATTCAGTGGCGCGGTACTGGTGGTTTCTCACGATCGGCATCTGCTCAAAAGCACCACCGATGATTTCCTGCTGGTGGCTGACGGCCGCGTGCAGGAATTCGACGGCGATCTGGAAGACTACGCCCGTTGGCTGGTGGAATACCGCCTGCGTAACGCCCCGGTCAGCAATACGCCGATCAACGTCGACAAGACCGACAAGAAGGCCCAGCGCCAACAGGCAGCGGCCTTGCGTCAGCAATTGGCACCGCACAAGAAACAGGCCGACAAGCTGGAACGCGACTTGGGATTGCTGCACGAGAAGCTCGCCAAGGTCGAAGCCGCACTGGCCGACAGCGCGAACTACGAGGCAGCGAACAAAGACAAGTTGCGCGATCTGCTGGCCGAACAAGCCAGCCTGAAGGTTCGCGAAGCCGAACTGGAAGAATCGTGGATGGAATCGCTGGAACTGCTGGAGTCCATGCAGGCCGAACTGGAAGCCTTGTCGTGATGCGGGTTAAGGCCTGATGGGCAGTTTCAACTTGCCGGTGCCGCCTTACTGGGTCGAACCCATCTGGCTGGGCGTGCAGATCCTGCTGATTCTGCTGGCTGGCTATCTGCTGCAACGTCTGGTGGGTCGCTTCCTGACTCGCCTGGGCGAGCGCTACCCTTTGCCGCCGGAACTGCTGATGCCGCTACGCGGCGGTCTGCGCTGGTTGATCATGGGCAGCGCCTTTGTTTTTGTACTGGGTCGGCTGGGAGTTTCCGCCACCGTTCTGTGGACGGCGCTGTCGGGCTTTGTCGCAGTCGCCGCCGTGGCGTTCTTCGCCATGTGGAGCGTGCTCTCCAACCTGCTGTGCGCGATCCTGATCTACACCATTGGCCCGTTTCGCATCGGCGACGTGGTGGAGTTGGTCGATACCCTCGACAAGCCCGGCGTCAAAGGCCGCGTCACGGCGATCAATCTGATGTTCACGACGCTGATCGAACTGCCCGAAGCGGGCGGCGCACTGGTGCAAGTGCCCAATAGCCAGTTTTTCCAGAAGTCGGTCCGACGCTGGCGCGGCAGTGATGTTCTGCCGATAGCATCCGCTGAAAAGCATCTGGGTGATCAGTAGGTTTTTTCTGAAACTGCACACAATCACCACAAACCCGTAGTCAAATGCTCGCGCAAACACTAGCTTATCCGGCAGAAGCTTTTTAATGGCCCGTAGGTTTGAGGTGTGTGATGGCGTTGGAAACATGGCTGGGGTTTTTTGCCGCTTGCTGGGTAATCAGTTTGTCACCCGGCGCCGGCGCGATTGCGTCGATGTCCTGCGGCCTGCAATACGGTTTCTGGCGCGGCTACTGGAACGCACTGGGACTGCAAATCGCCCTGGCGGCGCAGATTGCGATTGTCGCGGCGGGCGTTGGCGCGGTGCTGGCAACGTCAGCGCTGGCCTTTACCCTGATCAAATGGTTTGGCGTCGCGTACCTGATTTATCTGGGCGTGAAGCAGTGGCGAGCGCTGCCCGCCGACATGTCCGACGATCCAGCCATTCGCCCCATCGGCAAGCCGCTGAGCCTGGTATTGCGCGGTTTCCTGGTCAACATCAGCAACCCCAAGGCGCTGGTGTTCATGCTGGCGATCCTGCCGCAATTCATTGATCCTACCGCGCCGCTGCTCGCTCAATACCTGACGATTGGCGCGACCATGGTCTGCGTCGATCTGATTGTCATGGCCGGATACACCGGACTCGCCTCGCGGGTGCTGCGCCTGTTGAAAACCCCGAAACAGCAACGCCGGATGAACCGCACATTCGCCGGTTTGTTTGTCGGCGCGGCGGGTTTTCTGGCGACGTTGCATCGGGCTTGAGGTTGCTGGCGCGCCGTAAACCCATCCTTTCCGTAGGAGCGGCTTTAGCCGCGAGATCCGCAAGATCCGCGAGATCCGCAAGATCCGCGAGACCGCTCTCCCGGCTAAAGCCGGTCCTACGGGATGATTTTCGTAAAAAAGCCGACACGAAGTCGGCTTTTTGCTGTGCGATTGGAGGCTAGATGGTCAGCGTCCAGTCGTAGTCCACGATCAGCGGCGCATGCTGCGAGAAGCGCGGCTGGCGTGGCAAGCGGGCGCTGCGTACGAAGCGACGCAGGCCTGGGGTCAGCAGTTGATAGTCGAAGCGCCAGCCGAGGTTGAGCATTTCGGCCTGTTCGTTATCCGGCCACCAGCTGTACTGATCACCTTCGCGACTGACTTCGCGCAAGGCATCGACATAACCCATGGTGCCGACAATCTCGTCCATCCAGGCACGCTCTGGCGCCAGGAAGCCCGGTGATTGCTGGCTGTCACGCCAGTTCTTGATGTCCAGCTTCTGTTGCGCCACGTACAGCGAGCCACAATAAATGTACTCGCGACGCTTGCGACGCTGCTTGTCCAGATACTTGCCGAAATCGTCCATGAGCTTGAATTTCTGATTCAAGTCTTCGTCGCCGTTCATTCCCGAAGGAAGCAGCAAGGTAGCAATACTGACTTTGTCGAAATCTGCTTGCAGGTAACGCCCATAACGGTCGGCTGTTTCGAAGCCCAGACCGCTGATTACCGCTTTCGGTTGCAACCGCGAATACAGCGCCACACCACCCTGGGCCGGCACTTCTGCTTCGCAGGCATATAGGAAATAGCCATCCAGTTGGTAGGCTGGGTCGTCCAGTTCGAAGGCGGAGGCGCGGGTATCCTGAAGGCAGATGACGTCGGCATTCTGAGCCTGCAGCCAACTGAGCAAACCACGCTCGACTGCGGCCTGAATGCCATTTACGTTCACACTGATGATCCGCATAAATGGCCCCAAAAATCACGTGCGTGTATGATACCCGAGCTCTACCTAATTAGCTAAATCCGTGGTATTCGGGGCTTTTTTCATGCAAGCGTATCAGCGCGATTTCATTCGTTTTGCCATCGATCGCGGGGTTTTGCGCTTCGGTGAGTTCACTCTCAAGTCCGGACGCACCAGTCCGTACTTCTTCAATGCCGGCCTGTTCAACAGTGGTTCTGCCCTGGCGCAGCTCGGTCGTTTCTATGCGGCGGCCGTGGTTGAAAGCGGTATTGCTTTCGACGTGCTGTTTGGTCCGGCGTACAAGGGTATTCCCCTGGCGGCCGCTACCGCCGTGGCTTTGGCCGAACATCACGGGATGGATTTGCCGTGGTGTTTCAACCGTAAAGAGGCCAAGGCCCATGGCGAAGGCGGCAGTCTGGTTGGCGCGCCATTGACCGGCAATGTGCTGATCATCGATGACGTGATCACCGCTGGCACGGCGATTCGCGAGGTCATGCAGATCATCAAGGGCCAGGATGCAACAGCGGCCGGCGTCTTGATCGCACTCAATCGGCAGGAGCGCGGCAATGGCGAGCTTTCGGCGATTCAGGAGGTCGAACGCGATTTTGGCATTCCAGTGGTGAGCATTGTGTCCCTGAACCAGGTGCTGCAATTTCTCGCTGACGATCCGCAACTCAAGCAACATTTGCCTGCGGTCGAGGCCTACCGGGCTCAATACGGGATCTAAAAGACGCTTATGCCAACTGGCTTTGAGCTTGTGATCGCAACGTCGAAGGAGCGCCATGCGTAGATTGAGCGTCATTTGCTTGTGTTTATCGCTGGCCCCACTGCTTTCGCCGTTCGCGATCCAGGCTGCGCAGTCGCCTGAAGTTCTGCTCTATCGCTACGTGGATAGTCGCGGCGTGACCGTTCTGGATCGTCAGGGCGTGCCGCCGGAATACGCCGCCAAGGGTTACGAAGTGTTGAATTCACGCGGGCGGGTGGTGCAGGTTGTGCCGCCGCCGCCGACTGCCGAAGAGCTGGAGCAGGCGCAAGCCGCTAAAACCAAGGCAACCGCCGACGCGCAACTGTTGCGTCAGTACAGCAGCGTCGACGACGTGGACCGCGCCAAAGCGCGCAAGCTCGCCGAGCTGGATGCCCTGGTGGACGTGGCCAAGGGCAATATCCTCAATCTCAATGCGCAGCAGAGCAGCCTGCAAAAGCAGGCGGCCGATCAGGAGCGGGCAGGGCGCCCGGTGCCCCAGACCTTGATCGACCAGCTTGCCGATCTGCGCGCTCAGCAGCAAAGCTTGCGGAACGACATCCAGCGCAACCAGGCCGCACGCGCGGAGGCGGAGGCCGACTTCGCGACCGATCGAGTCAACGTTCAGAAATTGCTTAGCCATTAAAAAAGCCCTGCCGGAAATACCGGCAGGGCTTCTTAATGCAGCATGTCCTCTCCCACCAAAGCAACGCGTCCAATCAATGCCGCTTGCGATTGGTGATCTGGGTGCCTACGCCGCTGTCGGTGAAGATCTCCAGCAGCACTGCGTTCGGCACGCGACCATCGATGATGTGCGAGCTGTTGACGCCACCCTGCACCGCTTCCAGCGCGCAACGAATCTTGGGCAGCATGCCGCCGTAGATCGTGCCGTCGGCGATCAGGCTGTCGACTTGCTCGGTATTGAGCCCGGTCAGTACGTCGCCCTGCTTGTTCATCAGGCCGGCGATATTGGTCAGCAGGATCAGTTTCTCGGCCTTGAGAGCCTCGGCAACCTTGCCCGCCACCAGATCGGCGTTGATGTTGTAGGACTCGCCATTGGGGCCAACGCCAATCGGCGCGATGACCGGAATGAAGTCGCCTTTGACCAGCATGTTCAACAGATCGGTATTCACGCCAACGACTTCGCCCACCTGGCCGATGTCGATGATTTCCGGCTTGGTCATTTCCGGCGTCTGACGCGTGACGGTGAGTTTCTTCGCCCGAATCAGCTCAGCGTCCTTGCCGGTCAGGCCGATGGCGCTGCCGCCGTGCCGGTTGATCAGGTTGACGATGTCTTTGTTGACCTGGCCGCCCAGCACCATTTCCACGACGTCCATGGTCTGCGCATCAGTGACGCGCATGCCGTCGATGAAGTGGCTTTCGATGGACAGGCGCTTGAGCAGGTCACCGATTTGCGGCCCGCCGCCGTGAACGACCACCGGGTTGATTCCCACGGCTTTCATCAACACGATGTCGCGCGCGAAGCCGGTTTTCAGCTCGTCGCTCTCCATGGCGTTGCCGCCGTACTTGATCACCAACGTCTTGCCGACAAAACGGCGGATGTAGGGCAGCGCTTCGGACAATACCTTGGCGACGTTGGCTGCGGAATCACGTTCGAGGGTCATTCAGGGCTCCAGTCAAAGGGAAAAACAATCAGAAAGGCAGTTCGAGGTCCGGCGCGACTTTTTTCAGTTCGCCGTGGAACACGTCTTTGATGCGCTGCAACTCCGCCTCGGTTTCAGCTTCGAAACGCAGCACCAGCACCGGCGTGGTATTGGACGCGCGAACCAGGCCCCAGCCTTGCGGGTAATCCACGCGAACACCGTCGATGCTGGTCAGTTTGGCGTCGCCCCATTGAGCGTCTTTTTCCAGCGCTTCAATGATGGTGAACTTGGTGACGTCGGTGACCTTGATGTTGATTTCAGGGGTCGAGATGTCATTCGGGAAGGTTTCGAACAGCTCTTCGGCGGTCTGCGATTCCTGGCTGAGGATTTCCAGCAGGCGTGCAGCGCTGTAGATGCCGTCGTCGAAACCGAACCAGCGTTCCTTGAAGAAGATATGGCCGCTCATTTCGCCAGCCAGCAATGCGCCGCTTCTGCGCATTTCTTTCTTGATCAGCGAGTGACCGGTTTTCCACATGACCGGACGACCGCCATGCTTGCTGATCAGCGGCGTCAGACGGCGCGTGCATTTCACGTCGAAAATGATGTCGGCGCCAGGGTTGCGCTTCAGCACGTCCAGGGCGAACAGCATCAGCAGGCGGTCCGGGTAAACCACATTGCCTTTGTTGGTCACGACACCCACGCGGTCGCCGTCGCCGTCGAACGCCAGGCCCAGATCAGCGCCGGTTTCTTTCACCTTGGCGATCAGGTCTTGCAGGTTTTCCAGCTTGCCCGGATCCGGGTGGTGGTTCGGGAAGTTGCCGTCGACTTCGGCGAACAGCGAAATCACTTCACAGCCCAGTGCTTCGATCAGTTGCGGGGCAATGACGCCAGCAGCGCCGTTGCCGCAGTCCACGACGACCTTCATTTTGCGCGCCATGACGATGTCGTCCTTGATCTGCTTGTAGTAGCGATCAAGGATGTCGACTTTGGTCACGCTGCCTTTTTGCGAGGTCAGGTTGCCGGTCTTGATGCGCTCGTGCAGCGCCTGGATCTGCTCGTTGGCGAGGGTGTCGCCAGCGATGACGATTTTGAAACCGTTGTAATCTTTCGGGTTGTGGCTACCGGTGAGCATGACGCCGGTCTTGCCTGCCAGTACGTTGGCGGCGTAATACAGCGCCGGCGTCGGCACCAGGCCGACATCGCTGACGTGGCAGCCGCTGTCGTGCAGGCCCTGGATCAATTGCTGTACCAGCTCAGGGCCGGAAAGACGGCCATCGCGGCCAACGCTGACGTTTGGCTCGTTCTGCGCCAGGCTCTCGGAGCCGATGGCGCGACCGATCCAGTACGCTGTTTCAGCGCTGAGGGTGTCCCCGACCACGCCGCGAATGTCATAGGCGCGAAAGATATCGTCAGGGAATTTTGGTGCCACGGATGCTGGGGTGTTCATAACTGGGGGGTGCTCCGATCTCAGGAAGTCCTGGTTTTCGTCGAGGATGTCGATATCGAGAATGTCGGTATCTTGAAACAGCGGGTCGGTCCAATCGCCTGGTGCTGCCGATGGAGCCGATGCTGAAGCACTGCTTTGTTCAATGTCCGGTAGTGCGCCTGACTGCCCATCGACCACATCGGCGGCCGGAGCCGAGGACGGGTTGCGCGGTGAGAAGCGGGCGAGGCTCTGGGCCAGGCTGTGAAGCGCGGGCAGGTCCAAACCGAAAGGTTTGACGGCTTTTCCGCTGGAGAGTTCTTCAAGCAGCTGATTGAGCTGACGGGCGTCAGCCTCGATCCGTCGCTGCAAGGCGCGTTCATTGAGGTAAAGGCCCAGCACAACGCCTGCCAGAGCGATCAGAGCCGCCAGCGCAAGAAGCAAGAAGGGCGGCGAAGATTTCAACCCGGGCCCGGGGGTAAACTCCAGTTTCCAGCTGGCAAAGCCGGTATCGAGGCGTTCGGCTTTGCCGCCATCAGACTGTCCGCGTTGCAGGAACACCTGCTCGGGTCCATTGCCGAATTGCTGGATCAAGCGAACCTGGCCCACCGACTCGGGGATCACCGGCAGCGCATTGAGCAAACGTTGCAGATCGTAGGCCAGCAGCAAGGTCCCGGCGACCGGCGCTGTGGGACCGGCACGCAGCGGTGCGGCGCTGTAGATCATCCAGCGCTCGCCGACCTTGCGCGCCTCGGGCGTCGCCTGCTGGCCGCGAGCGGCCTGGCTCAGCATGTCCAGCGTCGAAAAGCTGATCGGCATTGCGCCCTGGGCATCAACATCGGTCATACCCAGCGGATTGACTCGCGCCCCCAACACACCGCCCCAGAAGCGCAGCGGACTGACCGCAGCCTCAAGCACCACGGGATCATTGGCTTGCAGCGCCACCACCAGACCGGTGTTCATCGCTGCGGCCTGAGTGTCAGCATTCATTTGCCTGAGCGTTACGCCAACCGCTGCGGCCTGGGCGTTACCCCAGACCTGCTCGGCCTGAAGTTGATGCTGCGGCTTGTCGATGAGCGCCATGCACACCAGCACGCTCGCCGCGACCAGCCCGATAACGGCGGGCCATAAACCGGGGGAGAGGGCGCGCAGACGCGCAGCCAGAAGCTGGGTGCCTTGATTCTCGGAACGCTGGGTGGCTGTCACCTGACCTCTCTCCACGAATTCATCCTGAACTGCTCATTCCTTGATCGCTTGCACGCAACCCGCATCACGCGTGCCGCGATCAAGCATTCGGGTCAGAATCAGTGGCTGCCGGAATGGCCAAAACCGCCTGTGCCGCGCTGGCTGACGTCGAACTCTTCAACCAGTTCGAAATGCGCCTGCACCACCGGCACCAACACCAATTGGGCAATCCGTTCGCCAATGGCGATCTTGAATGCGGTCTGGCCGCGATTCCAGCACGACACCATCAACTCGCCCTGGTAATCCGAGTCGATCAGACCGACCAGATTGCCCAGCACGATGCCGTGTTTATGGCCCAGGCCGGAACGCGGCAGAATCATCGCCGCCAGGCCGGGGTCGCCGATGTAAATCGACAGGCCGGTCGGGATCAACAGGGTCTGGCCCGGTTCCAGCGTGGTGTCTTCCTGGAGCATGGCGCGCAGGTCAAGGCCGGCGGAACCAACGGTGGCGTAGGCCGGCAGCGGAAATTCGTTGCCAATGCGAGGGTCGAGGATCTTGGCTTGTAGAGCATGCATTCGTGATTAAACCTGGTTCATTCGTTCGGCGATAAAAGTGATCAGCTGGCGGGCAATCTTGCCCTTGCTGGTCTGGGCAAAGAGCGTTGCGTGCAAGGCCCGGTCGATCACGCTGCACGCGTTCTCTTCGCTGTTGAAGCCAATGCTCGGATTGGCAACGTCGTTGGCGACGATCAGATCAAGGTTCTTGTCCTTGAGCTTGCGGGCAGCGTAATCGAGCAGGTGTTCGGTTTCGGCGGCAAAACCGACGCTGAAAGGCCGATCCGGACGACCGGCGATAGTGGCCAGGATGTCCGGGTTGCGCACCATCTGCAGCAGCAGGCCGTCGCCGGTCGAAGGATCTTTCTTGAGTTTGTGTGGGGCAACGACTTCCGGGCGGTAGTCCGCCACGGCAGCAGAGGCGATGAACAAGTCGCAGGGAATCGCCGCTTCGCAGGCGGCGAGCATGTCCCGGGCGCTGACCACGTCGATCCGCGAGACGCGATCCGGCGTCGGCAGATTCACCGGTCCGGTGATCAGCGTGACACGGGCGCCAGCCTCAACGGCAGCTTCGGCCAGGGCAAAGCCCATTTTCCCGGAGCTGTGGTTGGTGATGTAGCGCACCGGGTCGATGTTTTCCTGGGTCGGGCCTGCGGTAATCACCACGTGTTTGCCGGTCAGCGACAGGCGCTGGAAACAATCGGCAGCACATTGGGCAAGGTCGGTGGCTTCAAGCATGCGGCCGAAACCCACGTCGCCACAGGCCTGGCTGCCGGTCGCCGGGCCGAACACGCGAAAATCCCGCTCTTCCAGCAAACGGGTATTGGCCTGCACTGACGGGTCGCGCCACATCGCCTGATTCATGGCCGGCGCAATCGCCACGATGGCGTCGGTGGCCAATACCACGGTGGTCAGCAAGTCGTTGGCGATGCCTTGGGCGAGCCGGGCAACGAGGTCAGCAGTAGCCGGGGCGATCAGGATCAGGTCGGCCCACTTGGCCAGCTCGATATGCCCCATCGCGGCTTCTGCGGCCGGGTCGAGCAAATCCATGTGCACCGGGTGCCCGGACAATGCCTGCATGGTCAGTGGCGTAATGAATTCAGCCCCGCCACGGGTCATCACGACCCGAACTTCGGCACCCTGGTCGCGCAAACGCCTGACCAGCTCTGCGCTCTTGTAGGCCGCGATGCCGCCGCCGACGCCGAGCACGATGCGTTTCCGATACAGCCGTTGCATAGGCCTGCCTTTTAGTCGAGTTATACGCGACGGCGATGGCGTTCCCCAGGCCAATCGCCGCGCAAAAAAGATGGGCTAAGATAGCACAGCGACCGCACTGGAACAGCGGCGCCCACACACATGGAGGTGCTATGAGTATTCGTGATTGGCCTGCGGCGGAGCGCCCACGGGAGCGGCTGTTGGAACTGGGTGCGGCAAGTCTTTCCGACGCCGAACTGCTGGCGATCTTTTTGCGCACCGGAGTGGCCGGAAAAAGCGCTGTCGACCTGGCGCGTCATCTGTTGAATCAATTTGACGGGCTGCGCGGGCTACTGGATGCGGACCTGGCAACATTCAGTTCGAATTTGGGCCTGGGCTCGGCGAAATTCGCCCAGTTACAGGCCGTAATGGAAATGTCGCGCCGCCACATGGCCGAGTCCCTGAAGCGTGATTCCGCACTGGAAAGCCCGGCACAGGTGCGCAACTACCTCAAGGCTCGATTGCGCCATGAACCCCACGAAGTCTTCGGCTGCCTGTTTCTGGACAACAAGCATCGGGTGCTGTGCTTTGAGGTGCTGTTTCACGGCTCGATCAACACCGCCCACGTGCATCCACGGCAAGTGGTCAAGCGGGCCATGGTGCACAACGCCGCCAGCCTGATCCTGTGCCACAACCACCCCTCCGGCATCACCGACGCCAGCCAGGCCGACATCGAACTGACCAAGCGCCTCAAGGACGCGCTGTGGCTGATCGACGTGAAGGTGCTCGACCACGTGATCATCGGCGACGGTGATCCGTTGTCGATGGTGGAGTGCGGGCTGATGTAACAACCGCTCCAACGGAACGCCTTGATGCCCGTAGGACCGGCTTTAGCCGGGAGGGCGGAAGGTCTGCGAATGTACCGGCCCCCTCCCGGCTAAAGCCGGTCCTACGCAGACTGTGTGAGTATCAGGACGGTATCTACAGCGGCGTCGCTTACTTCACCTGCACCTTGAAGAAATCCTGGCGACCAAACGGGCTGACCTGATAACCCGTCACGCTCTTGCGGGTCAGCGCGGCGGCGGTTGGGTGGGCCAGTGGCAACCACAAGGCTTGCTGCTGGATCTGCTCCTGCGCCTGGTGATACAGCGTGCTGCGGGCCGCCTGATCGCTGGTGGCCTTGCCGTCGCTGATCAGCTTGTCCAGCTTCGCGTCGCAATAACGGGCGAAGTTGGTGCCTGATTTGACGGCGGCGCAGGAAAACTGCGGCGTCAGGAAGTTATCCGGATCGCCGTTATCGCCCGCCCAGCCCATGAACAACAGGTCATGCTCGCCCGCTTTGGCGCGGCGGATCAGCTCGCCCCATTCGATCACCTTGATCTCGGCGCTGATGCCAACCTTGGCCAGATCCGCCTGGAGCAATTGCGCCCCAAGGCTCGGATTCGGGTTGAGCAAGCTACCGGAAGGCCGCGTCCAGATCGTGGTTTTGAAGCCGTCTTTCACGCCCGCTTTGGCCAACAGCTCCTTGGCCTTGGCGATGTCCAGCTTGTAGCCGGGCAAATCTTTGGCGTAGCCCCAGGTATTGGGCGGATACGGCCCGTTGGCGGCTTCGGCTGTACCTTCGAACACGGCCTTGAGATAGGTCGGCTTGTCGAAGGCCAGATTGATCGCCTGACGCACTTCAGCCTTGTCGAACGGCGGATGCTGGCTGTTGATCGCCAGGAAGGCAGTCATGAACGCCTCGGTCTTTTCGACTTTCAGCGCAGGATCTTTCGCGGCTTCCTGAATATCCAGAGGCTTGGGCGACAAAGTGATCTGGCATTCATTCTGGCGAATGCGCTGCAAACGCACGTTGGCGTCCGGCGTGATGGCGTAGACCAACGCGTCGACGCCAGGCTTGCCCGCGAAATAGTCGGCGTTGGCTTCGTAACGGACCACCGCGTCCTTCTGGAAGCGCTTGAACACAAACGGCCCGGTGCCAATCGGCTGGTTGTTGAGCTTCTCTGGCGTACCGGCCTTGAGCAACTGCGCGGTGTATTCAGCCGAATAGATCGAGGCGAAGCCCATGCTCAAGGTGGCCAGGAAAGTAGAGTCCGCATGATCAAGGGTAAACCGCACGGTCAGCGGGTCCGGGGCGTCGATTTTCTTGATCAGCGCCGGGAGTTGCATGGACTGGGCGTGAGGGAAGCCGCTCTGGGCGACCTTGTGCCATGGATTCTGCGGATCAAGCATGCGCTGGAAGCTGAACACGACGTCATCGGCGTTCAATTCGCGGGTCGGGGTGAAGTAATCGGTGTGATGAAATTTCACCCCCGAACGCAACTTGAAATCGTAGGTCAGGCCGTCCGCAGAAACCGTCCAGCTCTGCGCCAGGCTTGGCACCAGCTTGCCGCTCTTGGCGTCGAAATCCACCAGACGGTTCATCAGCACGTCGGCCGAGGCGTTGGTGGTCGTCAGCGAGTTGTACTGCACGACGTCGAAACCTTCGGGGCTGGCTTCGGTGCAAACGCTCAACGTCGTCGCGGCCTGAGCCAGCAGCGGGGCGAATAAAGGAGCGAGCAAAAACGGTATCGCAGCAAGACGCATGGCTATATTCCTGTCAGAAAAGGGCCCCATCTGCAGGCGCAGTCTGGTGAGGTAGTTACCCTAGACCATGCATCGGCCCAGAACAATCGCTCTAACACGACGGGCGGTAGATTTGCTATCGTCCCGCACTGGCGCGCCATCGCAGGCTGCACGGCCTGCGATATGCACAGGCAAAGCGCATTGCCTGTTGTTGCATGCCAGCCTTTCTGGTATAAAGCAGCGCTCTTTTCTAGGGGCCCGGTTCCTTCACTGTAGGTGTAGCCGGTAAGACCCTTAAAGAAACGCGGCGCCTGGCGCCAAATGACTGAGAGATTAAGCGGCCAACC
>Ga0247730_1000515_pt1 | contig 28006 bp, 31 predicted proteins | sample UWRJL073202C2_FD_180959 | JGI IMG/M metagenome (GOLD analysis project Ga0247730, IMG submission 180959) | Plant litter microbial communities from Arlington Agricultural Research Station in Wisconsin, United States - UWRJ-L073-202C-2 | ecosystem: Environmental > Terrestrial > Plant litter >... | reverse complement strand
CATGGTTTCCAGCGCACCCGAAGCGGAGCGGGCGAGCGCGCCGGATTCCGGCGGCGCGTGCCGATCCTGTGTGATGATGCCGAGAGCGTTGAACGCGGCGGCCGAGCGCATCACCGCGCCCACATTATGCGGATCGGTCACCTGATCGAGAATGACGAGCGGACGGTTATCGTCCTTGCCCTGCTCCAGCAGATCGCCCAGCCAGATATCCTCCAGCGGATCCACTTCGATGACGATGCCCTGGTGCGGCGCATCCTGCGGCACCAGCCGGGCAAGATCGGTCACTTCGGCGAAGCTGGTCGGAATGGAGGGGGGGAAGCCGCCGAACGCGGTTGCCGCCTCCCGCGTCACCCAGATCTTGCGGATCGTCCGCTCCGGATTGGCAAGAGCGGCGGAAACGGCATGACGGCCCCAGAAACGGGGCTTGCCGGAAACGGATTGGGAAGGACGATGACCACGGCGCATGGCGGCCCGATTAGCGCCTGATCGCGCGAAGCGCGAGCCCAAGCCTATCAGTTGGGATTATCGGCCTCCGCGGACGGCGCCCGTTTCGCAACGAGCGATCCCGTAGCGAGCCCGATCAGGGCGCCGACGCCGATATCGCTGGGATAATGGCGGCAGCGGGGAACCTGGATCGCGCCCACGAAGATGGCGATCGCGGCGGCGCGGCCGGCATGTTCCGGATATTCGCTGGCGTAAGCGCGCGCCACCGCGACGGCGCCGGCCGTATGCCCGGAGGGGAAGGAGTTCAGCGCCGTATCGTGGCTCTCGCCCCGTTCCATGCGATAGTCTCCGCCGTCCACCGGCACGTGCGGGCGGGTGCGATCGACGCGATGCTTGACGAAGCCCTTCGCCTTCGTCGCCAGCCACTCCGCCGCGAGCATCCGCAACCCGGTACGGGCGAGACGCCTATCGCCCCGTAAAAGACCGGCGGCCATCGTCGCCGCCGAGATGGCGTAGAGCTGCGGCTGATCGGCCAGTTCGCTCACTGTGCCCAGCGCGGAGACGAGCGGATGATCGCGCCAGGATGCGGTGCTGTGAACAGCGGCCAGATCCGCTTTCTCGATCGCTTCTGTCGTCTTTTTGGAGGGTCGCGCTTTTTTGGGTGGGGCCATGGTCGCTCAATCCCCGGCACGTACTTCAGGGTCCATGCCTGTTTGCGGCAGCGGTGGATCGGCTGGATCGAATCAGCGTGGCCGACGTGAACGCGGGTGGCTAAAGGCGTGCCGATGAGCGTGCCTTCGACACTGGTTCCCTACATCCTCACCCTCTCCTGCGAGGATCAGGTCGGGATCGTTGCCGCCGTGAGCGGGCATCTGGCGCAGGCGGGCGGCTTCATTCTCGACAGCCAGCAATATGCCGATCTGGAAACGAGACGGTTCTTCATGCGCGTGGAGTTCGCTGGCACGCACGATCGGTTTGCCGACAGGTTCGCGGAATTTCGCGCTGGCCTGGCCGCGATCGCCGAGCGGTTTGTCATGGATTGGGATCTACTTCCGGCTGCGCACAAGCCCAGGCTTCTGATCGCCGCGTCCAAGGGGAGCCATTGCCTGAACGATCTCCTGCATCGCTGGCAGACAGGCAATCTGCCGGTGGAGGTGGTTGGCGTGGTTTCGAACCATCCGGATTTGCGCGCGCTGACCGAGTGGCATGGCGTTCCTTACCATCACCTGCCTGTCACGGCGGAGACCAAGGCGGACCAGGAGGCGAAGCTTCTCGCCGTTTTCCAGGAAACAGGCGCCGATTATCTGGCGCTGGCGCGGTACATGCAGGTGCTTTCTTCCGAGCTGACGGAGCAGTTGTCCGGCCGGTGCATCAACATCCACCATAGCTTCCTGCCCAGCTTCAAGGGTGCTCGCCCCTACCGGCGCGCGCATGAAAGAGGCGTGAAGCTGATCGGCGCGACGGCGCACTTCGTCACCAGCGATCTGGATGAAGGGCCGATCATCGAACAGGATGTCGAGCGGGTCGACCATCGGGCCACGGAAGAGGATCTCGTGCGGATCGGCCGGGACATCGAGGCGCGGGTGCTGGCGCGCGCGGTTCGCTGGACGGCGGAGCGGCGGGTGTTCCTGAATGGTGTCCGGGCCATCGTGTTTCGCTGATGGTCGGCAATTCATCGATCGGGCGCTGGCCGGCCGTTCTGGCATAAATACGAGGTCCGTACTCACGCCAACGGCTAACGACCCGCCCCGAAGGGCATGTTCCGGATCGTCGCCGAGAAAACAGCCGCTTGGGCCATGGTGGACAGGGCTGGATTCGAACCAGCGTACGCTTGCACGGGCAGATTTACAGTCTGCTGCCTTTAACCACTCGGCCACCTGTCCAGAGGCGTCCCGCAAAGGAGGCGGCTCATTGGCGAAGCCGGTGCGGGCCGTCAACCCCGCTGTCGCGCCGCGTGAGAAAGTCAGCTCGAAAACGCGAAGGTCCGTTGACGCGGGCGCGTCCACGATGGCAGGGAAGCCGCGGCGTGCGGGTATAGCTCAATGGTAGAGCGGTAGCCTTCCAAGCTTCATACGCGGGTTCGATTCCCGCTACCCGCTCCACACCCTTCCTAGAAGCTCATGTCCTTGTAGACGCGCGAGAGATCGCCGGCCCATTCGCCTTCGTAAAGATCGAGCAGGCGCTGCGCCGGCACCTTGCCCGAGGCGACGATTTCGCGGAGCGGATCGAGGAAGCCGGTCTCGTTATCGCCGGCGGCGTTGAGGCGATTGCGCGATGCGAGCCCCGCATGGGCGATATCGAGAATGCGCTTGCCCAGTTCCTGGAAGGTGCGGCCGCGCGGACCCTGCGTGGCGAGGCCGAGGCGGGGCACCTGTTCGCGGATCCGGTTATGATCCTCGATCGTCCAGTGCTTCACCTCATCCCAGGCGGCATCCAGCGCCTGATCGTCATACAGGAGCCCGACCCAGAAGGCGGGTAGCGCGCAGATCTTGTTCCAGGGGCCGCCATCGGCGCCGCGCATTTCCAGAAAGCTCTTGAGGCGGACTTCGGGGAAGGCGGTGGAGAGATGGTCCACCCAATCGGCGATGCGCGGCTTCTCGCCGGGGAGAACGGAGAGATTGCCGTGGAGGAAATCGCGGAAGTTCAGGCCGGACGCATCGACATAGCCGCCGTCGCGGAAGGCGAAGTACATCGGCACGTCCAGCATGTAATCGGCATAACGTTCGTAGCCGAAGCCATCTTCGAACACGAAGGGCAGCATGCCGGTGCGGTGCGGATCGGTGTCCGTCCAGATGTGGCTGCGGTAGCTGAGGAAGCCGTTCGGCTTGCCTTCGGTGAAGGGCGAATTGGCGAAGAGCGCGGTGGCGAGCGGCTGGAGCGCGAGGCTGACGCGGAACTTCTTCACCATGTCCGCCTCGCTCGCATAATCGAGGTTGGTCTGGATGGTGCAGGTGCGCAGCATCATATCCAGTCCGAGCGAGCCCACGCGGGGCATGTGCCGGAGCATGATCTCGTACCGGCCCTTGGGCATGATCGGGAGTTCGGCGCGGGTCTTGTCCGGCCAGAAACCGAGGCCCAGGAAACCGATGCCCAGCTTGTCGCCAATCTCCTTCACCTGCGCGAGATGGCGGCCGGTCTCGGCGCATGTCTCGTGCAGATTATCCAGCGGCGCGCCGGACAGCTCGAATTGGCCGGCAGGCTCCAGACTGATCGCTCCGTCCGATCCCGAAAGAGCGATAATCTTGTCGCCTTCGTAGACCGGCTCCCAGCCGAACTTGGTCATGCCGATCAGGAGGGCGTGGATGCCGCCCTTTTCCTCGTAGGAGGGCGCGCGGTAGCTGCCGTCATTCCAATAGACGAACTTTTCGTGTTCGGTGCCGATCCGCCAGCGTTCCTTCGGCTTCTCGCCCTTGGCAAAGACGCCGATCAGATCGTCGCGCCCTTCGATGAGAGGGTCGGGGCCAGTGTCGGCGGAGCGCGTCGTCATGGCGCGCGCGATAGCCGGGCGCGAGGTGTTTCGCCAGCGCGATCAGCGCCAATCGCCGAAGCGCGACATCCACGCCGCCAGCGCCGCCGCCGCCGCCGTTTCGGCGCGGAGGATGCGGGGGCCGAGGGAGATGGGGACCGCCTGCGGCAGCGCGCGGATCGCGGCGCGTTCGTCGTCGGTAAAGCCGCCCTCGGGGCCAATCAAGATCGCGGCTGGGCCGCCTTCGATACTCGAGACCGGCCGGCCGCCGGCTTCATCGGCGAACAGGAGCGTACGGTCCGCCGGCCAATCGGCCAGCACCGCCGCGAGCTTTCTCTGATCGGTGAGTTCGGGAAGCGCGGTGCGATCACACTGCTCGGCCGCCTCGATCATGTGCGCGCGCAACCGCTCCGGATTGGGCTTGGCGACGATGGTGCGGTGGGTGACGACGGGCTGGAGGCGGGCGACGCCAAGCTCGGTCGCCTTCTCCACCAGATAGTGAAGGCGGTCCTTTTTCAGCGGAGCGAAGAGCAGCCAGATGTCCGGCACTGCCTCCTGCTCGCGCAGTTTGCCGGTCAGGCGTAGCGTGATGCTGCGCCTGGCAGGATCGGCGACCTCGGCGAGCCATTCGCCGGTGATATCGTCGAACAGGCGGACGGGATCGCCGCTCTTCAGCCGCATGACATTGGCGAGGTAATTGGCCTGCGGGCCATCCAGCGTCAGCATCTGCCCTTGGGCGAGCGGCTCCTCCACGAAGAGGCGGGGTGTGCTGGCAGGCGGCCAGGCGGGGGTGGCGGGCATGGGGCTCCGGGGCACTTGCGTGATTGCATCGAACGGCGATCCGCGCGACGAACATCCGCATGGAAAAGGCCACTCGCAACGTAGCGCTGCTGATCGATGCCGACAACGCATCGGCGGCGACCATCGACCCGGTCCTGACCGTTCTGGCCGAACTCGGAACGGTCAATGTGCGGCGCGTCTATGGCAATTGGTCCAAGCCCGCGCTGAAGGGCTGGCGCGACATGTCGATCCGCCACGGGATCGAGCCGCAGCAGCAGTTCGATCTGACCAAGGGCAAGAACGCCACCGACATGAAGATGACGATCGACGCTATGGACCTGCTGGCGCGGGGCCGCGTCGAGGGATTCGGCATCATGTCGTCCGATAGCGATTTCATGCCGCTGGCGATGCGGATCCGGCAGGATGGCATTCCGGTCTATGGCTTCGGCACGTCGCGCACCCCGGAAGGATTCCGGCAGGCATGCACACGCTTCATCGACGTGGGTGCGCTGGTGGGTAGGATCGAGGAGCCGGACGGCGGCGACGTGATTGCGCCGAAAACGACCACGACGATCAAGGACACCCTGCCACCCGCGATCGGCAGCCGGGCGGCGGCAGCGAAGCCACGCAAGCAGCAGGTGAGCGACGATGTGGTGAAGCTGCTGAGCGACGCGTTCGATGCGGTGAAGCATGACAAGCAGGGCTTCGCCAGCCTCTCCGCGCTGGGGCAGCATGCCGGCAATCGATCCAGCTTCGATACGCGCAATTACGGATATAGCCGCCTTTCGGATCTGGTGGAGGACATGCCGAGCTTTCAGGTGGAACGGCGTGATGCCGGCGTGTTCGTGAAGCTGCTGCGCTGATCCGATGAGCGACGCGATCGTCCCCGATAGCGAGCATGGCGGCGGCATAGCGCGGCTGCCGGCGATGCTGCGCGATCTTGTCCAATTGGCGCGGCTGGATCGGCCGATCGGCGCGTGGCTGCTATTCTGGCCGGGCGCCTGGGCGATCGCGCTGGCGGGGCAGGCGGTGGCGCGGTGGGATCTGCTGCTGTGGTTCGCGCTGGGCGCGGTGGCGATGCGCGGTGCGGGCTGCGTGTATAACGATATCGTCGATCGCGATCTCGACAAGCGGGTGGCGCGGACGGCGGCACGCCCGCTCGCCAGCGGACGATTGCCGATGAAACTGGCATGGGGCTGGCTGGTGGCGCTGTCGCTGGTAGGGCTCGTCGTGCTGCTGCAATTGGAGCGGACGGCGCAGATCGTGGCGCTGGCGAGCCTTGCGCCGGTGGCGGCCTATCCCTTCATGAAGCGCATCACCTGGTGGCCGCAGGCGTGGTTGGGGATCGTGTTCTCTTGGGCGGCTTTGGTCGCCTGGCCGGCAGCGACCGGCGCGCTCGCGGCGCCGATGGCATGGCTCTACGCCGGATCGATCGCGTGGGTGATTGGGTACGACACGATCTACGCGCTTCAGGATATCGAGGATGACGCGCTGGCGGGCGTGAAGAGTTCGGCGCGCGCACTGGGCGCCCATGCGCGCGGCGGGGTGGCGGGCTTTTACGGCGCGGCCCTGGTCCTGTGGGGGGTGGCACTGTGGCAGGTCCGGCCGGAGCTGCTGGCATTGGCGGGGCTGCTGCCGATCGCGGCGCATCTTGGCTGGCAGGTGATCGGGCTCAGGCGTAAGGATCCGGAGGATGCGCTGGCGCGCTTTCGATCGAACCGCTTTGCGGGCTTGCTGATGTTCCTCGCGTGCCTCGTCGTGGGGACGGCTTCCATCTGAACCATCCTTGCCGTTTGCCTTGAGCCTGTCGAAGATTATTTCGACAGGCTCACACGAACGGGATGGGCGTGCGATCAGGCGGCGAGCGCCGGGATCAAGCCGAGTGCGTGTTCGATGGCGGCGGCGCGCTGCTCCGGGCCGCGCGCGAGGCCGTCGGCGGCGACGAATTCTGGCGTGATGCCGATGAAGCCGAATACGCCGCGCAGATAGGTTTCCAGATGTTCGAGGCTCTCGGCCGGCGTGCCGGGGCCATAATGGCCGCCGCGCGACACGGCGATGATGACGCGCTTGCCCGTGGCCAGACCCTTGGGGCCGGTCTCATCGTAGGCGAAGGTTTCGCCGACCACGAGGATGCGATCAATCCAGGCCTTGAGCTGGCTGGCGATTGTAAAGTTGTACATCGGTGCGCCGATCACCACGATATCGGCGGCCTGGAATTGCTGAAGATCGGCAAGCGCGTCGGGGTTGGCGGCGGGCAAGGTTGCAAGGGTGAGGTGCGGGACGGGGTCCGCCGCCAGATCGCGATAGGCGAATTCGGCGGAGGGATGAGCGGCGCGCAGGGCATCCGCGATGGCGGCGGATATCTGGCGGCTGACCGAGGCTTCGCCGAGAATGCTTGAATCGATGTGGAGCAGTTTCATTTTGCCATGTCCCGGTATAAATAAGTGACCGAGGATCGATATGTTACTGGCCCGATGGTCCACAAGGAGGCACAATTTTGTCACTCGCGCACATGGATGTGCCCTCCCAGGAGGAGGCACCGTCGTCGCATGCGAGCAACCATTCCGCCTGTGGGCGGGTCGCGCCCGTTCTGCAGCGGATCGGCGATAAATGGAGCATCCTGATCGTGATGATATTGGGGGATGGGCCGCGCCGGTTCAACGAACTGAAGCGCCAGATCGACGGGATTTCGCAGCGCATGTTGACGCTGTCGCTGCGCGGCCTGGAGCGTGATGGGCTGGTGACGCGCACCGTGACGCCCAGCATTCCGCCGCGCGTGGATTATACCCTGACGGACCTCGGCCAATCGCTGCGGGCCCCAATGCAGGCGATCGGCAGATGGGCGGACGTGCATTACGACACGATCCAGGCGGCGCGTGAGACATTCGATCGGCGCAATGAAACGGACTGACGCTTTCGTTCGGACGCGGACGTGCTTAAGGGCTGACGCATGACATCCGCCACCGAAGATCGCGTCGCCGCCCTTGTCGAGGCCGCCCAGCGTGCCGGCGCCGACGCCGCCGATGCCGTTTATTATCGCAGCGAGAGCACGCAGGTGCAGGTGCGGCTCGGCACGCTGGAAGACGTGCAGCGATCCGACGGCGAGGAGATCGGCCTGCGCGTGTTCGTGGGGCAGCGTTCGGCGAGCGTCTCCTCCTCCAGCCTGACAAAGGACGATCTGTCCGCTCTGGTGGAGCGGGCGGTGGCGATGGCGCGCGAGGCGCCGGAAGATCCCTATGCCGGGCTGGCGCCGGCCGAACTGCTGCTGAAGGGCGAGGCGCCTAAAATCGATGGCGACGACGGCGCGGACCCCGCCCCCGATGCGCTGCGCGCGCTGGCGCTGGCGGCGGAGGATGCGGCGCGCGGCATCGGCGGCGTTACCAACAGCGAGGGCGCTGGCGCCAGCGCCGGGCGCACGGCGATGGCGCTGGCGACGAGCGAGGGCTTTCTGGGGAGCTTCTCGTCGAGTGGCTATGGCCTGTCGGCCAGCGTGATCGCGGGCGAAGGCTCCGGCATGCAGCGCGACTACGGCTATCATTCGACCCGCCATTTCGCCGATCTGGAGGCGCCCGAGGAGATTGGGCGGCGCGCGGGCGAACGGGCAGTAGCGCGGCTCAATCCCGGCAAATTGCCGTCCGGCCCGATGCCGGTCGTGTTCGATCCGCGCGTCGGCACCAGTCTGATCGGGCATCTGGCAGGCGCGGTGACGGGCGCGGCAATCGCGCGCAAGACCAGCTTCCTACTCGGCAAGCTGAACGAGCAGGTGTTCGCCAGGGGCATCACGATCCGGGACGATCCGCATCGGTTGCGCGGGCTGCGCAGCCGCGCCTTCGATGGCGAGGGTCTGCCGACCGGCGCCATCGACCTGATCGATGATGGCGTGCTGACGACGTGGTTGCTCGACAGCGCTTCGGCGCGTCAGCTGGGGCTCACCCCGACCGGCCATGCGACGCGCGGCGGTTCGGGCGCGCCGGGCGCGGGCACCAGCAACCTGTATCTGAAAAAGGGCGCGCTGTCCGTCGACGAGCTGATCGGCGACATCAAGCTCGGCCTGTTCGTGACCGAGTTGATCGGCCAGGGCGTGAACATGGTGACAGGCGATTACAGCCGGGGTGCATCCGGCTTCGCGATCCGCGACGGCAAGCTGGCCGAGCCGGTTGCCGAAGTGACGGCGGCGGGCAGCCTTGCCGAGATGTTCCTGCATCTGACCGCGGCGGACGACCTCGTCTTCCGCCGCGCGCACGATGTGCCGACGCTGCGCATCGACGGGATGACCGTTGCCGGCGCCTGACCCGGATCTGATCGCCGCGATCGCAGAGGCGGCGCGGCTTGCCGGCGCGCTCGCGGCCAAGCGCTCAAGCGAGACATATGCACGCTGGGAGAAGGTGCCCGGCCACCCCGTCTGCGACATTGATCTGGAGGTGGATGCGCTCCTGCTCGCGTCGCTGAAGGCGATCGATCCGGAGGCGGCGTGGCTGTCCGAAGAGACGGCCGACAATGCCGACCGGCTTGCGGCGGACCGCGTGTGGGTGGTGGATCCGATCGATGGGACGCGGGATTATCTGCGTGGGCGACCCGGCTGGGCGGTGTCGGTAGCTCTGGTGGACGGCGGCGTGCCGATCGTGGGCGTCCTGGAGGCGCCGGCGCGGGGTGAAACCTGGATCGCGGCGGCGGGCGCCGGCGCGACGCTCAACGGTGCGCCGCTGAAGGCGGGCGGGCGTGCCGCGTTGCCGGGCGCGCGGGTGCCGGCGGATACGCTGCCGAAGGTGGATGCCGATCTGCTCTCCGTCCCGCGCCCCAATTCCATCGCGCTGCGAATCGCGATGGTGGCGAGCGACGATGCCGATCTGTGCGCGAGCCTGCGATGGGGCAGCGAATGGGATATCGCGGCAGCGGCACTGATCGCGGAGGAAGCGGGCGCGACGGTGAGCGATCCGCTCGGGCGGCCGATCCGCTTCAACAAACCGGTGCCGGAAGTGTTCGGGATACTGGCCAGCGGCGCCGCGCTGCATGATGCGGCATTGGCGCGGCTTGCGGAGCGCGCACAGGCGGCTGCGGTTCGATCATAGTGGCGGGGCCGAGGATTGGTCCGCGCGGCGATACGCTGCGCATCGCGCTCATCCACGCCGTCTATGCGGCGGGCTGGGCCCTCGTTTCGATCGCCGCGACCCGGGATGTTTCGGTCCGGCCGGCCGTCTCGATCCTGATTCTGGCGGTGGTGCTGGCAATCTTCGCGGCGCGCAAGCTGCGCAGGCGGCTGGCTGCCGTCGATCCGCTGGATCCGGTCACGGCCCGCTGGGTGCGGCGCGTAAACATCGTCACCGCCGGCGCGGCCTTGCTGTACGGCTGGGCGCTAAGCGGGACGGGACAGGAGGTGCGCGCGATCGCCGCCGTGCTGGTGGTGCTGGGCGCGCATTTCGTGCCGATGTCGTGGCTGCTGCGGCGGTGTTCGCTGCTGGTGATGGGCGTTGCGCTGATGGTGATCGGTCTGTTCGTGTGGTTCGCGCCGGCCGCAGCGGCGACGGGCGCTTTCTTCGCGGCTCTGGTCTTTGCCGGGAATTCGGTGCGGCTGTTGCTACGCTGATTGCGGCGTAATCTTGGGCACCCGCATGGCCGGCAGATCGATGGCCGGGCAGCGGTTCATCACCACCTTCAGGCCAGCCGCTTCGGCGCGGGCGGCGGCTGCTTCGTTGATCACGCCGATCTGCATCCATACGGATTTCGCGCCGGCGGCGATGGCCTGATCGACGGCTTCGCCCGCCGCATCGGGGCGGCGGAAGATGTCCACCATGTCGATCGGCTCACCGATCTGGGCGAGATCGCGCCAGACATATTCGCCGTGAATGCGCTCGCCGGTGATCTGCGGATTCACCGGCAGGACGCGATAGCCCCAATCCTGAAGCACGCGCATCACGCCGTAGCTCGGGCGATCGGGGCGATCCGATGCGCCGATCACCGCGATCGTGCGGGTTTCGGCGAGAAGCTGGGCGATTTCGGCTCCGGATGTGAGCGGCATGGGCTGTCCTTCGTCGGCGTTCCTGCGAGTCAGAACACCGGCGAGGGCGAAGGGTTCAGCCAGGCATCCAGCTTGGCGGCGATGGCGTGGAAGGGCTGGGCCTCCGCACCGTCACCCGCCGCCGGCGGGGTGCCCGCATCGGAGGCGCTGCGAATCGCGCGGGTGAGGGGGATGCTGCCGAGGAAGGGTAGGCCGAGATCCTTCGCTTCCCGTTCCGCACCGCCCCGGCCGAACGGATCGGATATTTCGCCGCAATGGGGGCAGGCATAGCCGGACATATTCTCGATCAGGCCAATGATCGGAATATCGGCCTTGAAGAACAGATCGATCGCGCGAGTGGCATCGATCAGGGCCAGATCCTGCGGGGTGGAAACGATGATCGCGCCGACGGGGCGGTGCTTCTGGATCATGGTCAGCTGCACATCGCCGGTGCCGGGGGGCAGATCGAGAATCAGCAGTTCGGTATCGCCCCAATGGGCATCGACGAGCTGACCTAGCGCGCCGGCCGCCATCGGGCCGCGCCACGCAATCGCCTTGCCGGGCTCGATCAGCTGGCCCATCGACAGGATCGGCACGCCCCAGCGGGTGGGGACGGGGAACATGATCTTGTCCTTGGCGTCCGGCCGATCGTGCGCGTCGAACAGGCGGGGCTGGGACGGGCCATAAATGTCTGCATCGACCAGCCCCACCTTGCGCCCCATCCGGGCGAGCGCGACGGCGAGATTGGCGGCGACGGTGGATTTGCCGACGCCGCCCTTGCCGCTGGCGATGGCGACGATGCGGCGCGCGGGCTTTTCGGCGGTGAGCAGCACGCGCGCTTCCGACACGCCGGGTACGGTGAGCAAAGAGGCGCGGACGGCTGCCTCCAGCGCCTTGCGATCGACCAGCGCGAGGCCGGCGACGTCGACGATCACGTCGGCACGAGAGCCTTCCAGGCGGGCGGCCGACGCGCGGCCGGACGCCGCCAGACCCTGGCCTGTGGCGGGATCCGGCACGGTATCGAGGGCGGCGAGAAGGGGGTCGCGATCGCTCATCCACGCCGGTTAGGGCCATTCGCCGCCCCAAGCACTGTTTTTCCGCGAGGGCGACACCTATAAAGCCCTTATGGATGCAAGCGGTCAGGCCGGCGAAACCGGTGCGGTGTTGAACGAGGGTGGCCCTTGGGGCGGCGGTTCCGGCGGAGACGGCGGGAGCGGCGGCGGCGCGACCGGCCCGAAAAACCCGTGGGGCGGGGCGGGCAAGGCACCGTCCGGCCGGCCCGGGCCTTCGGCTCTGGACGCGCTGGTGCGGCGCGGTCGCGCGCGCTTCGGCGGTGGTGGCGGAGGCGGTGTCGGCGGATTGCCGCAACTCCCCGGCGGATCCGTCTGGGCATGGGGCGTAGCGGGTCTGCTCCTGCTCTGGATCGCCCTGACGAGTGCGCATACCATCGGCCCGCAGCAGCGCGGCGTGATTACGCGCTTCGGCAAATATGTGGGGATGTTGCAGCCGGGGCTGGGCTTCTCGCTGCCCGCGCCGATCGATATCGTCAGCAAGATCGATGTCGACAATATCCATGTCGTGGACATCGAAAGCGGCGCGGACGGCGCCAACGGCCAGAATCTGATGCTGACCGGCGACGAGAATATGATCGACCTGGCGTATTCGGTGCGCTGGAATATTCGCGATCCCGAGCTGTACATGTTCGAGCTGGCCGATCCCGATGGCACGATTCGCGAAGTGGCCGAGAGCGCGATGCGTGAGCAGATTTCGAGCGTGACGCTGAACGCCGCGATCGGCCCGCAGCGCGCGATCATCGAGCAGCGCGTGGCGCAGCGGATGCAGGAATTGCTGGACGAGTATCGCGCCGGCGTTGCCGTGCAGGGCGTGGCGATCAAGCAGGCCGATCCGCCGAGCGAAGTGATGGACGCGTTCAAATCCGTCTCCGCCGCGCAGCAGCAGGCGCAATCCTACCTCAATCAGGCGCGGGCCTATGCGATGCAGGTGACGGCGAAGGCTTCGGGCGAATCGATCGCGTTCGATCAGACCTATGCCCAGTACAAGCTGGCGCCCGAAGTGACGCGCCGACGCATGTATTACGAGACGATGGAGAAGGTGCTGGCCAAGACCGACAAGACCGTATTGGAGGCGGGCGGCGTGACCCCCTATCTGCCGATCGTGCCCAAGGCGGCGGCCAAGTGAACCCGGTAGACGCCATTCGCCGCAGCCCGATCTTCTGGGGCGGGCTGCTCTTCGTGGTGCTGGGCTTCCTGTTCAGCATCTTCATCGTCGTGCCGGAAACCAAGCAGGCGCTGATCCTGCGATTCGGCCTGCCCAAGCGTATCGCCAACGGATACGACCAGAAGGAAGAATTCGGGCGGACGGGCGCGGGCGTGGTCGCGCGCATCCCGTTCATGGAATCGGTCGTCTGGGTCGATAAGCGCGTGCTGGATTTCGACATGCAGCGGCAGGCGGTGCTCTCTACCGATCAGCTGCGGCTGGAGGTGGACGCCTTCGCGCGTTACCGGATCGTGGATCCGGTGCGGATGTTCGTCTCGGCCGGTAACGAACGGCGCGTGGGCGAGGCCTTGAAACCGATTCTCGGCTCGGCCCTGCGCAACGAACTGGGCAAGCGGCCCTTCAAGGATCTGCTCAGCCCCGAGCGCGGCGAAATGATGGAAGACATCAAGACCGCCGTCGCCCGCGTAGCCAAGCAATATGGCGCGGAAATCGTGGACGTGCGGATCAAGCGTGCCGATCTGCCCGGTGGCGCACCGCTGGAAAGCGCGTTCAATCGGATGCGGACCGCGCGCCAACAGGAGGCCAAGTCGATCGAGGCCGAGGCGCGGCGCGAGGCGCAGATCATCATGGGCCAGGCCGATGCGAATGCCGCCAAGGTCTATGCCGAGGCGTTCGGCAAAGACCCGAACTTCTACGATTTCTACCGGGCGATGCAGAGCTACCGGACGACCTTCGGTACCGATGACGATCAGCCGCGGGGCAGCAGCCAGATCATCCTGTCTCCGGACAGCGAGTATCTGCGGCAGTTCCGGGGCGGGAAGCAGTAGTAGCCCGCGCGTCTTGCTAGCGTAGGCTGGCATCCATGTCTTTTATCAGCAGCGTTGCGCTTGACGATGAGACATGGACCCCAGCCTGCGCTGGGGTGACGGCTGAGGGTGGCGCGGACCCTTCCTCGTTCAAAATACGTTCAGGGCGAGAGCAACAGAGCGAATAGGCTGCCCGACGCTCCGGACCAACGGCCGGGCGGATTTTTTCCCAGGAGGATTGCCCAAGTGCGATACGCCTACGCCATCACTGCCGCCATGCTTCTCGGCGGTGCGGCTGCCACCGTGACCTTGCAGCAGCCTGCCGGCGCGCAGGTCGCGCAAAATGCGCCTTCGGAAATGGCGGCCGTAGCCCCGCGCGGCGCGCCGATGAGCTTCGCCGATCTGGCGGCCAAATTGCAGCCGGCGGTGGTCAACATTTCCACCACGCAGAAGGTGCAGTTGCGTCAACAGCAGCAGAACCCGTTCGCGGGTACGCCATTCGACGAATTCTTCCGTCGCTTCGGCGGGCAGGGCGGTGGCCAGGGCGGCGGTGGTGCGACTCCGCAGACGCGCGAGGCCGTGTCGCTGGGATCGGGCTTCATCATCTCGGCCGACGGCTACATCGTGACGAACAATCACGTCGTATCGGGCGTGCCGACCGAGCAGGGCAAGGTGACGGTTTCGTCCATCAAGGTGACGATGACGGACCGCAAGGAATATACGGCGCGGATCGTGGCAAAGGATGCCGTATCCGATCTGGCGGTGCTGAAGATCGAGGCCAAGGGGCTGCCGTTCGTTCAGTTCGGCGATTCCACCAAGGCGCGCGTCGGCGATTGGGTGGTCGCCATCGGCAATCCGTTCGCGCTGGGCGGCACGGTGACGGCGGGCATCGTCTCGGCGATCCACCGCAGCATCGGCAGCGGGCCGTATGATCGCTACATCCAGACGGATGCCGCCATCAACCAGGGCAATTCCGGCGGCCCGATGTTCGATCTCAACGGCAATGTGATCGGCATCAACACCGCCATCTATTCGCCGACCGGCGGCAATGTCGGCATCGGCTTCGCCATCCCGGCGGAGCAGGCCAAGCCGGTCATCCAGCAGCTGATGAAGGGCGAAGCGCCGAAGCGCGGCTATCTGGGCGTCGGCATTCAGCCGATGACCGACGATATCGCGGCGGGCCTTGGCTTGCCGAAGAATGTGGGTGAGATCGTCGCCCGCGTCGAGCCCGGCCAGCCTGCTGCCCGTGCCGGAATCCAGCAGGGTGACGTGATCGTAAAGGTCAACGGCACGGAAGTGACGCCGGACAACACCTTGTCGTTCCTCGTCGCCGGGCTGCCGATCGGCAGCCGTGTGCCGATCGAGTATATCCGCAGCGGCAAGCGCGGCACGACGACGGCGATCGTCAGCCAGCGTCCGCCCGAGGATCAGCTCGCCAGTGCGGAGGGCAGCGACGACGATGACGGCCCGATGGGCAATGGCCAGGAAACACCATCGATCAAGAACGCGCTCGGCGTGACCTTGCAGACGATGACCCCCGGCATTGCCCGTCAGATCGGCGTTCCTGAAAATACACCGGGTGTCGTCATCACGTCGGTGGATCCATCCAGCGATGCGGGCACCAAGGGGCTGCAGGCCAAGGACATCATTGTCGCGGTCGGCCAACGGCGCGTGACGAGCGTGGCGGAGGCCGCTGCGGCGGTGGATGCCGCGCAAAAGGCAGGGCTGAAGACGGTCCTGCTGCTCATCCAGCGTGGCAACGGCCCGGCGCGCTATTTGGGCGTGGATCTGGCCGGAAAGTAAGCCCGCTACCTCTCCGTCGTTCGATGGCAGCCTGGCTCCCGTGAGGATGACGGAGAGGGAGGTTGCCAATATCCCGCGAAGCGGACGCGCGTGCGCTCGACTTGGCCGAAGCGCGGGCTAAAGTCGCGGGGGCAGGGAGAGTGTGATGGCCGATCAGACCGGGCTTTTCGTAGGCGCGACGGCCGATGGCCAGCGTCAGACGCTGGAACTGAAGCGCGCCAATCGTCACGGATTGATCGCGGGCGCGACTGGCACCGGCAAGACCATCACGCTGCAAGGCATTGCCGAGGGCTTTTCCAAGGCCGGCGTGCCGGTGTTCGTAGCCGACGTGAAAGGCGATCTGGCGGGGCTGGCAATGCCCGGATCGCCGCTGGCGAAAACGCATGATGCGTTCGCGGCGCGAGCCGCCGAGATCGGGATGACCGATTGGGCCTATGCTGAAAATCCGGTGATCTTCTGGGATCTGTTCGGGAAGGCCGGGCACCCTGTCCGCACGACTATTTCCGAGATGGGGCCGCTGCTGCTGGCGCGGCTGATGAACCTCAACGAGGTGCAGGAGGGCGTCCTCTCCCTCGTCTTCAAGGTAGCGGACGAACAAGGGCTCCTGCTGCTGGATCTGCCTGACTTGCAGGCTTTGCTGACATGGACGGCCGAAAATGCGGCGGATCTTTCCGCCCGCTACGGCAATGTCACCCGGGCGACCGTGGGCACGATCCAGCGGCAATTGCTGCAACTGGAGGCGCAGGGCGGCGACGGTTTCTTCGGTGAACCTGCGCTCGACATTCACGATATGATGCGGATCGACGAAAGCGGGCGCGGCACGATCAGCGTGCTGGCCGCCGACAAGCTTATGGCCGCCCCGAAACTATATGCCACCTTCCTGCTGTGGTTGCTGTCCGAACTGTTCGAGACGTTGCCCGAGGTAGGCGATCCCGAAAAGCCGAACCTCGTCTTCTTCTTCGACGAGGCGCACCTGCTGTTCGACGATGCGGCGCCTGCACTGATCGACAAGGTGGAGCAGGTGGTGCGGCTGATCCGATCGAAGGGCGTCGGCGTCTATTTCGTCACGCAGAACCCGATCGACGTTCCGGACGATGTAGCGGGACAATTGGGCAACCGCGTGCAGCACAAGCTGAACGCCTTCACCCCGCGCGAGCAGAAAGCGGTGGCAGCGGCGGCGCAGACCTTCCGGGCGAGCCCCGGCGTGGATGTGGCGACGGCGATCACGGAGCTGAAGGTGGGCGAGGCGCTCGTCTCGCTGTTGCAGCCGGACGGCAGCCCCGCGCCGGTATCGCGCACATTGGTGCGGCCGCCATGTTCGCGCGCCGGCCCGCTGACGGACAAGGAGCGGGCGATCATGATCTCCACCTCTCCCGTCGCCGGCAAATATGAGACGGCCATCAATCGCGAAAGCGCGGCGGAGGTGCTGGCGGCCAAGGCCGGCGATGCGAAGGCGGCCACCGAGAAGGCGAAGGCCGATGCGGAGGCCGCGAAGGTGCAGGCCGATGCCGCCCGGGCCGCTGCGCAGCAGGCCAAGCTGGATTCGGCCGAGCAGGCGCGGCGCGACAAGGAAGCGGAGCGCGCGGCGGCGGCGCAGGCCAAGGCCGAGGAACGGGCGCGGATCGCGGCCGAGCGCGAGGCTGCAAAGCCGTCCTTGACCGACAAGATGATCCAGTCGGCGGCGCGATCGGTGGCATCGACGGTGGGCCGGCAGGTGGCGGGACAATTGGGCGGACAGTTGCTGCGCGGGCTGCTGGGTGGCTTGTTCAAGCGCTAAAAACAGGCGACGGATTTCCGCGCTGTGGACGACAGGAACCCGTCATTAACGTGTCGGTTCTAACCTGCCTGCATAAATGAGAGGATGCTCATGGAGGCTGACGAGCTCATCGGGAAAATGCGCGCACGCGTGGAGAAATGCCGCCGATTGGCGCGATCCTGCCTCGATACGCAAACAGCCGACGCGCTGAACCAGATGGCGGACGAGGGCGAGGCGGACATCAACCGTCTTCTTGCTGAGCGGGGCAAGGGCTGACGCAGGATCGGCGGGATCTTCCAACGGCCACCCGATCAGCTGTTTCGCCACGGTATCGCATCAGGGACGTGACCCGGCTCCTGACCCTGCTCCCGCATCGTCGTCCGCCAGCGGGCCAAGGCATCGTTATAATAATCGAAGATGCAGGGGCAGCAGCCCCGGCCGCAGCATTCGTAGGGCTCAGGCCGTGTCGGCGGGGCGGGAGTCTGCGCCATGCGGTGTGGCAAACCAGACGCGTGGCGCTTCGACAAGCCTTGGTCTGACGGTTGAGAGGAAAGCGGCAGCAGCCTACACTGGCCCGATGGCCACACTCCTCGATACGCCCGCCGTTCCCACTGTCAGCCTAGCCGAGGAGGCGCGAGATCCGGAGGGTTTCGCGCAGGCATTGGGCGGATCGTTCGAGCGGTACGGCTTCGCCATCGTCTCCGATCATGGCGTGTCTCCGGAGGTGATCGCGGAGGCGGACGCAAAAGCGAAGGCTTTCTTCGCGCTGCCGGACGCGATCAAGCGCCGCTATGCCGCCGCGAATAGCGGCCAGCGCGGCTACATTCCGTTCGGGATCGAGACGGCGAAGGGCGCGAAGGCGCATGACCTGAAAGAATTCTGGCATGTCGGGCGCGAATTGCCGGCAGGCGATCCGCTGCGCGCGGTTATGCCCGACAATGTCTGGCCGGAGGAGGTGGAAGGCTTTCGCCGTGCCGAACTGGCGCTGTACGATGCGCTGGAGGCGGCGGGAGCACGGCTGTTGCGGGCGATCGCGCGTTATCTGGGGCTGGCGCCCGATTTCTTCGATGCCAGGATCGACAATGGCAACAGCGTGCTGCGGCTGCTCCACTATCCGCCGATGGGCGCCGACGGGCCGAGCATCCGCGCGGGCGCGCATGAGGACATCAACACGATCACGTTGCTGCTGGGCGCCGAGGAAGCGGGGCTGGAACTGCTGGATCGGGACGGAAATTGGCTGCCCGTCCAACCCAAGCCCGGCGAGCTGGCGATCAACGTGGGCGATATGTTGCAACGGCTGACCAACAACGTGCTGCGATCGACGACGCACCGCGTGCTGAACCCGGCGCCGGACCGACGCGGCGTGGCACGCTATTCCATGCCGTTCTTCCTGCATTTCCGGCCCGATTATCTGATCGAGACGCTGCCGCAGTGCATAAGTGCGGAGCGGCCGAACCAATATCCTGTGCCGATCACGGCGCACGATTATCTTTACGAGCGGCTGCGGGAAATCAAGCTAGCATGAGGTGTTTCATGTTTGTCGCGGCGCTTATGCCGACGGCCGCCCTGGCGCAGGAAAGCAAGCCGACGCCGGTGTGCGTGAAGGCAGAGATCGTGCCGGGTTTCGAAGCGTTCGGCCGGCCCGCCGCCGGCCCGCTGGCGATCGGCATGGCGATGCCTTTGCCGCTGGAACGGGTGAATGTTGCGCCGCCGGTGCAAGGCCCGCGTCCGTTCAGGCCGGGCAGTTATACCGGTCATACGCTGCTCACCATTTCCGAGGCGGGCACGTACCGGATTGCCTTGTCGCGCGGCGCGTGGCTTTCGGTATTTCGGGCCGCAGGCGAAGCTCGATCGACCACGCACGATCATGGGCCGGCCTGTTCGGGCATCGCCAAGATCGTCAGCTTCGATCTGGAACCGGGCATCTGGCATCTGGCCGTCAGCGAGGCGAAAGGCCCCGACATGACGGTGATGGCGGTGCGAGCTAGCCCTTCTTAACCGCCGGAGGCGCCGGGAGCCGGCGGCAGGCGGGCCATTTCACCTTCGTGATTTCCGAACATTGCCCGGCCTGCGCGGTGCCGTCCGGGCCGATGAACAGCCCATAGGTCTCGCTGGATTTGGGCGTGGTGCCCGCGAGCGTCTTCTTCGGCGGCGTGACCGCGTCGCACCGGGCGACCCACATGGCAAGATTCTTGATCGGCTGCTGGAATGCGGCGCTGGTGACGCGCGGGCACCAGAGGCCGTTATCCTGAATGGCGCGCCGGATCGCGGCGTAGCGCTGGATCTCCGTCAGCGCGGCCATCTGGCGGCTGTAGCGCATCGCCGATTCGGGCGCCTGCGCCGCGAGCGGGGCGGTGAGGAGGGCGGCGGCGAGGAGGCTTGGTATGACGCGCTTCATGTCAGGCTCCTTGGATATCTCGATTCTGCCCGAACCGAACAGGTCGGCAGGGATGGTTCAGCCTCTGCCGCGATAGCCGGGCACGCCCTGATCGGGCAGCCAGAGGCCGTCGGGCGGCGTGCCCGATTGCCAGAAAACGTCGATCGGGATGCCACCGCGCGGATACCAATAGCCGCCGATCCGCAGCCAGAGCGGCTGCATTTCGGCAAACAGACGCTCACCGATGCCGACCGTGCAATCTTCGTGAAAGGCGGCGTGATTGCGGAAGGCGCCCAGGAACAGCTTGAGCGATTTGGACTCAACGATCGTCGCGGCAGGCGCGTAATCGATGACGAGATGCGCGAAATCGGGCTGCCCGGTGACCGGGCACAGCGAGGTGAATTCCGGCGCGGTAAAGCGGACGAGATACGGGCGGCCCTGCCGGGGATTGGGAACGTAATCGAGCACGGCGGCTTCCGGTGAAGATGGAAGCGCGGAGGACTGGCCGAGATGGGTGAGGCTCATGAAGCCTATGTAGGACGGTGCGGCGGATTCGTCATCGGTCTTGCGGCGGATGCTGTCTCGGCGTGACCACGCTCGTACCGATCCTCGGCGATCAGCTTTCGTTCGATATTTCTTCGCTGGACGGCGCCGACGCTGCGACGACGATCGTGCTGATGATGGAGGTGGTCGAGGAGGCGACCTACGTCGCGCATCATCGCCGGAAGATCGCCTACATCTTTTCGGCAATGCGGCACCATGCGGAGGCGCTGCGCGCACACGGCTGGCACGTCGATTACGTGGCGCTGGACGATGCCGGCAATGCGGGCAGCTTCACCGGCGAAGTTGTGCGCGCGGCAGAGCGGCACAAGGCGGAGCGGATCACCGTCACCGAAGCGGGCGAGTGGCGTGTGCAGGCGATGCTGGAAAGCTGGGAGACGATCACCGGGCTGCCGACCGAGATCCGGCGGGACAAACGCTTCCTCGCCAGCAAGGCCGCGTTCGGAAAGTGGATGGAGGGACGGACGACGCCGCGCCTGGAGCATTTCTATCGGGAGATGCGGCGCGCGAGCGGCATTCTGGTGGAAGACGGCAAGCCGACGGGCGGGCAGTGGAATTACGACAAGGACAATCGCAAGGGACTAAGCGGGAGGCCGGACGTGCATCTGCCACCGCACTTCGCGCCGGACGCGATCACGAAGGACGTACTGGCGCTGGTGGAGGCGCGGTTTGGCGATCATGTCGGCAACCTAGACAATTTCGGCTTCGCGGTGACGGCGGAGCAGGCGGCGGAGGCGGAAGCCTGGTTCCTGGACCACGCTTTGCCTTATTTCGGCGATCATCAGGACGCGATGGTGACGGGCGAGCCGATCCTTTGGCACGCGCATCTATCGCCCTACATCAATTCCGGCCTGATCGATCCGGTCGCGCTCTGCCGCAAGGTGGCGGAGCGTTACGAAAAAGGGTGGGTAGCTCTCAATTCGGCCGAGGGCTTCATCCGCCAGATCATCGGCTGGCGCGAATATGTGCGTGGCATCTACTGGTGGGCGGGGCCGGATTATGTGGACCGCAATTTCCTGGAGGCGGAGCGCGATCTGCCCGGCTGGTACTGGACGGGCGAGACGGACATGCACTGTCTTGCCCAGGCAATCGGGCAGACACTGGAACTTGCCTACGCGCACCATATCCAGCGGCTGATGGTGACGGGCAATTTCGCGATGCTGATCGGCGCGGACCCCAAGCAGGTCCATCGCTGGTATCTGGAAGTCTATGCCGACGCCTATGAGTGGGTGGAGCTGCCCAATACGCTGGGGATGAGCCAGTTCGCGGACAGGGGCCTGATGGGATCGAAACCCTATGCCTCGGGCGGCGCCTACATCAATCGCATGTCCGATTATTGCGGGCATTGCCGGTATGACGTGACGAAGCGCACCGGCGAGAATGCCTGCCCGTTCAACGCGCTCTACTGGGACTTTCTGGACCGCAATCGTAAGAAGCTGGGCAACAATAACCGGCTGGCGATGCCGTATCGCACCTGGGATAAATTCGCGGAGGACGAGCGCGTCGCGGTGCGGGCGCAGGCGGCGGACTTTCTCTCCAAACTCGACGCGGAGCCTTCCGGCTATTAGCCTTGGGCGATGAAGATCCTTTTCACGCCCGCCGATCTCGCTGCCGATAACGGGATCAAGATTCTCGATGCCACTTATTATGCGCTGGAGCCGGGCCGCGATCCGCGCGCGGACTTCGAGGCCGGCCATGTGCCGGGGGCGTTGTTCCTGGATCTGGAGCATCTGGCGGACCCCGCGAGCGCGCTGCCGAGCATGGCGCCGCCAGCCCAGCAGTTCGAGGCGCGGCTGCGGGCCTTGGGCATCGACATGGATGACCGGGTGCTGCTGTACGATCAGGCGCCGCACAAGACGGCGGCGCGCGCCTGGTGGCTGTTCCGCCTGTTCGGCTTCGATCAGGTCGCTCTGCTGGATGGTGGGCTTGGCCGGTGGAAAGCCGAAGGGCAGCCGCTTGAAACCGGCGCGGCAGAGGAGCCGGGCGGCGGCCACGCGACCGCCTGGCGCAATCCGGCGCTGGTGCGCGGGCTGGAGGAAATGGAGGCGCTTGTTGCGATCGGCGCGGCGCAGATCGTGGATGCGCGATCGCCGGCGCGGTTCAGCGGGGCGGAGGGCGATCCCCGGCCGGGCGTGGCGCGCGGGCATATGCCGGGTGCTTACAATCTGCCGTACGGACGATTGTTCGGCGAGGAGGGCAATTGGCGCTCGCCGGATGCCATCCTGAACGCCTTCCGTGAGGCGGGGGTGGACCCGGATGCGCCGATCGTGACGACCTGCGGATCGGGCATCACCGCATCCGTCCTGCTGTTCGGCCTGGCGCTGGCGGGGAAGAGCGATTGGGCTCTGTATGATGGATCGTGGAGCGAGTGGGGCGCACAGCCGCAGACGCCCAAGGAGAGCGTGGCGTGAGCGACCACGATGGCGATCGGCCGGCGACGCGGCTGGCGACGGCGGGGCGGCGAAAGGAATGGACGCGCGGGATCGTCAACCCGCCGGTGTGGCGGGCCTCGACGGTGCTGTTCGACGATGTCGCCGCCTTGCGGCAGGCGGGGCGCGACCCGAATGCGGGGCTTTATTATGGCCGGCGGGGCACGCCCAGCCAATGGGCGCTGGCGGAGGCGCTGACCCAGCTGGAGCCCGGCGCGGCAGGCACCGTGCTGCATTCGTCCGGGGCGCAGGCGGTGGTCACTGCGCTGCTGGCGGTGCTGTCTTCCGGCGACGAATTGCTGATGGTGGACAATGCCTATGAGCCGACGCGGGCGATCTGCGGCGGCATCCTGGAAAAGATCGGCGTCGCCACCCGCTTCTACGATCCGCTGGCAAGCGCGGAGGCGGTGGCGGCCCTGTTCGGCGAGAAGACCAAGGCGGTGTTCCTCGAAAGCCCCGGCAGCCTGACCTTCGAAGTGCAGGATGTGCCCGGCATTGCCGCTAAGGCGCGCGAGGCCGGCATCGTGTCGCTGATCGACAATACGTGGGCGACATCCCTGTTCCTGCCGGCGATCGCGCGCGGCGTGGACATCGCAATCACCGCCTGCACCAAATATGTCGGCGGTCATTCGGACGTGATGATGGGGGCAACCACGGCGCGCGCCGGCTTCTTCGAAGCGGTGCGCAGGACCAGCCAGGAATTGGGGCAGGTGGTGGGGCCGGACGATTCGGCGTTGTGCCTGCGCGGGCTGCGGACGATGGGGCTGCGGTTGCAGGCGCATCAGGCGGGTGCCTTGAAGGTGGCACAGTGGCTGGAGGCGCGGCCGGACGTGGGCGTGGTACTGCATCCGGCCTTGCCGTCCTGCCCCGGCTACGCGCTGTGGCAGCGCGACTTTTTGGGATCGTCCGGCCTGTTCAGCTTCTCGCTCAAGGATGCGGACGATGCCGGCCGCGTGCGCTTCATCGATGGCCTGCGCCATTTCGGAATCGGGTTTTCCTGGGGCGGTTATGAGAGCCTGGCTCTGCCGATCGATCCGAAGCCGATCAGGACGGCGCGGCCCTGGACGGGCCAGGGCGCGTTCGTGCGCCTGCACATCGGCCTGGAAGATCCCGACGACCTGATCGCCGATCTGGAAGCGGGGTTCGCGCGGATCTCGCTTTAGCGTCGATCGCGACATTGCCGAGATTTGGATCGATCGCGGATGGCGATGCTGCCGACGTAATGCTGCGTCGCCACGATACACATTTCCAAACTGTTGCTGAATCGCAACGGAAGCAACGTTACGTGAAGTAAATGCCCCGCACGCCCGTTGTGCTTAGCAACATATTGCGTCAGACGCGGGGTTGTCGAAATGCAGTTCCCCCGCTCCTTCGGGAGGCAGAGGCGAGAACGCGATCGGCGCGCAGCGGAACATGACGCAACATGCGAAAGGGATATCCATGCGCTCGATTCTCGTCGGCTCCACCATCTTGGCCGCAGCGCTGCTCGCGGCGCCCGTCCTTGCGCAAGATGCGCCCGCCAGCGACTTCACGATCACCGGCGGCGCCACGCTGACCAGCGATTACCGCTTCCGCGGCATTTCCCAGACCGATAAGAATCCGGCGATCCAGGGCACGATCGGCATCAGTCATTCAAGCGGCTTCTACGTCGGCACGTGGGGTTCCTCGATCGACGGATATGTCGCGGCGGGCAGCGATCAGGAAATCGATCTTTATGCCGGCTACAAGAAGACCTTCGACGGCACGACCGTCGATGGCGGCGTGCTCTATTATTACTATCCCGGCCCGAGCGGGAATACCGACTTCTTCGAGCCTTACCTGAACGTGTCGCATACGTTGGGGCCGGTGACCGGCAAGGTCGGCCTGAACTATGCATGGAAGCAGCATGCGCTGAGCTGCGGCCTATGCAGCAATGCCCGTGAAGACAATCTCTATACGTTCGGCGAGCTTTCCGGCGGCATTCCCGGCACCGGCGTGACGCTGACCGGCCATATCGGCGAGACCTGGGGCCGTTCGTATCTGAGCGCCGGCCTCAAGAACTACACCGACTGGAGCGTGACGGCGGCGTACACCTGGAAGAACCTCACAGTTTCGGTCGCCTATGTGGATAGCGATTTCAAGCGGGGAGAGGCCGTCGACTTTTCGGGGAAGAACGTCGCCAAGGCCGGCGTGGTCGGGGCGATCGCCGTCGCCTTCTAAGCTAGCTGAGCGTATTGCGGCCCGTTTCCGAAAGGGAACGGGCCAAGATGATGGACGAACAAAAAGCGAACAAAAGGAACGGTGGAGAAATGCGCTGACGGGGTACGCGGTCGAGTGACTGCCTGGCGCCGCTCGTCCTGCCGCTGGGCATCTGAGGGCGTTCATCGGCATCAGCGTTCGAAGATGCGCTGGCTGAGCGGCGCTGGCAGCCGGGCCGTCTTTGCCTTCAAGGTCGGCGTTAGTGGCCCTGATGCTCAAGCCAGCGGCGTCGAACGACTGGAATTGCCAACACCGTTCCAACATAGAGCGCCGCCACCCAGGCGGGCAGAACGGACATGCGCCATCCCGGCGTGGTAAACCAGATCAGGCTTACCGTGGAAACACGGACGGCGGCAGGTATTCCGAAGAGCGGACTGCCGAAAGCCCAACTCAGCACGTAGAAGTCAAGGCAATAGACGATTGCCATCACGAGCAGCAGCGCGCCGGGACGGAAGATCGCACATGCTATGATGATCGGAAACGTCATCGCGATCACGCTCATGTGGGTATGGCCGACGAGTTCGCCGAGCGCTTTTCCTTGGTGAACGGGTCCGCCCGGAACATATGCGAGAACATGATCGCAACCGGCAGGATCAGGAATGTACCGACAATCCAGAAGATGCGGGCCAGATTCAGCTCGACCGTAAGACCTATAACGGTGGCGGCTGTCCAGAAGACGGCGCCGGCAGCGAAAAAGCCGATAGCCCACTGGCCGCGTTCGGCGGCGTCGATCCGCAAATCATGCAGGTCCCTTGTCATGAAGCAGCGCCCCTTTCGCGCATGTGGATAGCTGCATGTCTTCTTCGCGAGCCACAAGCATAAGCTGACATCCGCCAAGCCGGGCGAAACGACCGGGCTGCCTTACGTGCGCTTCGCTTGGTGAGGCACCGTGAACGCGGCCGTGCGCGACGCAAACATTCAGGAGATTGAGATGGACAAGAAGGACCCTGGCCGCGTGCGGCGGGCGCCGGCGGAGCCGGTCGTGCGCTGGAGCGAGCAGAGGGAGGCGATCTTCCTGCGGACGCTGGCGGAGACGGTGAACGTGCGCAATGCGGTGCGGGCGTCCGGCCCGTCTTCGGCCAGCGTGTATCGGCGGCGCGATACCGTGGATACGTTCCGCGCGGCATGCGCGGCGGCGTTGCGGCAGGGCTAAGCTGGCGCGCGCTCGAGACGACCTCGCTGCGGCCGCCAAGTCCGGTCGCCTTGCAGGCGGGGCGTCTCGCTGACGGCACGATCCCAATCCGCTGGATACGGCGTAGCCGACGGGGGCTGGGCGTGGCTGGACGGCGCGAATGTGCCGCTAGTCGAGGATGACGAGCGATACCGGCTCGGCCTGGAGAGCGGCAGCGCCCGGCATATCATCGAAACCGGATCAAACATGTTCGATCACCGAATCGACGATCAACCGCCCGATCTGCTGGCGGGAGCGGGCACGTTGACCGTCGCCGTCGAGCAACTTGGCCGCTTCGGGGCGTCCGTGCCGCCGGCAACCCAGACCTTCTTCCCCTAAAGGAGCCGCATGATGGCCGAGATGACGCCACGCCTGTCCCTCCCCCTCCTCCAGGCCGGGCAGGCCCAGAAGGAAGCCCTGCATAATGAAGCGATCACGATCCTGGACGCGATGACGGGCGGCCTGATCGAGACCATCGGTGACAATGCGCCGCCCCCGTGCCCGTGCTGGGTCAGACATGGATCGTAGGGCCAGTGCCGGTGGGAGAATGAGCCGGCCTCGCGCAATCTGTGGCCGTGTGGACTGCGGGTGGATGGCGATTGCGCCGCCCAGGGAAGGCATGTCATTTCGGCTTCGCACAAACGGCGTGCGGATCGAGCAGACGGCTTCTGGCTGGAGCGACGGGTCGCTTCCGTTGGCCAAAATACGATCGACGGGCAGCAGGTGGTAGGGCCGAGGCTTTCGAGCATCACGCCTCCATGCGGCGGAGCCACGATCGATACCGAGGCACGCGCCTCGATCGACGCTATAATAGTGGCATTAAAGACACAGGCTTGATTACGTTTTAAAAAAAACTGCGAGGCATGAAACCGAAGCGGGGGCGGTGTGTTTAGCCGGTTGTTCGCCGTCGGGAACGATTGTGCATCCGCGCAATGCGAGACATTTCGGCAACAGTCCAGTTTGTTGCGCCTTGCGTGGAAACTTGGGCGTGAGTAGGAAACCACAATGCTCGACGCGAGCATCGTGCAGAAAAGGGGTTTAAGATGCGCAGAATTGCCATAATGGCTATTTTGGCCTCTACGGCGCTCGCAGCGCCGGCGATGGCCAAAGACAAGGCGTGGTACGTCGGTATCGAAGGCGGCGGCATGATCGTCGAAGATACCAAGATCAACATCGGTGCGGTGGCCCCTGCGGCAACTGCCAACCACAAGACCGGTTTCGACGTCGATGGCGTCGTCGGCTATGACTTGGGCATGGTTCGTCTCGAAGGCGAAGTTGGCTACAAGCGCGCTGAAGCCGCCGGTCACGAGACGACCACCCCGATCGGTGGCCTCGCTCCAGGCCGTTACTTCGGCTACGCATCGGGCTCCACCGACGTCCTCAGCTTCATGGGCAACGCCCTGCTGAACTTCGGCGCGGATGACTCGATCAACGGTTATGTCGGCGCCGGTGCCGGTATCGCGCGCGTGAAGTACAATTCGTATCGCCTGTACGGCGGCATTCCTTACGCCGATGGCAGCGACAGCCGCTTTGCATGGCAGGTTCTGGCGGGCGTTTTGTATCCCGTCACCAGTCACATCGACGTTGGTGCCAAGTATCGTTTCTTCAACACCTATGGCGTCCGTGTTCAGAGCAACACGTTCAACGCGCTGGCTGCTGGCGAAACCAAGGCGAAGTTCCGGTCGCACTCGCTTCTCGCGAGCTTGATCTACAACTTCGGCGAACCGGCTGCGCCGCCTCCGCCGCCTCCTCCTCCGCCGCCTCCGCCGCCTCCGCCTCCTCCGCCGCCGCCTCCTCCTCCGCCGGCTACCCCGGGTCCGTTCATCGTGTTCTTCGATTGGGACAAGTCGGCGATCACGCCGGAGGCCTCGTCGATCCTCGACAACGCTGCCCAGGCTTATGCCACGACGGGCCAGGCTTCCGTCCAGCTGGCTGGCCACAC
>Ga0247730_1000514_pt1 | contig 28085 bp, 23 predicted proteins | sample UWRJL073202C2_FD_180959 | JGI IMG/M metagenome (GOLD analysis project Ga0247730, IMG submission 180959) | Plant litter microbial communities from Arlington Agricultural Research Station in Wisconsin, United States - UWRJ-L073-202C-2 | ecosystem: Environmental > Terrestrial > Plant litter >... | reverse complement strand
ATCCTCTACACGATCCCGCTGCAACTGCTCTCGTATTACGTCGCAGTGCTCAAGGGAACGGACGTCGATCAGCCGCGCAACCTGGCCAAGTCGGTGACTGTGGAATAAGTTATCCACAGCGAGTCATTGATCTTGTGAAATATAAACCGTCCATGGAAATATAAACTGTCCACGTGGGGCCGCACGGCCCCCGATCCATTGTCTTAGCGTCCTTACGTTTTCTAAAATTTACTTCGACTCCCAATCATGCTGCTGCGAATTCAACCTGAAGAATCCTTACGATCCTACGTAGAGAGAAATTTATACTTGGGAAGTAATCAACCTCAATTAGCCGTTCTAAATCAGATGAGTAAATGTTATGTCGGCATATCGGAAGCAAAAGCAATAGCAACTGTCATGAACTGGCACGGATGTTCTGGATTCAATAGACTAATCCATAACCACACTGACTATTTCATATTCACCGTCTTTAAAGATGTCCAAGATATATCTTATTCTCATAAAGATTATATTTCAGGGAATAAATTGTTTGGCTCCCACAATAATCCCGACAAATTCTGCCCCGCGTGTGTTAAAGCTGACGTGGAAAACTATGGTTTTTCATATTGGCGTAGAGGTCACAGTGGCGACTTAACGGTCTGTGCCGAACACAATGTCCGCCTTCTAGATCACTGTCCATTCTGCGGGCTACCTTTTTCTCGGTACGGCCATGGATTAGATGTGATGTGGAAAACATGCCATGGACAACATTTAGCAGACACGGTCCCAACTCTTAATACGATTGGTGAGGAGTTGCGCAGGTCCCGGTTTTTTTTTGACACCTCGAAGTTCGGATACCATATCAGTATGGACGCCGCGCTATCGGCAATTCGGAGTAAAGTCGGAGGTATGCTACAGAGGGAAGACGGTTTTAATAAAGTTAACCTTGATCTCTACCGCGAGCTAACAAGAAAGTTTCATATTACGGTTGCACAACGCACGAGTAACGATGGACATTTTTTAATGTACAGTTCAGAAGTGTATGGTGTAGCTCAGTTAGCATACGAAACGTTTAGTAGTTTCCTCAAGGATCTTCCCTCGGACGAAAGCACACTGCGGCCCATAGATTCCTTGTGGGATACCTATCGTTCGGGCGGGTACGAGTCTGCCAATTATATCCAAGAAAATTATAAGTATGGAGCGGGAATCTGGATGGTGCCATTCCCGCACGAAACCAATTTCTCAGGAGATTACGAGCAGAGCATCCCCCTAATATTCCCGTGCTGCAACTTAGGCTCTGTTAAAAAAAGCAGACTTAAACCAAGGAAGGCCGAGCTCTCGCCCCCTAGGATTCCTTTGTTACGCTAGACTACTTTGAATTCACATAATTTGCTTTGTTGGGAATTTATCTATTTACGCTTTGAATTTACAGGCAGTCGAGGGCGATTAGGCATGCTAGGCGAAAACTTACCTCTTGTAATCTGGGAAATGAAGGCGGAAGCTTCAAGCTTTACAGTCTTGGTGATGCTCATGTTATTTCTCAAAATATAAATTCTTCCAGTTTCCAGCTGGACACACACACCAAATTTCTCACACGTTATATCGTTTCTCATCGGACATAGATCTATTAGGAAGAGGGACCGTGCGGCAACGCGAATTGGATATGTGATAAATTCATTAGCAGTGTGGTTTGCGATCGTGGTAACCCATTTTATTTCCGACGCGTTTTGGAAATAACCGATCGATAAAATACCAAATGAAACCGCACTGTCATTGTTTACGCCGAGGACTAGCGAGTAATTGCCAACTCTGGACAGTTCAAGTCGAACGTGATGCGCTTCCTTGCGGGTCGAAAAGATCAGTGCAATTATAGCAATGACCAAGCTCAGGGACGCTATCAGAGGCATTAAGTAGGGCGTCATGATCAGAACTCAGTTAGTGGCTGGATAGTTTAGACATCAAGGGTTTATCATTGCATAATATCACTGAGCCACCATTCAATCCATCGCCAATGTAGCCGGGGGGCCATTCAGCCAACATTCCCTTCGCTCCAATCCGACAATCGTCCGCGTGGCCTCTGGATACAGACTCAATGCAAAACCTCGTCCACAAATGGATTCGGGTGCAGTTGCAGACAAGTACATCGCTTCAACGGCATTCGTCCGTGCCTAGGGCGAACATGGGGAGTTCCTTAGCACGAGCTGGCGGCGATTTTGCAGCTACTGCCTAGGTAGGACTAGGGTTAGCAGCGAGGATTTGCTCGGGCCCGGTATGGTTCGGGAAATATTGATGCGTCGCCAGAACGATAAGTAAACACGCGCTACAAGTCAGGTTCCGACCTGTTCGGCTCGCATGCTAATGATCTACGAAATCGCATCCCTTAACCAAGTCACTGCAGTATCGAAGCTCCTGCACCGCTCCTGGACTGAACTGCTTGAACCATTCGGTCGTTCCATCTTCAGTCAGGTCGTCGGCCACTAGCTCCGATAGCTCATCGATATCGATGCCCATGCTAGCTGTTGTCCCGAATACCGCGACGAGCGCCTGCTTCAGCTCCATGGCGTGGTTGTCGGTCATTTTCGTGTTCTCCTTGGGTAGCAATCAAAATAGTAGACCGCAATAACACTCGCTCAAATTTCTCCATTTCCGTCATGCCTGATTCGAGGGCCTGGCACAAACGCGGAGGCAATTCTGCTTCCGTGAGCGGCAGCAATCGACCCATTACAGCCGTTGACGAGAGGCGAACCTTAGCCGCCAGTCGTCCGGGTCAATAAAATACCTAAATTCATGTTCTTGGTTGTGTCGCTGGGTTTCACGAAATTCCTAATTCGACAAAAGTGCTTCTACGTAGGCCGCTGTCACTGGGCCTTCGAACAACTGAAGATTCCACTTGCGACCGTCAAAGATGAATGGAACAGCTCGATCTTTTTCAAGCAGGGTCGGCACGAGGCTTGGATTTGATGACCAAGAGATTACACCTGCTTCGAAGCTAGTTGCTGTATCCAAGATATCGATCCGAATAGAGTTGTCATCCACAGAAAGCACCTTCAGCTCCATTACATGCAAAAGATCTAGTCGCTCACTGGCGAATTCAGCATGCATCGCTGTATTGTGCCAAGTGTCAAGGCCAAGCACAGATGGATACTTTAATGCGACATGCCCGTCGTCACCTATAGTATGATCATCGTCCTTGTTAAAGTTGCAGGTAAGAAACTGCGCAATCGCTGCGGTGAACTTATAGTCATCGGCGAAGCTCGCATGGATTCTCTTGGTGAATTGTGTATCTAGATAAGTAAATAGCAGATCATCATTGGGCCCGCTTAGCGCAGCCGCAAGCTTGCCATCTACCGCCTGGTTTTCTTCACTGTCAAAAATTCTGTTTACGGGGATTAGATTTCTTGCAATCCATTGGCTTAAGTAAACGGTATCACCCTCGCAAACACGGGTTTCTAATAGTGCACCAGCCCGTTGTGAGGCCGCGTAAAACATAGGGGTCAGCGGAGGATTGCACCTCTGATAGCCACAAACCAGATGGGCTGGTGGTGCATGAAGCTCTGTGATTTTTACTGGTTTTTCAGATGCAACTCTTGCCCGATAAAATAGCTCCCCACCACCAGCAATGCCTACAACTACATTCAGGCCGTCTGTGATTTTGGTAAAAATTGAAAGTATCGAGTCATACGATGCACTTTTGGGGTCGATTCTATTAAGTTTTCTTATCTGTTCTCTTGCTTCGCTACGAGAGACTTTTCGCATCTTTTTCTCAATCTAAGGTGGGGTTGTATTTAGCTATAGGTTCTAGTGAACTGAATTCAATAGCAGCAATATTGGCGTATCTCTAATCTCACCGCTTGCATTTGACTTGTCTCAGACATTTTGTTGGTCAGTTGATCGACACGCTATTCACCTCTGCATGCAAAAATTCTGAATGGAGATTTGCGGCCAGAGCAGCAAGGAGCGCGAGGACTATTGCCTCATCACGCGGAGCCAAGGGGGCCTTCTTACCTTCCTTATTTTTAGGGGTGCGTCTGGGCTGACCCAGCCTACGCGGATTTTTCCTTCGGATCGATGGAAAAACTTTGCAGCAGTTGCCCATCAGCTTTTTTGATAATCCATGTGGGTTCACTGGCCATACGATCCTTCCCCCTGACTTCATTAGAACAAAACCATATCATCAGCGAATTCGTTCATAAGAGGGAGTGCTGTTACTGCTCTTTTGGTAACCGTCCGGCCAAGTCACCGCGCTCGCACTGATCGCATTCGAGAACTACGCACTTCTGATCGGTTGCACGGAGATCGAGATCCAGGAGCCAGCAACGAGTGCAATCCCGGTCTATGAGAGCCTGGGATTCGCCTTCGATCCGACGGACCGGCTTGTCATCGCTATTGCGCAGTAATAGTATCCACCTAAATTCCGATACCCGAGAGGTGTCTATGCAGAAGCCTAAGCACGAACCGAAACCTCTGATGGCTGGTTGCTTTCAGGCTGAAGCCCGCGCTGTCCTTGCCCAGCGCTCCGGCAATGCCAGTCGTTTTCTTGATGCCGCACTGACCAAAAGTCGCGATATTGAGCCTCTTGGCCGTCTCGCTGGCTAATCCCCGCCATTGATTCCCAAAAAGCTGTCCTAACCGACGGCTTTTTTTGTGCCTGCGATTCAGGTTTCTTAATTGCTGCCAAGTGTTGGCAATGACTCTTTTCAACCATACTTGATCGCGGACCGTTCTGTGGACGATCTTTCCATGGATATTTTCGCGAAGCGGTTCATTTGTTTTGGATGCAGGCTATGTAGTTTGTGTGAATGGCTTCTCGACCGAGTGTCTGCTTCTGGCCGATTCTGTTGAAAAAGTCGGATTTTCAAACTGGAAGATTTCGAAGTTGATCATCTCTTCAGAACCGGTTCACCACGTTGCGTGGCTTTGGGGTTATGCGTTGATCGTTGCAGCTTGGTTAATAGGTTGATTTGAAGGTTTTTGCTGCTCCCAGGCGTGCCTATCCCGTAGTCGGTGGCCCTTGAGAGGTCAGTTTCGCCAGTCTTCTTAGATTCTGTACCGCAGCCGCCAAGGTAAATTCGTCGTTCGCGCCGGTCATTCCTCGTAGTCGTAACCGATCCAGTTTCAGGATTCGTTTGAGGTGAGCGAACAACATTTCGACCTTCTTGCGTTCATGGCGGGAGCACACATATTGAGGTGTCTTGGCGATGCGCCGCGCAACATCGCGCGCCGCTTCATGGACGCTGCGTGCGATTTTTCTAAACGAAGTGTTCGGGCAGCAGCGCTCTTTCATTGAGCATGTAGCACAGTCGGTTTGGCTGGATCGAAAGATGATGGTGTCGGCTTTCGTGACATGTGAGCGCTGGTTCTTGAAGGCCCGCCACTCACTACGCAGTGAGTGTCCGGTGGGGCAACGATATTCCTGTGCCTCTTCATTCCATTGAAAATCACTGATCGCGAGGCTGTCGTTCTTGCGTTCGGTTTTGTCCCAAACCGGCACATGTGGCTCGATGTCTTTTTCGTCGACCATCCAGGCCAGCATCGGTGCGGTTCCATAAGCGGTATCGCCGATGAGCCGATCCGGCTTGATGTCGAACTGTTCTTCGACCCGCTCAATCATGGTCTTGGTGCTCTCGACCTCGGCAGTTCGATGCGCTGGCGTCGGCTCCACGTCCATTATCACGCCATGCTCGACATCAATCAGATAGTTCGTCGAGTAAGCGAAAAACGCTGGGCCTCCTGGCGCTGCGGTCCAACGAGAAAGTGGATCAGTCAGCGACAGGCGCTTGGGCAGTGCTTCGGCCAAAGCTTCTTCATCCAGCGCTTCAAGGTACTCACGCACCGCGCGAGTACTGAGCGACGGATCGCTCCAGTTGAACTCTTCGTTGCCGGGTACACCTCTTTGCCGACTGGCATCTGCCTTGATGACGCTGGCGTCCACAGCAAAACCTTCACCCTTGACCAGGCCCGCATCCATGCAGCGACGTAGCACCTCGTTGAACAGCCAGCGGAAAAGCGAGCTGTCGCGAAAACGACCGTGGCGGTTCTTGGAAAACGTAGAGTGATTGGGGACTTCGTCTTCAAGACTCAAGCGGCAGAACCAGCGATACGCCAGGTTCAAATGAGCCTCTTCGCACAACCGACGTTCGGAGCGAATACCGTAACAGTAGCCCACCACCAAAAGGCGAATCATCAGTTCGGGATCAATCGATGGACGCCCGATTGGGCTATAAAAATCGGCGAGATAATGGCGCAAATCGCTTAGATCGAGGCATCGATCAATGCTGCGCAGGAGGTGATTAGCTGGGATGTGATCTTCAATGTTGAACGAGTAAAACAGTCTCTCTTGTCCGCTCGACAATTGTCCCATCATGCTGCGAGTCCTCCCGCTGGCCGATGACCTGATTTTGCCGCAGGCCAGGCAGGAGATCTACTTTTTCAACAGAATCAGCCGAAAGCAGCTGTTTACCAGGCAGATTCCGCTCCAAAGCCGAAACTCGATATCAGGCTATCAAACCACACGGCCAGAAAGAGTTTTCAGGCTCAAGCGTAAGTATGAGGTCAACGGTGTCCACCCTCACGCTGATGCCAGTTATCAGCTACGGCGTGAATAGTTTGATCAGTGCAGAAACGGCCTTAGCCGAGGAGTAAGCCAGCAACTCTGCACGCCTTATGGAGTGGGGCGGTGGTGTCTGCAGCGCAGATGAAATCTCCGCCATGATGAGCGTGGTGCGCAGTGAACAGGGGCGGTCCAAAGTCCACCCGGAGGGCATGGCGACTGATAAGCGCTGCTAGAGCGGCCCCAGCAATTTCAAATATTTTATCATAAGCCCACTAAGTTGACTACTTTGCCTGGGCAACTACGAAATGCCCTTCGAGCTTTAGGTCTATGAAGTAGTAGCTGAAATTCTTATAAGCACTGTTGTCCGTTGCAGCTATGTGCTCTGACATAAAGTTATTGTCCACTCGAAGTGGTGTTTGGAACACTGTGAATCTCTTGGACGTGTCTCCTACCTGATTCATAATTATGTCAATTTCAAGATGATCCTTAACTTTCTCTAACTCATCCTTTGGGATTACTAGTACCGCGTATTTTCCACCTGTGAATCGGCGGCTGAATGAATTTATTATTGGCAGTTCGATTTGATAGCTACTGCCCAACATGATTGCGTCGGTCAGTAATTTGTCCTCAACTACAATTTTGCAGTCATCTATTTCTTTTTGATTCACCACGCTGATGGTTGGCGGGAACCCGGAGGTTCCGCCGAATATAGGTGCTGGACATCCTTTGCCGTTTTTTCTAGTCTCGATCATAGCCGCGACCTGCTTTCTTAGCTGGTCCACCGCAGGAGTAGAGGGAACCGACTTGTTGATCGTCTCGCTTTTGAAGGCGGTAGAAGTTTTTAAGATCGCCTGTATGCCACTATCCGATTCCACGTCTAAAAAAAGGAGATCTGCACGCACTGTCTCCCCAGAATTGAGCTTAGAGAAGATCGTGGTAACCTCGATCTCAAACTTTCCTTGAAAATCCGCGATCTTTACGCCGAATGCTCCCTCGATAAGCCGCTGGGCATCTGCTTTTTTCTGCGCGTCAGAACCGTAATAGTCTGAAAGCACCAGGCCGAACTGGTTAGTCGTCATTGTGACATTTCTTGATGCCTTGATCGCGGCGTCCGCCGCCTGCCTACCGGCCTCCGCAGCTTCTTTCAGACCGCGTTCACCTAACTTGTCGAGCCCTAATAGAGACGCCAAATCAGCGGTAGCGATACTAGGCACGATCCACAGTGAAGCTGTGAAAAACGCTAGCGCGTGTATTTTTATTGTTCTCATGGCTGCCTCGGTTATCATGAATCAACAAACGGATTAGAACGATCCGCCAAGACAAGCGCCACATACTTCCGATGTAGAGTGAGAGAGGCTTCCATCCGTCTTGTAAACACACGCGTTGCACATCATCACTAAAACTTTGCACTGAGACGGGGTCTGGTGTGGGCGTTTGAGATTGCCATCTACTATTGACGTATAATGGGGACATCCTGCGGTCAACGCTCCGTCGCTCGCATTCCTTTCGTCGCACCCCAACAAAGTTAACAAAAAAATTTCCAGTAGAGCGGCCTTTAAAATCTTATATGGCGATCGGGAATCAACGCAGTGCGCAAGAAAGACAGTTGCCATAAGATTCTCCGAGTAGGCGCTAGGGCGGATTACCGACTTCATACATCCAGCACATGGTAAGGGACTAGCGTAGACGACATGTCGCAGACTTGCGCTCCTATCTTTTAGAACTATTAAACTTATGAAGGCTGAGAGTGATGATTAAAAGTGATAAGGCGAGTGTAAAATCTTCTGCAGATACGCGGACTGTGGTGTCTGTTATTTTACAACTAACCCGACTGTCCTGCGTTCATGGTAGTAAACGACGAACCCGATGTTCTCCACTTCGACATGATGTATTTCCTCCCCGGTCTGTAGGAAGGCGAAGCTGATGGGCTTCAGGAGCTTGAGGGCTAAGGGAGAGTGCCGGGAGAGTTGTTATTAAACTACCTCTCCCGGGCCGTCCGGGATGCTGGGGTCCCCAAAATACCTTCGACTATCAGGCAGCTAACGATCGCCCGACTCTTTAGAAAGCGAAGCTGTAAGGTACACCATGGGTGGTGAGCCTCACCCCTCTGAGGTTGCTATGAGACCAAACGGTCTTGTATTTTGTTGATTATTTAAATACGCAATTAGCCATATTGGCTTCCTCCTCTAAGGATGTCACGATCAATCCTAATCGCTCCTTACATGAACTATCGTCGGGAGGCCCACCTATGCCACCAACATTTACATCGCACAAGCTCGTTGAAATCGCGTGATTTATACGCTCCCTAAAATCTTTACAAAGAGATGCTTTCTGCAACGCAGGTTCTTTAATTGGCTTTACAAATATATTTGTTTTACTCCAAAGTTCATTTATCTTTTCCGCCCGGGTTCTGACCATGCCGAATCTGCCGGCACCTCGCTTATTCAGTGGGCAATCTATAATCTGCTCCCCTTCGTAATTTATTTGCGGCAAGAATCCATAATCATCTGGGGCATCTAAAAACTGCTGCTCCGTTGGAAATCTGGCGTACTCTTTTTGCACAGCAAAAACCATGAGAGTGATTTTCACAGATGATCCAAACTGATCCACTACGGGTCCGCTTCTTGCCACAAGCTCGACAAAATACTTGTCTTTATTTTTAAGGTTAGTTCCAACCTTCCAATAACCGTTTCTGTTGATTGCAATATCATTAACTTGGAAGCCGCACATAACATACCCTTCTGGAGCATCTATCTCTCCGACATACACTTTCTCCTGTCCGTTTAGGCTAGGGCCGGGGCCACTGGCCGACTGGTAAAAGGTTCCATGCCATAGCCATCCTGGATATGGCCCAATTTTATCGCGAGCGGCAAGCTTATCTTCAAGTTCATTGCCATAACTTGCGGGGAGCATCAGCGAAGATACGAACAAAAACATAATGACTTTTTTCATGCTGCTCCATTACAACCTACATTAATTTAACATATCGGAAACGCGTCATTGCTTTGGCAATTTGCGAGCTATGGAATCCAGCATAGCTTAGTCAACAGCTACCGAGCGGACTTCCGAAAATTTTGCTCGCCTCTTAGTATTTCAGCGCCGGTGCCGCGGCCATCCGAGGCCGCCGCCCACAGACGCAAAGCCAGCAACAATCTAGGGCAAGCTCGCATTATATTCGGAAGCTCAACAATCTAGCCGACACACTTGCGCCGACGAACATGCTTGGAACGGAAAATGAATGCCCCAGCCCAGCGAGACTGCCTTCACGACCTTGGTCGGATACGATTTCCATGTAGATCAAAGGAGTAAATAATCGTGGCGGCTGTCGTTCCGGCTAGACAGAGTGCGCGCTCGTAGAATTAAGCACGGAAGAAACATTACCACTGGCACCCCCACGAAGTACCAATAGCCTAAGTAAAGCGTGTTGTTAGCATTGGGTGCGTAAACGAGAACAAGGGTGACCAAAATCATTGAACAGGCTAGATCATCCCTAGGCGACTAAACTGGTCTAGGTAGTGCTCTGTCGAAAGGTATATAGGCGGTGCGCTGCTCAAGTTAATCGCCATCTTAGCCGAGCGCACGCAACGTAAACCCGGACAATTTGGTTTCGGCTAAAGGCCCAGCCTAGCTGTGGCATCCTGTCCGGAGGAGAAGGCCGAATTTCACGCAACGATGTTGGGTAACCTGACTAATTTTGGCAGCCCGACACCTTTCCTTGATCGGCGCCGCAGAGAATGACGTCTCTCACATCCGAATTATTGAAATAGTTAAGGTGCGCACCTGCAGGGTTTTCAAAGAGATAAAACCAACGTATGGAGTTATGCACGAAGACGTCTGTCACATGAATATTCTCCTCCCCAGTTGGTTTGGCCTCTCCACTGTCGTACCAACGCGGGATATGCCAAGTCAACAAATCGTTGGTGTCATTGAACGAGACAATCTCCAGTTTGGTAACCGGAATGCGCGTTTCTTCGGCAACACGTTCTTTGAGTAGTCTGATCTTCAACAAGACATCTCCGAAAACAGTGGGCACAGCTGGCATCGTCGCCTTGATCGGAGCGTTCGGAGTGATGGGCGATTCCGGGACACCAGGCGGTTCACTTCGCAGCTCCATCTGCTCAAGTTTAGATACCGCTCCGGGATGGGATAGGCCACTTACAGCCTCGGAGGAGAGAGCGTGTTGAGGAGATATGAGTGATAATGGACGCGGGGTTTTACCGAAGGATCGAATACCCGGCGGTACATTGGCTAGGCCTAGCAGCGCGAGTTGGTTGGCCATCATATAAATCGCAGGCGTGTTTTCTAACATTTTTTGAATGAATGGCCGGGCATTGTCACGTTCTTTTGGGGGGAAAATGTTCTTTTCAGCTGTCGACGTGAGGTCAAGAAACATGTCGTAGGTCATGCGACTCCCGAGGCTGTGTGTCACAAACAGATTTTTCAGCTTTGTCGCGGATTCGTTTTCTGCCGAAGGCCAGACGCACTTGACGTCCTTGGAGGTAGAGGTGATTGCATGGCAGAGCCCTTCGGCAAGTCCTCTTTCCATTGTTTCTCGGTACGTACCCGCATAGAGCACAGCATCGGCAAGATTTCGGTCGAATACCTGCTCCTTGATCTTTTTGTTGATCGGAACTCTCCACGGGGCCTGGACAGTCGGTGGTACTTCTTTCCCGGCCGGTTGCAAGCAGCGCGTATTTTCACGATCTGTAGACGTCAAAGGTGAGTCATACCCTAGCTGATTGCTTTTGATCCATTGAGTCAAGGACGACCATGTGATTTCTATGGCTTCAACGGCAATATCTTCACGGCCAGGCATCTTCAATACGAAGTCCTTGGTGGCGTAGCTGACCCCCGAAAGCCCGTCTCTGATCCCCTCCATATAAACGCTGACATCAATGAACTGAGAGACGCCATTGTGCCCAGGCCTGGGGTTAGGAACTGGGAACAACCCCATAGCAGCAGCGTTTTGGGTGCTTAACCATCCAGCCCGTGAGTCGAGTGCGTAACCCGGACAGTGATCACCGACCCCATGGACAAATACCAGCCGAACAGGAGATTTATCGGGCAGCAGCATCTTTAATTTATCAACTTTCCCCGTGGGCTCACCGCTTTTATCGGATGGTTGGTAAATTATAGGAGCCGGAGCACAAGCGATTATAGTTAGTGGGAGGATTAGGCATATAAGGTGTGTGGCTTTCATATTTTGATTTCTTACCAATGTGTAGACGGTTTCCCGCAATCGGCATTGAAATCACGCAGCTTTGACGCTGACAGCACGCACACTGATGCCTTGATTTAGGCTAGCCGAGAACCGCTGCTGTGCAAGGGAGGACAGCAGCCTGCAGGCAGGAGCGGATATGAACTGGCCTAATGAATTCGGACACATCAATAGGGCGCTATGATTGCGACCAAATCTGAAGTGTGTTTGATGATGCGAAAATCCTCGCCATAAATGTAAGCGTCCGGCGAACACGCCTTGCATAGTTAATCGAGCTATAAGCGCCTAACAGTCACCTTCCAGATCGCGTCGCTCAAAACGCGCTCAGTACCATGACGGAGCGCGCAGCATCCTAGATTATTCGCACAAACCGAGACTCGCGGTCGGCGTTCTCGGCAATTGGTTGTGGATCAGGGAAAAATCCACACCGGTCGAGTACCTTTCTGGAGCCGACATTCCCCGAATACACATGGGCAGTCAGCTGTTCAAGTTTCCAACGTAGGCGCGCGACCTGGATCAAATGCGTCAGAGCTAGCGTCGCAACCCCTTGCCCGGCAGCCTGTCGAGCGACGCGATAACCCACCTCTCCAGTACGCATTTCTGAATCTATGTTTTTAAGGTTGGCTCTTCCGATGATCTGGCCGTCCGCGCTCTCCACAACAAAAGGATGCCACGCTCTTGCGGCATATTCGGACAAATAGCTTTCAATATGATTGCTCACCCCTCGCGCTGAGTAAAAAGACGGCTCTCGAGCATCGATATGTGATTCGAACCAAGCCCGGTTCTCCATTTCGAATGATAGCAAGGCCTTAATATCTGTGCTTTTCAGCTCACGAACGAGAATTTTCTTCAATTAAGGCTAACCTCATGTTTTAAAAACGTATGCGTCCGGACTAACGCCTTGCATGTCTAAACCAACTGCCACCTGTGCGGCAGCAATTGATCAATTTCACTCGCCCGCTGCGTCGGCAGTCGCGTGAGGACGTCCTTCAAATAGGCGTACGGATCATGCCCGTTGAGGCGCGCAGACTGGATCAAGCTCATGATCGCCGCAGCCCGTTTCCACTGCGTAGCGATCCGGCGAATAGCCAGTTCTTACGCCCAAGAGCCCACGGTCGGATCTGGTTCTCGGCCCAATTGTTGTCAATGGGGACGGCGCCGTCATTGAGGTAGCGCGACAGCGCTGCCCAGCGTTTCAGGCTGTAATCGAGTGCTCTGCTGATGGCCGAACCTTCGGGCACAAGATCACGCTGGGCGATCATCCAGGCATGCAGCCTATCCATCACCGGTACGGCTTTTTCTTGCCGTATTCGGCACCGTAAATCCGGCTCCAGATCGCGCACTTCGCTCTCGACTTCATACAACAACTGGATGTAGCACAGGGCCTGCTCGGCGAGCTGGCTCTTGTTGGTTGCGTGCAATTCGAAGAACTTGCGCCGGGCATGGGCCATGCAACCGATCTCGGTCACGCCGAGTTCGAAGCTGGCCTTGTAACCGCCAAAATCGTCGCAGACCAGCTTACCTCTCCAGTCTTGCAGGAAGTTGCGAGCATGCTCACCGGCGCGGCTGGGGCTGAAGTCGTAGACGACAGCGGCTGTTTCGCAGAACTGGCTGGTGGCGTACGCCCAAACATAAGAACGGTGGGTTTTCTTCGAGCCCGGAGCAAGCATCTGCACCGGTGTTTCATCCGCGTGCACGACCTGCTGGCCGATCACAACGTCACGCAGGGCATCGACCAGGGGCTGCAACTGCACGCCCGTAACGCCCACCCATTGAGCCAAAGTGGAGCGTGGAATCGCCAAGCCGGCACGACCAAAAATCGACTCCTGACGGTAAAGCGGCAGATGGTCAGCGAACTTCGCGATCATGACGTGGGCCAGTAACCCGGCAGTCGGGATGCCCTTGTCGATGACCTGCGCCGGAACGGGTGCCTGGATCAGCGTTTCGCAGTCATCGCAAACCCACTTGCCACGAACATGGCGCTCAACGGTAAATACGCCCGGCGTGTAGTCCAGCTTTTCGCTGACATCTTCACCTATGCGCTTAAGTGCGCAGCCGCATGGGCAGTGGGGGGTGTCCGGTTCGTGATGGATCAACGTGCGTGGGAATTCTGCCGGCAAGGCGGTGCGCTTGGGCTTTTGCTTTTTCTCGGTCGTCACTGGCGCTATTTGCAAGGCCTGAAGCTCGGCTTCAATCGCCGCGATATCAGTATCGATCAGGTCATCAAGCAGGCTGGCCTGCTCAGGATTCATCTGCTCGCTACGCTTGGCAAACTTCAAACGCTTGAGTTGTGCGATCTCGTGGGTCAGCTTCTCGATCACCGTTTGATCGCGGTTGATCTTCTTACTCATGGTTTCAACCGTCTTGCCCATGGTCTCGACTTGCGACAGCAGCTGCGCAGCGAATGCACGCAGTTGGTCGGGAGTCATTTGATCGAGATTGGGCGAGGAAGTCATGCCGTGGATTTTACCAAAGCAGGCAACTGACGACAGCCAGCGAAGACGCTAATTATAGTTTTTAAAGCAGCGTGATTGCACCACCAGCGCCAACACGTTGCCAAGGTAGACCGAGCACCAAGGCCTGAAGTTGTTCGGTATCCAACTGCATTTCGCTGCCTTGTCGAAGGCTTGGCCAGTGAAACTTGCCCTGGTTCAAGCGACGTGCGGCCAGCCAAACACCAATCCCATCGTGTACCAGCACTTTTATGCGATTGGCCCGGCGATTGGCAAACAGATAAGCGCAGTGCGGCTTCGCCGCACCGAACACCGCGACCACCCTGGCCAGCGCCGTTTCAGGGCCTGCACGCATGTCCATCGGTTCGGTGGAGAGCCAGATGGCGTCGATGCGAATCATCGCAGTAGATCTCGAAGAAACGTCGCGCAAGCAGCAGCGCTATCAGTCGGCCAGTTCACTTTGACGGTGCCGCGCGGGTGCAGAATCTCAACGCTGATATTTGCTGAGGATACTGGCGCCGGTGCTTGTATAGGCAGTGGGATGAAGGCGGGTTGAAGCGCCGTACTTTTCTGCGCCTGCACTCGAATCCATTTGTGGACGAGGTTTGCGTTGAGGCTGTGGCTGAGTGCCACGCTGGCGATTGAAGCGCCGGGCTGGACACACTCTTGAATGACCTGGGCCTTGAAGGATTTGGAATACGAACGGCGTGTTGGCTGCATGAAATACCCGCTTAAAAGGCTAGAACTGGTGTCCACCTAATTTTTGAGTGCACACCATGTCTTGGCTTTGCGGGGCTGGGTAGATGACTTGGCCGGACGCATACCCATAAATGGCGGCCGTGGGTCCTCGCTGCCAGTTTGAACGCGTTAGAGCCTGTCCAGGGGCCCATCTACGACGATGCGGCGCTGTTGCTTCAAGCGGCTGCGGCAGGTCAGGGTATTGCTTTTGGCGAGGTCTGCTCTCGCGGCTGACGACTTCTCGACCGGACGCCTTGTGGGCCTGTGGGATATAGAGATCGAAGATGATTACGGTTGGTTTCTGGTTTGGCGGGAACCTTACGCGGCGATCACGCCGATCTTGATGCGTTTACGACGTGGCTTCAGGATGAGGCACAAGACCCTGCCGGCGCGTTCACTACTATAGAGTGAACCTTAGGAAAACCCGGATAAATGACGTCGCTTAAGGTCGTCAATTTATCGCAAGTTCCGACCTCCAGAAACATTCCCAATACGCCCCTTAATGCCCGGGATGAGTTGACATGCGTAAGGCACGGGCGGCCCGCTGCCGCTTCAAGATAGATGACAGTCCACTTCCGGCCAATTGCTGCCTGTCAATCGACCAGCTCCGAACGCTGGGCGAGGCACCTCCTCATTGGCAGCATTTTGATGTACGGCGGTCGCACGTCCCTTCGACTCAGTCGACTAGTCATCAGTCGGAGCAATTGCTCAATGCTGTGCGCCTTCGTCTAGTAATCCACGAGCACGCTTCCAACGTTCCCAAAAGATAGTTGGCTTCATAATTTCATAGTCAATAAATTTCTCCAGTTCGTAATATGATCTCCGAATATCGTCGATCGTGGCTGGATTCAGCAGGCGGGCTTGAGTCCAACGGCACAATGCGTCTATCTGATCTGATCTCGTTTCGATACGAACTCCCGAAGGCTTGTGTTCGCCGAGAAACAGGAACGGAAGCAAAACACAATTTCCGCTAAAAGAAAGCGCAGGGAACAGTTTTTGGGCCGCGACCTTGGTGTTAGGACTGAGCGCTAGAAGTTCGAATGAGTCGTTGAAGCAAAGCAAATATCGTCGATTACCATGTGCACTCCTCATAGCCAGTGCAAGTTCGGTTGCCAGAGCACCTTTACTCCAAGGATCTTGGGGCTCGATCCGTAACCTGTAGTGATTGCGAAGCAGTGCACTCTCTTCTTGCAGTAGTTGCAACCTTGCGGCCGCTGTTTCGGGAACGACCAATGCCGATGAGGGGCCATATATATGATCTGGCCCGACAACCTGTATTGTTCTGCCAGTGATATTTACCCACTCAGAAAGTACAATGCTTAACGTAAGTTCGTATCGCGAGTCGCTGACAGTTAAGTCGCACCCGTGCAAAGGAGCCTCTTGCGAGGAGTAAGTGGCGCCGACAGTCCATTCTGATTTTTCAAAAAAATATCTGAATTTCTCCCTATTTTTATTTGCTTCACGGTCAAGCCATACATCACCGAGTTTATTCGAAAGCTCGATCCATTCACCGCCAAATTCAAGCGCCATGCCTTTAAGGAAAAATGAATAAGCTGCGCGCTTCTCTCCAGTATCGTCGTGAAGGAGCGGGCACTGTTCGGGCGCCCTTAAATCTTCTTCTACCGAGCGCAAAAGGGATGCCAGAACCGTCTTTTCGAGCGTTTCGTATGCCTTGGAAGAGACCTTGTCTCGATTGAAGTTAAGCCAACTACCGGCGTTTCCCGACATCAGATCAATTGCAATGCGCACATTGGGTAAGTAAAGATTTTTGGTTTCGAATTCCTGCCCTCGATAGAAGGTACGAATTGAATGGGCGGGGTGCGCGCCGATACTCGGCTCATACCAAAATCTAACTTCCGCCAGTTCCGTCTTGATAAAACTCCACGGTTTACGATTGGCCTCGTCTTCCGGCTCTGTATGTTCGCCATCGATATTGAGCCGACTATTAATTGTTACCATGGCCCCGCTAATAGGTATGAGGGAGTGCTGGCCAAATGCGGCGACTTGATCTGCAAGCAAGGCTGCTTCATACGGAAAACTTTCATTAAGAACTGGATCTAGTGCTTTGACAAGTCGAAACGCGATAGATTCATCATCTTGGCTTGAGATCGACCATGACTTGGAAAAAGCATCCAGTTCGAATGTAAATTTTACGGTTGTTCCATAAGGGGTAGACACGTCATCGCTCAACTTGCGAAGTACGATAAGTCCTTCTTCTGGTCCCGTCGGACTGTACATGGTTATGTCGAAAATTTCATTCGTGAAGAGGCTTTTAGTTAGCAGAGAGACTTCGTTACAGAGCATGAAAACGCTCTGCAAACCGATGCCGAACGTACCGGAGGGTTTCATCCACTCCGGCATCTTAATTATCTCGCGCTGGCGCTCAATGTTGCGTTGAGAGCCACCAATCTTCAGCATATATTCAAGGTCACTCCGACTAATGCCTGTTCCTGCATCTCGAATCGTAACCGTCCAAACAGACTTCTCGCTTGTTGTATCTTCCTTATGAGTCAACTCCAGAAGTTCTACAGAGATTGGAGCTATTTTAAACAAGGCTCTCATATCTGCATGGTCCGGCGTTGCCCAAGAGTCCGTATTATTCCTGTTCGTTAGCCAGATTCGCAGCAATGTTGCGTCTACGGCGTTCTGTAATAACTCTCGTACACAAGCAAATCTGCTTTCGTAGAGATTATTACCTTGAAGTAACTCCATTGCTTTACCGGCATCAACAGAAAAAGCTGGTCGCTCGCCATCCTTCAGAATTTGCAGATTCCCGCCTAGACGTACAGAAATTGGCCCGAGCATTGGCAGCAAACCCAGTTCTCTGCTTGGAACGATGTCACGCCAATGCGTCATTTGATCCTGAACTTCTCTCTTCAGCCAATCAAACCAACGAAATGCTTCGAGGTACCCATCGATCGTTTCGCATTCAGCAGCTACTTCGATTCGTTCCTGATCTATTCGTAAATGACGCATTCCAGCATGCTTGTCTTCGTGGGCTTTGCTGACATTCGATCTATCGTCGCCTGCGATTCGCTGCATTACTGGACAAAATCTGTTGTCGTCTAGGTCAAGTAAGTCACCCATGCGGAGTAGGCAGGCGACAAAACGTGGATGGCAATCCTCTTGGGCCATGCCGGCCTCACGGAACGGTAAGCCATTTTCAGCTAGTAGCTCCCCAAAAGGAGCACCGTGTATCTGGCAAATCCGACCGAGAAGCTTGAAGAGACGGGCGGGGATTAGCTCTGTCCGAGGTGAGCTAATCCCCACCGTGCTCATTGGCGCACGTACGATCTGTTCTGCCCGAGCTGGGTGCTTCCGTCGGAACCACTCCGCCATAAATTCGCGAAATTTCGACACCATCTCAAGAGGGGTGCTGTACTCAAATATCAAGGCTGGGTCCGCCTTTATTTTGAATGCGCAAGCAAATGAGTGCAGCTCATGATTCTGCTGAGCACAGATGGACTCAACGAACTCTTGAAACTCCGGATCATCGATTGCGTCTTGAAGATCTCCGTGCGGCACCACCATTCCGATGTCATGCCAGTAGGCTGACTCAAGTAGCAACCAGGTATCAGTTGCCGTTAACAGGCTGATGTTATCGCCCAACAATCGTTCGATATTGACAAGTATTTGCTTGCTGTGTGACTCATCATGGCGGCTGTAATGGGGAAACAAACTGCCAACCGTTTGTAGCGCTTTGGGAATCAATTTTTCGTCGAAATCCCATTGGCTATACAGCGAGCGGAGAGCGGAGTGTTCGTCAGCTTTCAATTTGAGGTGATTCACAAGCAGATCGGCCATGTAACTGAACTCGTCGTTTTTTGATTCAGGAGCATGCTCCAAATTTCTTGGATACGCTGTTTCTGGTAATTACTGTCGACTGCATCATACCTGTAGCTCGCGGCGAAATATGGTGATAACTCGCTCGGAAGAGCCTATAGAGGTACTCCAGTCCATCTTTTCGGATCCGCTCCTTGCGTTCCAAGACGGGGAGGTGGGCATCGATTGCCGACTTCTACCACGATGAAGAGATGCATTTTGAATCGCCCCGGGTTTCGTAGGCATCTCCAAACCTTACATGAGACCCGACTGCAACTGGTGGAGCGCCTGTGATATGAGGTCAAGCCCGACAGGCAGGTATTGGCCGTTCTCTGCCGATCAAGATTACAGCGTGTGATGGTCAGCTGCGCCGACGGTATACTGGAGGTATTCCAATATACCCCGCGCCTCGCGCCCAGGCAGACCAGGGACGGTTGAATGATCCGCATCAGAACCAATTTGGCTCCTCGATGGAATCGGCAGATCCGAGAAGCCACCACGCCTCTGACAGTGCTGTCCCCCTACATCACAAAAAACAGCACGCTTAAGCTCTTGGCCAAGAAACAAGCAACGTTTTACACACGGTTCGAGGTAAGGGACTTCGTCTGTATGGCGTCAACAATTGCTGCCTTCAAGCTGTTGCTCATCAACAAGTGCACGATTTACGAGGTAAAGGACCTTCATGCGAAAGTCATCATGGACGAGGCTGACTTCGTCACACTCGGCAGCCAGAACCTTACCTTCAGGGGGGCCTCGAAAAATAAGGAGTTGAGTGTTTGTTTCGATAACAGTAAAGCCAATTCTTGTGACCGAGTTCGGAGCGTGGTCAATGATTGGATTGACGACCCGGATCTGGAATTGATCGACTGGGCCAGGGTGTTGCGGATGGAGAAGGATGTTCGCGTAGCCAAAAAGGCTTTCGAAGAATTCAACGAAGCGATGTCCAAGATTCAGGGTGAAGCCGATATCTACCAAGCCAACCGAGTCCATGTTGCTCGGGATCAGCAGGAACAAGAGAGAGCTGCACGAAAGGCTAAGAACCTAGCTGCAATTGGTGCTGCCGTACGGTCTGGCGCACCTTCCGGCACGAAATACACAGGAACAGTAAAGCCATCTGAGGGCTCTGCACGACTGAAATTTGATGCGAAGGTTGACCTGCTCCAGTGGACCAGGAAGAACGGCATCGACCTCCCCCGGATGATTAAGTCAAGCCGTTGCCTATGCGTGCTCAATCAACAGAAGGTCGGCTGGGCAAGGCTTGCAAGCCAACAAATCACGAAATTCGCTCAAAGCATGACCATTGGTGGGATTCTGCCTAAACCGTTCGATCGGGTGGATGTGACACTCTCCGTCACCCCAAAAGATCTTGCTCGGGCGCCTTCCGACACGACTCTTGTTGCCATCTTGAAGAGCGAGAACGGGACCGAACTGTGCATGGTCCCGGTTCTCTACTCAATCGACGAGATCAGCGTTCTCGACACGCTAGGACCCAAGCGAAAGCCCACGGGTAAAAAGCTCAAGCCAATCGATCAGCTCAGAACCGATCTGAAGAGCTGGATTGATAGCAATAGGGTTGACTTTGAAAGCCTACTGAGCCGCCACATCACCAGCACTACCCCTCTGAGGAAACGGCTCGATGGGGTCAACGCGGATGTGTTTTTTGAGGGAATGGACACGGTGGTCGATGTGACAATGGTCTTTAAAGGGCGGAACGGTACAAAGCCTATTCTTGTCGCGACCACCAGAAACTGAAATCCCACACTGGACTGCCCCGCAACCTGCGCAGTTGCCGCTGGCTCATCAGAACCAATTGTCCAATTATCAGCGCCGTGTTGAACTCCCCAAGAATCACCAACAACCCAGGTGCTGGCCATATCCTGACCCCAAGTAAGAGCCGATGGGCAATTGCACAGGCTCGCCCACCCATCTGCATCGCATTTGACCAGTACACCGTGTGGGTATGACAGGCAGAGAACGGCCAGAAGCGGTCATCAGACGTTTCTTAGAATCCAGCGGCGAAAGGGTATTCCCTACAGGTACTCATGAGTTCGCTGATTTGCTCTACAACTAGGGTCTGCTTCGCAAACCGCACCGCTTTCAGGCGATTTCTGATGGCTTTCGAAGGCGCTTTTTATCGACGTCCGGAATCCAGTTATGGGCAAGATTTGGATAAAAGTGATCAATGGATGCTCAGTAAATTCTTCGCACGCGTCCGCGTTCCAGTGTCCGCAGCGTGGCCGGGCGATCAATCTCTTTGGAGTCGCTGGCCTGCACTTCGTCGATGGCGTCGTTTAAGAAAGCCCAAAGAGTCCGATCAGGGGTTATGAATTTTCCTATCGCCGTTTCAAACGCTTCCTGTGCCCTAGATTCAAAAGTTCGCCGCATTCCGAGGACAGCTACCGAGCCAGACGGGATGAGTTCCATACTAGTAAACGCGGTGAGTACGCCGTCATCACCCGGTCGGCTTTGCATTCGGTAGACGTATAGATAATATTTCTTGCTTACTGGACACCAAATTCCCGCCACGATTTCAGTGTGCATATCCCGAAACTCTTCCATGCTTAGCTTGTAGCTGCTCGCGGAACGCAACGCATCGTTCACGGAATACTCAATAACGTTTGCAATCACGTCCGCCGTTAGCAGTCCTTCGAAATCACGGTTAGTGAAGGTGTCGTCATCCCAGTAAGACCCATAATCCGAGACCAGAAGATTTTTCTGGCAATGCCTGATTACCTTGTATTCTACTGGCGACGACAGGCTTGCTCTCTCGTAGCTGATTCTGAGCTGCCCTAGGTGTCCGTGGATGCTATTGATGATGTGTTGAGCCGTGAGGGTGCTGCCTGCAAAAGCGACGAATAGCTCGTTCGTTTCATAGACCTCCTGGTAGTCCTTGAATGACCCATCAGGTTGGAAATATGGCTTCCACAGCTTAGCTTCCAGCGTATGAATTTTTCTGAAGCCGTTAAGCAACGTGCGTCCACCAGCATGGCTAGTAATCGCGCTGTCTGCCATCACGAACAGACCATTTACCTCCATGACAGGTTCGTAAACCTCAGTCGTGTCAGAGGCGAAACTAGAATAGTCCAAGGATTTTGAGTGGTTGTATCCGGCAATGACTAAGGTCATGGATGCTCTCGCTAAGGTAGTTGCGGGGTTTGGTCGAAAAGTACGGACTATGGCGGTTGTGGAGAAAGCTACTCGGGGATAAATACATTTGCCAAAGGAGTACCGGAGGCCTTGGGGGCGGTGTTTCCTGCTACGACACCGCAAACCTGCGTCGTGCACTTGATTCGCAACAGCTTGGATTACACGGCGGACAACATTCGACCCAAAGCAACCTATCGAAGGTCACGAGCATGCAACAGGGCTGTTGCTCCTGAAAGTCGCGTCATCCGGAATTTTGCTGCCCGCGAATGTTGATAATTGCAGGACTGCCACGGAGCTTTGAAGCACCGGCTATTTAGGTCACTATGCATTCCAACAATGGAGCGATAAGGCAGCATAAGCTGAACATGATGGACGAGAACCCACCCTCAGTGAACGCAGGCGTCGAGGCTCTAACGACAGACGGGGTCGCCAGTGTCGTGCAGAGAAAGCCTCGTGAGGCGCTGCTGCCAGGTAACCGGGAGGTCATCACTGACCTTTACGTTAGCAGGAATGTCGAGAATGAGCCTAAAGACTATGCCTTCAAGGTGTATGTCAGGCTAAACGCCAAGAAACAGACGCTTCGGAAGGTCTCCTTCCAGCATAGCGTTTTCGACGCTTGCTACTTCAATAACTGTAATTTCGATTCCTGCGACTTCACCGGCTGTCGGTTCGTTGGCTGTAATTTCCATCAGTCCGCATTTTCCGGATGCAAGTTTGAGTATGCGGTCTTCGAGCGTTGCCAAATCGACGACGACATCCTTGAGCGGGAGGCACCGCGTGAGGAAAATCTGAAAATGCGGTTTGCCAGATCGCTTCGAATGAATTTCCAGCAAATTGGCGATGCGAAAGCTGTAAATAGAGCGATTTCACACGAGTTGGAGGCTACATCAAGCTATCTCAAAAAATCTTGGTCATCAAGAGAGACATATTACCGGGATAAGTATCCGGGTTGGAAGAAGGTGCCACAGTTCATCAAATGGCTTGAGTTCAGAGTGCTAGATGCGATCTGGGGCAATGGCGAGAATACGCTTAAGCTGCTGCGGGCGATCGTAGTAGTTCATATCCTAATAGCTTTCTATGATACTTATCACTTCGGCAATCCCTGGGATCTGACTGCCTATCTTACTAGCCTCGCGGCCTCTCCTGGAGTGTTCTTCGGCATAGCCACCCCGCACCCCTACCCAATTTGGTTCTCATCGATTATTGCTGCTACGCGTCTGGTTGGATTCGCCTTTCTCACGGCTATTCTTGTAAAACGGTTTGGTCGGCGATGAATATGCACATTTACGCCTTCGGCTCCATCTGCCGGGGGGAGATTGACCTAGGATCAGATGTCGATCTACTGGCCTGCGTCGGCGGCCCAGCACAGCAGATTGATCACGAAAAATACTCCGTGTATCGATATGAGCGAATTCAGGCTTTGTGGAAAGAGGGCAATCCGTTCGCCTGGCACCTGCATCTAGAGTCGAGGTTACTTTTCTCCCCAGATGGCACGGACTTTCTGGACGACCTAGGGAAGCCAGCGCCTTACATCGCGGATGCCCGAGACTGCACCAAATTCCAAAGACTTTTCGACCGCTCTTACCAAGAATTGAGGCAGTCTACGAACAGTGCGACCTTTCACCTATCCTGCATATTCTTGGCCATCCGAAATTTCGCAACCTGTCATTCGCTTTCGCTCGGACGACCCATCTTCTCGAGGAAGTCTCCTCTGATGGTGCTGCCAAGCCTCGATATCGATCCCCAAGCATTCTCCATTCTGACACGCGCGCGATTACTATCGACACGAGGTTATGGAGAAAACATCACGCATGAAGAAGTCGTCGCCGCTATCAAAGCAGTCGCCATCGTTCCACGCTGGATGGAAGCGTTACGGAGCCAGCATTCGCCATGATTGAATTCAACAATCGAATTGACGCTCAGCGCGTAATTCTTAATCTTGTTAATCGCGGGATCTGGAAGGAGGAGCTTTATGGTCTCTCTAGTGGCGCAATCGACCGTTGGGTTCGTGTCAATGGAATTGATCCCGCCGCCGATTTGCCCCGTGCAATCTGCGAGTCTGCCGATAAACTTTTTTTCCTAGCCAACAAGAGTCAGGAACAAGTTACGGATGAGTATCGCCTTCTATCGGTAGAAGTTCTCGAATTGACTCAGCGAATCGCTAGGATCGTAGATATTGTATGACTGCTCTTGGCCGATTTCTGTCTGTTGCGAAGGGCAGAAATCGGCCCAAAGACGGATGCTTGACCAGTTTAATCAAATAGATACACCTATAGCATGCAGGGTGAATAGACTCTGCCAGCTACACCGAGTGCGGAAACAAGATCCTGAATAGTTCGAGACCTGCTTTGGTTTACTGGTAGTGCACATTACTATCTTTGGTATCGCTTACATATTCTAATTTCTCAAAGAATTACTTTATTAGGAACAAACTCCACATCTAAAGGGGAATCATCAGTACCAATATATTGCGAATGGATTAACAAGCTTTTCGGATCTTCACTTTCGAGTAAATGCACTACAATCTCACCCAGTATCTTAGCTCGCTTTACAGTCATGAACTCGCACGCGCCATCACCATTAGCGGACGTAATTTCAATCGATCTCTTTACGTCATCTGGAGCATGAATCCAATCTGCATAATCGCCCACGAAGCTTATTGGCAAAGAAGCATTAAAGGTCACGGTAACAACGTAGTGACGCGGATTGATACAAGAAACCTGTCCAAACTCAACACCTTGGATACTAGAAACTATAGGTCCGCCTGCACTAACTCCACGCCAAGCGGGCAAAGGTAACTCGCTTTGATTTTCGATCATTCCATCTTCCCAGTAAGAATAATGGAAATCAGATTCTATCGCCGAAAAATACTTCATTACGTTGTTAAGAAACGTTTCAGATCCTATAACTTGTTTAAACTCCTCGATAACCATGTCGCGCGCATCCAAATCACCGAGAATATCCACAAACTCCTTACTCCGAATCAGTTCAGCCAGCTCGGCAAATACGCGGACTTGTGGAAAATTGCTCATATATTCTTTGAGCTGGCCATCTTTGCATATAAATATCAGTGGCATGCCGTCACTAATCAGCTCTTCAAGGGACCTCGCTATTACTGCGTCAGGTATATCGTCACGATTCTTAAGCTTTTTAAATGCACCCTTACCCGAAAAATAATCGTTCCACACCTGCTCATAAATTCCTGGGTGCGGATTTAAAATAGTGACCTTGAAGTCTTTTAGCCACGTTTTCGTCATTTCATTTAGTCGGCTGTGAAGCTCCGGAAGATAATTTGTAAACCCATTATTGAAATCAGTTACGCTTTCAATATCATCACCAGACCTAGCAAAAATTTTAGAAATTTCTCGAAGGTTATCTTTTACACTTTGGGCCTTTGCAGAAAGATCAGAAGTTGTTTTAGTCTCGTATTCCCGGAGAACAATTTCACTCAAGATCAATTCCAAAGAACTCGCATTAATAACCCTTTGGAGAAGCCGCATAGACTGCGACATATATCCTTCTTGGTGCAAGATATTTGTATCTATTGATACTCTCAATTATTATCTCCAGCAAAGCCTTAAAAGGGAGTACGTGTTATTGGTAAATTCAAATTAAAGCAGAAATGCATTTTTTTGAATAGCTAGTGAGGGGCTGTGAGAGCCTCCGAAGCTTTTTTAGGAACCTAAAACCCTGACCACTACCCTCCCGCCGTCACTTTCTGGCAGTTCAGAGCATCTGGAACCAGCTGGCCTACCCACGCCAGAAAAGCATCCTTTTCTTGGAGGTCCGCTAGTCACAAATTCAAAGGCTTCAAATAGTATGATCGAACGGGTCTGGTCCTAGGGCGCGACAGACTAGATGTCCGTCTTTCAGGCAGAAATCGGCCACTACCAGCCTTTCGCGTAAGACCGCAACTTTAAGTAATTGAACAGATTTGGTCGGCTCCGTGTTCGCGGGGCCTCTAAGTTAAAGATCAATACCAGTGCAGTGGTGACTGTGCTATCAATAGCTCTGCCACCACCTCACGGTAGGCTTTAAAGATCATCGTTTCTGTGTCTAGTCATACCGCTGGTTACATCGATATAATAGCCATCTCCAAGATCCACCTCATAGGTTTCTTGGTTTCCTGTAAAGTAACTGTTCCTTCCTAAGGATAGAGGCTCCAATGTAAGTAGCTTTGATTGAGGAGCGTTAAAATTTTGAAAGTGGCGATAAATTCTATCATCACAACGATACCGACTCATGTCTCCATGAAGACCATTTTCATACGTGACACACGAGCCGAATTTGCTCTCAATAAACTGCTCGACAAGCCAAGTCATCTCTTCTGGATTTAGTCTGAAGCACTCACTGTCGTTACTAGTGCTAATGTGAGGGAGTCTTTGAAGATCGCACTGAAATTCAAGATGTTTTAGTAGTTTTTTCTCAATATCATGAACATCGCCTCGAATGATTTTAAAGGCAGTGTAGATGCAGTAGTCTGGATTCTGAGGAGATCTGTGGCGAGTGTGTAAACCTTCGGTGGTCTTGCCAACTTTTGACCAGTTAAACTTATCGACATCGCAACCAATATATATCCAGTTGCCCCTGCCGATACCTACCTCTTCATCTTCATCATAGTAGTCCAAATTTAATCACCTCGACCGATATAGATAAATCGTAAGCTTTACTAGTTTGACTTCCAGGGCCTATCACACGACGTTCGGCTCATGGGCAGAGCAATCTCGATGCCAGACGAGTTTATAACTAGATCGAGTCGCGCGCCAGAAGCAAAAATATTTTGGGAAGCATAAATATGGTATCCACGGGATTTGGCAACGTGCCAACATCTGTTCTTGGTTGGTTGCAGCCCGAACTGACCCGTTGCATTGGGTCGACTCCTGCCAGTCAAGGAGACCCAGCGTACTGGTCAAGTCCATGCAATTAGGCAGAATCAGACTGGATCAATGAAATTTCGGCAAGCAGGTCAATTCGGGTGCGGTGCTATCACGTTGATCAACCTGATCGCCTTTACGCGCCCTCGGCGAACTGGCGCGCCTTCACTGTAGAGGAACGCCGAGTCCACTACAAATCATTCAAAGGAAGGCCAAAAAACGGCGGCGTGCGACGGCCATAAGCGGACTTGCGCATATTTCAAGGAAATTTGGGGCGATTCAGCAGCATTTAGACACCGATGCTGGCTTTCGCCCGGCCGACTGAAGCACGGGTTGCCCAGTGAAGAATGGCGTCGATGGCTTCGCGCACCAGGTTCGGATTAGATTAGCGCAAACAACTGGATGATGGATTGGTATCAATGAGCAATGTCGATGGTACGCCAAGCTACAGAAAGGAAAGCTTCAATTGCCCGCGCTGTGGTGCATTCGCCGGTATGAAATGGAATGACTTGCTCTTGAATAGCAATGAGTACGCCTCTGTATCCTTTTCGTTCTGTTCGGCTTGCAAAGATCCCAGTATTTGGATCACTGATGAGGGTGGCGGCAGGCATGGCCTCACGCCTGGAATGCCGATGGAAGGACACCTAGGGAGCAGGATAAAGATGATTTTCCCTTCGGAGTGCATCGCACCCAAGGCTGAAGAGGATATGCCTGAGGGGATCAGAGCGGATTATGAAGAAGCTAGATTAGTTTTCAGCCACTCTCCTCGAGCTGCGGCTGCTCTGCTCCGACTGTGTGTATAAAAGCTTTGTGAGGAGCTTTTAGGCAAACCGGGCAAAATACACAATCAAATTGGTGAGCTTGTAGAGTTGGGATTGCCCAGCCGACTGTTGAAGGCGTTCGATACCATCCGTATCTTCGGAAACGAGTCGGTACATCCAGGAACTGTCAATCTCAATGACAGCCCAGAGGTCGCGCTAGCGCTTTTTACCCTGCTGAACCTAGCAGTTCGTCACTGCATTACAGAAGAGAAGGAGCTAGAGGCGATACGTGCGTTAACCCCTGAACATAAGCGGCGGGATATCTAGCTAGCCCATTGAGGTAATGCCCATAGTCAGCGACTGAATGGAGTACGTTGCCGGCATTGGAGAAGCCCTGTGGAAGGACCGCTTTTGGCCGATTCTGTTGAAAAAGTAGATCTCCTGCCTGGCCTGCGGCAAAATCAGGTCATCGGCCAGCGGGAGGATTCGCAGCATGATGGGACAATTGTCGAGCGGACAAGAGAGACTGTTTTACTCGTT
>Ga0247730_1000512_pt1 | contig 28235 bp, 26 predicted proteins | sample UWRJL073202C2_FD_180959 | JGI IMG/M metagenome (GOLD analysis project Ga0247730, IMG submission 180959) | Plant litter microbial communities from Arlington Agricultural Research Station in Wisconsin, United States - UWRJ-L073-202C-2 | ecosystem: Environmental > Terrestrial > Plant litter >... | reverse complement strand
TTCGGCACCGCGCACGTGGGCGAAGACACCATCATCGACTCCATCCAGTCGGTATTCGACCTCCGTCCGAGCAAGATCATCAGCGAGCTCGACCTGCTGCGTCCGATCTACGCCGAGACCTCGACCTACGGGCACTTCGGGCGCGAGCTGCCCAACTTCACCTGGGAGCGACTCGATCGCGTCGACGCGCTGCGCGCCGCCGCGAAGCTATAGAGGCCCTATTCGGGCCGGAGGCAGTCGGGCAGGCAGGCGCAGCAGCAGAAAGGGCGGTCATGAGCGAGGCATCGGGTAACCGGATGCCCGTCGCCCGCGTGCTCATCGACTCGCCGCTGCCCCAGCTCGACCGGCTCTTCGACTACGGAATCCCCGAGTCGATGCGCACGACCGCCGTGGCCGGCGTGCGCGTGCGCGTGCCGCTGCGCTCGGCCGGGCGCGTCGCCGACGGGTTCATCGTCGAGATCGCGCCGCCCGGCGACTACACCGGCGCGCTGAGCGAGATCGAAGAGGTCGTCTCGGCGATTCCCGTGCTCACGCCCGAGGTGTGGACGCTCGCCCGGAAGGTATCCGAACGCGCCGCCGGCAATGCCAACGACATCGTGCGGCTCGCCGTTCCCAACCGGCAGGTTCGGGTCGAGAAAGCCTTCTTGGCCGCCGACGAGCGACCGCCGCTCGCGCCCCTCGAGCCGCCCACGCGCGTGCACGGCTACGGCGACGGCGTTGTGGAGACTGCGATCGCGGCCCGCAACCGGCTCGCCATCGACGCCATTCCGCTCGTCTCCGAGGTCGCCCCCGGCGTGTGGGTAGGAGAGTGGGCCGTCACCATGGCCGCCGCTGCCGCCGCGACCCTCGCCGGTGGCGCGACGGCAATTCTCGCCGTGCCCGACTATCGCGACCAAGAACAGCTGGCGTCGGCTCTCGCGGCGATTTTGCCGCCGGAACGCGTCATCCGGCTCGATGCGAAGCAGTCCAATCCCGACCGGTACCGGGCATTCCTCCGTTGCCTGCGCGACGACCCGGTCGTCATCATCGGCAACCGCTCGGTCGTCTACGCGCCCGCCGCCAATCTGGGTCTTATCGCGATCTTCGACGACGGCGACCCGCTGCACAGCGAGCCGCTGAGCCCCTACGTGCACGCCCGCGACGCGGCGCTCGTGCGGCAGGAGCAGCAGGGCTGCGCGCTCATCTTCCTCGGCCACGCGCGCAGCACCGAGGTCGAGCGGCTCGTCGAGGTCGGCTGGGTGCGCGCGTTCGCGCCGCAGCCCGCCGTGCTTCCCAAGGTCGTGCCCACGGCGCAGCAGTCGAGCGAAGACCGGCTTGCCGCGCAGGCCCGCATCCCGTCCACCGCCTGGCGCGAGGCGCGCGCCGCGCTCGAAAACGGTCCCGTGCTCGTGCAGGTTGCTCGCCCCGGCTACGCGCCGCGACTGGCCTGCGCCGACTGCAAGCGCAGCGCGCGGTGTATGAAGTGCGAGGGTCCGCTCGGCCAGAAGACCTCGCGGTCCACCCCCGCGTGCAACTGGTGCGGCGCCCTCGCCGTCGACTGGAAATGCGCCAACTGCGACGGCGAACGCCTGCGCTTCGTCGGCTCCGGTGCTGGCCGCACCGCCGAAGACCTCGGCCGCGCGTTTCCCGGCGTGCGGGTCATCATCGCCGACGGCGAACGCCCCATCCTCACTGTCGGCGCGGAACCCGCGCTGGTCATCGCCACCCGCGGTGCCGAACCGATCGCCGCGGGCGGCTACCGCGCCGTGCTGCTGCTCGACGGCGAGAGCATGATCGCCCGCGAGAGCCTGCGCGTCGCCGAAGACTGCCTGCGCTGGTGGTCGAACGCCGCGGCTCTCGCCGCCCGTCGCGCCCCGATCGTGTTGGTCGGTGTCGGCGGCGCGCTTGCGTCTGCGTTCGTGACCTGGCGGCAGGCCGACTTCGCCCGCTCCGAACTCGCCGACCGACGCGCACTGCGCTTCCCGCCCGCCGTGCGCGTGGCGACCGTCACCGGAACGGTGCAGGCGGTCGCCGCCGCCGTCGCCACGCTGGGCGTCGACGGACCCGACATCCTCGGCCCCGTGGACGTCGAGGGCGGGGGAGTGCGCACGATCGTGCGCTTCGACTACGCCCACGGTGGCGAGATCGCGTCCACTCTGCGTGCAGAGGTCGTCAAGTCCGCGGCGAGCCGCCGACGGGCACTCGGCAAGGCGGCACGAGGTCCCGTCCCGGTCAGCCTCAAGGTGCGTTTCGACGACGTGGAGCCGTTCCTCGAGCAGTAGCGCATCTGCAAGGTCGCCTAGGGCCAACGAGACCTGCAAAGTACGGGAGAATGACCTAATGACTTCTCTTCGCCTCGTCTTCGCCGGCAGCCCCGCGGCGGCCGTGCCGAGCCTCGCGACCCTGGCGGCCGGCGAGCACGAGGTCGCCGCCGTCGTCACCCGGGAGGATTCGCCGCAGGGCCGACGCGGCATCCTGACCCCCACGCCGGTCGCGACGCTCGCCGACGAACTCGGCATCCCCATCATCAAGGCCAACCGGCTCGCCGGCGAGGCGACCGACGCGATCACCGCCGTGCAGGCCGACCTCGGCGTCATCGTCGCCTACGGCGGCCTCGTGCGCGAACCACTGCTCAGCGCGCCCAAGTACGGTTGGATCAACCTGCACTTCTCACTGCTGCCGCGCTGGCGCGGGGCGGCGCCCGTGCAGCGCTCGATCATCGCGGGCGACGACCTCACCGGCGCCACCGTGTTCCAGCTCGTTCCCGAGCTCGACGCGGGCGACGTCTTCGGCCAGTTCACCCAGTCGATCGGCTCGCACGAGACGGCCGGCCACCTGCTCGACTCGCTCGCCGAGAGCGGCGCAGGTCTGCTCGCAGCGGTCGTCGACGCGATCGCGACCGGCGAAGCGCGCGCCGAACCGCAGGTCGGTGACGTCACGCTCGCGCCGAAGCTCACCCTCACCGACGGCCTGGTCGACTTCACCCGCCCGGCTCACGACGTCGTCAACCTCATCCGCGGCGTGACGCCCGAACCGGGCGCGTTCACCACGCTCGACGGCGCACGTCTTAAGATCCTCGACGCCGTGATCGCGAGAGACGCCCCGCGCCTCGCACCCGGCCACCTCGCCCAGGAAGGCAAACTCATCCTCGTAGGAACAGCAACCGATCCCGTGCAGCTTCTGACGGTGCATCCGGCCGGCCGCAAGGCCATGAACGCCGGCGACTGGTGGCGCGGACGCCCGGCAGACTCGGCGACCGTCGTCGACCCGCGAGTCGCCGAGTGAGCGCCGTACAGCCCGCCCGCCGCATCGCGCTCGACGTGATCCTCGCGGTGCGCGAATCCGACGCCTACGCCAACCTGCTGCTGCCCGTTCGCCTGCAGCGCGCGAAACTCTCCGAGGCCGATGCGGGTCTCGCGACCGAGCTCACCTACGGCACGCTGCGCCGCCAGGGCTACTACGACGCCGTGATCGCCCTCGCCGCCGGTCGCCCCGTCGAGAAGATCGACCCCGCCATCCTCGACGTGCTGCGGCTCGCCTGCCATCAGCTGCTCTCGATGCGCGTCGCCCAGCACGCCGCCGTCGACGAGTCGGTGCAGCTTGCCAAAACCGTCGGCTCGAATTCGGCCACCGGGTTCGTCAACGGCGTGCTGCGCACCATCACCCGCACGCCCGCCGCCGAATGGCACGAACGCGCGCTCGACTCGGCCAAGAACGCCGACGAACGCCTCGCCATCCAGTTCTCGCACCCCGTGTGGATCATCCGCGCCTTCCGCTCGGCCCTCGCCGCCGAGGGGCGCGACTCCGAGCTCGACGACCTGCTCGAGGCCGACAACGTCGCACCCCGCGTGAGCCTCGTCGCGCTGCCCGGCGAGTCGACCGTCGACGAACTCGACGCCTACGCCGCGACCTACTCACCCGTCGGCGCCGTGCTCGACGGGGGAGACCCGCTGCAGCTCGAACCCGTGCGCGCGGGCCGAGCCCGCGTGCAAGACGAGGGCTCGCAGCTCGCGGCCCTCGCGCTCAGCCGCGTGCGCCCGATCTCGAAGGGCGAGCGCTGGCTCGACCTCTGCGCGGGCCCCGGTGGCAAGGCCGCCCTGCTCGCGGCCGAAGCCGAGGTCGGCGGTGCCACACTCATCGCGAACGAAGTCGTGCCGGCCCGCGCCGAACTCGTGCGCAAGGCCCTCGCCGTGTTCGACCCGGCCCCCGAGGTCTGGGAGCTCGACGGCACCACGGTCGGCGACGACCACGCCGACGAGTTCGACCGCATCCTGATCGACGCCCCGTGCACAGGCCTCGGCGCGCTCCGACGCCGCCCCGAGGCACGCTGGCGCAAGTCGCCGCGCGACGTCGCCCATCTCTCCGGCCTGCAGTCGAACCTGCTGAACGCCGCCATCACGGCGCTCAAGCCCGGCGGCGTGCTCGCCTACGTCACCTGCTCGCCGCACCTCGCCGAGTCGAAGGTCATCGTGGAGGGCGCAATCAAGAAGTGGGGCGCCGCCATCGAGCGCATCGACACTCCCGCCGTGCTCTCCACCATCACCGAGGCGAACCTCGACCTCGGCGACGCCAAGCACGCACAGCTCTGGCCGCACCGTCACGGTACCGACGCCATGTTCATCCAGCTCATCAGTAAGGTCTAGCCATGCCCGCGCGTATCAACCCCAGCATCCTCGCCGCCGATTTCGCCAACTTCGAGCGGGAACTCGGCCGCATCTCGACCGCCGACCTCGTGCACGTCGACATCATGGACAACCACTTCGTGCCGAACCTCACTTTCGGCCCAACGATGACCGAGCGCCTGCAGGAGCTGTCGACGATCCCGCTCGACGTGCACCTGATGATCGACGACCCCGACCGCTGGGCCCCCGGATACGCCGAACTCGGCGCCTACTCGGTCACCTTCCACGCCGAGGCCGTGAAAGACGCCGTCTCCCTCGCGCGCAAGCTGCGCGAGATCGGTGCCCGCGCCGGAATCGCGCTGAAGCCCGGAACCCCCGTCGAGCCCTTCCTCGAGTTGCTGCCCGAGTTCGACCAGGTGCTCGTGATGACGGTCGAGCCCGGATTCGGCGGACAGAGCTTTATGGCCGAGACGATGCCCAAGCTGGTCCTGCTGCGCGAGGCCGTGAAAAAGACGGGTCTGGATGTCTGGCTCCAGGTAGACGGCGGCATCACCGCCGACACGATCGTTATCGCCGCGGAAGCCGGAGCAGACACGTTCGTCGCCGGGTCAAGCGTGTTCCGCGGGGAGCCCGCCGACAACATCGCCGCGCTCCGCGCCGCCGCCGAGGCGCACGTGCACTAGTCCTCGTCGTAGTGGATGCGTGTGCCCTGCTCGTCGAAGAGCGGCCTCACGCGCCAGACGCGCGGTTTCGGCTCGGCGAACGTCCGCACTGCGGCGATGCCCCCGGGCAGAGCCAGAGTCAAGCTCAGCACAATCAGCAGCCAGGCCGGCGCACGTCTCCCCGCAGAACCTACGGACGCGAGCATGTCCCAACCGGTGAAGATCCCGGTGAACACGGCGACGAGCGCGAACGCCAGGGACGCGAAGAACACACCGACCGCGCGCCGCCTGCTCGCTCGTACCGCGGGTGCCCCGAAGACGATCCACACCGCGCCGAGGATCGAGCCGACCGCCCCGAGCACGAGCACGAAGACGGCGAGCGGCGAGCCCGCCTCAACGAGCAGGTGGATCCCCAGTACCGTGAGCAACAGACCGATTTCGAGCAGCATGAGCGCCCATAGACGCACCGACTTCCACCACTTGTTCACGTCGCGAGCCTAACGTCGGCGGTGATTGCGCCACGCCGACGAGCACGAGAACTCCGAGGAGAGTCGACGTCGTGAGCCTATCTCGCCGAAACCGGCGCGAAACAGCGACGCCCTACGATCGAACCATCACCCACAGAACCACCGGAGCACCATGACCACCGCACGCGCCCCCTACTACCTCGACTGCGACACCGGCATCGACGACGCCCTTGCCATCGGCTACCTGCTCGCCGCTGCCGCCGACGAAGACGCCGGAATCGAGATCGTCGGCATCGGCTCCGTCTCCGGAAACGTCTCCGCCTCCGTCGGCGCCTACAACACGCTCGACCTGCTGGCCCTCGCCGGCGCGGAAGGTATCCCGGTCGCGATCGGCGCCCACGACCCGCAGGGCGGCAGCTTCCACGGCGGCGCACCCCACGTGCACGGGGCGAACGGGGTCGGCGACGTCGAAATCGCCAAGTCCGTGTCATCCGTCGTCGACGAATCGGCGTCAGAATTACTCGTGCGGCTCGCACACGAGCACGCGGGCGAACTTCGCGTCATCGCGGTCGGCCCGCTCACCAACATCGCGGCAGCGCTGCGCCTCGACCCCGCATTGCCCGCACTCGTCAAAGAACTCACCCTGATGGGCGGGGCCGCGAACGTGCCCGGCAACATCACGCCCGTCGCCGAGGCCAACATCGCCAACGATGCGGATGCCGCGGCTGAAGTCTTCGCGGCCGAGTGGTTCATCACCATGGTGCCCCTCGACGTGACCATGACAAACGTCCTCCTAGAGCACGAACGCCAGCAGCTCATCGACTCGGGTCGCCCCGTCGCCACCGCGCTCGGCCACATGCTCGACTACTACTTCAACTTCTACGTGGGGGTCTACGGCCACCGCGCCTCTGCGCTGCACGACCCGCTCGCCGTCGCAATCGCGCTCGGCGAGGTCGCGCTCAAGACCGCCCCCGTCGTGCGTGTGCTCGTCGACGACACCGCCGGCCCCGGCCGCGGCCAGACCATCTGCGACCTGCGCGGCATCTACAACGGGTTCCCCGAGCAGTCGGGCGCCCACACCCGCGTCGTGCTCGAGCTGGAAGAGAACTTCGCCCCCACCCTCATCGCCCGCCTCCTCGCCGCCTAGTTGGGACCCACAGTGACCGTCGTCGACAAGAACTCCGAAGGACAGGGCGTTCGCCAGTACCACATCGGCATCGCGCCGGGAGAGGTGAGCTCGGTCGCGCTGCTGCCCGGCGATCCCTTCCGGGTGCCGATGATCGCCGAGTTTCTCACCGACGTAAAAGACGTCGCCCACCAGCGTGAGCACCGCACGATGACCGGCTACTACAAGGGCAAACACATCACGGCCACGTCCACCGGAATGGGCTGCCCGTCGACCGCGATCGCGGTCGAGGAGCTCGCACGCGTCGGAGTCACATCGTTCATCCGTGTCGGCAGCTCGGCGGGCCTGCAGGCCGGCATCGAGCCCGGCGACCTGCTGATCAGTGAGGGCACACTGCGCAACGACGGTACGACTGCCGCCTACGCCCACCACGGGTTCCCGGCCGTGCCCGACCTGAAGATCGCGGTCGAGCTGCACCGCATCGCACTCGACCTCTCCGCCGGATCGACCACGCAGGTCTTCTCGGGCATCAACGCGAGCGACGACGCCTTCTACGCCGAGGGCCCGGAGTGGATCAGCGAGCTGAACCGCCTCGGCATCCTCAACGTCGAGATGGAGAGCTCCGCGCTGTACGTCGTCGCGCGCCTTCGTGGTCTTCGCGCCGGCATGATCTGCGCCGCGTCGAGCAACCTCGTCGACGGCGCTTCGCTCTACTCCGACAAGAACGCGGCCATGAAGGAGGGCTGGATGCGCAGCATCGAGGTCGCCCTCGAGACCGCCGTCAGCCTCGACCTGTAAGGAAATCCCGGATGCTCCGCACCATCATCTCCGGCGCCACGATCGCCACCGTCGACGCCCTCGGCACCGAGTACCCGAGCGGCTGGGTCGTCTTCGACGACGCCGAGATCGTCGGGGTCGGTGACGGCCTCGCGCCAGAGTGGGCGGTGCGCGGACTCGGCGCGGCGGGGGAGACGCTTTCGACACCGCCCACGATCGAGCTGATCGACGGCACCGGCCACCTGCTGACGCCCGGGCTCATCAACACCCACCACCACCTCTACCAGTGGCTCACGCGCGGATGGGCGCAGGACTCGATCCTGTTCGACTGGCTCGTCGCGCTCTACCCGGCCTGGTCGATGATCGACGCCGATCTCGTCGAGGCCGGTGCCGAGGCCGCGATCGCTGTGCTCGCCCGCTCGGGTTGCACCACCGTCGCCGACCATCACTACGTCTTCCCCGCCGGGTCGGGTGACATTCTGGGCGGCATCATCGCGGCAGCATCGCGCGTCGGCGTGCGCCTGCACGGCACCCGCGGGTCGATGGACCTCGGCCGCTCGCAGGGCGGGCTTCCGCCGGACTTCGCCGTGGAGACGACCGCGGCCGCCCTGCAGGCGAGCTCGGACGCGGTCGACGAATACCACGACCCCTCCCGCGAGGCGATGGTGCAGATAGCGATCGCTCCGTGCTCGCCGTTCTCCGTGTCATCCGACCTGCTCTCCGAAGCGGCGGTGCTCGCGCGCTCGAAGGGCGTTCGCCTGCACACGCACGGTTCGGAGACCGTCGAGGAAGACGCGTTCTGCCTCGAGAAGTTCGGCAAGACACCGACCGATTACCTCGACGACCTCGGCTGGCTGGGCGACGACGTGTGGATGGCGCACTGCGTGCATCTCGACGAGCACGCCATCCACCGCTTCGCCGCCACCGGCACCGGGGTCGCACACTGCCCGTCGTCGAACGCCCGGCTCGCCGCGGGTATTGCACCCGTGCCGCAGCTGCTCGCCGCCGGAGTGCCCGTCGGCCTCGGCGTCGACGGCTCTGCCTCGAACGAGTCGGGACAGCTCGGCACCGAGATCCGCCAGGCCGTGCTGATGAACCGTCTGCGGGCCGGAGCGGACGGCATGACCGGCCGCCAGGGCCTCTACATCGCGACGATGGGCGGCGCCCGTGTGCTCGGACGCCAGAACGAGATCGGCTCGATCGAGGTCGGCAAGCTCGCCGACCTCGCACTGTGGAAGGTCGACGGCGTGGAGCACGCCGGAATCGCCGACCCCGTCGCCGCGCTCACGCTGGGTGCGCAGCCGCCGATCAGCCGCCTCTTCGTGCACGGCCGCACGGTCGTGTCCGACGGCGAGCTGACCCGCGTCGACGAGCGCGCGATCGCCCGAGCCGCCACCACCGCGGCCACCTCACTCGCGGTGCGCGCGGGAGTGCTCGCCTAGGCCGCCCCGTCCACGAGCACAACTCAGGCAGAAACCCGGCGACGCCTGACAGCACCCGCGCGAAACCGCGCCCCGCGTCATCCGGCCCCTCAACCTGCCTGAGTTATGCAACGACGTATTCGTCATTCAGGACGGATGCGCCAGCGGCCACCACCGGCCGCCGCAATCTCGCGGGCCGAGCCACGAGGCCGGGCCGATCGTCCGGAATGATGAACACCGCCCCGCCCACGAGCACAACTTAGGCAGAAACCCGGCGCCGTCCGACCGCACCCGCACCGCGCCGACATCCACATTCCGCCGTGGGCGTACCCGCCCGCAACTCGTTCTACGCGCGGCCGTGATCTGCTTGGATAGTCGCATGACTGATTCACCCAAGACCAAGCCCGAAGTCGAGTTCTACGAGGGCCCCGAGCCCACCGAACTCGTGATCATTGACATCGAAGAGGGAACCGGCGCTGAAGCTGCCCCCGGCGCGACCGTCGACGTGCACTACCTCGGCGTCGACTTCGAGAGCGGCGAGGAGTTCGACTCCAGCTGGAGCCGCGGCCAGAGCATCAACTTCCCGCTCGGCAGCCTCATCGCCGGCTGGCAGCAGGGCATCCCCGGCATGAAGGTGGGCGGCCGCCGCCAGCTCATCGTTCCCGCCGAGCTCGCCTACGGTCCCATCGGTGGCGGACACCGCCTCTCCGGCCGCACCCTCACCTTCGTGATCGACCTGCTCGGCACCAAGTAGAAGCACGTCTCTCGCCGGTTGGGCAGGTCGCCTCGCGATCCACCCAACCGGCGTTCGTCATTTCGTCAGCGCGGCGAGGGATCGCATCGCGTGAAACGGGTCGTCGCCGGCAGGCAGCAGGACCACGCTGTGCGCGCCAGCCGAGTACAACTCATCGAGGCGTGCACGCGCTGTTTCGACGGTGCCGACAATCGCGAGTTGGTCGACCCACTCGTCGGGCAGCGCCGCCGCGAAAGCCTGGGGTGAGTCGACGGAGGCGCGCAGCGCAAAGAATTCCTCGGCGAACGGCAGCGGCTCGATGTGCACGTGTCCGTCGGGTTCACCCACCCAATCGAGGCGGGTGCGCGCGATACTGCGGGCCTCCGAGAGATCCGGATGAACCGCCGCAACGTTATATCCAACGATCCGGTGCCCTCGGCTCGCCCCGATCTGCTGCCGCACCCGGCGCAGATACTCGGGCGTCACCGGTTCGGCGAGCACGGTGCCGTCGGCCACCCGCCCCGCCACCGCGAGCGATTTCGGACCGCGCACCCCGGCGAGCACCAGCGGCGGCACCAGCGCGGGCGACTCGAGCGCCACCTCCCGCAGGCGCACGTAGCGCCCCTCAACCGAAACGGATTCGCCCGCGAGCAGCGCCCGCATCGCTTCGATCGTCTCCTCGAGCATCGTCAGCGGGCTGGCCGGCCACGCCCCCACCTGACGCATCCAGCCGGGCATGCCGTGTCCTATGCCGATCGTCACCCGTCCGGGAAAGATCTCCGCGAGGGTGTTCGCCTCGAGTGTGGCGAACGCGGCATTGCGCGCCGCCGCGGGCAGGATTCCCACTCCGACATGGATGCTCGAGGTTACCGCGAGTGCCACCGCGGCCTGCGCGACCCCTCCACGGAAAAAGCAGTCTTCGACGATCCACAACTCGTCGAACCCGTGTCGTTCGGCATCCCTGGCGAAATCGACGATGCGGTCGGCGGGCAGGTTGCGGGGGAGCGAGATCCCCAATGCGCGGTCGTTGAGCATGCCTCCACCCTATTGACCGGTTCCTCGCTTTTCCACGACGCCCGGGATACGGTGGGGAAAAGGACGGAGTCCCCATGTTCCTGCTCTATTTCGTCATCGGCCTGGCCGTGACCATCGCGGCCATCAGCGCCTTGCTCATCTGGCGCGAGCGGCGAGCCGGCGACTACCAGGACCACCTCGACCCCCGCGACCGCCCCAGCGCCGAGCAGTCCGCGGCTCTCGGTGCCGCGCTCTCGACGTCGACGCACCGCACGGGCGGCAGCGCCTTCTAGCCGCACCCGTGCGCGTTGCACCCGCCGCGCCTAGTAACCTTGACCCGTGAAAACTTTCGACGACCTGTTTGCCGAGCTGAGCGAGAAGGCCGTGTCCCGCCCCGAGGGGTCTGGCACCGTGGCAGAACTCGATGCCGGCGTGCACGCCATCGGCAAGAAGATCGTCGAAGAGGCCGCCGAAGTGTGGATGGCCGCCGAGTTCCAGAGTGACACAGAGGCTGCCGAAGAGATCTCGCAGCTGATGTACCACGTGCAGGTCATGATGATCGCGAAGGGCCTCAGCCTCGCGGATGTCTACCGACATCTGTAGAGCCCGCCTCCTTCCGCGTCATCCATCACCACCACACAAAGGCTTCCCATGCTGAGAATTGCAGTGCCCAACAAGGGTTCACTGAGTGAAACCGCGGCAGAAATGCTGCTCGAGGCCGGGTATCTCGGCCGCCGCGACCCGCGCGCGCTGAGCGCGAGCGATCCGCGTAACGACGTCGAGTTCTTCTACCTGCGCCCCCGCGACATCGCCACTTACGTCGGCTCGGGTGCGCTCGACGTCGGCATCACCGGCCGCGACCTACTGCTCGACTCCGGATCCGAGGCAGCGGAGATCGCCGCCCTCGACTTCGGCGGCTCGACCTTCCGTTTCGCCGGCCGCCCCGGACAGTTCGCCGAACTGACCGACCTCGAGGGCGTGCGCGTCGCGACGAGCTACCCCGGTCTCGTGGGCGACTTCCTCGCCCGCCACGGCGTCACCGCGAAGCTCGTCAGCCTCGACGGGGCCGTCGAGTCCGCGATCAATCTGGGTGTTGCGGATGCCGTCGCTGACGTCGTGAGCACCGGTTCCACTCTGCGCGCCCAGGGTCTCGAAATCTTCGGGCCGGTCATTCTCGAATCGACCGCGGTGCTCATCAGCGCCAAGAGCGACCTCGCCGGGATCGCGACGCTGCAGCGACGCCTGCAGGGTGTGCTTGTGGCCCGCCAGTACGTGCTCGTCGACTACGACGTGCCGGTCGCGCTGCTCGAGGCGGCCACCGCGATCACGCCCGGGCTCGAGAGCCCCACGATCTCGCCGTTGCACGACCCCGAGTGGGTCGCCGTGCGGGCGATGGTGCAGCGCGCCGACACCAACCACGTGATGGACGCGCTGTACGACCTGGGCGCGCGGGCCATCCTCGTCAGCTCGATCCACGCCGCGAGGATCTGACCGTGGGCGTGGCAGTGCGTGTCATCCCGTGCCTCGACGTCGCCGCCGGCCGCGTGGTCAAGGGAGTCAACTTCCTCAACCTGCGTGACGCCGGCGACCCGATCGAGCTCGCGCGCACCTACTACGAGCAGGGCGCCGACGAGATCACCTTCCTCGACGTGAAGGCGACCGTCGACAACCGCGACACGATGTACGACGTCGTGCGCGCCACCGCCGAGCAGGTCTTCATCCCGCTCACGGTGGGCGGCGGCGTGCGCAGCGCCGAAGACGTCGCCAAGCTGCAGGGCAGCGGGGCCGACAAGGTCGGAGTGAACAGCGCGGCGATCGCCCGCCCCGAGCTGATCGGCGAGATCGCCGACCGGTTCGGCGCGCAGTGCGTCGTGCTCAGCCTCGACGTAAAGCGCAGCGAGCGGACGCCGAGCGGCTTCGTCGTCACGACCCACGGCGGACGCACCGAGACCGACGTCGACGCCCTGCACTGGGCGGTCGAGGCGATCGAGCGAGGCGCCGGCGAACTGCTGGTCAACTCGATCGACGCCGACGGCATGAAAACGGGCTACGACCTCGAGCTCATCACGGCGATGCGCGAGATCAGCCGCGTGCCGGTGATCGCCAGCGGGGGAGCCGGAAAGCTCGAACACTTCGCCCCGGCCATCAAGGCGGGCGCCGACGCGGTTCTGGCGGCATCCGTCTTTCACAATGGAGAATTGACTGTCGGCGACGTGAAGCGCGCGCTGGCCGAGTCTGGAGTTGTAACACGATGACCGAGTCGATCGAACTCAGCGCCGACACCGTCGAGGCCGTCATCGAGCGCGCCGCGTTCAAAGACGGGGGCCTGATGCCGGCGATCGTGCAGCAGTGGGACTCGAAAGAGGTGCTGATGCTCGGCTACATGGACGCCGAGGCACTGCGCCGCACGCTCACCGAGGGCCGGGTGACCTACTGGTCGCGCAGCCGGCAGGAGTACTGGCGCAAGGGCGACACGAGCGGCAACGTGCAGTACGTGCGCGGCGCCGCCCTCGACTGCGACGCCGACACCCTGCTCGTCACCGTCGACCAGGTGGGCCCCGCCTGCCACACCGGCGCGCACGCCTGCTTCGACGTCGACCCGCTCTCGCCCAAGATCGGGCACGCGGCATGACGAGCACCACGAGTCGCGCCGACTTCGACCAACGCCTCGACGCCGGCCACCGCGTCGTGCCGGTCATCCGCGAGCTTTTCGCCGACGGCGAGACGCCCGTCGGCATCTACCGCAAGCTCGCGATGGGCAAGCCCGGAACCTTCCTGCTCGAATCCGCCGAACAGGGCGGCATCTGGTCGCGGTTCTCGTTCGTGGGCGCGGCCAGCTTCGGCGTGCTCACGCAGCGCCAGCAGGAGTACGCGTGGCTCGACTACGGAATGACCGCCGAGCGTGCCCTGGGATCCGATGCGCCCTCCGGCCCCCTCGCCGCGCTCGCCCACCTGCACGAGCGCTGGAGCACTCCGCACGTCGACGGCCACCCGCCGCTCACCGGCGGCCTCGTCGGCTTTATCGGCTGGGAGGCGATCCGGCAGATCGAGAACCTGCAGAACGTGCCGCCCGCCGACTTCAGCGTGCCGGGTCAGGCAATGAGCTTCGTCTCCGAACTGGTCGTCATCGACCACCGCGACGGCACCGTTCTGCTCATCGCGACCGCCCTCGGCGACGGCGTCGAGAGCCGCGACGACGTCTGGTCGGGCGCGCAGCAGCGCCTCGATGCCATGCAGTCCAAGCTGGCCGAGCCGAGCGAGGCGTGGCTGGCCGAGGTCGATCTCACGATCCAGGCCTCGCCGATCCCGCGCACCACCGAAGCCGAGTACGCCGACGCGATCGAGCGCTCGAAGCAGTACATCCGCGACGGCGACGTGTTCCAGGTCGTGGTGTCGCAGCGGTTCGACCACGAGATCACCGCCGACGCCATCGACGTCTACCGGGTGCTTCGCACGCTCAACCCCTCGCCGTACATGTACCTGCTCACGCTCGTCGACACCGACGGCGAGCCGTACCACATCGTCGGTTCCAGCCCCGAGGCGCTCGTGAAGGTGCAAGACGGCCGCGTGCACATGCACCCGATCGCCGGATCCCGCCCACGCGCCGAGAACGTCGAACGCGACCTCGAACTCGCCGTCGAGCTGCTCGCCGACGAGAAGGAGCGCAGCGAGCACCTCATGCTCGTCGACCTCGCCCGCAACGACCTGCTCAAGGTGTGCACGCCGGGCACCGTCGAGGTGACCGAGTTTATGCAGGTGGAGCGGTTCAGCCACATCATGCACCTCGTCTCCAGTGTCGAAGGAGACTTGAGACCGGATGCCACGCCGATAGAAGTCTTCACGGCGACGTTTCCCGCCGGAACCCTCTCCGGGGCGCCCAAGCCCCGCGCCCTCGAAATCATCGACGAACTCGAACCGGCCCAGCGCGGCGTCTACGGGGGAGTGGTCGGCTATTTCGACTTCGCCGGCGACCTCGACCTCGCCATCGCGATCCGCACGACCACGATCGTCGGCGGAATGGCTCGCGTGCAGGCGGGGGCCGGCCTCGTCGCCGACTCCGATCCGGCGGCCGAACATCTCGAATCGCAGAACAAGGCCGCGGCGCCGCTGCGTGCCGTCGCTGTAGCCAACGCGATGCGGAGAGTGCAGTGAGCGACAGCGCCCCGGTCAAGAAGCCGCGCAAGACCAAGTCGATCGTGCTGCTGGCCAGCGCGCTCATCGCCATCCTCACGCTGGTGTCGTGGACCCAGGTCTGGTTCGGCGTCACCCTCGTCGGCGGCGGAGCGCTCGAGGTCGACGGCCAGGTCGCGGCTCCCGCGCTCTCGGCGCTCGCCCTCACCAGCCTCGTGCTGGTGGGCGCCCTCGCCATCGCCGGACCGTTCTTCCGCATCGTCTTCGGTGTGCTCGAGGTGCTCATCGGCGTCGCCGTGGTGTTCTCGGGGGTGCTCGCGGTAAGCGATCCCGTGGCCGCATCCGCCTCGGCCATCTCGACCGCCACCGGTGTCGCGGGCAAAGCCTCGGTCGCGCAGTCCGTCGAATCGATCAACGGCGGCGTCTGGCCGTGGATCGCCTTGATCTGCGGCGTGCTGATGCTCGTCGCGGGCGCCGCGATCATTGTGCTCAGCCGTCGCTGGCCCAACTCGGCCTCACGCAAGTACCAGACCACGCGTCTCGAGCCGGTGCCGACCCAGCGCACGGCCGTCGACGACTGGGACGCCCTCAGCGGCGGCAACGACCCGACGACCAACGACTAGCGCGGCGCGCTGGCCCGGGGTCGGTGACCGCCGCCCCGTCGCGATAGAGTTTTATCGCCGACGGACACGAATTTCGGCACGAACAACGAATGGAGCATCATGAGCATCGAGTCTGACGAAGGACACGGCAACTCGCCCGCCGCCTGGACTGCCGTGATCATCATGCTGGTGGCCTTCGCCCTCGGCACCTTCTTCTTCTGGTTCGACCTGCCCTGGCTCGTCGTCGCTTCCGCCGTACTCGCGGTGCTCGGCCTCATCACCGGCAAGGTGCTCGCGGTTCTGGGCTACGGCGTCGGCGGAACCAAGTACGCCGCCAAGGCACACGACTAGAGTGCTCGACTCCCTCGTAGCCGGAGCTCTCGCAGACGCTTCGGAGCGTCGGGTGAGCCGTAGCCTGGCCGACGTCGAGTCGGCCGCTTTGGCGCGCCCCGCCGCCCTCGACGTGCTCGCGCACCTCGCCCCGGCAGACCGCGTCAAGATCATCGCAGAGGTCAAGCGCTCCAGCCCGTCGCGCGGCGCCCTCGCCGAGATCCCAGACCCCGCCGCCTTGGCTCTGGCCTACGAGACCGGCGGAGCGAGCGTCATCAGCGTGCTCACCGAGGGCCGCAAGTTCGGCGGCTCGCTCGCCGACCTCGAGGCCGTGCGTGCCGCGGTGAAGCTGCCGGTGCTGCGCAAAGACTTCATCGCCGAGCCGTACCAGGTGTTCGAGGCGCGAGCCGCGGGCGCCGACCTGGTGCTGCTCATCGTCGCGGCGCTCGAGCAGCCGCTGATGACCGAGCTGTTCGACCTGATCAACCAGCTCGGCATGACCGCCCTCGTCGAGACTCACACGGGCGAAGAACTCGACCGCGCGATCGACCTCGGGGCGAGCCTGATCGGCGTCAACGCCCGCAACCTCTCCACATTCGAGCTCGACCAAAACCTCTTCGGCTCGCTCGCCGACCGCATCCCCGCCGGAGTCATCCGCGTCGCGGAGTCGGCTGTGAAGACCCCCGCCGACGTCGCGCACTATCGCGCGGCCGGCGCCGACGTGGTTCTCATCGGCGAAGCCCTCGTCACGGGCGACCCCGTGGCCACCCTCACAGAATTCCTTGGTTCCTGATGACCCACCTGCGCGACGAGAACGGCCCGTACTTCGGCGACTTCGGCGGACGCTTCGTTCCCGAGTCGCTCGTCGCGGCCCTCGACGAACTCACGGCGGCCTACGAGCTCACCAAGACCGACCCCGAGTTCGCCGCCGAGCTCTCCGCCCTGCACAAGACCTACACCGGGCGTCCCTCGATCATCACCGAGGTGCCGCGTTTTGCCGAGCACGCCGGCGGTGCCCGCATCATCCTCAAGCGCGAAGACCTCAACCACACCGGCTCGCACAAGATCAACAACGTGCTCGGCCAGGCGCTGCTCACCAAGCGCATCGGCAAGACGCGCGTGATCGCCGAGACCGGCGCCGGCCAGCACGGTGTCGCCACGGCGACCGCCGCGGCCCTGTTCGGCCTCGAGTGCGTCATCTACATGGGCGAGGTCGACACCGACCGCCAGGCGCTCAACGTCGCCCGCATGCGCCTGCTCGGCGCGGAGGTCGTCTCGGTGAAGACCGGCTCGCGCACCCTCAAAGACGCCATCAACGAGGCGTACCGCGAGTGGGTGGCGAGTGTGGAGACCACCAACTACATCTTCGGCACCGTCGCCGGCCCGCACCCGTTCCCCGCCATGGTGCGCGACTTCCAGAAGATCATCGGCGAGGAGGCGCGCCAGCAGGTCATCGACCTCACCGGCTCCCTCCCCACCGCTGTCACCGCCTGCGTCGGCGGCGGCAGCAACGCCATGGGCATCTTCCACGCGTTCCTCGACGATCCGGATGTCGCGTTGTACGGCTACGAGGCATCGGGCGAGGGCCACCTCACCGAGCGTCACGCGGCGACGATCACGCGCGGCCGCCCCGGCGTACTACACGGCGCCCGCAGCTACATGCTGCAGGACGAAGACGGCCAGACCATCGAGTCGCACTCGATCTCGGCCGGCCTCGACTACCCCGGCATCGGCCCCGAGCACTCCTGGCTGCACGACATCGGCCGCGCGACCTACCTTCCGATCACCGACGACGAGGCGATGCAGGCCCTGCGCCTGCTCAGCCTCACCGAGGGCATCATCCCCGCCATCGAGTCGTCGCACGCCCTCGCCGGCACCATCAAGCTCGGCAAAGAGCTCGGACCCGACGCCGTCATCCTGGTCAACCTCTCCGGCCGCGGCGACAAAGACATGGAGACCGCGGGCAAGTACTTCGACATCCTCGATGCCGAAGCGCTCGCCACCGAAGACCTCGCACCCGTAGAAGAAAGCCCAGAACGTTGAGCGCCGTCGAGAACACCATCCGCGTGCGCAAAGACGCGGGATCCGGCGCCCTCGTCGGCTACCTGCCCGCGGGTTTCCCCGACCTCGCCACGAGCATCGAAGCGGCCGTGGCCCTCGTCGAGAACGGCGTCGACGTGCTCGAACTCGGCCTGCCGTACAGCGATCCCGTGATGGACGGCCCCGTCATCCAGCACGCCACCGAGATCGCCCTGCAGAAGGGCTTCCGCCTCAAGCACGGCATCGAGGCCGTCGCGGCCATCACGGCACGCGTCGACGCGCCGGTGCTCGTCATGACCTACTGGAACCCGATCATCCAGTTCGGCGTCGAGCGTTTCGCCGACGAGCTGCTCGCCGCGGGCGGAGCGGGCCTCATCACGCCCGACCTCGTGCCCGACGAAGCGAAAGAGTGGCTCGCGGCATCCGATCGAACCGGTCTCGACCGTGTCTTTTTGGCCGCCCCCTCGTCGTCGGATGCCCGACTCGAGCAGGCGGTACAGAAGAGCCGGGGCTTCGTCTACGCCGTCTCGACCATGGGCATCACCGGTGCGCGCCAAGACGTCGACTCCGCCGCACGCGGCCTCGTCGCACGCCTGCGCGCCGCCGGCGCCACGAGCACCTGCGTCGGCATCGGCATCTCCACGGGCGAGCAGGTGCGCGAGGTTCTCACCTACGCCGACGGCGCCATCGTCGGATCCGCTCTCGTCAAAGCCTTGGCCGACGGGGGAGTGGACGCCGTCGCGCGCACCGCAGCCGCTCTCAGCGCCGGAACCCGCCCTTCACAGGGCTAGTCTTACTTAGTCTTCGCACACCCCGAAAGGTCCTGCCTCGTGTTCGCACCCCTCAGCATCCCCAGCCCTGACTACGAGTGGCAGGTCTTCAACCTCGGCCAGTGGTTCCGCGACATCGGCCTGACCTGGTTCGGTTTCGACCTGAACATCCACGCCTACGCGATCTGCATCCTCATCGGCATCATCGCCGCGGGTGTGCTCACCAACTACCGTCTCACCCGCCGCGGTGCCGAGCCGGGTGTCGTGCTCGACATCATCATCTGGGCGGTGCCGCTGGGCATCGTCGGCGCGCGCGTGTTCCACGTGCTCACCCACCCCGACGACTACTTCTACGCGGGCGCCGACCTGTTCAGGGTGCTGTACGTCTGGGAGGGCGGCATCGCCATCTTCGGCTCGCTGATCGGAGGCGCCATCGGCGCGTGGATCGGCTGCAAGTTCTCCGGCATCCGCTTCTGGACCTTCGCTGACGCCGTTGCGCCCGCACTCCTGCTCGCACAAGCCTTCGGCCGCTTCGGCAACTGGTTCAACCACGAGCTGTTCGGCTTGCCGACCAACCTGCCGTGGGGTCTCGAGATCGAGACCGACAATCCCGCCTACCCCGCCGGACTGCCCGAGGGCACGCTCTTCCACCCCACCTTCCTCTACGAGATCATCTGGAACCTCGTCGGGTTCGCCCTCATCCTCGTGATCGAGCGCAAGATGCGCCTGCAGTGGGGCAAGGTGCTCGGCCTCTACCTCATCTGGTACGGCCTCGGCCGCACCGTCTTCGAGTCGATCCGCATCGACCCGAGCGAGGTCTTCTTCGGTCTCAGAAGTAACGTTTGGGCCGCGATTTTCGCCGTGATTCTCGGAATCGTCATCATTGTCGTGCAGAACCGCCGCCACAAGGGCCTCGAGCTCAGCCCGTACGTTCCGGGTCGCGAGTGGGTCAAGCCGGGCACTGGGGTAGAATCAGACGACACCTATTCGGATACCGACGAGCCCGGCGATGACGCCGCGTCCCCCTCCGAAGAGCTCGCCACAAGCGGGCCCGCCACAAGCGGCTCCGCAAACAGCGGAGTAGGCGCCAAGTCCTGACGACAGGGCCACCTCTGACACCCGATGGGCCGCCGACGTCCCACACGCTCCAATAAATCGTGAGGACGGACCATCATGGCTCTCACGCCAGCTCTCCAGCGCTTCAGCACCACGCCCCAGGCGACAGGCCTCTACGACCCCCGTCGTGAGAAAGACGCCTGCGGCTTGGCTATGGTCGCGACCCTCCGCGGTACCGCGGGGCACGACATCATCGATGCCGCGCTCAACGCCCTGCGCCACCTCGAACACCGCGGCGCCATCGGCTCCGACGCGGGTACCGGCGACGGAGCGGGAATCATCACCCAGATCCCCGACGACTTCCTGCGTGCCGTCACCGACTTCGACCTGCCGCCCGTCGGCAGCTACGCCGTCGGTATGTCGTTCCTGCCGGTCGAAGACGACGACCGCGCGGCCATCAAGGCCGGCATCGACCAGATCGCCGCCGAAGAGGGCCTCACGGTTCTCGGCTGGCGCGACGTGCCCGTGCGCGCCGACCAGGTCGGCGACCTCGCGCGCGCCGCCATGCCCGTTTTCGAGCAGCTCTTCCTCGCGTCGACGAGAACGGATGACTCGGGGTCGCTGATCTCCGGAATCGAACTCGACCGCCAGGTGTACCGCCTGCGCAAGCGCGCCGAGCACGGCCACGGCGCGTACTTCCCGTCGCTGTCGAGCCGCACCCTGGTCTACAAGGGAATGGTCACGACGCTCCAGCTCGAGCCGTTCTACCCCGACCTCAGCGACGAGCGCTTCGCCTCGAAGCTCGCGCTCGTGCACTCGCGCTACTCCACCAACACGTTCCCGTCCTGGCCGCTTGCGCAGCCCTTCCGCATGATCGCGCACAACGGCGAGATCAACACGGTGCAGGGCAACCGCAACTGGATGCGTGCCCGCCAGTCGCAGCTCGAGTCCGCGCTGCTCGGCGACATCCCCAGCCTGCTGCCCATCAACACGCCGGGCGCATCCGACTCCGCGTCGTTCGACGAGGTCGTAGAGCTGCTCAGCCTCACCGGCCGTTCGCTGCCGCATTCGATCATGATGATGGTGCCAGAAGCCTGGGAGAACCAGACCGACGTCGAGGCCGCCCGCAAGGCGTTCTACGAGTACCACGCGATGCTCATGGAGCCGTGGGACGGACCCGCCGCGCTGGTCTTCACCGACGGCTCGCTCGTCGGCGCGACCCTCGACCGCAACGGACTACGCCCCGGCCGCTTCCTCGTCACCGACGACGGACTCGTCGTGCTCGCGAGCGAGATCGGTGTGCTCGACATCGACCCCGCCAAGGTCGTGCGCAAGGGACGCCTGCGTCCCGGCAAGATGTTCCTCGTCGACACCGAAGCCGGCCAGATCATCGAGGACGACGACGTCAAGGGGCAACTGGCCACGGCCGAGCCCTACGGCGAGTGGCTCGACAAGGGTCGCATCCATCTCAAAGACCTGCCCGACCGTGAGCACATCGTGCACACGCCGGCCTCGGTCACGCGTCGTCAGCGCACCTTCGGCTACACCGAAGAAGAAGTGCGCATCATGATCATGCCGATGGCGAAGAACGGCGCAGAGCCGCTCGGCGCCATGGGGTCGGACACCCCCATCGCCGTGCTCAGCGAGCGCCCGCGGCTGCTGTTCGACTACTTCGCGCAGCAGTTCGCCCAGGTGACGAACCCGCCGCTCGACTCGATCCGCGAAGAGGTCGTGACGTCGATGAAGCTCGGCCTCGGCCCGGAGCGCAACCTGCTCGCGGCCACGCCCGAGCACGCACGCCAGGTCATCCTCGACTTCCCGGTGATCGACAACGACGAGCTGGCCAAGATCCAGCACATCGACCCGCGTCCGGGCAGCCGGCTCACGACCACCATCAAGGGCCTGTATCGCGTCGACAAGGGCCCGAAGGCGCTTGAGAAGCGTCTCGCTGCCATGTGCAGCGAGGTCGACGAGGCCATCGAGGCCGGCGCGCAGTTCATCGTGCTCTCCGACCGCGACTCGAACAAGGAGTACGCGCCGGTTCCGTCGCTGCTGATGCTCGCGGCGATCCACCACCACCTCATCCGCAAAGAAAACCGCATGAAGGTGGGCATCATCGTCGAGGCCGGCGACGTGCGCGAGGTGCACCACATCGCGCTGCTCATCGGCTACGGGGCATCCGCCATCAACCCGTACCTCGCCATGGAGACCGCCGAAGAGCTCGTGCGCAACGGCATGCTCACCGGCGTCACCGCCGAGAAGGCCGTCAAGAACCTGATCAAGGCGCTCGGCAAGGGCGTGCTCAAGATCATGTCGAAGATGGGCATCTCGGTCGTCTCGTCGTACGCGGGCGCCCAGGCGTTCGAGGCGGTCGGGCTCAACCAGGAGTTCGTCGACCAGTACTTCACCGGAACGTCGAGCCTGCTCGGCGGCGTCGGTCTCGAGGTCATCGCGGCCGAGAGCGCGGCCCGCCACGAGGGCGCCTACCCCGACGACGGCGCGATCAGCGCGCACGAACGGCTCCTGACCGGCGGCGAGTACCAGTGGCGCCGCGAAGGACCGCCGCACCTGTTCAACCCCGACACGGTCTTCCGCCTGCAGCACGCCACCCGTGCGCGCCGGTACGACATCTTCCGCGAGTACACCAAGCTCGTCGACGACCAGGCCTCGAAGCTTATGACCATCCGTGGTCTCTTCGAGTTCAAGACCGGTCAGCGTCCCGTCGTGCCCATCGACGAGGTCGAGCCCGTCTCGTCGATCGTGAAGCGCTTCTCCACCGGCGCGATGAGCTACGGCTCGATCAGCGCCGAAGCACACGAGACGCTCGCGATCGCCATGAACTCGATCGGCGCCAAGAGCAACACGGGAGAGGGCGGCGAAGACACCGACCGCCTGCTCGACCCGACGCGCCGCAGCGCCATCAAGCAGGTCGCTTCCGGCCGGTTCGGCGTCACGAGCATGTACCTGACGCACTCCACCGACATCCAGCTCAAGATGGCGCAGGGTGCGAAGCCCGGCGAGGGCGGCCAGCTGCCGCCCACCAAGGTCTACCCGTGGATCGCGCGCACCCGCCACGCGACCGCGGGCGTCGGCCTCATCTCGCCGCCCCCTCACCACGACATCTACTCGATCGAAGACCTCAAGCAGCTGATCTTCGACGTCAAGCGCGCCAACCCGCTCGCCCGCGTGCACGTGAAGCTCGTGAGCCAGTCGGGCATCGGCGCGGTCGCGGCCGGAGTGACCAAGGCCCTCGCCGACGTCGTTCTCGTCTCGGGCCACGACGGCGGAACGGGTGCGAGCCCGCTCAACTCGCTCAAGCACGCCGGAACCCCCTGGGAGCTCGGCCTCGCCGAGACCCAGCAGACACTGATGCTCAACGGCATGCGCGACCGCGTGGTCGTACAGGTCGACGGACAGATGAAGACCGGCCGCGACGTCATCGTCGGCGCGCTGCTCGGCGCGGAGGAGTTCGGTTTCGCCACCGCGCCCCTCGTGGTCGAGGGCTGCGTCATGATGCGCGTCTGCCACCTCGACACCTGCCCGGTCGGCATCGCGACCCAGAACCCCGAGCTGCGCGCCCGCTTCAGCGGCAAGCCCGAGTTCGTCGTCAACTTCTTCGAGTTCTTGGCGCAGGAGGTACGCGAGTACCTGTCCGCGCTCGGATTCCGCTCGATCGAAGAGGCCGTCGGACACCACGAGGTTCTCGACGTGAACGGCGCGATCGAGCACTGGAAGGCCGACGGACTCGACCTTTCTCCCGTGCTCATCGGACCGGATTTTGCGGATGACGCGCCGCGCCGTAACTCGCGCAAGCAAGACCACGAGCTCGAGAAGCACTTCGACGTCGAGCTGATCCGCCAGAGCGAGAACGCGCTCGAGCACGGCACGCCCGTCGTCATCGACCGCGCGATCAAGAACACCGAGCGCGCCGTCGGCACCATGCTGGGCAACGCTGTCACGCTGCGCCACGGCGAGAACGGCCTCCCAGCCGGCACCATCCAGGTGAACCTCACCGGCACCGCCGGGCAGTCGCTCGGCGCCTTCCTGCCCAACGGCATCCGCCTGCGCCTCGTCGGCGACAGCAACGACTACGTGGGCAAGGGCCTCTGCGGCGGCGAGATCGTCGTGATGCCCGATGCGCGCAGCAGCTTCGCCGCCGAAGACAACGTCATCGCGGGCAACGTCATCGGCTACGGCGCGACGCAGGGCTCGATGTTCCTGCGCGGCATCGTCGGCGAGCGTTTCCTCGTGCGCAACTCCGGAGCGACCGCGGTCGTCGAGGGTGTGGGCGACCACGCGCTCGAGTACATGACCGGTGGCCTCGCGGTCATCCTGGGCGAGACCGGCCGCAACCTCGGCGCGGGAATGTCGGGCGGCACCGCCTACATCTACGACCTCCGCAACGAGCGGGTCAACCCCGACTCGCTCGCGAGCGGCGAACTCACGCTGCTGCCCCTCGGAAGCGCCGACGTGGAGATCCTCACCGACCTCCTGCAGCGTCACTTCGACGAGACCGAGTCCGCCGTCGCGAGACGGATGCTCGACAACATTGACGAAACGATCGCACGATTCGTGAAGGTTCTGCCTCGCGACTACGCAGCGGTCATTGCAACACGGCAGACGGCCGTCGACGAGGGTCTCGACCCCGACGGCGACATCGTCTGGTCGAGAATCATGGAGGTTACCGGTGGCTGATCCGAAGGGATTCCTGAAGGTCCAGGAGCGCGAGCTCCCGGCCCGTCGCCCCGTCGCACTGCGTCTGATGGACTGGAAAGAGGTCTACGAGCAGGGCGACGCGGCTACCGTACGCAAACAGGCCGGGCGCTGCATGGACTGCGGCATCCCGTTCTGCCATCAGGGCTGCCCGCTCGGCAACCTGATCCCCGAGTGGAACGACCTGATGTGGCGCGGCGAAGGCCACCAGGCCATCGAGCGCCTGCACGCCACGAACAACTTCCCCGAGTTCACCGGCCGCCTGTGCCCGGCACCGTGCGAGTCGTCGTGCGTGCTCGGCATCAACCAGCCCGCCGTCACGATCAAGAACGTCGAAGTGTCGATCATCGACGAGGCGTACCAGAAGGGCTGGGTCACCCCGCACCCGCCCGAGCGCCTCACCGGCAAGACCGTCGCCGTCGTGGGCTCCGGCCCCGCCGGACTCGCCGCGGCCCAGCAGCTCACCCGCGCCGGCCACACCGTGGCCGTGTTCGAGCGTGACGACCGCATCGGCGGCCTGCTGCGCTACGGCATCCCCGACTTCAAGATGGAGAAGAAGCACATCGAGGCGCGTCTCGCGCAGATGCAGGCCGAGGGAACCCGTTTCCGCGCCGGCGTCAACATCGGTGTCGACATCACCTGGAGCGACCTGCGCGCCCGCTACGACGCCGTGATCGTCGCGACCGGCGCCACCGTGCCGCGCGACCTCCCCATCCCCGGACGCGACCTGCTCGGCGTGCACTTCGCCATGGACTACCTCGTGCAGCAGAACCGTGCGGGCGCCGGCGACACCGTCTCCGAGCAGATCACCGCGGACGGCAAGCACGTGGTCGTCCTGGGCGGTGGCGACACGGGTGCCGACTGCATCGGCACCGCGCACCGCCAGCACGCCCTCTCCGTCACCAACCTCGCGATCGGCAAGCAGCCGGCCGCCGAGCGTCCCGAGCACCAGCCGTGGCCGATGGCACCGACTCTGTTCGAGGTCTCGAGCGCCCACGAAGAGGGTGGCGAGCGCGTCTTCCTCGCGTCGACGATCGAGTTCCTCTCCAACGATGCCGGCGAGGTGCGCGCGATCCGCGTCGCCGAAACCGAGTATCTCGATGGACGCCGGGTTCCCAAGGCGGGAACGGAACGTGAAATCCCCGCGGACCTCGTGCTGCTCGCGATGGGCTTCACCGGCCCCGAGACCGACACGATCGACGACCAGTTCCCGCTGCCCGTCGACGCGAAGGGCAACCTTGGGCGGGACGGCGAGTACCAGACGAGCGAATCCGGCGTCTTCATCGCCGGCGACGCCGGTCGTGGGCAGTCGCTGATCGTCTGGGCAATCGCCGAGGGACGTGCTGCAGCTTCCGCCGTTGATCGGTACCTTGAAGGGACGACGCAATTGCCGTTCCCGGTCAAGCCGACCGACCACGCGATCGCCATCTGATTTCGACAGCTCAATCTCCGATTCACACCACCACCACAAATCACCACAGAAGGAACTCATGAGACGCGCGAAAATCGTCGCTACGCTCGGCCCCGCAACCTCCAGTTACGAAAACATCCGAGCGATCATCGACGCGGGTGTCGACGTGGCGAGAATGAACCTCAGCCACGGCTCCTACGACGTCCACGAGGCCGTGTACGCGAACGTGCGCCAGGCCGCGGATGACTCGGGCCGCGCCGTCGCTGTGATGGTCGACCTCCAGGGCCCCAAGATCCGTCTCGGCAAGTTCGAGGGCGGCCCGTACGAGCTCGCCGTCGGAGACGTCTTCAAGATCACCACCGAAGACGTGGTCGGAACGCGCGAACTCTCCGGCACCACCTTCAAGGGCCTGCCGCAAGACGTGAGCCCCGGCGACTTCCTGCTGATCGACGACGGCAAGGTGAAGGTACAGGTGACCGGCGTCGAAGGACCCGTCGTCTCGACCGTGGTCATCGTCGCCGGTGCGGTGTCGAACAACAAGGGCATCAACCTGCCCGGTGTAGCCGTCAACGTTCCCGCCCTGAGCGAGAAAGACGAAGACGACCTCCGCTGGGGCCTGCGCCTCGGCTGCGACCTCATCGCCCTCTCGTTCGTGCGCGACGCCACCGACATCGTGCGCGTGCACGAGATCATGGAGGAGGAGGGCCGCAAGGTCCCCGTCATCGCCAAGATCGAGAAGCCGCAGGCCGTCGACAACCTCGAGGCCATCATCGACGCGTTCGACGCGATCATGGTCGCCCGCGGCGACCTCGGCGTCGAGCTGCCGCTCGAAGCCGTGCCGATCGTGCAGAAGCGCGCCGTCGAGCTCTCGCGCCGCATGGCCAAGCCGGTCATCGTCGCGACGCAGATGCTCGAGTCGATGATCTCCAGCCCCGTGCCCACGCGAGCCGAGACATCCGACGTTGCAAACGCTGTTCTGGATGGCGCGGACGCCGTAATGCTCTCCGGCGAGACCAGCGTCGGCGAGTACCCCGTGATCACCGTGCAGACCATGGCCCGCATCGTGGCCTCCACCGAGGAGCACGGACTCGAGCGCATCCCCGAGCTCGGCACCAAGCCGCGCACGCAGGGTGGCGCGATCACCCTCGCCGCCGCCGAGGTGGCGACGTTCGTCGAGGCCAAGTACGTGTGCATCTTCACCGAGTCGGGAGACTCGGCGCGTCGTATGTCGCGCCTGCGCTTCAACGTTCCGATGAAGGCGTTCACGCCGGACCCCGCCATCCGCCGCCGCATGTCGCTCATCTGGGGCATCGACTCCTACGTGGTCGAGCGTGTGACCCACACCGACGCCATGTACATCCAGGTCGACGAGGTGTTGCTGAACGAGGGACTCGCCGAGGTCGGCGATGTCGTCGTCGTCATCTCCGGTTCGCCTCCCGGAATCGCCGGCTTCACCAACGACCTGCGCGTGCACCGCGTGGGCGATGCGAAGAACGCCGTCGCTCCCGCCTACGCCGTAGCCGAGTAGCGCAGACGAACGAAGGGCCGGGCAGTCGAGACTGCCCGGCCCTTCGCCGTACCTAGCCGGTCAGTCGACACGGGGGAGCTTCTGCTCCCGCCCGTCCGACACGTCGGCTTCGGTTGTGCCCGCTCCGGTTGCGGTAGAGCCGGGGGAGAGGACGTCATTGTCCGCCTCCCCGGTCGTATCGTGGTCCTGATCCGGCACGGGCACGTCTTCGGCGCCCTCATCGCGCGCATCCACACCCGACATCTGCAGCTCCTCTGGGCGGGCCGCAGGAGGCGGCGATGGGTGATTAGGAGCGGTGGCAGGGCTGGCCGCCACCGCCCCACGTCAGCCTCGCGCAAAACGCACAGACTGGCGGAGCGGGTTCGCGAGCCAACCGGGAGGCGTGCCGCGCGAAACGTCGTTCGCTTGCCGAATTTACGCCGCTGAGAGCGCTTCACCCGGGGGCTGTACACCCGGCAATCGCGGGGTTATAGTTCGGTTTTTCGCGCGGAACTACGCAGTTTTCCGCGTAGTTCTGCAGATGTGCCGGATGCGAGACTCGAACTCGCACGCCCTTTCGAGCAAAGCATTTTGAGTGCTCCGCGTCTGCCATTCCGCCAATCCGGCGCACAACAACTGTCAAAGAATACCGTAGGCTCGTTGTCGTGACTGACCAAGAATCAACCCCAACCGCTCCCCGTCGAGTTGTGGTGGCAGAAGACGAGTCGCTGATTCGTATGGACATCGTCGAGATTCTCCGCGACAACGGCTTCGAAGTCGTCGGAGAAGCCGGCGACGGCGAGACGGCAGTAGCCCTCGCCACCGAACTGCGCCCCGACCTCGTCATCATGGACGTGAAGATGCCCCAGCTCGA
>Ga0247730_1000510_pt1 | contig 28245 bp, 28 predicted proteins | sample UWRJL073202C2_FD_180959 | JGI IMG/M metagenome (GOLD analysis project Ga0247730, IMG submission 180959) | Plant litter microbial communities from Arlington Agricultural Research Station in Wisconsin, United States - UWRJ-L073-202C-2 | ecosystem: Environmental > Terrestrial > Plant litter >... | reverse complement strand
CATCGGCGGATAGGACGGATTGACCTGCGGCGTTATATCGATGCGCGCCGTTCCAACCCGCAATTTGGCGGTGGCTGTCTGGGCCAAAACCTCGCCTGACAAGGCGGTTGTGGCGACGAGCGCGGCAATAAGCAATTTTGCTGTGTTCATGGTTTCATTCCTCCCGGTTGATGATGCGTTCATCCCTGTCAGCGGCAGCGCGATGACAGGGATGTCAAAGTCTTTGATCGACCGCAGCGCTGAAAAAGTGCTGCGGTCCATCGGAAGATGATTTCTTGTCTATTTCGAAAGGTCAGCCGGCTTCAGACCCTGGACCTTCATGACCGCCTGCCGATTGAACCGATCGCGTTCGGGATAGGGTGTCGCCTTCACCGGATAGGCGTAGCCGTCATGAAAGCGGACGAAGCTGCCGCCGTCTTGCACGGTGGTCTGCGGCCATTTGGGCAGGCTGCGACCATTCGGGTTGCCGGATTTGACGAAGTTGGCGAGATAGGACGACATCGTGTCGGCCATACGGAAGTCGGCATCCGTCCAGCCGCGCTGCCCCGGCTGATTGCGCAGAGAATTGAAGAAGTACCACAGATCGGACGAATGAAAGGATCCGTAGAATTCCGAATCACGACCGGGCGGTGCGTGGTTGAAGTAGAAGGTGTAGACGTTCAGGTCCTTGTTGCGGGCCTTGGCGATCTCGGCGGAGAGAATGAACCCTTGCAGGTTAAAATCCGTGCGGGCGCGCAAGGATTTTCGATAGGCGTCACGCGGATCGGACGGGCGGTATATATTTTTCCAGCCGTCATCATAGCCGATCTTCTTCATGGCCTGGTCGAGTTCGTCCGCCGTCATCGTCCTGTCGGGGCCGCCCTGGAGCGAGGTGTATTCGTCGGAGGTGCCGCCCATCATGATGTCGAAGCCTTCGAGCGCGCCGGGCTTTAGAAGATCGACGGAGGCATCAGTGAAGACATAGCCGTCGATCGTATGCTGGGCGGTGCCGTTGGTTGCCTGATGCAGGGCTTCGTACAACTGCGTCTTGCCATCGGCGGCCTTCTTTGCAATGAAATCCTCCGTTGGAATCGCCCTGAGGTCGGCAAGGCTCATCGGCTTGCCAAATACCTCGGCTATCCCTTTGGCATTCGCAGTCTCGCGCTCGGCGAGTTTCGACATCGGCGATGGGAAGAAGCCCGTCGACCCGCTTTCGATCACCGCGCGGTGGAACAGTTTTTTGGCAAGCGGCGAGCGCAGCAGCATCGTGGTATTGCGGGCGCCCGCGGACTGACCACCGACTGTGACATTGCCGGGGTCGCCGCCAAAGCCGCCAATATTGTCGCGCACCCACTGCAAGGCCTTGATTTCGTCAAGCACCGCATAATTGCCCGAAACCTTGTTCGGGCTTTCGGCCGAGAGTTCCGGAAGCGAGAGATAGCCGAGCGCGCCGGTGCGGTATTGCAAGGAGACGACGATGATCCCCTTGGCCGCAAGCTTGGAGGCATAGAACTCGATCTCGGAGGCATAGCCGTGGTGATTGCCCCCGCCATGGATCCAGACATAGACCGGCAGTTTTTCACCGGTCGTCCTGGCCGGGGTCCAGACGTTGAGATTGAGCCCGTTTTCGCTGGCCTTCGGCATATAGGCCGGGTCGTAATAGAATTCGTCGCCCCAGAAGGCGCCCGTCGGATTGCCGTTGACGTCCTGAAGCACCTGGTCGCCCCAGCTGTCGGCAGTGCGCACGCCGTCCCAGGGCGTAACCGGCTGCGGTGGCCGGAAGCGGTTTTCGCCGCCCGTTGGCCCGGCAAAGGGCAGGCCCTTAAACACCTGCACGCCGGGCACGTCGGTGCCAACACCGCGCACCGAGCCACCTTCGATCTTTACCGTCTCGACAGCGGCAGCGGATTTGGCTTGCGCGCTCATCGCCGGGACCAACAACATCGGCAGCACGCCGAGTGCCAAAATTGCGGCGCCGGTGCGCAGTCTCTTTGCGAAAGCGGGCCGTGTTCTGCCGCGATCGCCGTCTCTTCTATCCTGTTGCATTTTATCTCCTCCCTGTTGAAAACCGTGCTCCGAAAACTCGAGGCACCTGCATGATCGGGCACCGCCCAATTCTCATTTCGTTACCGGATCCCGTGCGATCCCTCCCGAGCCCGCGCGAAACGTGATCCATGCCGGAACTCTGTCCCACCTGATCCTCCGATCGCTACGGACGGGCGCGCAGGTTGCCGGAGAGCGCGCCAAGCGACTCCGGCGTGATGAGGCCCAGGGCCCCCGCGACATGCCACCAGCCATGATCGGCCTGGCGAACAATGGTGCATTCCGCACTCACGCCCATGTGCAGCCCCTCAAGTGAATGGCCGACCGCGATATGCGCGACTTCTTCCGGAAGGCCGACCATCAGACAGACATGCATGCCGAACACCGAATGCCGGAATGTCGGCGCACCGGATTGCGCGGGACACTCCGCCCAGCGCTTTCGGTTGGCGGGATCAAATTCGTAGGGCTTGCCGACATCGTGACAGGCCGCCCCGGCCAGGAGAATGCTCCAGTCGATCTGCGTCTGCGGATAGGCCTGCTCGAATTCCAATGCGATAGCGCGGGTGTAGCGCATCACACCGCGGATATGATCGGCCTGCGTTCCCTGAACGAGCACAGGCGCGCCGGGATTACCTTCTGGCGGGATCTCGGTGATGCGCGAAAAATCGGAACAGCAGAGCGCATAGCTCCAGGCCTCCACCACCTTGTCCTGCATGTCGATGTCCGGGATGAGCGCGATCTCCGGAAAATCGCTGATCACCATTTTCCGTATCGCGTCGGTAATCGGTCGTCTTGGGGTGGCGTAGTGGTAGGTCATCTCGGTTCCAGTCGCTGTCAACGTCGCTTGGCACATCCCCCTCAGGATGCAGAGTTGCGGAATTCCGGTTCGATCGGCTTGCGGCTGAGGGACAATGTTGCGATCGCGCCGCAGACCAGCAGCGATGCTGCAATCCGGAAGGCCCAGGTGTAGCCACCGGTCGCCGACACGACATAGCCGGTGATGATTGGCGCGATCAGGCCGAACAGGTTCCCACCCAGCGCGGTGATGGCGATCACGCGGGAAACGTCGCGCGGATTGCGCAGCAGATCGCTCGCCAGGGTGAAATTCAAACCGGCCCCTGTCGTCGATCCGGTCAGCACCAGGGTCAGCACGGCAAGCAATTGCCAGAGGTTGTCGACCACGGGCGCCAGAAGGATCAGCAGCGACAACAGGGCCATGGCGGCCACGAAATAGCGCCGGTTGCCGGCCTGGATCGATGCAGAGGACAGGATCCTGTCACTGGACCAGGCGATGGTCAGGCCGAATACCATTGTCAGCAGATAGGGTGCTGCCGTCAGATAACCGGTGTTCATGGTCGAGAGTTCGCGCGTCGACTGCAAGAAAGTCGGCAGCCAGGTGAGGAACAGATAAGCCGTGTAGACCAGGCAGGCCTGTGTCAGCACAAGGCCCCAAATGCTGGTCTGCGCCAGCAGATAGCGCAGCGAGGACGGCGCTGGGTAGTCCGAGGACGCCACGGCGCTGTCGCCATTGCGCTCAGCAGTTATCTTTTCGCGTTCCGCCGCATACAGCCAGCGCACCGCCTCGGGCGCGCCGTACCAGTAAAGCCAGGCGGCAAGCCAGACGAAACCAAGAATGCCGAGCAGGACAAAGGAGGTCCGCCAGCCAACCGAGCTGACCAGGGCTGCGGTGACGATCGCGCCGATCGCCGGGCCCGCAGACGAGCCGCCATTAAACAGGGTGGTGACCAGTCCGCGCTCCTTTTCCGGAAACCAGTCACGGATGATGCGTCCACAGGCCGGAAAGGTCGAGGCTTCGCTAGCGCCCATCACCAGACGGGCTGCAAAAATCGAGATGAACCCTGTGGTCATGGCGGTGACCGCGGTTGCCGCCGACCAGACGGCGATGCCGCCGCCCACCATGCGCTTGGCGCCGACCTTTTCCACCAGCAGCCCGATGGGAATCAGGCAGACGACATAGGTCCAGAGAAAGCCGGAAAACAGGTAACCCATCTGGATCGGTGAGAACCCGAACTCGGCTGCGATCTCCTTGGAGGCGACAGACAACGCGATCCGGTCCATGTAGTTGATGATGACTGCCGTGAAAATCAGCAGCGCGATCCAGTAGCGCCGGTTGTGCATGTTCTCTCCCCTGAACTGCGGCGGAATCTCCCAATTCCGCACTTGGACATTGTTGTTTCAGTGGCATAACTTGTCCAATGAGTTCTTCGGCGATAACAAATAGGAAAATCCAATGAGTGGATGGAGCAGTGGCAGGCCGCCGTGGCACTCTGGGCACGCACGCTGCTGTGAACCGAACATAGGGACACCGATATGAGCCGTTGGTCTATACCGGAACTAGAAGCATTTTTCTGGACCGCGGAACTGGGCAGCGTGCAAAAGGCGGCTGACCGTCTGCATGTGACCCAGCCGACGTTGTCGTTACGGTTAAAACAGCTTGAGACGAAATTGCCCTCGCCTGTGTTCGAGCGCCATGGAAGAGGTCTGAAGCTGACACGCGACGGCCACACGTTTCTAAGCCATGTGAAAATCGTGCTCGATGCCTGCGGCGAACTGGAGAAATCGTCCCAGGCCACTGACATCTCCGGCAGTTTGCGGATTGGTCTGGCCGAGGGCTTTGCCGTCGCCTGCATGGCCGGACTGTTGTCGTCTCTGGAAGACGATTTTCCTCTGTTGCGACCGGAATGGACCGTGGCGACCAGTTCCGGCCTGGAACAGGCGCTGGCCGACGGCGAACTCGACGTCGCTGTCCTTGTCGATCCCATCGGTCTGCGCGATATCCGCCTCTCGGCTCTGGGAGTGCAGAAAAACAGCTGGGCGGCAGCATCGAAATTCCGCGAAAAACTCAAGGGCACGCCCGCCGAGTTGGCACAGCAGACTGTTATCACCACCCCACCGCCAACGGCAATGTACCGGGCGACGATCGGCTGGTTTGCCGAAGCCAAAGTCACGCCGGATCGTATCTGCCTGTGTTCCAGCTTGAACGCGGCCATGCAACTCGTCGCATCGGGTCTGGGTTTTGGGGTATTTCCGACCAAGATGATCGAAGCCTATCCGGCGGCCGGCGCAATCGCCATGTTGTCATCGAGACCCGTGCTGGTGGACGGACGTGTGTTCGTGGCCGACCGCGCTACGGCCGATCAGTCACGAACCAATGCGTTGCTAAAAAGCATCGAGAAAGCGACCGACAAGATCGGCTACTTCCGGCCCTGAGATCTCGGCCGACGTCAGTCCTCCGACGCCTTGAGCGGATACGGACTGTCGACCTGCTTATGTGCTTAAAAATATTCGCCCTTCTGGCATAAAGGTCATTTAAGATAGCGTGAGTGACCGTATGATGACGCGCAGACAGCCACCGTGACTAGACGCTCTCTCCGCAAAATGGTTGCCCTATCGCCCGAATTGAAATCGGGCGGACGCGGAGTTGGTGATTATCAGCGACTATGAAACGACAGTTCTGGTTTGTGATCTTCCGCTGCGCGCCAAGTCGAACAATTTTTCCGGGCAATCCTCGGGCGACTGATGCCGTCAAGCTGCTCATTTCATGCCCATCAATGCAATCCAACATTGCAGCCATTTTGGTATTGGCGCGAAGGATAGACAGTTTTAGTCTCCTCCCCAGGAAGGGTGCTGGACATCGATATTGACCAGTGGTGGGAGACTCTATTGGCCGAAAATAGGACTGACCTGTGCGCATACCACATAAAGCGCGTGATGACTCAGGTCGGGCCGGCAAAGCAACCATCTTGACTGAGCATGCCGCGCCAAAAATCAGAGGCTGTGATACTTGCGGTCGAAATAGACCAGCGCCTTGCCCTCGTCGCGAGCGCGGATTGCCTGGACTTCGCAGATCAGGATGTCGTGCGTGCCGGCGCTGGTGACGGTTGCGATCGTGCAGTCGAACGACAGCAGCGCATCCGCGAGCACCGGCGAGCCGGTATCCAGCACCGACCAGCCGGCTGCGGCGAACCGATCCTCCATCGGCGTCTTGCCCCCGAACAGCTTTGAAATATCTTCGTGGCCACTCTCCAGCACGTTGACGCAGAGCACGCCATTGGCGCTGACAGCCGGATAGACCGAGGCGCCCCGGTTGAGGCAGACCAGCAGCGTCGGCGGGCTGTCGGTGACGCTGCACACGGCCGACGCGGTAAAGCCGGCCCTGCCGGCGACGCCATCCGTGGTGACGATATTGACCGCCGCACCGAGGCGAGCCATGGCGTTGCGATATTCCAGCTTGCGGGCATCCGGATCGTCCGACTGGACGACATGCGCTGCGGCTTGGGAGTGCGTGTTCACAGGGTATCCTTCCGTGCAGAGCGACTGTTTCAAAAATCAGGCAATCTGGCAGGCTTCGTCAAATGGCGACAAGGCAGGCGGCCAAAGATGTTCGAGGGGTCGCCATGCCTGGATGCGTCAGGAGCTTTGATTTCCATGTGGTGCCGGCGTTACAAGACATCAGGCGGCAGATCGAGTGCTGCCCAGATATCCTCGATATAGCCGGCAAAACGTGGGTCCTTGCGAAGATCGCGACCGTTACGGGGACGGTCGAGGTCGATCATCACATCACGTTTGATTTGTCCCGGGCGTGCCGACATGACGATCACCCGGTCCGAGAGCGTGACCGCCTCTTCGATGTCGTGAGTGACGAACAGAACGGAGCGCTTGTGGGCCGCCCAGACTTTCAGAAGCTCGCGCCCCATCGCTGCCTTGGTCTGTGAATCGAGCGCGCCAAATGGTTCGTCAAGCAAATAGATCTGTGGCTCGTAGGCCATCAGTCGTCCAAGCGCCACGCGTTGGCGCATGCCGCCGGAAAGCTGGTGCGGGCGGTGCTTTTGAAAGCCGTCGAGCCGTAGGAATGTTATTAGCTCGCCAATGCGGCTTTTCGCCTTGTCGCCTTTGATACCCGCCAGATCTGTTCCAATGCGGATATTGTCCTCAACGGTCGCCCAGGGCAGCAACGTGTCGCGCTGGAACATGAAACCGACGCGCTCATTGTTCTTGTCGATCGGGCTGCCATCGATTTCGGCGTGGCCGCCTTCGGGCTTCACAAGTCCGGAAAGGATTCGCAGCAGCGTCGACTTACCGCAACCGCTCGGCCCGACGATCGAGACGAACTGGCCGGCCGGGACCGCAAGCGAGACACCGTCAAGCACGGGGACTGTCTCCCCGGATGGCGCTGTAAACGATAGCCTGATGTCCCTCAGCGCAACTTTCGGCACTGCTTCCAGTACAGGCCGCCGGGCAGCGGCAATAGCGATGTTCATGATGCCCTCCAGGAGGAAAAGCGTCGTTCGAGTGCGGCGACCAGCAAGTTTCCGACCACCGCGATGAATGTGAGAGAGACCAGTCCGGCAAACACGCCGGTGGTGTCCAGCCGGCCCGCCGAATACTCAATGTACCAGCCAAGCCCGGAACTCGATCCAATCAGCTCGGCGACCACAGCGCCGACGAGAGCCAGACCGATTCCGATCCGCAGCGAGGCGATGATCCAAGGCACCAACCATGGCAGCAGAACCTTGGTGACCACGTAATGCCGTGGCGCCTTCATCGTACGCAGCAGGTCGAGCATATCCTTGTCCACAGTCTTCAGACCTTCATGGACATTGAGCATGAAGATGAACAGCACGGTTGAAAAAGACATCATCACCTTGGAGAGCAAGTCGATGCCGAACCAGATGATGAACAGCGGCGCCAGTGCGACCCGCGGCAGACTATAGAGAGCCATGATGAAGGGCTCAGCAACCGCATTGGCATATTTGAAACGCGCCATGGCCATGCCGATCGGTACACCGACGACGAAGGCAAGGCCCAGCCCAAGGCTCGCCTCTGTCAGCGTTTGCTGCATATGCTTTTGCAATTGTCCAGAAATGCCGAGCTGCCAAAGCCTTTGCGCGACCAGAGACGGACTGGAGATCCAGAGCGGATCGACACCAAACCAGGTCGCCGACTGCCACAGCAGCAAGACTATCGCAAACAGAATCAGACGATCGCGCACCAGTTGTGCGGTCTGCCCGAAAAAAGGTTTGCGCGTCTTTTCAATCGCGATGCTATGCGTTTCGAGTGTCGTCATACCATGGAGCTCCAATCAACCGGGTTCATCGCCGGTCGCGATCGGGCGCGAAGGGTCGGAACTCCAGGCGGAAAATGACCCTGGGAACAATGCGGCTTCGATGCCGAGCGAGGCCAGCACCGCAATCTCATGCGCTGCCGCGACCCCGCCGCCGCAATAGACGCCAAACGCCTGGCTGCCATCGACGCCTGCTTTAGCGAAGCGGGCCTGCAGCACTTCGGGTTCCAGCAACAGTCCTGTCCGGCTGTCGAGATTTTCGGACGTCGGCAGGTTGATCGCGCCCGGTATATGGCCGCCTGGCGCACCTTCCTCGCCGCGATAGGCCGCCGCACCGCGCGCATCGACAAGCACGGACGCGCGTGCAATCGCCGCTGCATCATCGGCATCGAGAACAGCGAGATGGCCACCCTTAACGACCACCTTGCCGCGTCTTGGCAGAGACACTTCGGCGGTCGTCGGCCGGCCAGAGCCGATCCAAGCGTCCAATCCGCCGTCCAGCAGCCGGACATTTGCGACACCCGCCCAGCGCAGCACCCACCAGGCGCGCGCGGCTTGAGCGCCCTTGGCGCTATCGTAGATTACCACGGCGCTGTCCTCATCGATCCCCCAGCGCCTCAGATCGCGCTGGAGCACGGCGATTTCCGGAAGCGGTCGTCGTCCGCTAAAGCCTTGGACTTCGCCTGCAAGTTCAGTCTCGAACTCCACATAGACGGCGCCCGGAATATGCCGGGCAAGATAGTCGCCAACACCATCCGCGCCATCGCTCTGGCGGATGTCGAGCAGAACCAGTTTAGGATTCTCAAGGTGTGCTGACAGGTCTTCCACGGACATGAAGACCGAGGAACGGGGATCATTGTCTGCCATGATGAATGATCCTATGCCTGTCGCCGTGCAGTGTTGCGCGCCGTCGTGTTGACGTTCTCCGGGCGGGCAAGACCGAAATGGTCGCGGAAGGTGGTGCCTTCATAGTCCGTACGGAATAGCCCGCGTCGCTGCAGTTCGGGGACGACGAGTTCCACGAACAGATCCGCGGTTCCCGGCAGGTAAGGCGGGAACAGGATGAAGCCGTCGGCAGCGCGATCCTGAAACCATTCCTCGAAGACGTCGGCAACCTTCTTGGCATCGCCAACGATTTCCGCGCCGCCGCCGCTGCGGCGGAAATAGAGAAAGACATCGCGAAGGGTCAGCTTGTCGGTGCCGAAGCTCGATTGCGCCTGTTCGACGATGCGCTTGGCCGTCACCGGCGCAGTGGACAGCTCTTCGATATCCGCCACAGGCGTGTCCAGCGTGTATTTTGTCAGATCCACAGCCAGCGCCGCCGATAGATTGGTCAGGTCGTAATTGGTCACCGACAGCGTCTGGATCTCGCGATACTTGTCATGTGCCTCGCGCGACGTGTGGCCGACGTAACAAGCGATACCGGTCAGCAGTGCCTGGTCGTCCTGCGAGCGGCCATATTTGGCCAGCCTTCCCTTGATGTCGGCGTAATAGGCCTTGGCCGGATCGATGTGCAGCGCCGTGCCAAACCGGATATCGGCATACTGCGCGCCGAATTCCTTGGAGCGTTCAGAAGCGCCTGCGGTCAGAAGCGGGATCTGCCCCTGGATCGGTCGCGCGATATTCAGCGGCCCTGCTACCGAAAAATGTTCGCCGCGGAAATTGATTCGATGCACCTTGTTGGGATCGATGAACAGGCCGGTTTTCTTGTCGCCGACCAGGGCGTCGTCTTCCCAGCTGTCCCACAGGGCCTTGACGATCTGGATATATTCGTCGGCATTGTCGAAACGGTGATCGGTGCCCCAATGGTCGGAGCGACCGAAATTCGCGGCCGCTTCCGGATCACGGCCGGTGACGATATTGAACGCCAGTCGACCGCCGCTCAGATGATCCGCGGTTGCCGTGGCGCGAGCGACGTTGAACGGATCGGAATAGGTGGTGTTGACGGTGGTGACGATGCCGATCCGGTCCGTGACCGCGGCCACGAAGGCTGCAAGCGTCAGGGCTTCGGGGCGCAGCACCAGGTTCGGATGCTCCGCCTGGGTTTCGGGAAGGCCGACAACGCGGTCGCCGATAAAGAAGAAATCGAGCTTGCCGCGTTCCGACAGGACGGCCATGTCGCGCAGAAACTTGCGATCGAATGTACCGTCGAAGCGGGCCTCGGGCAGCCGCCAGCCGGCCGGATGAAAACCGGTGGCCCAGATCGAGAAACCAAGCCGGATATGTTTACGTTCAGCAGTCGTCATTGCGATTCTCCACGCAAATGCAGGGTCGCCCCGCGTTGAAGTGGTCAGTCCCGCGCGGCATGGCCGGCGCGGGACCCTTGGGATTACTTGAGATAGGTACCGGGATTGCCGACGGCGTAGTCGATCGGCTTCAGGCCCGGCTCGATCGTTGCCAGATCCTTTTGCAGTTTGTCGTGATCCGCTTGATCGAAGATTCCGGACGCCACGAGAACTTTCGGAAGCTGGTCGGTAGCTTTTTGAATGACCTCGTCGCTCAAATCCGGAAAGAGCTCCTTCAGGGTCGAAACGGCAAGCTGACGGTCGGCCAACACCAGTTTCTGTGCCTTCAGCGTCGCCTGGATCACGCCCTTTGCCAGTTCCGGATGCTGTTTTTGCCAACTGTCGACGGCCAGCAGGCCGAGGGCCGGAGTTCGCTCGACCCGCCAGTCATAAACGATACGATAGCCGTGGCCGACCATCTGCAATGCGTCGGTATTGCCGAACATGCCAGCCGCGATGCGCTGCGTGTCGAGTGCGGCCTTCTGCGCCGCACCGACACCGGCGCCGATCACTTCGAGATCCGTCCCGACAGTCAGATTGTTGGCTTTGGCCTGCAGTGAAATCAGGCTCTCGGTCAGGCTTCCCGACGAGGTGATGCCGACGCGCTGCCCCTTCAGATCGGCAAAGGTTTTGACCGGCGAGGCATCAGGAACCAGCAGGGCATAGGTCTGGGCATTTTGCAGGGCGAATGCCACAACGCCGTCGACACCGCGAGCGCGCAGCCGGGTCACATGTTCAGGCGCAGTGATCGCATATTGAACCCCGTTGCCGACCAGCGCCTGGATCGCCGGCGCGCCACCTTTAAAATTGACGATTTCCGGATCGATCCCGGCTTCCTGATAAAAACCCTTGTCGATCGCCACCTTTACCGCGATCGAATTGTCGCTGAGAAAACCGGCCGTCCCGAACACAACTTTCTCGCCCGCCTGGGCGAAATTTGTAAGGAAGGCCAGAGCGATGATTGCGCTTGTCGTCCGGAGGGCAATTTTGATCCGTGGTCTGAAAATATGCATCGTCTCAACCTTGAAATTGCGTCTGAAGTTGCGGGACGGTAGTCCTCCGGACTGGGTGGGACGAGTAATTATCTATCAAATTTATATACTTAATTGGAATATCATTCCTCGTGAGAAGTGATGTTTGTCGTTACGACGATCGTTGATCGACATTTGACTGTTCGGTCGGAGGATATGTTGAATGACCCAAGGCGCACGCGGCTTTTTGACGAGGCCTGAGATTTTGACAGCCGGCATCAATCTCGGAAATCCGGTGCTGGCCCAGGCCGGGGTGTCGGCAACGGCGCCAAAAGGTGTGTCTGTGGCAATAGCAAGAGCATTGGCCGCCGAACTTGGCGTGGCCATCGAGATCACCAGCTTCGATCATGCAAGCCACGCCTTCAATGCCGTCAGTCGCGGCGAGGTGGATATCACGTTCCTGGCGATCGACGCGGAGCGCGCGAAGCAGGTGGCATTTTCGCAGCCCTATGTCGTGATCGAAGGCACATATCTTGTCTCGAACGTGTCCCTTTTCCAGTCTGCCGTCGATCTCGACAGTCCCGGCCGGCTGATCGCGTCGTCCAAGGGGAGTGCCTACGATCTGCACCTTTCACGGTCACTCAAACATGCAAAACTTGTCGATACCACCGGCATCGACCAAGCGCTGGCCATACTTGCAGAAGGTCGGGTGGATGCGGTGGCCGGGGTCAGGCAGGCCTTGGACATGGCGCTGCAGCAGCGGCGGCCGGGCGCCGGCCGTGTTCTTGCGGATCGGTTCCTGGAAATCCGCCAGGCCGTGTGCGTTCAAAAGCAAAATGCGGCTGCCGTCCCCTTCATCGACAAGGTTCTGGAGAAGCTCAAAGCGTCCGGGATATTGACGGCGGCGTTGAAGGAGTCCGGTCAGGTTGCGGAAGTTTATCGAAGCTCAGATCATTCGTCAGTACAGCCGTAGGCCGAATTTTGGGCTGCTCCTGATACGCAGTGACGGCCTGTGTTGGAAGAAACCGGCCGACCGGCACCGACAAATGCTCTGAGGCGAGTAGGAAGTCATCTTAAGATGTTAAAAATGGACCGCCTTGATGGCAAGATTTTACGCATTCTCCAGGAGGATTCGACACTGGCCGTTGCCGATCTTGCCAAGATGGTTGGCCTTTCGACCACGCCTTGCTGGCGACGCATCCAGAGGATGGAGGAGGCCGGAGTGATTTCCAGCCGCGTGGTCCTGCTTGATCCCGCCAAGGTGAATGCCAAAATCACTGTGTTTGTGTCGGTTCGCACCGCCAGCCATTCGATCGAGTGGCTGAAGCGTTTTTCGGAAGTCGTGGTGAACTTTCCTGAGGTGGTTGAATTTTATCGGATGAGTGGAGATGTGGATTATCTGCTGCGCGTCGTGGTGCCAGACATTCCGGCATACGATGCCTTCTACAAGCGCCTGATCGCCAAGATCGAAATCCGCAATGTGTCCTCCGTTTTCGCGATGGAGCAGTTGAAATACACAACGGTGTTGCCGCTCGAGCATATTTTATTGGAAAAAGAAGACAATGGCGAAAAATGATCGCCGACGAAGGGAACGACGATGACGAAAGACACCAACACACCGCTCGATTTCCTGTGGTTCATTCCCAGTTCGGGCGACGGCGCCTATCTCGGCTCCGATGATCTTGCGCGCCCGACCGATCCCGGCTATTTCCGCGAGATTGCGACGGCCGTGGACAGGCTGGGCTATTCCGGCGTCTTGATTCCGGTTGGCGCTGCTTGCGAGGAATCGTTTGTCCTTGCCGCCAATCTCGCGGCTGTCACGGAGAAACTGAAATTCCTGGTCGCTGTCCGTCCAGGCACCGCAACGCCCGCCTATTATGCCAGACTTGCCTCCACTCTCGACAGGGTCAGCAACGGCCGTCTGCTCCTGAATATCGTGGTCGGCGGCAGCGCCACGGAACTGGCCGGCGACGGTATCTTTCTGCCGCATGACGAACGCTACGACCATGCCGACGAGTTCTTCAAGGTCTTTAATGCGCTGCTTGAGACCGGCGCGGCCAATCTGGATGGCAAATATATCCAGGCCCATGAGGCCAGGCTGGGCCTGCCGCCTGTGCAGCAACCGCGGCCGCCACTGTATTTCGGTGGCTCCTCCGATCCCGCCATCGATTTTGCCAGCGGCATAATCGACAAGTATCTGACATGGGGCGAACCGCCCGCCCAGGTGGCGGAGAAGATCGCGGCGGTGCGAAAGGCTGCGGCGGTCCACGGTCGCGAGGTTACGTTCGGCATTCGGCTGCATTTCATCGTCCGCGAGACGGACGACGAAGCCTGGGAGGCCGCCGACCGGCTGATCTCCAAACTATCGGACGAGACGATCGCCGCCGCTCAGGACGTGCTGCACAAGCAGTCCGACTCTGTCGGACAGGCTCGCATGAACGCTTTGCACAACGGTCGTCGCAACAAGTTGGAAGTGTCGCCGAACCTTTGGGCGGGCATTGGACTGGTCCGCTCCGGTGCCGGCACGGCCCTGGTCGGCTCAGCGCAAACGGTGGCGGCGCGGCTGAAGGAATATCAGGATCTCGGTATCGATACGGTGATAGCCTCGGGCTATCCGCATCTGGAAGAGGCCTATCGCGTGTCGGAACTGCTGTTTCCCGAGATTGGACTCGGCGGACCGCGCAACGCGTTGCGGCCATCCTTCGGAGCGAGGCACGTTTTTGGCGGGGGCGGCCACGCCGGCAACGTCAAGCTTGCCCAGGATTCTTAGATCGGTCCGCTCGAAAGCCACGTGTCCAGCATCGACCCCTGCTTTGCAGGCTTGATTTAAGGATAAGGCCTGACCGTCGGCCGGGGCCCGTCGCCCCGTGTCGATGAGAGCCCTGGCAAGCCGTCAAAGACTTGATGTAGCTTGGATTTATCGGTAATGGCTGAAATATCAGCGGACGCTTATTCCAGCGCCGATAGAAAGCCATTTCGATGTTAACGAAGAAGGGTAAATACGGCCTCAAGGCTCTGGTTCACTTGGCCCAGCTGGCGCCGGGGCAGACCGCTTTCGTTCTGGATATCGCCACGAAGAACAATATTTCTAAGAAATTCCTCGACGCTATTTTATTGGAGCTGCGCAACACCGGCATTCTACGCTCGAAAAAGGGCCCGGGAGGCGGCTATGCGCTGGCCCGTCCGTCATCGGACATCATGATTGGCCAGGTCGTGCGCACGCTGGACGGCCCGCTGGCCCCGATCCGCTGCGCAAGCCGGACGGCATATGAACCCTGCGAAGACTGTACCAGCACCGAGAATTGCCAGGTGCGTCTGTCGATGATCGAAGTCAGAGACGCTATTGCCTCGCTCCTGGACAATATGAGCCTTGAAGAGTTCGCCCGGAAGAGGGGCGTGACGGCGACCGAGGACTGCGAACCCGAAAACGTCGCTGAAATCTGATTGCCGTTAGCCCGTTCCGCCTAGAGCGCTGCCGGTGCCTTTGGTCAGATGCAGCGTACCAAGCTGATTATAACGGTCGGTGACAATCTCGCCCGGCCCACGCCATGGATTAGCATCGGTTTGAGTCTTATTGCCATGCGAAGGCGCAGTCTTTGTGAGATCCCGGAGCAAAGCCTCGATTTCAGCCGCGGCCTCAGCCACGACAATATCCGCTGCCAGCGTCGCACGGCTGGCATTATGGATAGTATCGCGCTTGGGCGTCACCTGGGCGATGTCAAGAATCTTGCCTGCATGCTCAAGCAGTGCCCTGGCACCATCCAAGCGGGCCGCCATGGATCCGATCTGCGAAATCGCCAGGTCCGTTGATGTAATCTTCTGACCCGAGCCGACCAGGTCCAGGGCGCGTCGAAACGAGCTTGTCATGGTTCCGAGACCTCCCCGGCTTTGCCGTTCGCTTGCACGTGCGGCGAAACCGGTCGAAAGGCTGTGTGCCACTTCCAATGCATCGTCCTCGCTCGAGGGCCGGCCGATGGCCGCTGAGGTTCTGCTCGAAAAAAGCGATATAGTCCCCATGATTAAAACTCCGGATCATCATTGATCTTGCATGGACGCGTGATGGGAAGATGGAGCCGACGGACGGCCTAAGATGGCCTCATGGCGACGCGATATCGAATAGATCGGACACGCCGCCCTCCGATCCATGGCGTTGCGGCGCATGCGGCGAACAAAAACACCCGCAAAACCGTTTTTGATAGCCGGCTTCAACCCCAGCGACTTAGACAATGGTCGAGCGCGGTCTCTCCAACATGCGTCTGAAATATGCAGATGGCGATGAGAACATTCAAGGCAAACTCCTTTCCGGCTTTCAGAATTTCGGCAGGCCGGGCGGATTGGTCTGCGATTGCGGCAAGGCCTCGGCTTCGACCGACCAGCGCGCCAGAACCTTTCCGTAGGTGCCGTTGGCAATCAGCGCGTTGGTGGCGGCCGTCAGTGCATTGGCAAGGCCGCTGCCCTTCTTGGTGGCAATCGCGACGTCGGAACGCTCGGGCCAGCCGGCCGAGAGCGTGCCCACCCGCTTGATGTTGTGATCGCGCGCGGCGATGAAGACCAGCTGCGCATGCGGCTGGACGATCACGTCGGCGCGGTGGGCACTGAGCGCCACCAGGCGGGTGGCATCGTCGTCATAATAGATCAGATCCAATGGCGCGCGGCCGGCATCGACATTCTCGGAGGACCATTTCTGCAGGATGCGGTCCTGGTTGGTGCCCGGCGACACGATGATCCTGAGGCCTGCGGCATCCTTCGGCTCGGCGATCTTTTCGACCTTGCTGTCGGCCTGCACAAAGAAACCGTGCAATCCCTGGCGATAGGTGGAGAAATCGAATTTCTCTTTGCGCTCCTCGGTGACGCCAACATTGGAAATCACCGCGTCATATTTGCCGGAGACCAGCCCCAGCGGCCAGTCGACCCAGGCGACGGGGACGATTTCCAGCTTAAGGCCAAGCGTGTCGGCGACGACCTGGGCATAATCGGGATCGGCCCCGACCACGGTCTTGGCGTCGGTCGCATAGGTGGCCAGCGGCGGGCCGCCGGGAGAGACGGCCACGGTGAGGACGCCGGGCGTCACGAGGTGGAAGCCGGGTGGGATAGCGGCAATGGCATCCGCCACCTTTTCGGCACGCGGGCGGCCGGCCTGTTCCGGTCCGAGGTCGAAGCCGCCGGCAGAGGCGGCGTCTGTTGCATTGGCCGGGCCGCTGGCCAGCAGGGTGATGGTGAATCCGGCCCACAGAAGAGACCCGGTGCGGGAGAACAAAGACATGGTGGCTTCCAATCTGTTCGAACAGCTTGAATGGAAAACAGGCGTAGGCAGCGCAGAGCAATCCGCCTGCCCGACAGAAAAACTACTTCTTCGGCAGGCCGGGCGGATTAGTGCGCGATTCCTTGACGGCTTCGGCATCGAGACCCCAGCGGGACAGCGACTTGCCGTAATTGCCGTTGGCAATCTGGGCGTTCAGCGCGGTGGTAATCGCATCGGCAAGACCGGCCCCCTTGCGTGTTGCCACGGCGATTTCGGCGGTCTGCGGGAAGCCGCCGGAAAACGTGCCGACCAGTCGGGTCTTGCCATCCTGGGCTGCCAAAAATGCCGAGGTCGCGTTCGGACCGAGATACGCGTCGGCCCGGCCGGACTGCAGGGCGAGATTGAGGACCACGTCATCGTCGTAGTACTGGATCTCGGTATCAGCCAGACCCTTGGCCTTGTTGTCGGCCACCCAGCGCACCAGAATGGTTTCCTGGTTGGTGCCGGCGCTGACGATCACTTTCAGCCCGGCCACATCTTCCGGCTTGGTGATCGCGGTGATCTTGCTGGCGGTCGGCACATAGAAACCGAGAAGATCCTTGCGGTAGGTGGAGAAATCGAACTTTTCCTTGCGTTCTTCGGTGACGGTGACGTTGTGGACCACCGCATCATACTTGCCCGAGGCGACGCCGAGCGGCCAGTCGGCCCAGGCGACTGGCACAAGCTGCAGTTCGAGGCCGAGGCTGTCGGCCACCAGCTGGGCGAGGTCCGGCTCCGCGCCGACCGGCGTCTTAGTGTCGCTGCCATAGGTGGCGAACGGCAGCCGGCCGGGAACCGAGGCGATGGTCAGCTTGCCGGGATTGACGAGCTTGTAGTCCTTGGAAATTTTTGCAATCGCATCCGGCACTTTTTCGGCACGGACTCGACCTGGCTGCTGCGGGCTGAGATCAACGGTGATGGCGGCGGCCTGGAAGGGAAGAAGGGCGGCGAAGAAGGCAGCGGCTAGCAGCCCCCCGGTGTTGCGGAGGTTTTTCATGGTCTTGGTCCTCTGAGGGTTGGTAGGCGTTAAAAATCGTGCCGCCGCTTCAGCTCATGTTTTCCCGAGTGCGGCAGCCCGCATGCACATCCTCTTCACAACACCTTCGCCAGAAACTCCCGTGTGCGGGAATGCTGCGGGGTGCTGAAGATATTTTCGGGCGTGCCGGTCTCCAGTACCCGGCCCTGCTCCATGAAGACGATGGTATCGGCGACCTCACGAGCAAAGCCGATCTCGTGGGTGACGATGATCAGGGTCGAGCCGGATTTCACCAGTTCCTTGATGACATCCAGCACCTCGTTGACAAGCTCCGGGTCGAGCGCGGAAGTCGGCTCGTCAAACAGCAGCACCTTTGGCTTCAGCGCCACCGCGCGGGCGATGGCGACACGCTGCTGCTGGCCGCCGGACAGCTGGCGCGGATAGGCATGCACCTTGTCCGAAAGCCCGACACGGGCCAACAGTTCGTGTGCCTGTGCCTCGGCTTCCGCCCTTGGCACGCCGCGCACCGCGATCGGCGCTTCGATGACGTTCTGGAGCACGGTCAGGTGTGGAAACAGGTTGAAATTCTGGAACACCATGCCGACTTCGGTGCGGCGGGCCAGAATGTCCTTTTCCTTCAGCTCGTACAGCGTGTCCTTGTCCTGCCGATAGCCGATCAGTTCGCCATCGATGGTGATGAAACCTTCGTCGACGCGCTCAAGGTGATTGATGGTGCGCAGCAGGGTGGATTTTCCCGAACCCGACTGCCCTAAGATCACGGTGACGCTACCGGCCGGGATGTCGAGCGTGACGTCGTCGAGCACCTTGAGCTGGCCAAAGCTTTTCGACACGCCGTGGATGTTGACCTCGCCGCCCTTGCTCAGGCTCTCGGCCCAGTTGGCCTTCGGAATGACCGCGGCGACTGCGGCCTCCGCGCTTTTTTGGCGATCTGCACCCCCGTCCAGCGGATAGATCCGCAACAGAGACAGGATCAGGCGAAAAACATTGGGCGGCAGGGTTCTGAGTGCACCGCGGGCATAGTGGCGCTCGATATGGTATTGCACCACCGATAGCAGCGACAGGATGATCAGATACCAGACGGTCGCCACCATCAGCAGCGGGATCACTTCCAGATTGCGGCGGTAGATGATCTGGATCGTGTAAAACAGTTCCGGCAGAGCCAGGATGTAGACCATCGACGTGCCCTTGGCCAAGCCGATGATTTCGTTGAACGCGGTCGGCAGGATCGAGCGCATCGCCTGCGGCAGCACGATCCGGCGCGACTGGTGCGCCTTGGATAGGCCGAGTGCGGCAGCCGCTTCGTGCTGGCCCTGATCGACCGACAGGATGCCGCCGCGGATGACTTCGGCGGAAAACGCGCCGAGATTAAGCGCCAGTCCGAGCACGGCCGCAAGCCAGGGCGTCATCAGTGATGTTGTGGAATAATCGAAGAACTTTATGTCGGTAAACGGGATGCCGAGATAAATCCGCTCGTAGAGATAGCCGAGATTGTTGAGGATCAGCAGCAGCACGATCAGCGGGATCGAGCGGAACAGCCAGATGAAGCCCCAGGCCGTTGCCACCAGCAGCGGCGAGGAAGAAACCCGCGCCAGCGCCAGCACGGTGCCAAGCGAAAAGCCGAAGACGGCGCCCAGCAGCGTCAGCAGCAATGTGCGTCCGAGCCCGATCAGCACCGGCTCGGCAAAGAACCATTCGGCAAACACCGGCCAGCCCCAGCGCGGATTGCCGAACACCGAATTGGCGAAGGCAAGAAGGATGATCGCCCCGATGATGGTGCCGGCAGTGCGCGCATGATGGCGGGCCGGCACGATGCGGTAGCGTGAGAAATCGCCCTTGGCCTGCCCTGTGCTTGCGGGATTGTGGAGCACCGCACCCGCATGTTCGAACTCGCTGGCGATGGTCATTTCGCGTAAACCTCGGTTCGACGGACTTGATGAGCCGGCACCTGCACGCCGAGCGAAACGGCCAGCGCCGGATCAGGAACCTTCAAAGGCGACGTACCCGGCTTGCCGGCCAGAACGCCGATATGCTTTTCGAACGGCAGCGACTTGTAGAGCGCCGGCTCCAGCGCCGGATCGAACAAGGCACGATAGCCATAACCGAGATAAAGCGCCTGGGCTTCTGGTTGGCGAAAGCCGGTAGTGAGATAGACCCGCGTATAGCCCTGCTCGGCCCCCTTCTCCTCCAGCGCCACGACAATGCGGCGGGCAAGCCCCTGCCGGCGCAGGTCGCCACGGGTCCATATCCGCTTGAATTCGGCGGTATTGTCGTCAAAACGCATGAAGGCCCCGCCGGCAATGGTTTCGCCGTCCCGTTGCAGCAGCAGGAAATTGCCGCTTGGGCGCGCAAAGGCTTCGGGAGGATAACGGTAGAGTTCCTCGCGCGCGCCTGTGGCGTTGAAAAGCGTGCCGTACCGGCTGTCATATTCGCGGATCAGGTCTTCCACTAGCGGTTCGGCAGCGGGGTCGAGCGGGCTGGATTCGATGATGATGTCGGTCATTGCGGCTCTCCATTCAGAAATCGCTCGGTCAACCCCACCCAGAAGGCGGCGGTATCGGCAATGATGTCGTCGTTGAAACGGTAATTTGGGCTGTGCAGCGGTGCGCCATCGCCGGTGCCGACAAACAAGAACGAACCCGGCACCTGCTCCAGATAATAGGCAAAATCCTCGCTGGCGGTGCGCGGCCGGAAGTTCTGTTCGACCCGCTCTTCGCCAAAAAGATCGACCGCAACGGACCGGGCGAAACGCGTCTCGCGTGCGTGGTTGACGACGCTTGGAAAACCGCGGCGATAGTCGATCTCGGCACTGGCACCCAAGCCTTCGACCACGCCGGCAATCAGTGCCGGCAGACGGTCCTTCAACTGGTCGCGCACCGCCGGCTTGTAGGAGCGCAGCGTCAGTTTCAGCTCCACCGTATCGGGGATGACATTGGAGGCGTGACCGCCATGGATCGAGCCGACGGTCACCACCGCCATTTCCAGCGGATCAACATTGCGCGAGACCACCGACTGGATGGCGGTAATCGCATGCGCTGCGGCCACGACCGGATCGACGGTTTCATGCGGCGCGGCGCCATGGCCGCCCTTGCCCCGCACCGTCACGTGGATCTGATCCACGGACGCCATTGCAGGCCCTTCGACAAAACCGAATTGCCCGGCAGGAACGCCCGGCCAATTGTGCAGACCGAAAATGGCATCCACCGGAAAACGCTCCAGCAGCCCCTCGCCCAGCATTTTTTGGGCGCCGGCGCCGATTTCTTCGGCCGGCTGGAAAAACAGGTTGATCGTGCCGTTGAAATTGCGCGTCCGCGCCAGATCCTTTGCGGCGGCCAGCAGGATCGCGGTATGGCCATCGTGGCCACAGGCATGCATTGACCCAGGGGTTTCGCTGGCAAAGTCGAGACCGGTGGTCTCGAGGATCGGCAAGGCGTCGAAATCGGCACGCAGGCCAAGACTGCGATGGCCGTTGCCGACCCGCAAGGTGGCGACCACGCCGGTCCCGGCGATGCCGGTAGTGACCGTAAAACCCCATTCGGTCAGCAGTTCGGCAATCCGTTTGCTGGTGCGTTCTTCCTTGAAGGCGAGTTCGGGATGGCGGTGAAAATCATGGCGGATGGCAATGAAATCGCTGATACCGGCAGCAATCCTGTCGTGCGGATGTCCCGGCCGGATGGCAGGGTCGACGAAAATGGTCATAGGGGAAACTCCCGTTTCGCTTTACTCGGCCGCCGCCTGGGCGGCTATCGGATGCGCGTAGCGGCTTTGCTTGCGGGGCAAACCGAGGTGATCGCGAAGCGTCAGGCCTTCCGCGTCACGGGAATATCGCCCGCGCGCCTCGAGCTCGGGGATGACGTAGCGGACAAAATCATCGAGCCCCTCGGCGACGACCGAAAAGCCGAGGATAAATCCGTCCGACGCGCCACCATCGATCCAGCGGATGATTTCGTCCGCCACCTCCGCACCGCTGCCGATGAAGTTTGGCCGTGGCGTCGCCACCTGCAGCGCCACTTCACGCAAGCTCGTGCCGTTTTTCCGGGCATCGGCCTTGATCCGGTCTGTGGTCGAGCGAAAACTGTTGCGGCCGATGTCGCCCAGTTCCGGGAACGGCGCATCCAGCGGGTACTGGCTGAAATCATGGTGGTCGAAGAAGCGACCGAGATAGGCGAGCGCCTCCTCGATCGTCAGCAGGTCGCGGATCACCTGGTATTTTGCCTCGGCTTCGGCCCGCGTCGCACCGACGATCGGTGCAATGCCCGGAAAGGTTTTGACGTCGGATGGCGCGCGGCCGTGCGCGACGGCACTGGCCTTGACCTTGTCGGTGAAGGCGCGGGTTTCTTCCAGCGACGGACTATGGGTAAAGACCGCATCGGCATATTTGCCGGCCAACGCCACGCCCGGGTCCGATGAACCGGCCTGGAAGATCACAGGCTGGCCCTGCTCGGATCGGCTGATATTTAGCGGGCCCTCGACGTTGAAGAAGCGGCCCTTGTGGTCGGCGCGGTGCAGTTTTTGCGGATCGAAGAATTGTCCCGTTTGCCGATCGCGCGGAAAGGCGTCGTCATCCCAGCTGTCCCACAGGCTTTGCACCACATCGAGATATTCATCGGCGATTTCGTAGCGCAGAGCATGGTCGGGATGTCGTTCGCGGCTGTAATTTTTGGCCGAGCCTTCGAGCGGCGAGGTCACCACGTTCCAGCCGGCGCGTCCGCTGGAAATCCGGTCGAGCGACGACAGTTGTCGCGCCACGGTAAACGGATCAGAGTAAGAGGTCGAGATCGTGCCGGCGAGACCGATCTTCGACGTGACCACGGCCAGCGCCGAGAGAATGGTCAGCGGCTCGAAACGGTTGAGAAAATGTGGGATCGATTTCTCGTTGATGTAAAGGCCATCGGCAACGAAGGCGAACAGAATGCCGGCGGCCTCGGCTTTTTGCGCAGAGTCGATATAAAACTTCAGATTGGCGCTGGCATCGGCCGGGCCGGACGGGTGTTTCCAGGCGTTCATGTGCCCACCGGCACCATGCAGCATGATTCCGAATTTGATGTGTTTGTCGGTCATCAAAATGATCCTTTTCGGTTATTCCGCAGCCGCCAGCGACCGGTAAGACTCCGAAAGCAGCTCGATGGACGACAGGCGCGCGTCCGCGGAGGCGACGGGGCTGTCGATGATGAATTCGGTGATGCCGAACAACCGGTGTAGCCGGTCCAGTTCGGCGCGCACGGTGCCGGCGGTGCCCGCCAGCACGCGCGGCTGCTTTTCCTCCAGCCGATAATCGTCGAGGCCATACTGGCGGGCATATTCCCGCGCGGCATCTTCGTTCGGCAGGTTGACCGCGTGACCGTCGGCGAAATGAACCTTAAACACCGAAAGCCTGGACACTAGCGCCTCGGCCGCCGCCTCGCTGCTGCCAACATGGGCGTTGACAGCAAGCGATGGCTTGCGGCCCGTGGTCCGGCTGTAGGCGGCAATGGCGGCGCGCAAAGCCTCCGGGTCTCCGTTGTGATGGCCGGCAAAGCAGAATCCCCAGCCGAGACGGGCGGCCAATGTCGCACTGTCCGGGCTTGCTCCCAGCAGAAAACGGTCCGGACCAATGCGCGCATCTGGAAACGCCCGGGCGCCATGCAGCGGATGCTCTTCCGGCACCCCATCTTTCATGAAAGCGTCCAGCTCCACCAGCTTCTGTTCAAACTCGCGCGGTTTCGCGCCGCGCAGCTCCGATTGCAGGGCGCGGGTACCGAACGGCATGCCGCCCGGCGCCTTGCCGATCCCAAGATCGACGCGCCCCGGCGCCAGTGCCGACAGCAATCGAAAGGCTTCGGCGACCTTGAAGGGGCTGTAGTGCTGCAACAGCACGCCGCCGGTGCCAACCCGGATGCGGTTGGTGCGTGCGAGCACGAAGGCGGCTAGGACTTCCGGCGCTGTCGATGCGAGTGTTGGAGCGCCGTGATGCTCGGCAAACCAGATGCGATGATAGCCAGCGTCCTCCGCTTTTTGTGCATAGGCCAGCGACGTTTCCAGTGCCGCATGCGCATCGGCGCCGTCCTGCACCGGGCTTTTATCCAGGAGACTGAGTTTGTAGGGTGCCGTGATCACGCATTCCTCCTTCGGGACCGTGATCACTTGAATCGCATGTTTAAAAACGGGCGAGAAGGAATAGCAAACTAAAAACTATCAAGTTAGTAGAGTAATTTTGAGTGCGACTCAACGAACGGCAGGAGCTGCTGGCCTGACACCAAAGCGTAGTCGGAACTGCCGCCATCGGCGCTCGCACGATTACGTCCGGCATCATGCGTGTCGAGCCATTGCCGGAAGTCGTCGCGCATTTCGGGATCGACTGACAGGTCCCGGACGCGACTGTTGAGCAGGGTTGCCGTTGACGGCCTCAAACCCTCGCCGCCGTCGATTTTGGGCTGGGGATCGAACATCACCAGATGGAATGGTTTTCGCAAGCCCTTCAGCAAGGCGATTGCCGTCATCATGCCTGTGAACCCACGGCCAACGATCGCGATCTTCGGCAGTGTCCCGTCGTCTGTATTTTGCGATTCGCTCGAAAAGAATGGTGCAAGGGTCATGCTCGATTCCTTGATGCGGTGGATCACATGCTGGTCGCTGACGGGCGGTCACACGGCTTGGCAAGCCCGTCTACCCCCGCCAATTCTCCAATCAAAGCAGGTTTTTTAGAGTTCCATTTCTTTAGTCGACCAATTTACTAGAATATAAATAGGCGATCAGACGGACGTCAAGACGGATTAGCAAGGGATGAAATCCAATGAGGATCACGCGGCATTTCGATCGCCTGACCGCACTTCGGGACAATCTGGAGGACAGGCTACTCCTCCAGGAAACAAGACATTGTTTCAATAGTGACGATTTCGATGACGGCACGGTCGGCGAGTTGAAAGCGCGCATTACAGAGGTATCCGAAGAGATCTCGACCCTCTCGACCTGGAGCTACGGGTGATTGCCACAACGCTTAATAGTCCGTGGGTGCGCGCACGTTCTCAAGGATCCAGGTGCAAAGCGCTTTGGGGAGAAACAAGATGCAGCGACAAGTGATTGAATATGGCGGCCTGCCGGTCGGGATTGCTGTCAACCAGCAGGATCAGCTGCGGTTCATTGCCGTGACGTTTCACGTCATCGATCTGGATAACCAGATTTTTGCAAGCGTCGGAGCCTTGAAGGCCGCCATTGGCCGGCACCTGTCCGCACGTCGCCTGATCGCGGCATGACCTTCAACCTGATGACAAGCAACAATGGAGCCAAGCGATGAGCAAGTATTTTTCAATTTCTGGTTTCGACGCTCTAAAATCGGCGTATCGCAAAACGACTCAAACCGAAGATAAGCAGCCTCGGACAAACAGGCGCGCAACGGCGAAGGTCGGGTCTGATGAGGACCGTATCGCAGATAGCGAACACCCTGAGATTATCCTCTGGGGCATGTATCCAATCTATTGAATGATTGGGAGTTGAAACCATGACCCTGGCTTTCGATACCAAACTTTTTGCTGTGAAGACCTCACCACGGCGGCGCGCAAAACCAACGATGTTTGTCTTGCACACGTGGCTCGCCCGCAGCGCCGTCACAGGTGCGTTTCTCTATGTGGCCGGCATCGTTCTGCTGATCTGAGGTCGAGGGGCGCAGCCGGCGTTTTCAGCCGCGGTACCGAGGCGCCGGTCAGCCGCGTCGCCACCCGTTGCCGCCGGTGGCAAACAAAAGCCTGCAGATCCGGGTGCGTTCGGTCAGCACAAAGAGCAGGATGGCCACGACGATCATGACGACCACCGGCGTCGGCACCACACCGAAAAGGCTGGAGCGGCCAATCAGCAGAAAGGCGGGATCATAGGCGCTGGCAGCAGTTTTGCCGCCGGGCAGGATCAGGCCGGCCTAGATCGAGCGTCCAGCTGTCGGGCTCAACTGCAGCCCGGTCAGCAGGAACATCATCGACAGTGTGGCGAGCAGGTCGGGGACCCGCAGTGACGTCGTCGATCTGGTCGAGCGGAACCTCGATGATAACCGCGGAGTCCCGCCCTACCTTGGCCGACCTGAGAAGCTCGACGAGACCACCTGACGACAAGGTCATGGATTTCACCGGTCCATTGGCAGCGGCAAAGCTCCTCTGCTGCCGTTCGGCGATTCAATTGGATTAAAAGCTGTGCAGCGACAAATTCGCTGCATTTATCGATTGGTCAGCCCGTTAGCTACGCGCTCTCTGCGGATGTGGTCTGCATCGAGTCCGATACTGACACTTAAATTTTGCAGTCCTGAACGTGTTGATTGAGCCACGGTGGCTGGGACAGACGCGTCTGGATAAAGGCGGTCCCATTCAAGAACAGAGGAGATTGTATCCTGAAGAAGAGGAATGTCTCCGAATGCCCACGCATTTACCTCAGGGCCTATCGTCCCAAATAGTGCCGAAAATGCCGCGAGCTGTCCGGTTGGATCTTGACCTGAATGTGCGTTTAGGCGCGAGCGCCAACGCAGTTGTCCCGCGTAAAACCAGAAAACGGCTTCTTGGCCGCGCCCCGTTTGCAAAAGAGGCGGCGCCCTCAACATCAACTCGCTTGGATCAAGTCTGGATGCCGTTTCTGCGCCAGCCGGAAAGCGAGGGGGCTCCGCCAGAGTAACATCGCGGAGCCCGGCCAAAAACCATATGACAAAACCCATCAAGGCGAGACGAAGAAACATATTCAGGTTTCCGATCGGCGAAGGGACGATGTTTACCATGAGTATCGCAATCCTGCTTCAACACCCACTCTCTTTTTCAATGAAAATTTGCCGGTGGATATAGCAGGAGTAAGAATATGAGGCTCTACATTGCACGCGGAACTGGGTATTGATTCGCCGACATATAAAGTATTTTCTGGGGGAAATTTTGGAATCCGAAGCAGCGCCTGCCCCTCTTCCTGAGGCAATCGATCCCGATCCACAGCTCACCCCGGAGGAAACAGATCTAGCGCGTAAAGCGTACCTGCTGAGGCGCTTTTGGATCAGCGCGCGTGGCTATTGGGGACGCAACGGCGATAGGTTCGCCTGGCCAGTCTCGATCGGACTGTTACTTTTGATAGGCATCAACGTCGCCTTCCAGTACAGGGTCAATGTTTGGAACCGGGGACTGTTCGACGCGATAGAGCAGCGCAATGCCGCCAGCCTTTATACACTCGGCGCCCTGTTCCCTCTGCTTGTGATCGGAAGCGTCGGTCTCGTGACGATCCAGGTCTACGTACGAATGCTGATTCAGAGACGTTGGCGCTCATGGCTCACCAAGACGCTCATTGCGCGCTGGCTCGCAAACGGTCGATATTACCAGCTCAACCTCATCGGAGGCGATCATCAAAACCCGGAAGCGCGCATCTCTGAGGACATGCGCATAGCAACCGAGTCGCCGGTTGATTTTGTCGCGGGCGTCATTTCTGCATTTGTATCTGCATCGACCTTTATCGTCGTCCTGTGGACTATTGGCGGAGCTTTGACATTGCCCATCGGTGGGGCGCCCGTCACCATCCCGGCATTCCTGGTTATCGCAGCCTGCCTTTACGCCATCATTACCTCCAGCTCGATCGCATTCATCGGACGAAGGTTCGTTCAAGTGTCCGAAGCGAAGAACCAGGTCGAGGCTGAATTTCGATACACACTCACCCGCGTGCGGGAAAATGGCGAGAGCATTGCTCTGCTTGGCGGCGAAGAGGAGGAACGCAACGACCTCGACAAGACATTCGGAAATGTGCGGCAGCAATGGCGATTGCTCGCGCATCAGTATATGCGAACCACCCTCGTTTCGCACGGGTCGATGCTGATCGCCCCAGTTGTCCCGGTCCTGCTTTGTGCGCCAAAATTTCTGGACGGAAGCATGTCACTCGGTGAAGTGATGCAGGCCGCGTCCGCCTTCACGATTGTACAAGGCGCCTTCGGATGGCTGGTCGACAATTACCCCCGACTTGCCGACTGGAACGCCTGCGCGCGGCGCGTCGCATCGCTGATGATGTCACTTGATGGCCTGGAACGCGCCGAACAAAGCGATACGGTTGGGCGCATCAAACGCGGAGAAACTGTCGGCGACGCGGTGTTGAGCCTCGATAATCTTTCTGTATCGCTGGGTGATGGCACGGCGGTGGTCAAGGAAACTCAAGTCGAGATCGCACAGGGTGAGAGGGTGCTGGTGGCTGGGGAATCCGGCTCAGGCAAGAGTACATTGGTACGAGCCATTGCCGGTCTTTGGCCCTGGGGTGACGGAAGCGTCAATTTCCATGCCGACAAACAATTGTTCATGTTGCCGCAGCGACCTTACATCCCATCTGGGACGCTGCGCCGCGCTGTCGCCTATCCGCGTCCTGCCGATACCTGGAATTCGCAGGAGATCCATGCCGCTTTGGAGCGGGTGGGGCTTGGACATCTCGGTGAAAAAATCGAGGACGCAGCGCCTTGGGACCACACCTTGTCGGGTGGCGAAAAGCAGCGGCTTGCGTTTGCACGTCTTCTGCTCAACGACCCCGATATCATCGTGCTGGACGAAGCCACGTCGGCCCTCGATGAAAAGACCCAAGATAAGATCATGGACATGCTCATACAGGAGCTACCGAATGCGACCATCGTCAGCGTCGCCCAC
>Ga0247730_1000509_pt1 | contig 28252 bp, 21 predicted proteins | sample UWRJL073202C2_FD_180959 | JGI IMG/M metagenome (GOLD analysis project Ga0247730, IMG submission 180959) | Plant litter microbial communities from Arlington Agricultural Research Station in Wisconsin, United States - UWRJ-L073-202C-2 | ecosystem: Environmental > Terrestrial > Plant litter >... | reverse complement strand
AAGCTGAATGATATACTCAGAAGCGACAGCCCTTTAATTACTGACCAGACCAAACTCTATATCCGTGATGCCTATGATCATTGTATACAAATCATAGATATTGTAGAATCACTGAAGGAAATCGCCGCCAGTAATATTGATATGTACCTGTCCATCATCAGCAACAGGATGAACGAGATCATGAAAGTGCTGACCATCATTTCCTCCATCTTTATTCCGCTCACCTTTATTGCAGGTGTTTATGGCATGAACTTCTCAGATAAAGATCCCGTAACCGGCAAACTGATGCCGGCAAATATGCCGGAGCTTTACCAGCCCCACGGTTATTTATATACCATGATCATTATGGGTATTATTGCAGTGTTACAGGTGATCTATTTTTGGCGAAAAGGCTGGTTTAAGTAAAAGCCAGACAGGTTAAAATAGAAAATATGCTTACCTTCGCAAAGCATGCAATCCTATGAATTAAACAAGACTGATGTTACCAGACTAAAATCTGCATTGACCGGAACTGACAACCAGCTGGCTGTCATTCTGGACGAATACCACGCGTCCGAAATTGCGATCCTGTTTGAAAGCCTGACCAAGGAAGACCGTCAGCGGATCATCAATCTTCTGCCTGTAGAGATTGCCTCGGAGATCATCTCTGAGATGCATGAGGAGGCCCACCCTGAAGAACTCCTGCTTCAGCTGCACCCGGATAAACGTACTGAAATCGTTGAAGAACTGGACTATGATGACGCCACCGACATCATTTCCCAGCTGGACGAACATGAGCAGAAAGAGATCCTGGGCGACCTGAGTGAGGATGATGCCTCGCACATCAGGAACCTGCTGAGTTACGACGAGGATACAGCCGGTGGATTAATGAACACGGAATTCATCCGTATCCATCTCCATCTGACAAAAAAAGATGCCATCGATGAGATCATCCGCCAGAGCGAAGAGATCGAAGAATTCTATACCATCTTTGTAATTGACCATAACAATATTTTCCAGGGGATCGTATCGCTGAAAGATATCATCAAGGCAAAAGGCAATGTGCAGATCACCGAGCTGGTAAAATCTGACGTGGCCTGGGTAAGCCCCGATACAGACCAGGAGGAAGTAGCCCGGCTCATCTCTCAGTACAACATTACCAGCATCCCTGTACTGGACCAGCAGATGAGATTACTGGGCAGGGTAACATTTGATGACGTGATCGACGTACTGGAAGATGAGAATACAGAAGATATCCTCAAGATCTCAGGTGTATCAGAAGATGAGGAACTGAGCGGTAACTGGGTAGAGGCAGTGAAGTCAAGGCTTCCATGGCTGATCATCAATCTGGCCACAGCCTTCCTGGCTTCGGCCGTGGTACGTTATTTTGAGCCTACCATCGCTAAGATCGCCGTTCTCTCGGCCTATATGACCATCATTGCCGGGATGGGCGGAAATGCTGCCACACAGGCGCTTGCCGTTACCGTCAGAAGGATTTCCCTGTATGACCTTACTGATAACCAGGCCTACCGTACCGTATTGAAAGAATTCACCGTAGGCGCAATAAACGGGGCAGTAACAGGCCTGATCGTATTTATATTTGCACTGGCATTTGACAACAATCCACTGCTGGGTTTAGTGATCTTCCTGGCAATGACAGGAAACTTACTGATTGCAGGTGTAACAGGAGCGGGGATTCCCCTGATGCTGAAAAGGGTAGGTATTGACCCGGCCATTGCATCCTCTATTATCATCACTACTTTTACTGACGTTTTTGGATTCATGCTACTCCTCGGGCTGGCCAGCAAATTACTGCTTTAAATCCTGATCTTTTCTGACAGTTTAAATATATCATACGCCACTTTCTGAATCAGGTCAAACTGTTCAATAACCAGCGCTTCGTTGCTATTGAGCAGTTTTTTATCATCGTTCACGCTTTTGATCAGCGGTACATTGGCAGGTTCATCCTTCGGTTTAACCAGGTACTCAGCCGAAAGGTTTAGCAAATAGAGGGTGTTATTGGCAATGGGTTTCAGTTCATCCGGTGTAGAAAAGAAAAATGAGTGTTCCTTATTGTACAGGGATAATGTGGCTATATAAGATGACAGGAGATGGTTTAGCGCCGTAAACTGGTGCATTTCCTTCATCAGTTTCTGTTTGCTTTTCGGCTCGGAGAACATCCGCTGAAAGATGGAGGCCAGGTTGGCCGAGGTCACATACACCTCTTTCCTTGCAAGTTTATAGTTGGTAAGGTTCTGTTCAGTGGCGAAGTACAGGAGCGTGACTTCCTGAAAATAAGCCATATTTGCATGAAGAGTATTGAGCATGGCCTCCTTCAGGTTCTGATGTTCCCAATTTGGGAAAAGGACATAACTGCCCAGCAATGCAATTCCGGAGCCTATCAGCGTATCATAGATCCGCTCTCTGGCAATGGACATGCTGCCCATCCCCAGGAAATCAAACAGCACCAGGATATAGGGGGTCATGAACAAGACGCTCACCACATAGTTTTTGCGCTGGAAACTATACGCACCGATCATACAGAACAACAAAATAAAGAAAAGCGTATTCCTGTCATGAATATACATCAGTATACCCATACCAATGAAAGCACCCACAACCGTACCGATCAGGCGTTCATAATTACGCTGTTTAGTGAGGCTGAAGCCCGGTTTTGAGATCACCAGAATCGTGAGCAATATCCAGTAGCTGTGGGATGAATCGAGCATTCTTGCTACGATAAACCCAATGATCATTACGATAGCCACGCGGAGCGCATGCCTGAATGTGGCCGAACTAAAGGTAAGGTTATCATAAAACAATTTGATATCAACCGGCTGCCGGGTTACAAAACGCTCGGTTTCAATTTCCCTTTTCTTTAGATTCTTTTTCTCGCTTTTATTGAAATAGCTGTTGATGGTTTTAACTCTGGAAAGGATATTCTCAATATTTACTTCTATGTTTTTCAGTGCAATAATACCCAGGGTATTGTATTTGCCGTCCTTGTTTTCATTCTCCAGGTTAATGATCTCGTCTTTCAGCCGTTTTACCTCTTCAATCAGGATGACCGGCGGGAGAGGGGTACCCCCTGTTTTTAAGGAAAAAGCAATCTCATCCAGCTCAGATGCAATCCTGTTGATGACCCTTTCATAGCTGGATAAAATACCAACGGAATCAAACTGTTCATGCAAATGCTGGTAATCATAATAGGTTGACATGACCTGTTCATACAGATCCACGGTATCTACAAATACCAACAGCAAAAACCTTCCTTCAGGCGTAGATTCCCTTACAATTTCCCTGGTTTTGAACAATAACTCGCGGACGGCATCCTGTCTTTCATGTACCTCAACCTGCTGTTTCAGCAGTTCGGCGTAATTGGCTTCGTAATCAGTATTCCGGTGATAGAATTTTGCCTTTGCCCTGAGGAAGTCACTGATCTCATGAATGGATTCACTCAGGGTTTGCTGTACTACCCTGTACGGCCTGAGCTGGTAAAAGAAAAAGCTCAGGAATGAATACCACATGCTGCCGCAGAACACCAGCAGGGAATACATCAGCACATCTTTCCAGGGACGGACGTCATCGATGCTCAGCACCATGATCAGCAATACTGCAGTTCCAATGGAAGCAGCCCTCGTGCCATACAGGAAAAACATGGAGAACAGGAAACTGCAGACCACCAGTAATATGCCTATGAAATAGGGATTTTTGTTCGTCAGGCCAACGATCACAGAGATCAGGGTGATCAGTGCGGAGGTCACCAGCATCGCGTTTCTGCGGTGGACACTTGGCCCCGGTGTATCTACTACGCTTACGCATAAGGCACCCAATGACAGCGTCATCCCGAATTTGAGCATGCCAAACTGCGCAAGGATCAGCGAAGGAAAAAGCACACCGATTGTGATACGTAATCCATCAGCAAAATAGGTGCTGAGTAAAAAATCTTGTATCGTTCGGATCTGACGGTTACTCATTGTTAGGCAGGCGCAAAATTGAAATTATATATATGAATTACCTTTTTCTCTGATCAATAATCTGACCGAATATCGCAAAGTGTTAAATCTATTTCAGGAATGATATTTTTTTAATGATCTGGAACAAATCACAAGCCCAATGACTGTCAGTACAGCGGCCAGGATGAAGGGTGCACCCGGAAAATAAACGGAACTTTTCTTACCCGTGAAATAGGCGAAGAGATTGGTCATAATCAAAGGGCCTATGATGGCAGACAAGCCCATGAGTCCGGCAGTAACACCCTGTAATTCACCCTGCTCATTCGCAGGAACATCATTTGAAAGCAATCCCTGCATGGCAGGGCCGAAAATACCCGCAAGGCAATAGGGAAGCGTAAAGGCAAACATCATCCAGCTCTCAGTAGCAAAGGCAAAAAGTACAAAGCCAATGATGTACAGCACCAAACCGTAAAATACCGCTTTAACCTGTCCGATCTTAGGAATGATCACCCTGATCAGTCCGCCCTGTACAATTCCGACTACAACACCTACAAAACCCAGGGAATAACCCACCATAGCTTCGTTCCAGTGGAACTTTTCCATGGTGTAGTACGTCCAGCTGGACTGTACGGAATGACCTGCAACATATAAAAGGAACAATGCAACCAGAAGACCGGCAAGTGCAGGATATTTTCTGATGTGCAGGAGGGAGCCTATGGGATTGGCCCGCTTCCAGTCGAACGCCCGTCTGTTTTCTTTAGCGAGTGATTCAGGCAGGATAAAATAACCGTATAACCAGTTTACCAGCGCTAATCCGGCTGAAATCAGAAATGGCACCCTGAGCCCAAACTGGCTGAACAGACCGCCGACCACTGGCCCTACGATAAACCCGATACCAAATGCAGCACCAACCATTCCAAAATTCTGCGCACGCTTTTCCGGTTCACTGACATCGGCAATGTATGCCATTGCGGTGGTAAAACTTGCCCCGGTAATCCCGGCAACGATCCTTCCCACAAATAACCACGCAATTGTCGGCGCAAATGCCAGGAACACATAATCAAGACCTAATCCCAGCAATGAAGCCAGTAACACGGGGCGGCGGCCAAATCTGTCGCTCAAACCGCCAAGCACCGGTGCGCCGATAAACTGCATTGCAGAATAGGAAATGGTTAACCATCCGCCGTAAACTGCGGCAACGCTGATGCCGCCACCGGTAAGTTCTTCAATTAATCTTGGCAGAACCGGGATGATGATCCCGAATCCTGTAAAATCTATCAATAAGGTGATAAATATAAATCCGATTGCTGATTTTTTTTGAGAGGCCATATTTAGTTAAAGTTGTAAATTTAATCTTATTTTTATAGAACTATATAAAACCAATATTAAATTCTAAAGTAACCAAATACAGATAATTATCAGATTATATTATGTACTATAATTAATATTATGTTAAGTACGATTATTGGATACCCTTCCCGCAGGGTAAAATCGGCTTGATTGGTTAAAATTCGTCCAGTTGTGCTCTTAATTCCTGAACCCTGTCAAACCTGTTCTTACGGGTGTAAATTTCAATCAGTAAATTGATAGTGGATTTATCTTTAGGCTTGGTTTCGTGTGCCTGTACCAGGATCACTTCGGCACGGTTGAGATATGACGCAAATTTCTCTACATCCTTATTTGCAGGCGCTAAAGCTTCATTACCGAGGTTGATGTACACCAGGCCCAATTGGTATAAGGCGTCAAAATAATTCCTGTCAATGGTCAGGGATTTGTTAAATGCCAGTTCAGCAGTGCCCATATTCGCATTTTTCTGGTGCAGGTATCCGTATAAGTAATAAAGCAATTTGCTTCTGGTTTCAACTTTCAGCGTATTCTCAATGACCTGTCTTGCATCAGAATACCTTTCATCATCAAGCAATATGTTGATATAATCATTGTTTAACAGGTTATTGTAAGGATTAAGGTTCAGCCCTTCTTCCAGGGTCCTGGTTGCTTTGGCGGTATCCTGCCTGTTTTTATAGATTGTGGCCATGCGCTGGAAAACCACGGGATTTTTGATGCCATTGTCTTTAGCACGCTTAAAATAATCAAATGCGGCGTTGTCATTTTTTGTGCCTTCAGCACTTAAAGCAGCATTTACAGCGAGTACGGTATCTTTAGGAAAGAAATCACTGACCTCTTTGAGGTAATTATATGCAGCAGAGAAATCCTTATCTGCATAGGCCTTATTTCCCTTTTGCTGTTTTTTGATGTTGATGTTGTAATTAGCAGCAGCGATCAGGCCTGAATTGTCTTCATAATTCTCAAATCTTTTTGCTGAATCTATCGCCTTCAAAGCCTGATCATAATACTTATTGGAATTATTCTCATCAGAATCCGTAATGGCAATATAGGAGCTCAGGTATGATTTGATAGCCCATGTTTCCGGCCATTTCCTTGTTTTGCTGTCTTTTTCTGTAGATTCACTTGCTTTGATGCCTTCTGACAAGATATCCATCTTCGTTTTGCGGTCTTTTTTATTGGCAATCGCAGCCTGAAGTTTTCCGACACTGTTCTTAGCGATCAGCATTTGTGTTTTCTGGGCGAAAACCTGCTGGGAGCTGATTACTAGAAAAAATGCGGCAGAAAATAGAAGTCGTTTGTCAATCATATGCTTTGTGGCTTAACTACAAATTTATACAAAAAAAAAGAGGGATAAAATTTATCCCTCTTTTAATATCGTTCAATACCGATTATTTTTTCTGTGCATCCAGTAATTTCTTGGTTGCTTCGTAGTTTGGCGTGTCATTTTTGAACGCATAAATGATCTTCAGGTTTTCCAGTGCGGAAATCATTTTAGGATCTAGTTCATACGCTTTTTTGTAATATGGCAATGCCTGGTCAATAAAACCTGTCATTTTTAATGTAATCGCGTCAAATTCTTTTTTCTTTTTGGCGTCAATTGCATTTCTTTTTCCCTGCAGGTCCAAAGCTTGTTTGTAATAGGTATCCCCCATTGCATATTGGTAAGCTGCATTTTTTGGATCTTTTGTAATCAGTTTGTTTAACATCTCCTGTGATTTGGCAATGTTACCCTGTTTGATAAAAAGGTCTGTCTGCATACCCACAAAATATGGATTTTCAGGGTATTTGGCAGCAGCAGTTTCCAGCAAAGCTGTACCGGCAACAGTATCTTTAACTTTATCAAAAGTTGTAGAGATCACTTCACTGTACAGTGACTCGCTGTCTTTGTAACCCAGGTCAATCGCTTTTTTAAAGTTTGTGATCATCTGAGGATAATCTTCTATTTGTTTGGCTGTTACACCTGCATTTACAAAAGTAGATGTATCCTGAGGGTTCTTGGCAGTTACCTCGTTAAAAAATACCAGGGCGTTTTTGAAATCCTTTTTATTATAAGCAAAAATAGCCCTGTTTCTCAATGCATTAGACAAAGTTGTTTCTGCTTCCTGAATATTCTCTTTCTCCCCCCCTTTTGTGTCTAAAGCTTTGGCTTTTGTTATTGCTTCTTCAGCAATTTTCTCATTAGCTACTGCATTCTGTACATTCAGTGAATCTACAAATGCAATCCTTGAAGCGAATAACGCCCTGTATGACCATGCTTCCGGCATATCTTTAGATTTCTCGTTGGCAATGGCATTATCAGTAGATTTTAATCCTTCTCCTAAAGATTTAAGGGTAGCGTCAAGCGGCGTAGTTGTATTGGCAAATTTGGCTAATGCCCAGGCATTCTTCGCTTTTGAAACTTCACTCTTTTGAGCATTCGCAGCATAGGTGGCAGCACCTATAAATAACATACTTAAAAGTACTTTTTTCATAATGGGTTGGTTTTTTAATAAGTATAAAACCTGCCTGAGCCGGGAATGTTTTGATTATTCTCTTCTCCTGCAGGTTTTACGGGGTTTGTATTTATTTTTTAACTTTATTTTTCTTCGTCATCGGCCTCGTCATCTTCTGTAGCGTCATCCTCTTCTTCATCTTCATCCTCCTCTTCTTCAGCATCTTCGCCTTCGGCCGCCGTTCCTTCTTCAGGCAGCACATCAGCCTGGTCAGTGATCAGTACATCTTCAGAAACTTCTTCCTCATCATCTTCATGTTCAATCTTGGCAACTGAAGCAATGGCGTCGTTTCCTTTTAAATTGATCAGGCGCACGCCCTGTGTGGCCCTTCCTATTACTCTCAGATGGCTCAGTACAATTCTAATCACGATACCTGATTTGTTAATGATCATCAGGTCGTCGTTGTCGGTAACGCTCTTAATAGCGATCAGGTCACCTGTTTTCTCTGTGATTGTAATGGTTTTTACACCTTTACCACCACGGTTTGTGACACGGTAATCTTCAATATCTGTACGTTTACCATACCCTTTTTCAGAAACAACCATTACCGTTGCAGATGCATCATCAACAGCAATCATTCCTACTACCTCATCTTTGTCATGTGCTAAAGTAACACCTCTTACACCGGTAGCGGTTCTGCCCATCGGGCGGACAGTACTCTCATTGAACCTGATGGCACGGCCTGAACGTAAAGCCATCACAATTTCACTTGACCCGCTGGTTAAACTTGCTTCCAGCAACTGGTCACCTTCATTGATGTTGATCGCATTGATACCATTTACCCTTGGTCTCGAATAAGCTTCCAGTGAAGTTTTCTTAATCGTTCCTTTTTTGGTACACATGATAATGTAGTTGTTCTCCAGGTATTCCTGATCTTTCAGGTTTTTGACTTTGATATAAGCCTTAATTTTTTCTTCCTTCGGAATATTGATGATATTCTGGATGGCCCTTCCTTTGCTTAACCTTGATCCTTCAGGGATTTCATACACCCTTAACCAGAAACAACGGCCTGTTTCAGTAAAGAACAGCATGTAATTGTGGTTGGAGGCAATTAGCAGGTGTTCAATAAAATCTTCATTTCTTGAATCACTTCCTTTGGAGCCCTTTCCGCCCCTTGCCTGGGTACGGTATTCTGTGGCCGGGGTACGTTTGATGTAACCTTCATGGGAGATCGTGATCACCACTTCCTCATCTTCGATGAAGTCTTCCATGCTCATATCTTCGGCAGAGTGCACGATCTGGGTCCTGCGCTCATCACCGTATTTCTCCATCATTTCAGCAAGCTCATCTTTGATGATCTGCATTCTCAGCCCTTCATCAGCTAAAATTGAATTCAGGTATTCAATGGTTTTCATCAGCTCGTTGTACTCATCTTTGATCTTATCTCTTTCCAGACCTGTCAAACGGCGAAGGGTCATGTCCAGGATCGCTCTTGACTGAATATCACTCAGGCCGAACTGTTCCATTAAGCCTAACCTCGCTTCATCCGGTGTATTTGATCCCCTGATGAGTTTGATCACTTCATCAAGATGGTCTAAGGCAATCAATAAACCTTCCAGGATATGCGCACGTTTCTGGGCTTCATTCAGCTCAAATTTTGTACGGCGGATGATCACGTCATGCCTGTGGTCAACAAAATGCCTGATCAGGTCTTTCAGGTTCAGCATTTGCGGCCTGCCGTTCACCAGTGCAATGTTATTTACACTGAATGAGGTCTGCAGGGCAGTCTGTTTGAAAAGGTTGTTCAGAACGATAGAAGCATTTGCATCACGTTTGATCTCATAAACGATACGGATACCATCTTTATTTGACTCATCCTTTATATTAGAGATCCCTTCAATTTTCTTTTCCCCGATCAGTTCAGCTGTACGCTCAATCATCATCGCTTTATTCACCTGGTAAGGGATTTCGGTAACAATAATCACCTCCCTGTCCTTAACAGCTTCAATTTCAGCTTTGGCGCGCATTACGATACGTCCCCTGCCTGTTTCGAAAGCTTCCTGAACACCGTTGTATCCATAAATCAGGGCACCGGTAGGAAAATCCGGTCCTTTGACGAATTTCATGAGTTCAGGAATAGTGATCTCATTGTTTTCAATATAAGCTATAGTAGCATTGATGACCTCTGTGATATTGTGAGGCGGCATATTTGTTGCCATACCTACCGCAATACCCGAAGCGCCATTGATTAACAGGTTTGGTACTTTAGACGGAAGCACTGTTGGCTCCTGCAGGGAATCATCAAAGTTGAGTTGAAAATCTACTGTATCCTTATTGATATCAGCCAGCATATCTTCAGCAATCTTTTGAAATCTTGCTTCTGTGTAACGCATTGCTGCCGGAGAGTCACCGTCAACGGAACCGAAGTTACCCTGACCATCTACCAGCAAATATCTCAGGCTCCAGGGCTGGGCCATACGGACCATAGTCATATATACGGAAGAGTCACCATGCGGGTGATACTTTCCGAGTACTTCTCCAACAATACGGGCTGATTTCTTGTAAGGTTTATTATTTGCCAAACCGAGATCAAGCATCCCGTAAAGTACACGACGGTGCACCGGTTTTAATCCATCGCGTACATCAGGTAACGCCCTTGATACAATAACGGACATCGAATAATCGATGTAAGCAGACTTCATCTGCTCGTCTATATCAATCTTAATTATTTTGTCGTTTTCCTGATTTTCTAAATCTTCTGCCATAAAAAATTAATGTTCGTTTAAAAACGATTTAAATAAGGTAATGTTATAACCTTGCGAATTTAAGAAAATATTGCTGTTTAAGCGTATTGTGGAAAAAAATTAAGCCCAGTCTATACCTTTTATCAACTTGCTCAGAGTTTCAGCTTCTGGACTGTTTTCTGAAGGTTTGTGGTTATAGGCCCATTTTACTGTTGGTGGTAAGCTCATTAGGATAGATTCTATCCTTCCATTGGTTTCCAGGCCAAATTTTGTACCTGAATCGTAGACCAGGTTAAACTCTACGTAACGGCTCCTTCTCAGGTACTGCCACTCCTGCTCTGCCTCGGTATATTCGGTATCTCTGTTCCTGTCAATCAGTTCGGTATATACAGGTATAAAGGTATTGCCAACGCCAAGCGAAAAGTTAAAGAGCTGCTCCCAGTCAAGCCCCGTATTGGCGGGCTGCAGGCGGTCATAAAAGATACCGCCTATTCCGCGGGTCTCATCGCGGTGTTTAATAAAGAAATAATCATCAGCCTGTTTTTTAAACTTTGGATAGAATGACGAATCGAATTCATCACAGGTCTGTTTGAGCAAATGATGAAAAAAACGTGCGTCAGTATCAATGACATAATGCGGACTCAGGTCAATGCCGCCACCAAACCAGCGTGTCTTCTCATCCATTTCAAAATACCGGATATTCATATGTATGATAGGCACGAAGGGATTTGAGGGGTGGATAACGATAGATACACCAGTAGCAAAAAAATCATCGCTATCTACTTTAAATGCTTTTTTTACAGCCTCAGGCAGTTTTCCATGAACTGCAGAAAAATTCACCCCGCCTTTTTCAATCACGTTTCCGTTCTGAAAGATGCGGGTACGCCCGCCGCCCCCCCCTTCTCTTGTCCATATTTCTTCTTCAAACCTGCCTTTTCCATCCGCTAATGCCAGACCCTGGCAAATGTCATCCTGTATCTTCTGGTACGCTGCTACTATTCTATCTTTAAACATGATTATTGATCTATAACCAAAGTTAAGTTTTATAAAATTCAATGGAGGAACGGATTCAATTTAAGTTGTCCAATTTGACACTTAAACAAGAAAGGCTGTCCTGTATACTGCCCCCGAAAGATTAGACACTTTTCGGGGGCAGTATACAGGACAGCCTTTCCTATAAATCTTCAGCAATTATTTTGGGGTCTTTGTAGTATCCGGCGGTGTAGTTTTCGAAGTATCTGGTGTAGTTTTAGACGTGTCTTTAAGGACGGTATCAGTTGCCGGAGTGATTGACGTGGAATCGGTTGTGGTACTGTCAGCCGAACCTGATACATTTTTTGTGGAGTTGCATGCTGAGGCGGCTAATATCATTGAACCTGCAAAAGCAAGACTTACTATTGTTTTTTTCATAATGAGTTTTATTAGTTCTCTTTATACAACAATCTGTGTACCCGGTTGTTTTATTTTTGTTACACGACAATAAAAGACACCTTCTATAGAACAAGGGTATAATTTTACCCGTGGTGCATCTTCAGTTTATTCAGCAATTCAGGCGAGATATTTTCGGCATAAGCCCCGTAAGCATCGATCAGTACGCCTTTCAGGTTGCCAACGGGTGAAGAAATTGCATAGATGACAGCACTGTCATCAGGATCTGTCATGCCTTCAAACCTGTAGAATTCTTCAATCTCGAATTCTTCCGGCATCAGGAATAAGTCCAGGGATTTGCACTCCAGGCCATCTTCGGCGAGTGTAAAATCGTATTCATAGCCTCTCTTTTCCAGATCTGCTACGGCTTCAGTCAGGGTATCGTATATAAACATATACTAATTTAAGAAAAAATATTAAAGACAGGGCTTTGATAAAAGTTTCAATAATCTTTCAGATATTTAAGCGTCATGATCGTATCAGAAAAAACACTTGAATGGGCGCTGTGTTTATATCCGCCACTTTTCTTTCAGCGTATCCGGGTAAAAAAATTCCATAGCGGGTTCAGGGGTGTAGATGTCAGGATCAGCAAAAGTCTTTTCAATAAAAATTACAACGGCTCTATATTCGGCGGAACGATCTACGCAGCTACGGACCCGTTTTATGCCATCTTATTTGACCAGCTTCTTCAGCGAGAAGGTTTTAAGATCAGGGTATGGCTCAAAAGTGCCAGTATCCAATACCTCAAACCCGGCCGGTCAGCACTTTATTTTACGGTAATCATCACGGACGACATGCTGAATGAAGCCATTGAAACGTTGAATACCAATGGTAAATTCATTAAAGCCTATCCTATGGAAATCAAAGATATAAACGGAGAGGTTTGCGCCACTGTAATGAATGAAGTTTACATCAGGAACCTGCATAAGGGCGAACATGGCCCTGTAGCTTATTAATATAGTCAGCCCGCATAAACCCAGAAAAATGAACATCAGGAAACTAATCTTACAAGGTGAAGGAACCACACTGGATTTTAAAAAGACCATTACCAATAATGAGAAAATTGCGAAGAGCCTTGTAGCCTTTGCCAATAACAGAGGCGGGCAATTGCTGATCGGTGTAGCGGATGACGGCAGTATTAAGGGGGTCAAATCTGAGGAAGAGGAAAAATACATGATCATTAAATCTGCACATCAGTTTTGCAGGCCGGCCATTGAACCCGAATTTGAAGAAGTATATATAGACAGCAAGCTGGTACTGGTTGCAAAAATAGCGCAGAGCGATACAAAACCCCATTATGCGCTGGATGAAAATAAAAAATGGTGGGTATATTTCCGGGTAAAAGATAAAAGTATCCTGGCCAGTAAAATTATTGTAGATGTGCTGAAGAACGAGCATACACAAACGGGTCAGCTGATTACTTATACGGCACAGGAAAAGAAATTGCTGGAATACCTTGGAGATGAAGGGCGTATCACGTTAAAACAGTTTAGCAAGCTCACCAGGTGCTCCCACAAACAGGCCCAGAAGATCCTGGTCAGCTTTATTCTTGCTGACCTGATCCAGCCCCACACGTCGGAGAAAGAAGAATATTTCACAATGATTGAAGCAAAATAGGTTACCTTTACAGGTTCAAATCTGATTTATGCTGCGCGCTCTGTACGAAAAATATAAGCCTTATTATGCCGATAACCTGAGACTCGCGATGCCTATTGTGGTTTCACAAATCGGGCATACGCTCGTTCACCTGGCTGACAGCGTGATCGTTGGGCATTTTGCCGGTACGATACAGCTGGCCGCCGTTTCTCTGGTAAACAGTATATTTATGCTGATCCTTGTTCTGGGCCTTGGAATCTCCTATGGCCTCACCCCTCTTATCGCGCGGGAAAACGGAAGCCAAAACTACCAGGAATGCGGCAAGTTACTGTCAAACAGTTTGATGATCAATATTTTGATGGGCATATTGCTTTACCTGTTCGTGAATTACGGAACCTTACTGTTCATAGACCATATCGGGCAGTCGAAAGATGTGGTTGCCTATGCAAAACCCTATCTTCAGTACCTCGGTGTATCCATTATTCCATTAATGATCTTTCAGACCTTTAAACAATTTACCGAAGGATTGGGCTTTACCAAACAGGCCATGTATATCTCTGTCTGGGGCAACCTCATCAATATCCTGTTCGGGGTAATCTTTGTAAAGGGTATGTTTGGCATTACCCCTATGGGCGTAAAGGGCGTGGGACTGAGCACACTGATAGACAGGGTGCTGATGTGTGTTGTGATGGGATATTATGTATTCAGCTCCAGTAATTTCAGGCCTTATCTCCGGAACTTCAGGTTAACCTTCTTTGATAAGGTAAGGAGCCTGAAGATCTTAAAGATCGGTGCACCGGTATCCCTGCAGTATTCCTTTGAGATCAGCGCTTTCAGTGGCGCGGCCATCCTGATCGGAACCATTGGGGCGGTAGAACAGGCTGCACATCAGGTAGCGATCAACCTGGCCTCTGTCACTTATATGATATCCAGCGGGATCGCATCGGCGGCAACCATTAAAACGGGGAACAACCTCGGTAGAAACAGCTTCAGTGACCTGCGAAAATCGGCTTTAGCCAGCTACCATGTCATCCTGGTGTTTATGGCCATTACTGCCGTGATTTTTATTCTGGCCAGCGGTCTGCTGCCTTATATTTATACTGAAGACCTAGCTGTGATCGGGATCGCTTCACATTTACTGATCATTGCCGGATTTTTCCAGTTATTTGATGGCACACAGGTGGTTGGCCTTGGCGTATTAAGGGGCCTGGGAGACGTCAACTACCCAACGATCATCACTTTTTTCGCTTACTGGGTAATTGGAATTCCCTTAGGTTACTTCCTTGGCATTCAACTGGGGCTGGGTGTTAATGGTATTTGGTACGGCCTTACGTTCGGGCTGCTCACTGCCTCTGTCCTGCTGTTCTGTAGGTTTCAAAAACGGACAAAAATACTGTTGCCTCAAACGTAGGCCCGTTTTAACTTGCTGAATAAATTTCTATACAGTTGCGGATTTCCGCTAGCCCTGCTCTGTATGTTTTTCACGCATAAACGTAAATAGAAGAGCTAAAAGGAGTATTTAAACTTTAGGCTTGAATTTTGACGAACCCATGACAGACCTAAATTAACTGTTTATGTTAGCAGCACTCCTCGTTCCGGTTAACGGTTCTGAAAATTACATGCTCACTCAGCTGTTCACAGAAACTGATCTTGTAGCGGCACTGGTAGCCCGTGATACCCGCGCACTGGACCAGCTATACCGGTCTTACTCAGCCTCGCTGCTGGGGATCGTTTCAAAAATAATCAAACAGGATACCGTGGCCGAAGATATACTTCAGGAAATTTTTCTGAAGATTTGGAAATCTATCGATCAGTTTGACCCTTCCAGGGGCAGATTATTCACCTGGATGTCCAGACTTGCCAGGAACAAGGCCATAGATCACCTCCGGACACGCGGGGAGATCAACAATCTGAAGAACGATGATCTTGAGGGATTAACCGTTGAAATTAACCAGCACTACCAGATTCAGTACAATCCCGAATGTATAGGCCTGAAGCAGCTGATCGATGTTTTGACCCCGGAGCAGCGAAAGATCCTGGATATGGTTTATTTCCAGGGTTATACTCAACTTGAAGTATCCCAGGAACTTGACATCCCGGTGGGCACTGTCAAAACGAGGATCAGGGTATCCATCAAGGTGCTCCGCTCCTTCTTTATTTAATTTAGTATTGTTTTCTCCTTATTGTGGTATGCGGTTTGTCTGTTGGCTATTAACAATTAAATATGGCCTCTTCAAACAAATCGATTTACAGTGCCCTTGCCGCAAACCTTCTGATTGCAATTACAAAATTTACTGCCGGTGCCTTCAGCAACAGCGCCGCAATGATATCAGAAGGGATACATTCCCTGGTTGACACTGTGAACCAGATCCTGTTGTTATTTGGTTTGAGGCGCAGTAAAAAACCTGCAGACGCCCTCCGGCCGTTTGGGTATGGCAGGGAGCTTTATTTTTATTCATTTATCGTTTCCATCCTGATATTTGGGCTGGGTGGCGGAATATCCATCTACCAGGGAATTATCCATGTGGTCACCCCCGAGGAACTGGGAAACCCTACCTGGAATTACGTTGTGCTTGCGTTATCTGTAGTATTTGAGGGGACTTCACTGCTGATTGCTGCAAAGGAATTCAATAAGACCCGTGGTAATGAAAGCTGGTGGAATGCAATTGTCAAAAGCAAAGACCCCTCAACTTTCCTTGTCCTGTTTGAGGACGGGGCTGCGGTTCTCGGATTGTTCATTGTCATGATCTGTATGTTCTTCAGCCACCGGTACAACATACCACAGCTGGATGGTATAGCCTCATTGCTGGTAGGCCTGCTGCTTGTGGGCGTATCTTTAATCCTTGCCCGGGAAAGCAGGAGCCTGCTGATGGGTGAAGGGATTTCGGATGTTTCCAAACAGAAGATCACACAAATTACAGAAGCAGACCCTGCAGTACAGAAGGTCATGCGGATCATCTCCACGTATCAGTCGCCCGAGGACGTGATGCTCATACTTATAGTAGCTTTTCAGGAAGACCTGGATACCCAGGAGATCAATGAAGGGATTGAGCGCATACGTACGCAAATCCGTCAGGAATTTGACCTGATCCATTTTGTGATCATACAGCCGGAAGTCATTACCCATAAGTTCAGGTATTAATTGTAATTATTTTGTATTAATACACAAAATTTCGCTGTGGAGAAGGTGATCTCCCTATATTCATGCCATGAAACGCATCATCCCGCTCCTTATCGTACTATTTTTTGTAATCCTGCTCAACGGGTATGTCCTTTCCGGATTACATACTTTAAGTTACAGACCCTATGTTACCCCTATTTTCTGGCTTGCCATCGTGCTGATCACAGGTGCTGTTATCTATGGGATACAAAGGATGCAGCAGCATGGTCTGGACCTGTTTTTCAAGATCGCGAGCCATATAGCCATTACGCTCGTGGTGTCAGAGTTGGTGATGGTGATCATGCTTTTCCTGGGTGATGCCTACAGCCTCATCGCCGGAACGCCGAGGAATGTTTACTGGGTGGAGGCCAGTTTTATGCTGATGCTGTTTACCATATTCCTATTCGTCTATGGGATGGTATTTGGCAAGTACAATTACAAAGTGATCAGCCATACCTTGTACTTTAAAGACCTTCCTGACAGCTTTGACGGATTTAAACTGGTGCAAATATCTGATGTGCATGCAGGGAGTTTCAATAATCCCAAAGCCGTACAGCGGGGTATAGACCTGATCAATAAACAACATGCTGATCTTTTTGTCTTTACCGGTGACCTTGTCAACAATAAGGCCGAAGAGATCAAACCCTGGATCAGTTATTTTTCACAGATCAAAGCGCCTTTTGGCCAGTTCTCCATTCTCGGGAACCACGATTACGGGGATTATATCAAATGGGGCACTGAAGCAGAAAAAATCGCTAACCTGAACCAGCTGAAGGCCTACCATAGGGATTTGGGCTTTAAGCTTTTATTGGATGAGCATGTACATATCAAAAAAGACGACCAGTATATCGTGCTGGCAGGGGTTGAAAATTGGGGGATTGGTTTTGGCGAACGCGGGGATTTAAAAAAGGCACTTTTGAACACCACCAAAGCGGAATTCAAGATCCTGCTTTCGCATGACCCTACGCACTGGGAAGCCCAGGTTAAAAATTTCATCCCGAATGTACAGCTCACACTTTCGGGCCATACCCATGGCATGCAGTTTGGCCTCGAAGCCTTTGGCATCAAGTGGAGCCCCGTCAAATACCGGTATAAACACTGGGCCGGTTTAAAAACCGAGAATGACAGCGTAATCAATATCAACCGTGGATTTGGTTTTATCGGGTTTTCAGGCAGGATTGGCATCTGGCCGGAAATCAGTGTGATCAGTCTTAAAAAACAACGCTAATTTCTTTTAAGACTGAACACAGCAATTATTCTGACCGCCTACACATTTACTATTGCTGTTCTGGCATATGCTGCCCTTGCCCTGTTAAATAAAAACACAAAGATGCAGGACATGAAAATAAAGGACAGATAGACAATGCTCAGCAGGAATGGATTCTTAACAGCAATCAGGCTCACTATCCCATAGCTCAGAATTGAAGAGAGGACATACAGGGTACCGCCCGTAATTCCGCTGGCGATGCCGGCATTCTTTGAAAAACGGCCAAGGCAAAAAGCGTAAATGTTGTTGAAGATATAACCACCCAACATGTGGATCAGGAACATAAAACCGATAAAGAGCACCATATTGGATATATACATAAACGTGGCAAACATACACAGGGCCAGTATCATTTGTATAGTTACTGCCACTGAGACTTTACTGACCAGCGGGCGGGTGATCATTAACTTGGAAATCACCGATCCGGTCAATATAGCTGCTCCTGACAGCAATGAACAATAACCCGTTACCACAGGTGAGTAATGGTACACATGCTCAATGATAAAAGGGCTTACCAGGCCATATACAGCTACGTTGGAATAAGCCAGCGCAATGACAGTGAGCCCAAAGGTGAAGTCTGTTGTTTTGATCATTGATTCATATACCCTCAGGATTGACTTTGCTTCAAAGGGCTGGAAATTTTTCAACGATTCGCCCCCGTAGATCAGCTCAAAAACCAGCACAATTAGGGTGATCGCACCCAAGAAATAAAAATTTGATTCCCAGCCAAAGATATCCTGCAGATAACCGCCAACGAAAGGCGCTGCAATAGGCGCTACAGACCATATGATGGAGAAAAGGCTGGTGTAATGTTTCAATTTGTCTCCCGAAAACGTATCTACAAAATAAGCTCTTTTACCTACAAGGATCATTGACACCGTAATGCCCTGCACAATGCGCATCGCCCAGATCAGATAGATCTGTTGAGATAAGGCAATGGCAAAACTGGAAAGCGTGAATATAAACAGCGAGACCAGGCCCAGCCGGTAACGCCCGAAACTATCCAGTAAACTGCCTACAAAAAGCTGTGCAACGCCTGAACTTACCATAAACAGGATCAATGTGAGCTGCACCATTGTGTTGGTTACGTGCAGATTGCTGGCCATTGAAGGTAGGGACGGGATATATACATCTGTTGCGAACCCGGCTAAGGGCAGCAACGCAAATGCCAGTACAGTAGTAATCCCCTGATTTTCTTTTTTGATAACTTTCATTTCTATTGACTAATATCTTACACTAATGATAGATTAATATTAGGTGTAGAACGAAATAATTACGGAATAATTTGACTTAAACTGTCATTTTAATATGAATTTAATTTAAATATTAAAATAAAGTCAAAATAATTAACAGGTATAAACTGGAAAAGCCGTCTAATGATTGCCCCCAAAAAGTCAGACACTTACTAGGGGCAATTGATAAATAGAAAATAAAGTTGATAATCAGCTTCTTACGAAGCGTAGATATATAATTTACTGTTCCTTACAGGCTGCCCTTTAATGGCAAGATACTCTCCCCTGTCGTCCCTCAATGCTTTAATCACAAAGGGATCATTCCCTTTTTCTATCTCATCGAAAGCAAGCTTCAGCCTGTCTATATGTGTATCGGCATTTACTTTCCACTTTTTTTCCTGGTACAGGAAGTAAGCAAAAACTATCCTCGTATCTCCCTTTGGTTTACCATCCAGACGGATAAATGCCGGATTCGCCGCTTTTAAAGGCTCAACTGCCTTTGTATAAAATTCTTTAAAATCCGGATACGTTTCTTTTGTGTTGGTCATATTGATATTATATTCTTGTAATTACAAATTTTTAAGGTCAGGCTTCCTGTTCCCTCACATTACCCGTCCGCTTTAGTGCTCCCCAGCCTTCAAGCTCTCCCTTTAAAGCCTTGCGCAGCGATCTGAACAACACTAGGTACATAAGTTGCCTCCAGTAAAAGCGCTGAGGGACCAGGTAGATCAGCTTTTTATACGATTCTTTTTCCATCCTGAATGCGATCCCTGCAAACAGCAAATCTACCAGGATAAAAATACAGTAATAGAAAAGCACCTGTCCGAAACCGTTGTGCAGGCTAAGCAAACTATTGATACCCTCCATATTCAGAGAGTTAACGGACGACAAAGAGAATAAGCCGGTAATGATTGATAAGAGCATAAAAAAATCTGCCAGGGGAGAAAACAGCGGAAGGATGATCTGGTAGATCAAAATGTTTGGCATGCCTACCATTCCGAAATAACCATATTTCCTGTTCAACAGCGTCTGCCTGTTTTTCCAGAAACTCTGCATCACCCCGAAACTCCACCTGAAGCGTTGTTTCAGCAACATGTTAACCGTTTCCGGTGCTTCGGTAAAGGCGACGGCACTGTCACAGTTCCTCACGTCATACCCTGCCCTCAGTATGCGCATCGTCAGGTCACAGTCTTCCGCCAGGGTATCAGTGGTAAAACCACCTACCTCCTGGATCACCTGCTTTCTGAATGCACCAATTGCGCCCGGAACCACTGTTATGGTATTCAGCAGATCGAATGCGCGCCTGTCCATATTCTGTGCGGTAATATATTCTATGGACTGCCAGTTGGTGATCAGGTTGGTCTTGTTCCCAACTTTTACCGTTCCTGCAACAGCCGCGGTTTCTTCATTATAAAAATACCGCATCAGTTCGGTAATGGCGTCGGTCTTTAACTGGGTGTCTGCGTCAATACAGATCACAAAACCCGCCGTTGACTGTGCGATACCAAAGTTTAAGGCCGAAGCCTTGCCCCCGTTTGTTTTGGCAAAGATCTTTACATTTTCCAAATGGCCGAAGTTTTCCTTAACCAGTTCAACTGTACGATCTTTGGAACCATCGTCAACAAAAATAAACTCTACATTTTTATAGGTAGTTTTCAGTAAGCTCTTCAGGGTTTGCACCACTGTTACCTCTTCATTATAGGCAGGGATAATGACACTCACTATCATATCAGGGTCCTTCAGCAATAGCTCCTGCTCTTTGTTCGAAACGGCCTTCTGCCTGATGGCCAGAATGGCTATAAAAATACTCCTCAGCATTGCCAGGATGATCGCAACGATAAAGATGAAGTTCAGTGCCAAAGTTCCGTAAGAAAAGGCCCTCAGGAACAGATCGTCGCCGGAGCTGATAAAATCACTGCTGTTCAGCTTTACCGGAGGCATCAGCGCGTCCCGTTGTTTGCCAATCAGCTGGCCTATTGTTGCAAACTCATATCCTTTGGACTTAAAATATTTGATGATCCGGGGAAGCGCCTCTACTGTTGCCTGGCGGTTGCCGCCTGCATCGTGGAGCAACAAAACGTTTCCCAGGTTCTGTTGTTTGACAACAGCATCAAAGATCTGGTCTGCCGTAATGCCCGGCTGCCAGTCCTGCGGATCAATAGATTCCCCGATATTGATATAATTCTCTGCCCTGCTCTGCATTACCGGCAAAATCTCTGCAGAGGTTGTAGGCTCGGCATCAGCATTGTATGGCGGCCTGAACAGGATGGTACTGTGCCCGGTTACAGACTCAATGATCTTCCTGGTGGCATTCAGTTCAAAATTTACCCTTTCTACACCCATTTTAGACATATCCGGGTGAAAAAACGTGTGGTTACCGATCTCATGGCCCAGGTTGTACTCCCGCAGTAAAAGGCCCATGTTCTGTTCAGCCATAATACCCACTACAAAGAAACTGCCGGGTACTTTCTCATCCCGGAGGATATCCAGTATCTGTGGGGTATAAACGGGATCGGGCCCGTCATCAAAAGTCAGCACGATCTTCTTTTCAGCATGGCCATACCGGCGTATACTATACTTGGTTGGCAATACCACATAATGCTGATCCGTAATCTCATAATTAGTTGTATCGAGTTTCACCTCAATCTTTCCAGCCTTAGGGGTAGATACCAGATCCAGGATTTCTCCTTCGCCGGAATAATCTATCCTGTCATTTAACCCGATGTTGGTTAGCCTTTTCAGGTCAACCCCCGTCTTTTTCACAGAGTCGAGGCTCAGGTCTTTGGAGATAAAAGTCCACACCCTCGGATCTTCGGCACCCATGCGCCAGAGTGCAACTCCGGCTATACCCCAGTCGTCCGCTTTCCTGATCAGGTTAAAATTGGTTGCTGCATCGGTAAAAAACACGCGGTGCTGTATGGAAGATTCATCATTATAGGAAAAGTTCAGATTTGCAGACTGCGGGTCATATTTTACTTTTCCATTATAGCGGTTGGCAGTGGCGATGGCCTGTTGATAAGTGATCGTATTACCTACATCACCATCCGGCCAGTCGTACCCGTAACAAGCCAGGGCAAGGATAACCTTGTCTGATGATATTTTTTCACAGATCCTGTCCAGTTGCTCTTCTACCCATTGCTGATGCGAAATATCACCGGCATTGCTGCTTTCGCTATGCTGGTCGTACGCCATTACAAAGATATAGTCGTTATATTTTTCCAGCACACTCAGGTTATAGTCGTCATTATCCGGAGATATATCCTGGGATACGATGAGGTTCTGGGCATGCAGCTTTTCATACAGGTTTTTCTGAAAAGCAGTCAAAGGGAGGTCAGACGTTTCTTTGATTTCCTCAAAATCTATATTTACGCCCTGGAAACCATATGATTTCAGGGATTTGATCAGGTTGGCTATAAACCTGTTCTGCAGATCCGTGTCCTGCAGCAGTTTATGGATGGCATTGCCATCAAAATGATCTTTAGTAAAATTGGACACCATTGCTATGGCGGTCTTCCTGTTTTTCCTGATCACCTTCATGGCGTCATCATCTACCTGATCGATCAGCGTATCAGCCCCATTCTTAACAAAGAAGGACTCGGTAACTACCATATCCAGCTGTTTGATATGGTCCTGCAGGTCTGTGAGCGACTGAGGGTCCCAGTTCACATAAAACCCGGCATTGATCCGCGCTTTATTGTTGGGGTGCTTCAGGCGGTGAACCTGCTGGTCATGCCTGATCTTCATCAGTTTCTTTTTGGAGATCTTAAATTCCTTATAGGTTGTTGATTTCTTGATCTGCTCCATCTGTTTTTTTGAGAGCGTGACCGTTGAACTGATGATTGGCAATGCGGGATAATGATTGGAGATCAGCGTATACGCCACACAGGCTGTAGCCACAACGAATGTGATGATCAGTAACCGGGTTACCCACTGGAAGGTGATCCACCTGCTTTTTTTAGAAGTTTGAAAAATCTGCTTTTCTGACATTTTAGGAATGAATAGTTACCGTTGGGGACATTAAATTACATGGAAACCTCAATAAAAAACATATACGGGGAAAACAGCTGTATGTATCAAAAATCCTTATAAGGTTCAAATATAGGTATAGAATTTGATAAAAAAACCGGGTTTAATCAGGAGATTTGCAGGAACCCTTAACATGATAGCACAAGAAATCCCGAAACCCCTTCAGCGAAAGATCATCCATATCGATATGGATGCGTTTTATGCTGCTGTTGAGCAGCGGGATTTCCCGCAGTACAGGGGAAAACCGATCGTTGTGGGCGGCTCTCCTGATGGCCGCGGAGTGGTTGCCACGGCAAGTTACGAAGCGCGTAAGTTTGGCATCCATTCCGCCATGTCTGCCAGGAGGGCTATTCAGTTATGCCCTGAAGCGATATTCGTGCGGCCCCGGTTTGATGCTTACAAGAGTGTTTCGGTACATATCCGGGAGATATTCAACCGGTATACGGACCTCATTGAACCGCTGTCACTGGACGAGGCCTTTCTTGATGTGACGGAAGACAAGCTCAATATCGGCTCTGCACTGGAAATTGCGAAACAGATCAAAGACGCCATCAGGGATGAGCTTAACCTGTCTGCCTCGGCGGGTGTTTCGAGCAATAAGTTTATCGCCAAAATTGCTTCAGACATGAATAAACCGGACGGGCTTACCTTCATCGGGCCTTCAAAGATAGCGCGTTTCATGGAAAACCTGCCTGTGGAAAAGTTCTTTGGCGTGGGTAAGGTAACGGCCGACAGGATGAAAAAAATGGGTCTGCACACTGGTGCTGACCTCAAGCAACTCTCTGAGCAGGACCTGGTGACCAAATTCGGAAAAACAGGAAAATTCTATTACAGGATAGTCCGCGGAATTGATGAAAGACCCGTACAGCCCCACCGCCTGACGAAATCACTTGGTGCCGAGGATACTTTTGAGGAAGACCTTTCCACGCAGGAAGAGATGATCACTGAACTGGAACAGATTGCGGAAAAGGTAACCGCCAGACTGGAGAAAAGCCAGCTAAAGGGCAAAACGCTTACGCTGAAGGTGAAATTCAGCGACTTTACGCAGATCACCCGGAACCAGTCTTATGTTACCCCTATCGGGGATTACCTCTCCATCATTGCCGGTGTGAAAGACCTGCTCGTCAGGGCGGATCTTGAGAACAGCAAAGTAAGGCTGTTGGGTATCTCGCTGAGCAATTTCGGCAATATCCCGGCGTCTTCAAAGGTAACGGACCCGGATCAGCTGGAACTTTTCTGATCGCGGGCCCGTTAACAGGAAGCATGAAAAGATCTAAGATCGCTTAACACGTCTGCTTTATACGATCCATTGTTTGTCAGGGGATCACCTCGAATAACATAAACTGAGATTGCTCATGGGCGAGGAAATTGTCATCAGCCACAAAAATGATGCTCTGGTGGCCATTTGGCAGTACAGGCCCAAGGGTTGCCCCTTCAATATTATCCACATAAACCCCAAGGTCATCCATATTGACCAGCAATTTCTTTTGCACAGGATGGGCTACAGGGTTTTCTTTGATCGATTGTACTCCAATCACATTATCTGCCTGTTTAATACTGGCCAGGAAAACTTTGATATTGGTGCTTGGCCCTCCTGAAAAGGAACGTTCGGTGATCAGGAACCTGTCAGCCCCCAGCCAGAGGATATCAGGAATACCGTTATTGATGGCATCGCCTTTTTTCGTTGGCGGATGCGCCACCGGTTCCAGCTGGTAAGCGTACTGAGCGGTATTCCTCTTGTTTTTCAGGTCAAACCTGTAGATTCTGATAAAGGCATTGTTCCGCTCCAGGCCGGCTCTGGGGCCATCCTGGTAAAGGGGCTCTTCAAGATTGACATACAGTGTATTGAAATTATCTGCAAAGGTCAGCCCTTCCAGTACTCCATTCTGTCTGGGGCCACTTTCCGTAACATGCATTCTTAAGTTGGCGGGCAGCGGAATAGTGTCTGCATACCTGCCATCGGTAGACACGATATTGATCGTAGGATCAATCAATAAGTTGCCTTTATCAGTGATGATGCGTTCGCCTTCACTCGTCCAGGTTAACCGCTGTGTTGCCCCGTTATACCGCATCGCTTCAGGATCAGTGGTTTTAATAGCGTTAGGGGCAAGTTTTGGATAGGTACTGCCATCCTGCTGCCGCAGGGTATCAACCCCGGTAATGGTCACTTTTTGGATTCCACGGGCAGACACAGTGATTTTAGCCTTGTAAAACCTCGCAGGATTGATAGTTGACCTGTCATCACACACCATGTAATACGTTTGTGTAAGGGGGTCATAGTCTATACTGGAAAGCCCGCCAACGGTAGTTTGACGGAACTGCTCCTTGTGTGGCAGTACAAATGTGTTGATGTATTTTAAGCTGCTGATACTTTTAACAACAGACTGTTGAACAGGCCGATATTTTTGTGCATAAATTACACTCCAGCAAGATGTAAAAAGAAATATAATTACATATTTAACACATTTTAAAGATAGATATTTTAACATAAGGTATACGTTTTTTCAATATTAACGTATATTTTTCATTCAAATTATCATTCTAATCAATTTTATCGGTTAAAGAACCCATAAACACAACAATCTGATGTATTTCTTCATCCGATAAATGCAGTGGCTTTACAGAAAGCGTTTGCTGGGGCTGATCCATGTGAAGGCCCGCTCCCCCGCCCTGGTTATAAAAATCAACCACCTTCTCAAGGTCTTTGAATACTCCGTTATGCATATAAGGAGCTGTCATCTCCGCGTTCCTGACCGTAGGGGTCTTGAAAGCGGCTTTGTAATATTCAATCGGAAAAAAGTCAAACCTTCCCTGATCTTTATCATGCTGCAGATGCTCAAAATCATCATTTGCGGGCGTTCCCAGGATTTCAAATTCCGTACGTTTGTACAATGGCGGGATCAGTCCGTTAAATAACGGTGCAAAGTGGCAGCTTCCGCATTGTCCCTTTCCCATAAATAGGTTGAAACCTTTTACCTGTTCGGCATTCATAGCATTTTTATTGCCTGCTATATACTGGTCGAAGGCCGAATTCCTTGGCGCTAACCCTGTGATAAAGGCAGTCAGCGCATCTGAAAGATTGGTGATATTGACAGGGTTTGCTGCACTATCCGGAAAAGCTTTCAGAAAGGCTTTCCGGTATACGCTGTCCTTCTTTAATCCACTGATGATCACGGCATGGTTCCCGTTCATTTCCAACGGATTGGCAATTACAGTGCGGATCTGTTCCTGAAGGTTTTTTACGCGTCCGTCCCAAAACTGGGCATATTGGAAACCTGCATATAACAATGTTGGCGCATTGCGCTGCACAAAATTCTTACCATCAAAGGCCAGGCTCGTTTTTAAGCCATCACTAAAATACTGCTGCTCACGGTGGCAGCTTGCACAGCTTCTCTGTAAATTTCCTGACAGATCCGTTTCCCGGAAAAGTTTCTTTCCCAGTGCCGCCTTAAGATTGTTCCTGCCGCTCCCCCCTCCAAAAGCTTCGGCAGGAATGGCATCGGGGCTGAAGATGGTCTTTGCCTGGTAATTGATTGCGCTTTTGTTATTGGTCACCAGGTTAAGGGCAGCGATGAAGCCCCCCAGTTGCTCCTGCAGTGGCAGCGCATAACCGGTTAAAAATTCCATACGGTCAAAGCTGTCGAAACCGGGATGTGCTTTCAGATAAGCCAATGTTTCTTCTATCGTTTTACTGAGCCCTGCCGCCTGTATTCCAGTATGGAAGTTTTTTTGAGAAGGCAGTTCATCGGCTCCAGTACCGGCTTTCAGATAAGGCTGAAGGACCTGCCGGATGGCAGCGACCGACTGCCAGGATTCTTCTATACCACTCTTCAGCTCAGGGGCATCATAACCTGTAATGCTTAAAGTAATTACTTTGATGAGCTCTAAGCGTACACTTTCCAGCACTTCCTGGTCTGTACCTTCAAACCCGTAGAGCAGGGCGTTCAGATCTGCAGCAGAAGAAGAAAGCAGATCTGCCTGTTCAAGCAGGGCGGTCTTCTGCAAAAAAGGATCTTCGCTGAACAGCATTGCTTCTATCACCTGGAAACCCGAGGGCTCCTGGTATTCCATATAAGGTTCATCAACCTCCGTTTTCGCCGGCCTGTTGTAGATCAGCGATGAACTTTCAAAGAAATAATCCATAAAGAACTCTATTCTCTTATAGTCCATACGGCTCCTTTTTAGAGCGAGCCGGGCATTTACAAGCGTGGTGGTGTCATGGCTTGATAATAAAGATACCGCAGTTTTCAGCTCCTGGCTGGAACTGTTAAACGCTGCGGTACCTTTTTTGAACCCCTCAATGGCATTGGCCACCCCTACGCTGCTGTTCCCGGTTTTTAGACCCAGCACAATGCAGAGGATGGTTAACCATAAGCTGGTCACAATAAATAGCTTAACCTTATTTTGAAACATTTTTACCGGGTTCCTTCATCATCGTGAACTGGTCGCGGATCAGTCCGTCGGCACAGATCCATTTCAATTCAAGCTTATTGTCCTGCACGTCCAGCACACATGAGCCACCGTGGTCTGCATCCGAGAAATACATTGCATCATGAGGATAGGATGCCTGCTTGCCTCCCAGTTTCCCTGCGGAACCACTCAATACATACACTGTTCCCTTGCTGTTTTTAATTGTCTTTTTATAAGGTGCAGAATCCTTACTGCCGTCATTCTTTCCTGAGGACGAACTCAGGTTATGCTTTTTAGGATCAAATGTATTTTCCATACCATAATGTCCCATCATCAGGCGGCTACGCTCATAACCGTGGCTATGGCCGTTCAATACCACATCTACCCCGGCGCGTTCAATGATCCGGATAAAGTTTTCCCTGATCTTTACCAGTTCTTCTTCCTCGTCTGAGTTATGGGAGCCCATAGTATATGGCGGATGGTGCCAGAAAGCGATCACCCAGCCTTTATTTTTATTGGCGGCCAGGTCTTTTTTGATCCACTGTACCTGCGGGCCTATGGTATCATATAAACGGTATGAATTGTCCTCTTTGCCATAAGAATCCAGCGAAAGGAAATGGATATTGCCAATATCAAAAGAATAAAAGGCCTGTGTATGCGAGGGCACACCCCCTG
>Ga0247730_1000508_pt1 | contig 28277 bp, 32 predicted proteins | sample UWRJL073202C2_FD_180959 | JGI IMG/M metagenome (GOLD analysis project Ga0247730, IMG submission 180959) | Plant litter microbial communities from Arlington Agricultural Research Station in Wisconsin, United States - UWRJ-L073-202C-2 | ecosystem: Environmental > Terrestrial > Plant litter >... | reverse complement strand
GATGTCGGTCTGCAGCACATCACTGGAAGGATAAAAATTCAAAATCCAAAAGTCTCATACGAGAGAAGGAGCTGTATGGAAAGAGCCGAAAGAAATGATCTTTTCCTCAGGCTCCTCCTATCAGCCCTTCTGGAAGACCGATAACCCACTGCCGACCAGAGCCCATTTTTTTCCCGGTGATGAGGCGAGAACTGTGTTATTTATTATCTACTCTATCACCCGGAATATGAGTGTGGTGAAGGGAAAATACGATTTACCTTCGATCTTGCCTCCGACACCAAACTGAATGGAAAATCGGTCGTAAGTGGATCGTAGTTGGATCTTAACCTCCCATCACCACACTCATATTACGGCTGTATATGTACTGTGGCGATGACAGCAACCGTCCATTCCTTCGTGCTTTGGGTTATTTGTTGTGATATGTTGATATAAAGTAGGTGAATGGCATTGGGTATTAGTAGAGTTCACTGTCCGGGTCTCCTTCACACGTATGGTCCGTCGAATATTATCAAGATTACTAAAGGGTCTCAGGCGCCTAAGATACAGAGCAATGGGAAACAAGAACAAGCCAACTACATGTATACAGGCAAATGAGAAGAAAAGTGAGCGTGGAAAGAAATGGTATGTATCATGGCTTGCTTTCAGCCAATGTCATCGAGAGACTAAGAGTACTGGAGTAGGACGATACTATTGGTCCAATCGTGGTAAACTGGGCAGAGCAAGACCGTTGTTCTTGTTGAGTGTCGTCGCCCTGTTTTGCACGAATTAGAATAAGATTAAAAGCGATGCCGACGGTGACCAATTCCTGCGGATCATTGTCAGTAGGTGGCACGATGTTTTAGCAGCTAAAGATTTTTACCACTGCCGTAGAAATGAGAAGGGCACCATAGTTCCCCATTACCGCACACACAAGAACGATGAAGGCTGTCACAGTATAAAGTATGCCTGACTCTGCTATGGACCGCAATTGGGTTTCTGGCGCGGATGAGAGCAAAGGAAGGCCTGGGAGAGAGCGATCGATATGCCACAGTCGATATAGCAAAAGTACTGGATAATGCATAATGAGGCGCGAGTGAAGAAATAGTTGTGTCCACTCACGGGTGATCATGATGTTATGAACAACAGTAAGCACCCAGAATGCAGAGAACCAGGGTCCAAACTGGTCCCCAGTGGCTCCAGTGGCTTCGAGTTGCAAAGCTCTACAGCCACACCCTATATCGGCGAGCCATAGAATGACGCATGGTGCAATAACCTTCCAATTTCTCCGGTAGACGATGAAAGTCCTGTATATGAGAACAAAGTCTCCCACAACTGATTGGCAGAGAATTTGGGTGGCCTTGTAAGGGATTTTCTGAGTGTAAGCTTATAATATCATCGTGCTATATAACGTACTTCGATGACGCGCGAAACAGTGAAAGTGCTAGGATCGCCGAGCCCGGCAGAGTCTTTGTGGACAAATGGTTCGAGGCAGGCGTAGAGATGAAGGCAGAGAAAACATGTCGTATTAAGAAAGAGAAAGAATCCAGACAGTAGGAATGGCCATTGCAGTTCTCTTCTGCTTCTCCAGCGTCCGTTGACCCTAGTCAACGCTGCGGCACAACTTCCACATGTGATGAGGTAGATTCCATAGAGTATCGATTGCAGAAAGAGAGAGACAAGACTGAAGATGGGGAAGTCTGTCAAGATATCGACCATAGGGGGATACAAGGCAAAGAGAGGGGGGAAAGAAAGAGCATTGTTATCTTGGAACGCAGCCAGAATCGAACTTCAGGGTTTGATGAAATGGAAGCGGCTTATGCGGGCACGAGTGGGTCTCCTCCCCTGGACAAATATAAAAAGACCGCAAGAGATCGCAAGACGGTTAAAATATGGCTCAAGGCAGCCTAATCTCACGAAGGCAGGTTGATTCTCGCTACTTGCTCGTCCACGCCTGAATTCTTTGAATTAACCCCATAAACCATGCAGAAATTTCTGCACTCACAATTAGTTCTATCTCACTATGTGATGCATACATTTCAGAGCCAAAACACTCGAGAGAAGAAGGTGACCCATGCGAAACTACTAGACTACATTATATCCGTAAGTTTGGCGGCACCATAGGGTAAGCAACACGCCAAAGTTGACTACGGTCATTCGGGCAGCCCATTGACGCTAGCTCAGGATCCAGTGCCCCGATCGTGTCGTGGGATTCGCCCTGGTGTGCCGTTAGGCTCGTCATGGAGGATAACTCCATCACCGTCGAGGATTCTGCGTCCTTATAATTATTACAGAATTGAAGGAGAAAGAGGCTGTGCAGAATTCACGGAGGCGAGGATATCTTTTACATCCAGGATAAATAATGTCTAAGCCAAAAAGAGAGGTACTTAAGTTTAGGCAGATTCATTCACGTATAGGTTTGAGATATGCGGTGCCCGTCTACGAGCGCCGTCTGTATGTACATAAAAAATAATTTATCCGCAAAAAATCAAAGGAAGGAGATGTTGAAATCTAGAGAATTGCTTCACGACGTCTATGCTTCAAGACCCGTTTCGCCTCCTTGGCGGCACAGGTACCGGGATCAACGACCTCACCCTGCTGCTCGGTGGTATCGATGTACTCGTAAACCGGGGAGAGCTTTGGGCTGACACAGGTTGCCTCTTGAGTTGGTGCATCAGGGCCTTCACCAGTGACAGGGTTGTTGCCAGGGAGCTTCTCCATCCAGCCTTCGACTAAGGGGGAACGACACTGATAAGTATTGCGGCAAAGTACGATACAATGAGCAACATACCTTGTTCGTCCCAAGTGTTTGTGATCTTGCAATCATATTCGTCTTGCAGTGTGAATAGGCCAGCATTGGCGCAACACGTGGGGTCGCCATAGATATCACAGGTGCACTCCTCTACGACCTTCTGTAAAACGCCTGCTTCCCATCCATTGATAAAATCAGCGTGATACCCGTAGCCAGTGGAGTCGCCGTTGGCAAAGACGAAGGGCTGTTCGGGGTTTTTGGCAGCGTCGAAGTCAAAGTCGGTATTCCAATAAACTTCCATGAAAATACGAGGGAGTTGTACTGGGAAATCGTCGGGGCATGAGCCCGAATCTGGGCCACCTGTGGGGAAGGAGACATGAGATTTGTGATCATCGGACTTGACGTCCTTTCCATTCCAGCACGAAGGGAAGTTCTGTCGAACGAGTCAGCAACGTACGTATTATAATAGACAGAGGGCACGAACAATCTGACTGCGAACTCCACTAGCGCATTTCTTTGCAGGAAGTTCTGGGAAAGGTCCGGTAGTCTTTCCCTCAAAGTCCAGGCATAGGTATGTGACAGCTTGCTGAGCAGCGGATGAATCATCGTATGATCGCAGACCGGTTGTTCCAGAGATCATTTGGAACTAAACACTAATCAGCATATGGTCGAAGAGAGCTTCCATGGATCTTACATCGTCAGGGAAGGCTGTAACATCGTCGTTCTCTCCGAACAAATAGTAGCTGTAGACGCGTAAGTGCTGGGAATAGATAAAAGTATTTGTCAGCCTCACATAACAAAGCCACCGCTGACACTAGTGAAAGATTCGTTGGCCCATTGGAAGTACAAATTCTGAGATTGTTAATAAGTTTAGTCCGCCTGATAACAGTAGATGAACCTACAGGAATCCAGTAAGCGCTCTTATCTTCTTTGATACGAATGCTCGTGCATTCGCTATCTCGCAATGTCGCAGTGTCCACATCCAAGCCAAACTTGCTTCCACCGACCACACGGTGAGTGTGCGAAGATTGGCCGCCAGGTGAGATGATGGGGTCAATACGTTGGACAGTGAGAACGTTGGCTGCAATAATTTTCTTTTAGAATATTGTAAGCAGTACTGAAGAGGCAATTCAACGCACCTCCAATTAAGAAATAGCCATGTACATGGGCGATAAGATAGGAAACCACAGTCAAAAGAGTGCTGAGCCCGAGAATGACAGCCATCAGTGAAGCACAAAGGGAGGGAAGGGGGAAAAGACTACTGTGCCACTGTTTGAAACTGAACGTTTTTATGAGGCATATGTAATGGCATTTATTAATGGCGCATCGCGACAATCTGGGTTGCCGCCCTGTTACGATCTGACTTCGAAAATCAGATGTAAAAGCTCTCCCTTCCCAAACAGTAACGATAGAGGCTCAAAACGCCACCAACTGCGCCACACACCTAAACTGTGTTCTCAGTGCCCTTACGCTGTCATTCAAAGAGGCCTGAGAATAGCCAATCGTTATCTCAGTTCGAAGATTGGGAATTGCAGCCCAGAGTAGCCGCAGAGAGCGGAGCTTTTCAGCAGTGGGGACAGTGAATAATGATTTTCCATGATGGTTGGCACATGAAAATAGTCAGAAACACGGCAGCTGGGCAGATCGGAGAGAGAGAGTCGATGACGACCGATTACAAAAATTCTCCAGTCTGTTACAGTCTTGTTAAGGACTGAAATATCTGTCTTGACACGTACTCGAGGCGAAGACAAAATCACAAAAAGCGCGAGAGGCCACCAAAATACGCGCTGCCAAAGAGAAAAACAAATACCAGACCGAGAGTATTCACGGACAATGACAACACGGGAGAATGGGCGCTTGCTACGGAGCCGTTCCTGGTGGTTTGCGGAAGGTGGGTAACCCATCAATTGTGATTTCTCACGCACATCCCGGCTGACAGTGACGGTTTCTAGTTCAAGCTGGTTTCTAGAGTAGAGTATCTACGTGTACTAACTCAGTACTAGGATCATGGGTAGCATCGAAGAGTATGGTAACTCAACAGATCCGATACTATGGACTCACTACCGCCGTGTTTCCCTTGCCCTGCTCTCTTTCGTGTCAATTCTCACATACTCGTCCTCTTCAGTCGCTCCTCCAGCTGCGATCTTCTCCGTTGCCGGAACACCTGCAGCAACATAAGCATCACCAAGGATCCGGAGAGCGGTTGCTCTCAGTAATGCCTTGTCTGGTGACAGAGCAGCTGATGAAGCCTGTCCACCATTACTGAATTCAAGGACAGTGTCGCAAGTCTCTCGCAATACAGACTCGATCTCCAGCTTGGCGCCCTTGAACAAAGCTTTGATACCCTTCTCGGCAGCCTCTTCTTCAAGACGCTTCTTGTCCTCTGGAGAAATGTTTCCAGCCTTCTCGGCAGCTTGCAGTTGCTCAAAGATCGTCTTGAGCTCGATTGCTGATCGTAGTGTGGATACCCTGTTTTTGGAATATTGGAGCTGAAGTAAGGCAGATGAACAAATATATACTCACGTTTCACTGAAGACATGATATTTCCCTTGAACATTGTGAAGCCATCCACCTACACCCAGGAAGGTTTGATTTGTGGCAAGATGGGCCTTTGCTTTGGAGACGTATACAAAGCCTATGCATGCCAGAAGGTCGGGACCATAAGACTCCTCTTTCAACGATCTAGGGAAATTATTAGGCCAGGTACGGAGAGCAGTTACATTGACGTACTCGGCTTCGAGCTGGCAGATCGTCTTCCAACTGTGTGTCACGTCTGGATCGTTGGGACCAGTAGCAGACTCAGTAAAGATGGAAAGCTTTCGCTCGAGCTCCTCCACCAGCTTCTGTATGCGCTCTTTCCTTTCCGCGGCTTTCTGAACTGTACATATTAAGGAAATTCCAAAGCGAAGTTACGAGCGTGCACGACACTTACCTGGGCACTGCGCACTTTCTCTCGTTCGTCTTTCTTCGCTTTCTCCTCTGGGCTTGCTTTGTCTCCGATCTCGCTATCATCTGCTTCCTGCAGTGCAGATTTCATGTCTCTTGCCAGACTTATTGTGCCAATGATAGGTGCAAACCGCTCTCCACCAAACATGGCTCCAAACACTTCCTCTGGATCCACGAAGCCTCCATCTGGCGCAGATTCCTTGGGCCCAAACTCGTTGTATTTAGCACGCAGAGCAGGGTCTGATAGAGTCTGATAGGCGATGGCAATCTCGTTAAAACGCTGAGCAGCGTCAGGATCATCAGGATTCTTGTCAGGATGATGCTTGATAGCAAGTCTGCGATACGCTTTCTTAACTTCATCCGCAGTTGCTGTAATGGGGACACCCAGCAGGTCGTAATAGCCAGTCTCGAGTGGACGATCCTGTGTGCCAATTTTCCGACCACCTTTGCGGGCTTGCTGCGGCTGTTGGGTGTGCGAAGGGCCTGGAGTAGGAGTTGGGGACATCTGTCCTCTGGAGGATGGAAGCTGGGTAGGGTAGAATGCATGGGAAACAGTGGCTTGACAGGAATAGCACCGAATTTCGAGTAGTGTGCCGGGTGCTGGATGAGGCTGTGGTGGTGCAAATTCAAAAGGGACGTGGCATTTAGAGCAACTCGTCGCTATATGCGGATCCAAAGGTCTGGAAGAAAGTACGCCATATTTTGAAGACATAGCGGTAATCGTGGTCGTGGCTATAGAGGGAGTTGGGAGCAAGGTTGGCGCAGAGCCCGTGAAATTCCCCAAATTGGACGTCACTCTTGACTTGCTCTTGACCACTTTCATCCAAGTTACATAATTCAGGCGCGTTTGCCTCGAATGCGTCCTGCTATAAGCCTCTTGCTTCCATAATTGCTACTCAAGAGAGTCCGCGAACCGTATGCTATGGCGTAGCACCACACATACACGCCTTTCTCCACGACGACAATGCAGAACATTCACCTCTTCTGCACCATTGAACCGCAACCATGGACAATCTTCTACTGCAAAATCACACTCAGAAGAACTTCTCTCTATGCTTCAGCAGTCCCAGGAATCGAAGCAGGTTGGAGCACCAAATCGTGCGCATTTTCGGAAACCACCGTCGCCCAAAGGACTATTGTCTCGCCTGAGAGAGGCATCAGACCGCATACCAAAGGCAGCGGACTATCCTGGAAGCAAGACAAGCAAACATGTGCGTACTAGCTCAGTCAATCGGCTGTCAAACCCGTTGATTTTTTCTTATTCTTTCCGGGTTCATAGTCGGAGACCATCCTGTTTCCTAAGACGATGCAAGCAGGAATATCCATACTACCGTCGTTTAGCACCGAACCCTCATCTCAAAATCCCATTCCTTCAGGCAGAGACATACCGACTAGACTTAGAACGTTCAAAAATAGAAATCGGAGGGCACTAGATTCGTTCGTGGCAAATGGCAGCAAAAGCTCACTCTCTAATGATGCCAAGGGGTCCAAGGCGCAATCTCAAAATACACAGCTCAAAACGTATCGCTTGATACACGTCTTGGTTCGAATGAGACAATTTTGGCTCGCGGGAATGCATTTGCAGAAACTTCTAGTTCAGCAACCACCTTCTGAGCGCATTACCTTTCCTCCTACCCGGCGCATACATAGCCGAACAATAATGGCGGTTTTGGAAGGCCTCTTTAGTAGCGTTAGGCGAAGAGGAAGTGGAGGCGTTTTCGCTTCTGACGCCTTCGACCCACTCTTTGCAAACACTAAAGATGAGAACCTTCCTTTTGGCCTCAAACTCTATTCACTTGCCCAACATCACTGCGACCTGATTCACATTCACCCTCGAAGCCGTATCAAGGTTTCCAGTGAGGACATCCCTGGACATACTATGCATCGAGCAATGTTTCAGGCCTTTTTGCGGCAGTACGCATATACAGATGCAGCGAAAGCGTTGAAGTCACTCCTCGTTTCCTTCTCGGAACTCGTAGCGCTGGAAGTAGCACCAGCTATGTCTACCCCCCACGAAGCACAGAAGACTGCTATGCACGCACGTTTGGCAAGCGAACATCTTATCCGGTTAGTCGCAGCTGGCATCCAAAAAGAGTTCGGCTCGACTTCCCCTTCACGTCCGAGGGATCGGCGGGCTGCGCTAGAGGCATTAGTAGTACTGGCACCAATGTTGATGTCACCACCCTTGGAAACCGACATGACACCGATCTGGCGACTCTTTTTACAAGCATACCGCTCAGTGCGTTTCCAAGACACAATGAAAGTGCCGCAAGCTCTTCGTCTTGATTTGACGGCTCCTGACGAAGCAGAGCCAGAAGTCCGCGTCACCTCTTTTGTGTTCAGCGTTATTAAAGGCGCAGTGACCCTCATGAAGGATCCTACCGTCACACACACTTCTCCTAGGCGCTTTCTCACGCCCATACTTCATGGGACAGCCCTTACCAACTCACAGACTGCCTTGTCTGAGAAAGGAAGCGCCGTTGCAAGCGTTCACCCCCATTCCATGACATCGTTACTCTTCCTTCTGAGTAACGTCCGTGAGCTATTTGAGGAAGGAACAGACTGGTGTTTCGCCATTGCCGTCCATCTGGCCACACGTATTAACACCATGATTCAAGCGATGGAAAAAGATGAGCGTGGAATTCAGTTTCGAAACAGCGAGTTCTGGCTACTGTTCATAGCCCCTTATTCAACGCCTCGGTCCGACGAACTAAAGCGCCTTTCACTGCGCGAGCATTGGAGACCCAAAGATGTGCTCCAAATACCTTTTTTCCGCAAAATGTCTCGAGATCGGGAGGACCGTGACTGGATGCAGAATGTGGAGCCTAGCTCACCTACTGGACTGGCCGGAAATCACCGTTCTTCTCCACAAGACCCGAATCACCACTGGATTGCAGGCGAGAAATGGGGGCCTAGGGAAATCTCTCGCCGCATCGACCCTATTTCCATTGCCGATGCATGGGCAAAGCTTCGCTGGGGAGAAGAAGATGCCGCAGTATCTCGCCTATACAGGGGCCCAGCTCCCATTCTCGTTCCAGTATCTGTCACTCACGTCCCTGTCATCGACAAAGATGGCGACTATGACACCATTCTATCTCAGACGCCGAGAAACGATGCTGATGAAGATCAGCTATACCCACCACAACATCAACTTCACGCCTGGGGAGATCTTTGGTCTGAATTGACACCCCGTCAAAAAGCTTTCGAGGACAGATACGGGAGGTTGTTGAAGCCAACAGAGAAAGCTGTTCGACAGGAACTGTTCGAAAGTTGGGACATTTCCCAAATGTTTCTGAGTCAGTATGCTAGTCTCCCTTCCTCGAGCGATCTTTCTCACAAGCCAACAGAACCGGATGAAGATACCGATTTTGAACTCGAGATTGAAGCCGAGGAAGAGGCAGATAATGTGATTGCTTGAATACATTGGCCAAAACTAGAGTGTATTAGAGTTGTTATATAATAGTTGTTATGGTTGAAGTTCATCAATGTTGCGTGCCAATGTACTTAGTGCTCATGCCAGTGAACGTGATGATGTCTGGATTTTTTTTGTGGCGAAGAGATCGCACGCCTGTAAATCATGATGATGGTTTCAAGCCATAGGATTTCCGAGGACGTTCAGTTCGTTCTGCTTCAACGTCTTCGTGTTTGCCTGACTTTAGCTTGTCTCGCGCACGGTCCCAATCCGGTTTGGTTTGCCTGTACCCCCTACATATCCAATATGTCTCCGAGCTATCCTGCCGAGACGCTTTTGGCTTGAAATACCGAACTTCATAGAATACAGGATGAAGGTGTTTGCGAGCAAAGTCATGAAGCTCAGGATGATCAAAATACTTCATGCTAACAGGGAGATTGTATCAGCCAAAAACCAGTGGAAAGCGAGATATCACATACACTAATATTCCTCCTTTGCGCATCCAGTCATCCACGAACAGCATGACTGATTCACAAAGCTCAAGCGAGGATTGAATATTAGTAATGCTGTTGCCGGTAGCATTCCCCGCCATGTCAGAGAGAACGACGTCCACTTTCAATCGTTTTCCCTCGTCGCGAAGAAACCAGGAAAGCTGGTCTTGGATGATAGACTTGGTGTCGGGATGCAAGAAATCTCCTCTTATGGCAGTGACACCTGGGATTGGAGGTGAAGGCATGGGAAGAAGGTCTACGGCCAGGATTTTAATGTCAGGAAGTTCATCATCTGGTGGTGCCATGGCTTTGGACGGGCTGTCGAATAGAATGCTCAAAGGGTCGCGCATGTCCACTTTCGCCTGTTCTGCTTCTGCAGAGGGGTGCATGCGGAGGCGTTCAGCGGCAACTTGGCACCAGCCTCCTGGGGCAGCACCCAGGTCGACGATAGTGACGGGCCTCGTAGTCGTAGGTGGGGTGAAGACTCTGAATTTCTGTGGCCATTAATGAGCACTAAAGATAATAATCAAGCAGCTGTGTACACACATCATCTATCTCTAGCAGCTTGAAGGCAGAGCGAGAGCGGTAGTTGGCTGCAGCACGTTCTTTCACGAAATGGTCAGAGCCTTGTCGAGCGAGCCATGACTTGGAGGAAGAGCTGTGAGAGTGGCGTATCAGGTTTGCTGCATGCCGTTTTGCTGAAGAGATACATGTGGAAAGGATAATGCTACTATTAGCCATTGTAGGGCATAGTACCATACCACTGGCAGGATGAGAAGGAAGTAGCAGTTCTCAAAGGGGCGGTAAGAGGTGGGTCGAGTGGGTTTATGTCACGTGAAAGGTATACAAATAAACACAAACAACGCGCCCATTTATCACGAACGCGGCGTTGATCAACAAACGCACTCTGCAACCACCACCACTACCATCGGTCTTTCGCCGAGCTACTTCACACCTTAACACTCACTTCGCCCAATCACCACTACTCAATCGATATGTCAGGACGCGGCAAAGGTGGCAAGGTAAGCCTAATGTTTGCTTGTAGGATTATTCGTTCACACCACTGACTGCCTTTGTGCTTGTAGGGTCTCGGAAAGGGCGGCGCTAAGCGTCACCGCAAGATTCTTCGTGACAACATCCAAGGTATGTTAACTCTACTCTGCTAAGACGTGTTACTAATATGCTTCTGGTTAGGTATTACCAAGCCTGCTATCCGCCGGCTTGCTCGTCGTGGAGGTGTGAAGCGTATCTCTGGCCTCATTTATGAAGAGACCCGTGGTGTTCTTAAAATCTTCTTAGAGAACGTGAGTCTTCCTGCATTATTACATTTGCATCATACTTATGATTCACGCCAGGTCATTCGCGATAGTGTCACCTACACTGAGCATGCCAAGAGAAAGACGGTCACTGCCCTTGATGTTGTCTACGCTTTGAAGCGGTCGGGCAGAACCCTTTATGGTTTTGGTGCCTAAAGTGGTGCTTTTTCCCCATTTTCTTCGATATGTATCCAGTCCCATGCAAACTCATCATATGTAATTATAACAATCCTATGGCATATCCAATGTTTATGACTAGTGACTACTTGGATTCATTTCCTTCGTTGAATTGTTCGCCTAGCCAAATCATCCTGTCACCACTACACCTTTACACTCGGCAAGAAATGCAATTTATATGTGCAGTTGCTTTGTCTTGGTTTCTAGATTCACATTCATCGTCCAGTAGTAAACACTACATACTATACTATGTACTAAGAATAAACACTAACTATTGTCCGACTTGGAGTCACTAAGTATTAGAAGAGAAGGTATATGCCATCAATAACCGTCAGATTGAGAGAAGCAGCTTGTCCCTCTGTAGCTGTCCATTCCGAGTGCTCTTGGATGAGGTCGCGAAAGACCTTGACGGCAGTAAGATTGGCTTCATTAATAGGAACACTCCAACCTTCTGCCAAAGGAAGCCTTTCCTCACGGAACCAAATGTCTACGTACCTAATTTCGAACCATCAGCGAAAGAATCATAGACACTAGGGGAGAACTCTTACTCTTTGGGTGCTTCGCCTTTGACGATGTCGCCCATGGCAGCCAGGTACAAAGTGGACTCCTGGGAACGGATGAAAAACTCCTTGCCAGTATTCTTCAGTCCTGAGTTGGATTCAAGTGCAATGCGAAGGCGCTCCTTCTGAGTCCAAGCAGCAGAGGTCCAGTTATAGTAGTCCGCGCCTTCGTTGGAAGAGGCAAGAGTACTGTAAATAGACTCGTCGAAGTCCCAGTGGTTTCCGAGTGCCATATCCTCACGAGAGAGGGAAACATCGTGCTCAATGCTGTCATGCCTGGGGGAAGATGGTCAGAACATCGGATTGGACGATTCTTAAGAAGTTCGCTTACTGGCGAATGGTCTCCAGGGTCAGCTCATCGTACAATCCACTTGTCGTGAGACCGATCTTTGAGAACAACTGAAGGACGTCGGAGTGCACGTTATATACATCTACAAGGTGATAAGTTACGCAAGACAATGCGTCGTTGCACTCGTTGTCTTACCAAGGCTGGCTTGAAGGAGGTCATCTACAGTGATGGATAATCCAGTGTGGTCCAAGAAGCCGTGGTTGGCCAGGCTGGTCGCATGAAAGTCAGATCCCAAAACTCTGCCAAGTGTCTGCACATTGAATTACGTATTAAGGCCTGGGCAAGGGCTGCGAACATCGTCAGGACCAGCAGGGACATACTGATGCTGTGACCAGTCGATGTCTTGCTTGGTGAATTTGCGAACAGCACCAACAGTGCAGGGTAATATGGCAGCAGTCACAAAAGCGAAGAAAGTAGTAGAAGAAACCATTGTTAGAGGATGGGAAGTTTGTTGAGAGGAGGGTGTATGAGTTTCTCTCCCTCCTCCTTTCCAAGGCCTCTTTATACTGGAGTGGCACACAGTACGCATCGCTTTCGAGACCGGAAATTGAAGCGTTTCTTCATCCTGTTTACGCGAAGTCAAATACCACCATCCAATAGCAGTGAGAGAATTACACCGAATCGCAATAAACAATCAAAGTGTGTACACAGTCAAGTATTCGCAGCGGGTATTTGACAGAAAGGCTGACTGGAATGTTGATTATGGCCAGGATGCAAGGATAAGGCAAAACTCGGTAATAAACGTTGAGCAGGTATTAGTCGTGGAATACCCGAGCGAGCTCGAGTGTGAAGGTGTCTCGGTTAAATACGTATTAGCGAGCTCACTGCCACTCAGATCAAACACGAACACGTGACACCGAGGTGGATATCGATCCAAAGCGTCTACTGACTCCTACTGACTCTGTTTCCCTCACATCACTCTATCTATCTATCTATCTCTCTGTCTGCAACGTTCACAATGACTACCCCAGAGGAGAAGTATGAGCTAATAACGCGTAACCTGCAGGAAGTGCTTGGACCGGCGACGCAATCAAAGCCATATTAGAGGAAGGACGGACATCGAAATACTACTGGGGTACGTGTGCTTGAAGTTACTATGGTCTAGAGAAAGCTACGATGTTGCAACAGGGACTGCGACCACTGGACGGCGTACGCTTTCTCAACTATGTAACTGACTTACGAGGGCTGATACCTCTTGAAATGAAGCTCACACTGGGTACTTTCGTGAACATGACCGTTCGCAGCGCCATGACAACAGCATTTTCGAGAGCTTTATCTCCATGGCTGGATTTTTCGATCGTGTAGCCAACGCTCGGATGGCTGGAATGGTCTGTAGGCAATAGTGACGTTGGTAGTGATGAGCACGTGCCATTCGTGTTACTGCCAGCCAATCATCAATGTCCGAGTACCCAAGGTGGCTATAGCTATGGCAAATCACATAAGCAAGGTTACCTCTAAAATACCTGCGAAGAAGTAAAGTGTATGTTAGTGCGATGGAGCATGGTGCCAGTGGTTAACGTCAAAGTCACGGAGTTTTAGTTTAATAGTAGCACGTAGTATTGGCAAGCATTAGCGTGTCAGCAGATATGATAACTATTAAGGTTTTGCCATTCTATTGTGACATATCACATCGACCTTGTTGTAGTTCAAGATAGGAGGACCATGCCGGAAAGCTGTCGTCAGGCAGCGTATACCAGTGATACTCCCAAATATAAAGACATCTCGCCGGGATTCCCATCGTCTCACACGTCGAAATGATCTCTGAGAAATGTCTCTCGGCATCATCCCCGTTTTCTTCCAAAGTAGCCATCTCCCCAAGTGCCCTTGAAACCATTGCCGTGAGCGCCAAGTTCTCTACATCTGCTGTAGCAAGCGCAGAATGAAGAAACTCCCCGGCTCTACTATAGTCATGGGCGAATAGTTCAATATATCCGCACATCAGGAGCGACTTTCGATATGAGTCGTTGCTGAAGCCTTCTGACGCTAGCGCTAGCGCACGAGCAGCTCTTGACCGAGCGTTGACGATATCCCCTGCTCTTGCAGCATAATAGGCTTCCCCTCGCAGAGCTGTCAGGAACTCCAAGAATCCGACTTTACCAGGGAAAATGACTATCGCAGCTACTTCAGACAGCAACGCTTGCGCTGTTGAATGATTCCCCGCTTTTGCTTCGCCGTCAGCATTCAGATTGGACATTTCAAGATGCCATCTGGCACCTCGACAGTCTTCGTCGCTCATGGTGGTATTGCCTGAATAATGGTGGCGTCGTTGGTCCCTGCTCCACTGGTTCATCTCGATACGGGCTTTCTGTAGGAGAGCGTGCGCCCAAGCTTGATTTCTCGGGTCGAAGCTGTCCGCAGAGATAGTAAGCAGTTCCCTAGCGCCCGGAAAGTCCCCTCTTCGCAAGGCACAATGAGATAAAAGCAAATCCCCGAGAGCCTCTCCTTCGCGATCTTCAAGTTCCTCACAAATGGCGTGCGACTCCCAAAGATAGGTTTGTGATTCGGCAATTCTCCCCAGCACTCCATAATAGTGAGCCCTTTCACGCAGACATTCAGCCAACGCTGTCTCAACGCCTTTTGCTTTTCGGCAGAGCTCCTCTGCGGCTTCAATCATCTCAAGGGAAGTGCGATTATGGTTCATGTCCGAATATAAGGTGCTCATCCAGATCATCGCGGAAGCTTTCTCCCGGTCGAATGTTCCTCGGGTATCGATTGCAATCCCAGGCTTTGCATTTTTCAATAGTGACCACAAGCCTGTCGGCTGAGGATTATGGTTGTACAGCTCTGTAATGAAGCCTGTAGCATGCTTCATGGTCTCGTAACGTACGAATGACTGGGACAGGTCAAAGTGAAGCACTCGCTCGAGGTTGGCGTGCTCGTATAGCGCACAGTGACCAAACTTCCAGTTGACTTGACTGTAGTAATGATTGCGAATACCGGCAAGAAGTTCGTCGTCGTATTGGAGACCCGTGTTATATTGTTGCATGATGTACATGCGGATAGGGGATAGGACTGTCAGACGACCATCTCGCCAAAATGCAAGAGAGCACCGGCATAATGAGTCAGCCACAGAGATTGCCGAGTCATCTTGCAAGACACCCTTCAGATCTCGACGATGGATACCCTGTGGAAGGAATGCGAGAGATCGCAACAGCTTCACGACCTCGGTTCTGGTTTCTTTGAATGCGGAGCACGATATTGAAAGCTCGATAGCGGTCCCAACACTATGGTATCTGTCTTTGGACGTCTCCAAAATTGTCGACTTGCTTTGTCGAGTCCAGTTCTCCTCGAGCTGCACTAGCGACCATCGATTGAAGACGGCCAAATTTGCGAGGATGTTAATGGAGAGTGGATGGCAGTCGAGTTCGAGTATGATGCTCTTGGTAGCGGCGTCGACAGGCTCAAGGTCGTAGATAAATGCAAATGCATCAACAGCTGCTTGGTCATCCAACTCGCTAACATAAATACGTTTCCAGCGAAGGTTGGCCGGTACAGTGTCGGTATTGCGTGTTGTGAATATTATCCGACAGAGTGTTCCCATCTCGTCAAGCATCTGCAAAATCTCACGAAATCCTTCGTGACCAGCTTCTACAAACGCTTCAGCGTTGTCAATGACGAGCAACGCAGTGCTAAATGACTTGATACGATTTAGAATGGATATTCTAGTCGAAGAAGGACTCTTGATAGTCTCCGCAATCCGGCTCAAAAAGGTGTCATAGGTCATGAGGGAGTAGTCGACGTTGTCGTATGTTATGAAGAGTCGGGGGATAAACATGGCGGCAATATGCTCTTCATTTAAAAGAGCTTTTGACATTGTGGTCTTGCCAATCCCACCTGGTCCAATCAGTGCGATATGCGTCTTATGAGGAAGCAGTAAGGTGTCCACGATATCCTTGACTAGGTCGTCTCTTCCATAGAATAGCACAGGCTTTGGCGGAGTGTATAAATCGCTAGTGCTGTTCGAAGGATATGAGATCGGGTTGATCACAGCGTTATCTTATTGACATACCGGGTCTGGCCATCCCTCCAGTGATCTTGAGCCTGCAAAAAGGTATGAAAGTGTGCTAAAAACAGATCCAAAGATTACGACGTACCTGAACCCGTTGCAATATAGCCTGCACATCCTGACACGTCGCAATGCTGGTATCAAGCTCCACTAACATGAGTTCCAAGATCGTGCCCACGCGGCGCGAACATACCTGAAATTCTTGGATAAAAGCCGAGAGGTGTTCCTTCAATCCACTGATCTCCACAGTTTCATCGAGCATATTGAAAATTTTGCGCCATGTTCTTTGCTTCTGCGTTTTCGAGATTTTCTCCGATATTTTTGAGAGAAATCTAGAGTGATATGATCGACCTTCTAAATTGCTGCTATATACGGAACATGTGCATTGTGGACGTACGCTTGTAGCCTCGCGGCTGCCTGCAAGACATCACCCTGCTCTTCGCCGGCCTCAGGCTGTCTGTCGGCTGTCCGTTTCATGATGAGAGCAATTCTTTGGCAACGCTCAGCAATTTCCTTGAGATCGTCTTCGTTTTTCCAATGCCCCTTGAAGAAGAAAATATCAGATTCCAAATCGACATGCCAGTATCACTGCCAAGCGTACTTGAAGTAGTGTCAGAAAGCTACAAATGACCGACAGAGGACCCTTTGCAGCCTCGAGTGGAACTAAGTCTCTCACAGAGGCGATTGTCCGGAGCGCAATAGCGACCGAATTGCGGGCTGTTCTGGGTTCATTGTCGTCAAGAAATTCGTAGGAATATCCAGTGGAAGTCATTGGAGGTGTGCACGTGGATAGCAATTGTGTCCTAGCGATGACAGTCAAGAGCAAAGAGAAGGGTATGCGCTGGTGTCATATAGGTTGGAGCTTTAAACACGAGTCTCCAGTAAGTAGATCGGCGTCCTTGAGGAGTTTCAAGGTTTGGACTATTGATATGTGAATATTAGCTCTCCCTGAAGATCAGCTCGAGTGAAGCTCTGGTACGAGTTTCTTTCCCTCCTCCTCTCCAAGGCCTCTTTCTATACTGGAGTGGCACACAATATGCATCAATTTCGAGACAGGATACCGAGACGTTTCTTCATCTTTTTTTACGCAACGTCGAACACCACCATTCAATAACAGTGAGAGAATTACACCGAATTGCAGTAAGTCAAGTATCCGCAGCGGGTATTTGACAGAAAGGCTGACTAGACTATCAGAATGCAGGGATAAGGCCAAAGACTGAGCAAGACTCCGTAATAAATATTGAGCAGGTATTAGTCCCAGCGAGCTTGAGTGTGAAGGCGTTTCGGTTAAACACGTATTATTAGCAAGTTCAAAGCAAACACGAACACGTGGCACTGAGGTGGATATCGATGATCGAGTCATCCAAAGCGTTTACTGACTCTGTTTCCCCCATATCACTCTCTGTCTGCAACGCTCACAATGACTACTCCAGAGGAGAAGTACGAGCTAATAACGCGTAACTTGCAAGAAGTGCTTGGAGGCGACGCAATCAAAGCCATATTAGAGGAAGGACGGACACCGAAATGCTACTGGGGTACGTGCGCTTGAATTTCCTGTGGTCTAGAGAAAGCTACAACGTTTTAATAGGAACTGCAACCACTGGACGACGTACGGCTCTTCTATTATCTAGCTGACTTACTAGGGCTGATATCTCTTGAAATGAAGCACACATTGGGTACTTTGTTCCTCTAACGAAGATCTCTGACTTCTTGAGAGCCGGAGTTGAGGTGCGCACTGGCTTTATGAAGTTATCAACCTATTCTCATTATTCTTAGGTCAAAATTCTGCTCGCAGGTCCGGAGACTTCGCATTCATGTTTCCTCTTCCAAATCTAACTCCTCATAACCAGATGTCCACGCTTTCTTGGATAACCTCAAAGCCCCCTTAGAGCTCGTCGCACATCGAATGAAATACTACAAGTTTGTTCTTGTGGCAGTCTTTCAGACCCTCGGAATACCCACCGACAAGCTCATTTTCGTGGAAGGGTCTTCCCATCAACTGTCGAGAGAATACAGCCTGGACAATTTTAAGCTATGCTCTATTGTCACCGAGCACGATGCCAAGAAGGCTGGTGCAGAGGTGGTGAAGCAAGTGGAGAGTCCACTGCTTTCGGGATTGATATACCCTGGAATGCAGGCTTTGGATGAAGAGTATCTTGGTGTGGACTTTCAATTCGGTGGTGTCGACCAAGTGCGTCTCAAATACATCTCTTCGTGATACGACTCACGCTCTTTTCACCCTCTTACAGCGAAAGATCTTCACCTTCGCTGAACTCTACCTTCCCCGACTGGGATACAAGAAACGTTCGCATCTGATGAACGCCATGGTCCCTGGTCTAGCAGGCAGCAAAATGTCCTCTTCCGATCCCAACTCCAAAATAGACTTCTTAGACACGGCAGACGAGGTGAAGAAGAAAATCAAAAAGGCGTTCTGCGAGGAAGGCAACACAGAGAACAACGGCCTTTTATCCTTTATCGAAGCAGTCTTAATACCCGTCAGCGACCTCCGTCTAGCCCAGCTGAACGGCCAGTCCATCACCACGATCACAGACTCTGACCGACGTCCCTTCATCTCTGAAGATGCACCCGAAAAGACGGTGTTCACGATCGAGAGGCCGGAGAAGTTTGGCGGGAACATGCATTTCTCCAGTTATGCGCAGTTGAAAGCCCAGTTTGCGGACAAGGCGATCCATCCTGGAGATCTCAAGACAGCAGTAGCAGCATCCATCAACAAGCTGTTAGCACCAATACGGAAGATGTTTGAAGAGAGCGAGGAATGGCAGACGACTGAGAGGCTCGCCTACCCAGATCCGAATGCAGCGAAGGCGGACAAGAAGAAGAAGAAGGTATGTGCACTCTTGAAAGGGTGTCTCAGCCATTTATGCTGCGGCTTTTTAGGAAAAAGGAGGAGGTAGAGGGAAACCGGCCCCGACAGATGTAGAGAGCACCACTGAGCCTCCAGCTCAGGCATCCGAGGTTACAGCTCAGGATGATTTGGCAGCAGCTCCAGCCGCATAGCAATTAGGGGTCATGCTTTTGACAGCTTCACTTGTCATTCCTATCATACATATTTGCTATAAATCTGGTCGGTTAGAATGTGACAGAAGATATCGTCGACTCCCTCCTGTGATGCCACAAAATCGAGTTTCTGTTCTTGCTCGTGAACTCTCTAGTCGCCCCCACTAATATCAAGGCATCAACTCGCTCAGCACACTCCGCAACTGAATAAAGAATTAGACAAATGGGCATAGAATGGAATCGAGTCCACTCAACTGGATTCATATGTATTTAGTTGGATCCTCTTGACAAGCACTACCTGCAACTCTCCGAACACATTTGTCAGTAACCACCGAGCTGATAGCTCCAAAGCCTGTAAGAGAATTTCGGTTGGCACATTTCCTGTCGATGCCAATGCGTCGTTATATACAGCATCTGAGTAGTGGGTGAGAACATAATCGCAGTGTCTTACAATAAATACTCACCAAGAATGAGTTCCAAACACTCAGCACACTCCTCTACCATCACTTCCACTGGGTTATCAGAATCTGCTGGTCTTGACTCGCTAAACCCTTCGTTGAAAAGCGTCCAAAAGTATTCTGAGACAGCCGACAAGAGGAATCGATGACCATACAGGTTTCCTCCGTCAGATGTCTTGAAGACCACGTCGACGTAGCGTTTCTCGTTCCGCATCTGAATATATTTCCCTACGACCGGGATTTCTATCTTCTTCACAGTACGGGCTTCCACCTTCACTACGTCTTGAACACCTAAAGAGATAAGGAGAGATCGGAATGGCATCAAGCAGGAGTGGACGGGCTGAGCATCTTCGGGGTCCCAATCACTGCCGTCATTGAAGAATAGATCTTGAGAGCACGACCAGTTCCATTCATCAGAAGAGGTTGGATCTTCGACATTAAGAAATAGCGCCTCGTCTTCTTTAGCACGCAGAAGACGTGTGACCTCACTCTGCTGGCATTTGGAGTTGAGCCAGAAGTAGGTATTCCGAAGGTCAGTCCACAGATAGGGTTGAAGTTTTGGGTGGTCTGTGACCATTTGAACGAGTGCCAACAAATGATTTACCTGTACAACGTCAGCAATCTTAGCTAGAACCAACGAATGCGAAGAGAATTGACGTACCACATCTGCAGCAGAAGGCTGACCAAAATTCGGATTGGCAACAAGAATGGACCTCGAGTCCAACTGCACTCTGGAACGTTGCGTCCAAGCAACAAACTGCAAGCTTTCGACACCCGCACTGGCATTCCCATCGTCAATGACAACCTCGTTGGGGGAGATAATAGGTGGTAAAGACTTGATGTACGGAGTCAAGTCAATACTCAACCTCGCTGCTGGGAGAGGAGGATGTCTCCGTTCACTGATATCGATACTTGGTATGAACCGGAGCGCAGATAAAGTATCCCATTCGTACGCCCCATTCCGCGTCCCTTGAAGTGCGAGATCCTGGCAGTAGATCAAAAATATGGTGTTGGCCTTCGCAATTTGATCTTCTCCTTGGTACTCTTGGTAAGCCAAAGCACAGCGACGGAATAGACTGCTAGTCAAGTTTCCTGATGCTTGCAGACCACCTTTCTGAACGAGTGACATCTCGAATTGAACAAAGGCGGTGTGAAGAAAATCTGGGCTTGTAGGGGCGGAGTCAAAGGTGGCCTCAAAGAGAGGTTCGCGACGATACAAGGTATTGCTTTGCACAATTTCACCTTGCCCGTTTGGGACCGGCAAAGATGTTGGCGTAGTAGCAAGCTCCAACAGCGCCTCTAAAAGGATTGCATAGTTGCGGAAGGCTGTAAGACCGGTGAGATTCAGTGTCGGTTTCAAGCGTGCTTTGAATTGCATCAAAGAAATGGGGGAGATATCGAGATGCGCCTGTAAATCAGGCGAATATTCCACAAAAGGGCAGTCCAAATAATCTGAGGCGATCTGAGGGGAGACTCCAGCTGGCAACATACAGCTAATGTCGTTGGCTGTACAATATACCTGGGTATTGTCAGGAGAGCGTTCTACCCAGATTGGTAAGCTCCGCATTGTCCGCTTGATTCTACCAGATTCGCCATTCGAGACGCGCTCCGCTAACCAACCAGCGAAAAATTGGCGGTTAGCTTCTGAAAGGCGTTGAAATAGCTTGGGAATAGAGCTGATACGATCTGATAAGAACACCAGAATATCATGAAAGAGGCTCTGCCTGCTGGGTTCCACTACGGAGCCCCCTTCTTCTTGGATTAGATTCCAAATGACTAAACGAACGCCGATCAGATCCAGGCTCCGCTTCAGCCTCGGGGATCTTCGTATCTCTGCATCGTCTTTCAAAACAATGACAGATCCTGACTTGGAAAAAGCCTGAGAAACATACAATGAGGGTTGGGTGGTGAGGATCAAGGGCAAATCGTCCAAGCACGTCTCTTCCGGCAATGAATCGAAATGGCTCCATAGCTTCCTAATCCACGCAGCTTCTTCTTTCGTAGCGCTGTAAGAATCTGCAGGAGATAGCTTCCTACAGATTAAGTCGCGCGTAACGGCTGGACTCAGCTTTTCAATGTTCAGACCACGGCCAAGAATGACTGTCGATTTTTCTGTGATGTAATTTGGGTTGGCGATGAGGTCTGGCGGAAGGAAACCATGCATCATGCGAGGTACTGCATGGAAATTTGCGTCACCAGAGCGAGAGAATGTAGTCCAAGATAAATCTGCCAACGGCAGTAGTTCCAATCCGACTATATTCTCGATATCTTGCTCCTGGAGAAGATAATCCAGTAAGCCAGGGTATAGCTTTCGCACCTCCCTCGCTTTAGCAAAGCTTTCCGCGGAGTCAGCTTGCATAACGTGAAGTATCGAGGCTAGGATTGGTGGTTCCATGAACTTCAGCCCGGCACGCACAAAGACTGGCTCGAGCTCGCGGCCACGTGGTACTGCTGCTACTCCATCTGGTTGAAGGATAGCTAAGAAATCACGAACAGAAGAGGGCAAGTCTTCAGGAAGAAAAACCACCTGACCAACGGTCAGGTATTTGCCACCTGGTCCATACATGCCCTCGAATATCGGGAGGGAGGAAGCTATGAGATGGGTTTCGTAGAGGGAACCAACGAGACATGCCTCCATTTGAGAGCTCGCGGAAACCGATGGCCATAGTTCTGGCCATAGCTCCATCCCACTGGAAAAGCAATTTATCGCGCGCAGATAAATTGGCGGGATTGCCTGCGACACAACCCAACGGTTATATTGGACTTCGACGTGTTCAAAATTATCATCCCGAATGCTACGTCTATCGGAGGAGACAATGAAGGACGCAGAGATCTCGACGGGCAGAGACGTCGCTACAGGCAATGGCAAGGTGGAAAAGAAACTGCTTGACTTTGCCTTTAATCTAGACGTGTCATATGGAACAGCAACCCCGATTTTGGTCGTCTTCATTCGATTGGTGCGATCGACAAGATGTAGCTTTGGAGGAACTTCGACTATAGAGGAGACTATAACCCATTTAGCCGTGGATATATTCCGTCCCTTTGGCGTGAAATTTTCTAGCTTCGTGCTGAGCTGATGATACTTCACCCCGCCTGACGCCCGCTGATTCTTGCGCTCCGCTAAGAGAGTCCATCTAGGGCGTATGCGTCCGTCTGACGTGCGTGTTCTGCAGGTCACTTGGGAAAGTTGCGTAAACAGAAGGGATTTCTGTGCGTCTTTGAGGAAGTCATCCGCATGTGGAATCATGTCTTGGATTTTGAAAACAGAAGTTGATAAGGAACTAGGTTGTTGTCGAAAAGGAAGGCGAAATAATGTCTACATGATACCAATGTGAGCTTCAAGGGAACTGAATGGCGAGAGAGCCGCTACGTACTCCATTGTAGAAGTCGACTTCACGACTAAAGCCGTAAAGCCCATACAGAGCCTTCAGATGACCCGGGTATTGACTGCGAGGTAGGTGAGAAGGACGATTCCACAGGCGACCTTTTTTGAAATTTGCTAACCTTTTTAAAAGCCTCATGTCTGCCAAGAAAGCCTTCCTCTGGTGGTATCTTGGGGGAAGGAACTGCACAGTGGGATCTAAGAATAGTACACGGTCTCCAGAGACTACGGTAACCATCTATGACAATGTAAGTCTTGAAGAGGGTAAGGACACTACGCAAATTTGACCAACCTCCGTCACATGGAACATAGCAAGTGACCCCAATCCAAACTGTCCTATCCTCCCTGCTTCGTCAGCTTTCAAGCTATCCCCCGTGGAACAGATTGCATCCCAGTCAGACGGCGAAAAAACACCGTCATTGTAGAGCACAAGGGAATGACCAGCATGCAGAGAGGCCATGGAGTCCGTAAAGAAGTTGGACGACGCTGGCTCGTGCTCGTCCAGCAATATTCCAAATTCAGATGCACCTGCATCACATGCGTTGGCCAAGCTTTCAAGAAGCATCTGGCGTTCTGTGTACTCCTTCAGGACATTCCGTAGCCGGGTGCTTATTGCTTCGCCAAAGTATCTTGTGCCAAGATCCGGGATGATCATCTGCCCGAGGAGTTCCAGACCCAATTTGGTTGCCATTTGCTTCGAAATTTTTCTATGTGCGACGTAGCCATTGGTATCTGCAATGTCCAGATATGCATTTGCGGTATCGTTGTAGTAGAGCTGAGCTAGAGGCCGCAAAAATCCAGAGGTATCTGGGGCAACCAGATTCTTCACTTGGCTTCCAGACAACTGGATAACACTTGGGAGATATTTTAGCACACGGATGATATCTGATACCACATCACGTTGGGTACTATCCATTTTGAGCTGCTCCAATTGCCTGAGCAATTCTTCGACTGATGGCCTTCAATAATGTCAGCGATGAACAGATACATGACTGATACTTGGTAAGAACTTACTGATCTGAACACCCTATGAATCTTAAGAATTTGTCTAATGATGAGCCGGACACAACACGAATTGCGTGAAATCCTGGAAGCTTAAGGTCTGCAGAAGATACGCTCTGTATAATCAGCCGTTCTGCGGTAGCCAATTTCTCACCCTCAACAGGCAACCAATTTTCCCCTACAATAGTCCCCCGTAGGAGGGCGGTCTGCGATTGGCTAAAGTGATGGAAGTTCTGAACAAGATATTTAAAGATAATGTCAAATCGTCCTGTGTCTTGGGACCCAACGATAGTGCAATGTAGTTGGTAGAGTACCACATCAAATGAGACGGTACCAAGCCACCCCAAACGCCCATACAAATAAGATGGAATGACAATATCTGAAGCCAAGAATGCATAGGTCTCATCACATAGAGCAGGCACAGCCGATCGCGGATCACGACATTCTAGATGTGATTTGAAACCCGCAGGTGTAGGCAGCCATCGCAGCTCTGGCATGAGCAAGACCTCTGCTATTTGTTCATCGTGTAGCTTTTGAGAATGAAGCAACGAAATAAGCGCTCTGGCCATATTGTCATCCTTGTGGTCGGAAATCCACCGGATTCGGTCATTTACAACCAACGAATCCAATTCGCAACGGAGTAATCCCAGTCCAGACAACATCTGAATCATCGCGCCCATGGGTTCCTCTGCAACATACAATCCGTCGCCGTTGAAGGTAAAGAGACGGGCCAACGTGGAGTTCGGGTCGATGACATCCTGTGGACAACACACAATCCCGCCAAGGACCGACACAAACGTGGTAGAGCTAAGGCGTTGCAGAAGACTCCTTGGTACTCGCCGTTCATGATCCCGGAGATATCGCACGAAGGCGGTTTGTAGTCCCAAAGGCTGCGAATCAAATACAGAAAGGGCCTCTTCTATGGCATCGATTGTGCGATACATTTTCGGTATCTTGAAACCGAAGCTCCTGAGAACTACAGCGGCGGCCCCGGATTCTGATAGGTTTTCAACCCATACTCGTCCTGGGATAAAGGGAAGAAGTTTGACCTCAGAAACTAGTCGTGCACTTTGATAAGATTCTGAAATGGGTGCAACAACAATCGGGCGAAGGTTTGTGTTGTTGCCTTGAATGTTGATCGATGGTAAGACGATGGGATAAATTGGCAATCTACGAAGCGCTTCGCCCTCCTCCGGTGATAGAGTCTCCAAAGCAAGCTTGCCAGCTACGAAGTCCAATAGAACTCGAGCATCCTGCATTCCAAACACATCCACGGCTCTGCTGCCAGTGAAAGCAAGGACATGGTGAATATTCTCAGGTGATTGTATGTTTCCATACGAGGCAATGGCTGGAATACACTGGCTCTCGAAGCTTGTTGCAAAGAATGGCATCTGGAGGGAGAAGAATCCACGCATAAGAGCAGGGTGTAAACCTGCTACGGTACCAAATACGGGCTCGCTAAGTCTGTGAAGCCCATTGCGTGTTGGCACAAGAGGAAGATCGCTAAGAATCTCTCTTGTAACATGGCCTTCCTCCGCGAAACGCTTGGTTTTCATCCACAACCAAAAGCGGTTTAACCACCCGGTTGTATCAGGTTCAATATGCTCCCCCACAGCGTCAAGACCGACAGGACTGGGAGAAATGCTCAGGAGGTCCCCGATAATTGTCGGACTGAGATTACGGACATTGAGATGGCCTGGACCTTGGTTTTGGATCATCTGCCTTGCAGCTTCCGGCAAGTCATCAAGACATATCGCATTGACATCAAAGACACTGAAGAGTGCCAGTTCATTGCTTGTCATGAGCGTGTAAATGACAAGGGAGTTTGCGGAGCGTTGAAGAGTGAAGTAGGTACCTGATCTCGACGGGATCAAGGGCAGACCAATCATGCATTGAACATCGTCCGTTTGGCCCAAGTACGAAAGGATAGCTCGCTTGTCTTCGGGTGTCAAGATTTCTAGTTGGCCCAGAATTTCAGGGACCTGGACTTGGTAAGTAAATACGCACATAGCGCAGTTCATTGTGGACTTTACCTGTAGTTTCTGGTGCGCTCCGGCTGGAGAGAGTAGCTCGTATGTGATGGAAGTAATGGTCTGCAATGTGTGCAACAAACGGGCGGGGACGAGACAGATCTGTATCCCACTTTTCACAAGAGCCTGCACCGCCTTGTCATTCTCTTTCAATGAGCTCTCTTGGTCCGCAATAAACACCGAGCCAATGTCTACGAATCGACTAACAGAGCCATCGCCAGGTGCAGGTAGCACAGGCCAAAGCGGAAGCTTGTCCGTCGCAGTGACATGTAAAATGTCGGCTAGCAAACTTGGCCATATCATAGCAGAGTCACCAGTCTCCCCTCCAAGCGGCCAAGCGGAGAAGATGTCCTCAATACCATCATCTCTGATCAGTGTGAGGAGGAGCTGAGAGATGGCCTGAGGGATCAACGAGTGAATAAGAGCCTTGTTCCATTCGACCAAGAATCTGAGGGCGGCAACATTGAGAATTTCCATATTTCTGGCATGAGTGAAGAACTCACAGATCGTCCGAACCTGTAACAAGGCCTATTTCATCCGAATTCCGCAAATGTTGACGAGACTGTGTCAGCGCGAAAAGAGAATGTATGTGAAAGGGCAGTTCAGACGCGATCGGAAGAGGAAGATAGGTGAACAAGCGTCCCAAAAGCTGATCTCGAGAGTTCAGAAGAGGGAATGCTAGAGAGACTTCGGGGCGCAGTTTGTGCTTGATCAACAGCCCCGGAAGCCGTGGGAACATGCTCTCGAGATGCTTGTATACAACCCCCGAGGTATCCTGCACCAGGGAATACATTCTCCATACCACCTCAACTGTTTCCAGTCCAGGCTTCGTCACCGACATTTTGTACAATCTAGTCGTGGATTGTTGATTTAGAGAAGATTGCGCCACGTCTTGCTCAGGCTCCTTGCTCAACAGCACTTTTGCAAGCGTGAGACATTCACCGTCAAGATTGATGACTCGGATTTCAACCTCGACCACCGACTGCAGAAAGAGTAATACGATAGGTAGTTCGTTGTTAACGAACTCCTTAAGCAGGTCCAAGATTGTACGGGGAGGGAATACTGCGTCGCTGATATTGCTAGCAGAGGTCCGCAGAGGAAGCCTGAACGCAGTGCCATCCATGGCCATGCTATCTAGATCGGATAGGACGGGCTCAAAAGCCCTGCGACAGTTGACGTTGTCTTGAATTGGTACACGGCCACCACTCCAACGTATAGGGTCGAACCAGGCGAAAGAGTTTCCTGATATGATCTGTGGGGTATCGGTAATCTGTAGGTGACATGAGCACTGTGAATAGCAATGCGCAACGCGTGACAGTCAGGACATACGTGATAACACGACCTAAAACCAACACCATATTTCCCTATTTTTCTGATGTACGTTTCAGAAAGGAAAGCCTTGGAAAGTAGATTACTCACGAAGATTTGCTTGACTTGGAAGAGTCATGACTACGTTGCAAGTGATGCCAGTCATCTTCTTGCATAAGGGCATTGTTGAAGGCAATGAAAGATGGGCCACACGCGTCGACAGCTGAGAATCCTTCCTGCACGGCGAGTTGTGCGTAGCTTCTGTGGTCGAGGACAAAGACCTGTAGCAAAGCTCAACGTCAAGTTCTCGGATCGTGTCACTATGCAACACACCTGTTTGGTGGCACCGGCATCGTCAGAATTCTGAAGAAACTCGCGAAAGAGCCCAAGGGAAAAGGGATAGGCGCTCAAAATGCCTTTGATGACCATGGTCGGATGGACCTGGTCGACGAACGGCGCCATTGTGGTGTACTGCGTACGCTGTCCTTTTCCCAGTATTTCAGGGGATAAGAGAAAGGAGGAAGGTGTTCTAAAAGACGCGTGTCTGTCAGTCAAGAATCTTGTATTGGCGCGCGTCTGACTTGCCTTTGTTGACCTCGTGCCCATTATCAGTCTTTCAATACATGGATCTGGAACTAGCTCAACTCAGCATGCGCCAGTGCACAACACTGGACTGATCATCTTTCGAAGCAGATACTACGGCGTTAGACTTCATATTTGAGACTCAAGATAGTTCCCAGGTGTTCCCTCAGTGACCATAGATGGTGGTTCATGATCAAGCGGAATCAGTGATCGCGTCAACTCTATACGCCTCGTTGTTGCCGCCTTCGACACAGCGTGTACCTCTAGCGAGATATCTCGTTGAAGTACCAAGTCAGTGACGCTGAGGATCGCAATTCAGGAGCTTAAGTCGCCCGAGGAAACCAGTCAGTGTGTCCATAAAGATTTATTGGACATAAATGCACGATGCAGTGTACAGCCATGGCATGAGAGCAAGGGTCGAAAACATAAAGTTGTAAATATACATTTTAAACAACAGTACCTGCATTTGATGCAATACGCGGCCATAGATCCGCCTATAATCCAATAGCATG